>Ga0310839_100058_pt1 | contig 174893 bp, 150 predicted proteins | sample SM_ome_7_FD_201305 | JGI IMG/M metagenome (GOLD analysis project Ga0310839, IMG submission 201305) | Sorghum-adapted microbial communities enriched on stacked mutant (SM) sorghum from Joint BioEnergy Institute, Emeryville, California... ...
CGGACCCATACCGAACCCGGAAGTTAAGCCCGCCAGCGCCGATGGTACTGCACCCCAACGGGTGTGGGAGAGTAGGACACCGCCGGAACACACAACCGAGGGCCCCCGGGCCCTCGGCTATTTTTATAGGTCAGCCCTCGATTACATTCTGAGGAATGTTGGGTTCTCACACACGGTCGGCGCCAGTCGTTCGCTCGCGAGCTTGGTGAGGTTTCCAGTGGCGGAAGGTTCGGACGATCATCGTGCCGGGAAGCGTTCTGGCGACCGACGGCACAGTGGCAGGAGTGTCCGCAGAACGTCTTCAGGAGCCCAGCCAGGCAAGCGAGGAGGCCGAGGGGAGCCCGAGGACAAACAGGCGCGCGCCGTACGGCGCGGAAGGCCGCTCCGAAAAGACGGTGGTGTTCACCACCGGGCGAGACGCCCTGACACCTCACAGCCGAAGGACGCTGGCGCGCAGCGGCGACCCAAGCGGCCACCCATCCCGGATGACATCACGGGCATGGAGCTCGATCCGGGTGTCCGGCGTGAGTTGGGCAGTCTGTCCAAGGAGGTCGCCGAGCGGGTCGCCCGCCACCTGGTTGCAGCCGGGCGCCTCATCGACGACGACCCTGAGGCAGCGTTGGAACACGCGATGGCCGCACGATTGGACGGCTATCGCCTGGGTGTGGTGCGCGAGGCGTGCGGATTGGCGGCGTACGCCGCAGAGCGCTACGAGCAGGCATTGGCGGAGTTTCGCGCCGCCCGTCGCCTGACCGGCCGCATGGAGTACACGCCTTTGATGGCCGACTGTGAGCGGGGACTGAACCGTCCGGCGCGAGCCATCGAGCTTGCCCGCAGCGTGGACCGATCGCAGCTCGACGATGCGACGAGGATAGAGCTCTTGATCGTCGAGGCTGGGGCCAGGCGCGACCTTGGTCAGGTGGCCGCTGCGCTTGCTGTTCTCGACGTACCGGAGCTGCGAAGCGGGCCGAGCGGAACGACTACGGCCCGCCTGCGGTATGCGTACGCCGACACGTTGGAAGCCCTCGGACGGACCGAAGAGGCAGCGGAGTGGTTCGCTCGCGCTGCGACCGCCGACGTGGACGGGGAAACCGACGCGGATGCCCGCCGGCTGGCCCTGCGTGGGGACTGAACGGCTCGTCACGAGCCAGGGTGACCGGTCAAGTGTCACCGCGACCTGCCAAAGCCTTGAATCGCCCAATGAGGCTCGTTCGCGTGGCGTCCCAGTCGTTGATGACGACGGTGCCGCCGACGCCTTTCGGCGAGTCTGGAGCTTGGCGACAGGAGATGCCGTGCAAGGCGACGCGGGAGCTGGACGAGGAGGGTGCAGGCACCAAGTGGATCAAGAGTCCCGGGTTGCGACGACGCGGAACGCGAGGGCGTGCGAGGGACGTGATCGACCTGGCCAAAACCGGGCAATGAGGCCCATCCTGGTGACAATCGCCACATCGATTGCTCAAATTCGGTCGGAAATGCACCGGAGTGCGCAGCTTCCCGCAAGAAAATCGGGTTACATCTTGACTCACGTGGTTCCCTCCGAGGCGGTCGACGGTATAGCTTCCGGGCAAACGTGAGCGACGCGGCCGGGTCGCCGTGTGTCGGCGTTCGACCGAGCCTTGACCCTGCACACCTAGCTGGGAGGTGAAGGTGGCTGCGACTGACCGTGGCCATGGCGCGCCGGTGACTGCGCAGCACGAGTCGCCTGGTGAGCGTTCGGAGCGACCGGCGGTGCTGCGGTTCGCCGCCAGCGGGACGACGCGATACGTCGTCGGGCGGATCTTGAAGGCGTTCTTCACGATCTACGTGGTCGCGACAGCTACCTTCTTTCTCCTTCGGCTCCTGCCGGGCAACCCTGTCGAGGTCTACATCAACCAGCAGATCGCGCAGTACGGCATGAGCTACCAGGACGCCGCGAACCAAGCCGCTGGGCTGTTCTCGTTCAACCCAGACGAGCCATTGCCTGTGCAGTACCTCAACTATCTCGCCGGCATGGCGCGTGGGGACTTCGGTGAGTCCCTCTTGTCGCCGGGCTCCTCGGTGCTGTCGCAGATCGGTGCATATCTGCCGTGGACGCTCTTCAGCGTCGGCACGGCGTTGGTGGTCAGCTTCCTGCTCGGCATCGGGCTCGGGATGGCGATGGCGTACCGCCGGGGCAGCGTCTTCGACCACGTGATGACGTTCTTCGCTTCGGTGACGCACTCGGTCCCGAACTTCCTGCTCGCCATGATGATCATCGTCTTCTTCGGCGTGCAGCTGGAGTTGCTGCCCATCGGCGAGATGCGCGGGTCCTACTCACCGGGCGTGACGCCGGAGTTCAGCATCGCGTTCGTCACCGACGTGCTGTATCACGCGTCGTTGCCGATGTTCGTCTACGTCCTCACGACCCTCGGCGGCTGGATGCTGGTGATGAAGTCGTCGACGATCGAGACGCTAGGCGAGGACTACGTGACGGTCGCCCGTGCACGTGGACTGACCGACCGACGAATCCAGTTCCAGTACGTCGGCCGCAATGCGATGTTGCCGTTGTTCACGAGCTTCGTCTTGTCGCTGGGATTCGTCGTCGGCGGGTCGATCCTGGTGGAGCAGGTCACGCAGTACCAGGGCATCGGCTTCTTGCTGTTCGAGGCCGTCAACCGGCGCGACTACCCTGTGCTGCAAGGGATTCTGCTGATCGTGACGACCTCGGTCATCGTCGCCAACCTGGCAGCCGACCTGCTGTACAGCCGGATCGATCCCCGGGTGCGGATTACTGGTAATGGAGGTCGCTCGTGACCCAGATCCTCGATCCGAGCGCGACGGAATTCAAGGCGCCACCTCCGCCCGACGAACCCCGCGTCGGAGTGTTCCGCACGGTGCTGCGGGCCCTGATGCGCAGTCGCACCGGCTTTGTCGGGTTCCTGGTCCTGCTCTTCATCGTGCTGGTGTGTCTCATCGGACCGTTCTTCACGCCCGACAACGTGCCGACCGACGTGTCGAAGCAGTTCGCACCACCGAGCCTTGCTCATCCCTTGGGTTTCGACAACGAGGGCCGTGACGTGTTGATGCAGGTCATCAACGGAGGCCGGCCGGTCCTCTTCGTCGGTTTCATGGCCGCCCTCATCTCGACCGTGATCGCCGTGGTGTTCGGTGCACTCGCCGCGTATCTCGGAGGGCGGGTGGACTCGTTGATCGTGACGGTGACCGACATCGTGCTCACCGTTCCCGGCATCATCCTGCTCGCAGTGCTTGCGGCCTTCTACCGGGTGGGCAGCTCCTGGGCACTGGCGGTCATCCTCGGTGTCCTGGGGTGGCCGGGCCTGTTACGTGCGGTTCGCGCTCAGGTGTTCTCGTTGAAGGAGCGCGAGTACGTCGAGGCGGCAAGACTGCTCGACCTCGGCACGACCCGCATCGTCATCCGCGAGATCCTGCCGAACATGGCGAGCTTCATCTTGATGAACTTCGTCATCGGCATGACGAACGCCATCTACAACCTGGCCGGGCTCTACCTGCTGGGACTCGCGCCCATGGAAGGCGACAACTGGGGAATCATGATCAATTTTGCCTGGACCAGGGGAGCGATCTTCTACCAATCCAGCTTCTTCTGGATCATGGGTCCGGTGCTCGCCATCTGCATCCTGCAACTGGCGCTCGTCACGATGTCGCGGTCCTTCGAGGAGATCCTCAACCCACGCCTGCGGCACAACTAGGGATCGTAAGGAGACACCGAAAGTGGAGCCGGAGATGTCGCAGAACGCGGCGAGCGCCGGGCCGGAGTCGCAGGAGCCCGGCGGCGGGGCCATCCTGTCGGTCCGGAACCTTTCCGTGGAGTACAAGACAGGTCAGAGGCCGAACGACCCGGCGCACCGTGCCGTACGTGACGTGAGCTTCGACCTGTATCCCGGTGAGAGCATTGCGCTCATCGGCGAGAGTGGCTGCGGAAAGACCACGCTCGGCTTGGCGATCCTTCGTCTCCTTCCGAAGCTCGGATCCATTCCCGCCGGCGAGGTGCTCTATCGGCGACGCGACGGGACGACGGTGGACGTGCTGCGGATGAACCCGGACGAGCTGCGTCGGTTCCGGTGGAGTGAATGCTCCATGGTCTTCCAGGGAGCGATGAACTCCTTCAATCCGGTGTTGCGGATCTGGGAGCAGATGTATGAGACGATCCGTGCGCATGACAGGTCGGTCTCGAAGCGGCAGGCGTACGAGCGAAGCGCGCAGGTACTCGAGGACGTCGAGCTCGACCCAGCACGCGTACTGAAGTCGTACCCCCACGAGCTGTCGGGTGGCATGCGACAGCGCGTCCTGATCGCCATGAGCATGCTGCTCAACCCGCAGGTTCTGATCCTGGACGAGCCCACCACGGCGCTTGACATCCTGACCCAGCGAGCGATCGTCGACCTGATCCACGACCTGCACGAACGACTGGACTTCGCGATGATCTTCGTGTCGCACGATCTCGCGGTTGCGGCCGAGCTCGCCACCAGGGTGGCCACGATGTACGACGGCGAGATTGTCGAGATGGGCGACGTGCGCGACATCTTCTACCGTCCGCAGCACCCTTACACCAAGAGTTTGATCAATGCGGTGCCGACGGTGGCGGAGAAGTCGTCGGTGCTGTCGGGCCCAGCGGGGAGTGAGAGCGATGGCTGAACTGTTGCAGCTCGACTCCATCACACAGGTGTTCAAGACTCGCCGTGGCGAGGTGCGCGCGGTCGACAACGTGTCGCTCACCCTTTCCGAAGGCTCGGTGTTGTGTCTTGTCGGGCAGAGTGGGTCCGGGAAGAGCACGACCGCGAAGATCGCCTCTGGGCTGTTGAGCCCCACGCAGGGAGCGGTGCGTTTCGAAGGCGAGGACATCTACGCGCGGGGCAAGGATCACAAGCGCCGCTTCAAGAAGTTCCGCCGGGCGGTGCAGTACGTACACCAGGACCCGTACGCCTCACTGAACCCGATCCAGGACGTCATGACCACACTGTCGGCGCCGTTGTGGCGACATCGGCTGGTCAAGACGAGGGCCGAGGCGCGGGCACGGGTCTGTGAGCTGCTGGCTCAGGTAGGCCTGACTCCAGTGGAGACGTTCCTGCCGAAGTTCCCGCACCAGATGTCTGGCGGTCAGCGCCAACGCGTCGCGGTCGCTCGTGCGCTCACGCTGGGCCCTCGGCTGATCATCGCCGATGAGGCCACATCGATGCTCGACGTCTCCATTCGTATCGGCCTGCTGAACATGCTCACCAAGCTGCGCACGGAGCTTGGCGTCGGCTTTCTCTTCATCACCCACGACCTCGCGATGGCCAAGCACTTCGGCAGTGACGGTGACATGGCAGTGATGCACGTGGGTCGGATCGTCGAGTTCGGCCCTACGCTCGACGTCATCGCCAATCCGCGCGATTCCTACACGCAGGCGCTCTTGGAGGCGATTCCTGAGCCAGATCCGGACCTGGCAAGACGCAAGCGCGCCGCGAGGATCGCTGCGCGTCAAGCCGCGCAGATCGGGGGAGACACGTCATGATCGGACCGAGCGTCGGACAGGCGGCGTTCCGGTGGGCGACGTTCATCGTCGTGCTGTCGGGGATGCTGTTGTTCGTCGTCCGACCCGGATCCGCAGAGTTTGTGATCACGGCGTTCATGTTCGCGGTCGGCATCGTGTTCGCGACCGTGATCGCCGTAGTTGTACGCATGAAACGGTAGTCTCTGGCTGGCCCATGGCGTTCCGCATGGACCATGCGGAGCGAACCCTGAGTGGGAGGAAGGTATGAACGACATGCCAAGTCTGGCAGCACGGGAGCTCTCGCGCCGTCGAGTGCTCGAGATTCTTGGGCTGAGTGCTGCGGGGGCGGCCACTCTCGCCGCGTGCGGAGGCGAGCGAGAGGACGGGACTGGGTCCGGCGGCGGCGGTGGAGGACCAGCGGAGTTCGCTGGTGCGTGGCCTTATCAAGTCCCGCCCAAGGGACACTTCAACCTGATGAGCGGTGTCACCGACTCGATCCTTGGCGGCGGCGCGTATCAGGACCTGCTCATCCTGCCGGGCGGAATGTACTACTGGGACGCCAAGGAGTGGGAACTCCTCCTTGCCGAGTCGTACGAAACCGACGAGGAAGCGCAGACGTTCTCCTACACACTTCGTTCCGGGTTGACGTGGAGCGACGGCAAGCCGATCACGGTGGAAGACGTCCTTACCACGTTCTGGTGCCTGCGCATCATGCGGAACGTGGTGTGGAACTACCTCTCCGGTATCGAGGCTGACGGAAACACCGTCGTCTTCCAGATGAACAACCCGTCGACGGTTGTGGAACGATACGTGCTGCGGCAGGGGATCTTCTCCTCCGCGACGTACGGTGAGTTCGCCCAGCGAGCGCAGGACCTGTTCAACAGCGGCAAAGACCTCGACAGCGAAGAGGGAGAAAAGCTCAACCAGGACCTGCAGAAGCTGCGCCCGAAGGAACTCATCGTCAGCGGGCCGTTCACGTTCGACTACCGCAGCATCACGAACGCACAGCTCACCCTGGTCAAGAATGACAAGGGTTACCTTGCTGACCAGGTGAAGTTCGACACCGTCACGTTGTTCAACGGCGAGACGCCGACCATCACGCCGTTGGTCTTGAACAAGCGGGTCGACTACGCGACGCACGGATTCCCGGTCGCGACCGAGCGCGAGTTCGAGAACAAGGGGATCCGTGTTCTGCGGCCGCCGGTCTACTCCGGTCCCGCGCTTTTCATCAACCTCGACAAGCTTCCGGAGTTCAAGGATCCCAATGCTCGACGCGCACTCGCGCATGCGATCAACCGGGATCAGAACGGCGCCGCAGCACTCGGTGACTCGGGTAAGGGTGTCAAGTTCATGGCTGGCTTCTCCGACATCCAGGTTCCGGAGTGGCTGAGCCAGGAGGAGCAGGATCGGCTCAACCCGTACGAGTTCGACCGGGACAAGGCGGCGTCGTTGCTCACCCAGGCGGGGTGGAAGAAGCAGGGGAACAACTGGGTCACGCCGTCGGGTAAGCAGGCGAGCTACGAGCTGATCTTCCCGGCGGAGTTCGCCGACTGGTCAGCCGCCGCTTCGGAGCTTGCGAAGCAGCTCACCGAGTTCGGCATCCAGACCAAGGGCCGGGGAGTCACCCACACCCAGGAACCGATCGACGTCGACAAAGGAAACTTCGAGTTCGCGATCCAGGGTTGGGGAAGCTCGTCCCACCCGCACCCGCACTTCGCGTTCGTGGCCGACTTGTTCACGCACAACATCCCGATCGCGAAGAACCAAGGCGGTAGGGGAAGCGCGTTCGAGCTTGTCCAGAACACCGAGGCGTTCGGACGCGTCGACCTGGAGAAGGTCGTGACCGAGGCCGGGCAGGGACTCGACGAAGCGGCGCAGAAGAAGAACGTCGCGACGGCGGCGATCGCCTTCAACGAGCTACTCCCGATCATCCCGCTCTTCGAGCGGTACGGGAACAACGCCGCCCTTGAAGGCGAACGAGTCAAGCAGTTCCCTGCTGACGACGACCCGATCCTTCGGAACTCGCCGTACGCCGACAACTTCGTCGTGCTGCTTCTGCTCACCGGCAAGCTTCTGCCGGCCTGAGCGGATAGCTCTACTAGCTGGGTCAACGGTGGGAATTCGGACCGTCCCAAAGGCGTGGCGGCCGAATTCGCCCACCGTTGATTCATGTCAGGCCGAGGTTCTCGCCCCGAACCACGCCTCTTTCAGGCTGGTCTTGGCCCCCATCCGAAGAATTGCTCCCTCGTAGATCCGGGCACCGACCACGACAAGCACGGCGATGGCAGCCAGCATGAGACACAGTGCCAAGGACGTCTCCCACCAGGGAGCTGCCTCGCGTGCCATGCGTACCGGCGCACACAACGCCGAGAACGGCGGAATCGTGCCGAGCAGTCGGGCTGCGAGCGTGTCGGGGTTGAGGTTGACGTAGACCGAACCGAAGATCGACAGCATCAGCACCGTGCTCGCCGGACCGATGACGTTCTGCAGCTCCTCTTGCCGGGAGACGCGCGCCGCGCTGGCGGCGAAGACCGAGCTGTAGAAGGTGTAGCCCAGGACGAACCACGCGAGGACGTATCCGATCGGCACGAGCAGGTCGGCGGTCACCGTCACCATGTTCGACAGGTGACCTAGTGCGAGCCCGAAGGCCCCGATCGCGATCAGCTGGAGGAGTCCGAGCAGACCGATCCCGAGGATCTTGCCGGCCAACAGCGGCCTGGTCGGGATCGCGGACAGGATGAGCTCGACGACCCGGCTGGACTTCTCCTCGACGATGCCGAACGCCACCCACATGCAGTAGCCGACGATCTGGCCGTAGAGGATGATGCTCCCGATGAACGCGATCTGACCGCGCTGCTCGGCCGCCGGGTCGGGTGGGTCCAGAGCGTCGACCTGGAGTGGTGCCACGGTCTGGGCGGCGCGAACGGCCTCGGGATCCAGACCAGCCTGCCGGAGCTGCTCGGCCGAAGCGACCTCGCGGTGTGCGTTGTTGAGGACGAGACCCAGCTGATCGTCGAGCTCGTCACGCACCACGATTGCGTTGTCGGTGACGTACGCGTCGAGCTCACCGGCTTTCAGCGCGTCACGCGCCGCCTCCTCGGTCGAGTAGTCCGCGCGCTCGATCGTGAGGTTCAGATGCTTGGCCTGAGCCTCAGCGGTGGAGGCTACGGCGTCGGCGTTCGGTCCTGCGAAGGCGACGCTGAATCGTCCGTTGTCGCCGAAGACCCGTGGCATGAAGAGCACGGCACCGAGGATCAAGAAGGTGATCAGAGTCGACATCCAGAACGACCGATCGCGCAGCCGCTCCCGGAGCTCGCGGCCCGCTACGGTGCGGACGGCCTGCCAGGTGGACAAGGGAGCGCTCATGCAGAAACCTCCGGGGTCTGGGCGGCGTTGCGCGAGAAGTCGGCCCAGCTCGTGCTGGTCCGGGTGGGACTCGACGGGGTGTCATCTGTGTCGGTGACCGCCTCCCGGAAGAGCTCGGCGAGCGTCGGGGTCAGTCGCCTGAACTCCAGAACCGGTCCGCGGGCTCGGGCGGCATCGAGCAGCACCTGACTGTCGGCTCCGTCCGCGAGCTCCACCAGGGTTTCTGTGAGGCCATCTCCTGCCGAGGCCTCGAAGATCGTGCGTCCGGCTGTGACGGCGGCGCTCCAGCCGGCGGGAGCACCGACGACAAGCCGAAACTGTCGTTTCTGGTGCTTCTCCCGGAGCTCGGCGACCGGTCCGGCGGCAACGATCTTGCCGGCCTGGATGATCACCACCTCGTCACACAGGCGTTCGACGAGCTCCAGCTGGTGGCTGGAGAAGAGGACGCCGACTCCCTTGCTCACGCGGGTGTGCAGGCTGTCGGCCAACGCATCGACCCCCACCGGATCGAGTCCGGAGAACGGCTCATCCAAGATCAAGAACTCCGGATCGTGGACCAAGGCTGCGGCCAGCTGGACCCGTTGCTGGTTTCCGAGCGAGAGTTGCTCGACCCGATCGCCCGCCCGCTCGGCCAGGCCGAATTCAGCTAAGAGCTGATCCGCCGCTTTCGTGGCGCGCGCCGGGTCTGTTCCACGTAGCTTGGCGAGGTAGATCAGTTGATCACGGATCCGCATCTTGGGATAGAGGCCGCGCTCCTCGGGCATGTAGCCGAAGGTGCGCCGAGCGTCAGCGTCGGCCGGCGCACCGCGCCACAGGACCTGGCCGACATCCTGTTGCAGAACCCCCATGATGATCCGCATCGTGGTGGTCTTGCCGGCACCATTCGTGCCGACAAAGCCGACCATCTTGCCGGGCGAGACCGTAAGGCTTAAGTCGTCGACGGCGACTCGGTCCCCATACCTTTTTGTGACGCCACGTAGCTCCAGCACAGAGCAAGGGTAAGTACCGCCAGATTCACCCGACTAACCGGCAATCCTCGCCGAACGATTCGGTTTCAGTCGGGGTAGGATCCGGGCGCACGCGGCGAGAAGCCGGTGACTCCACGGAGTCATGGCGCAACTGAGGGCGGATCGACGACCACTCCTCTCACCTGCCAGCAAGGCAGGCGGGGCGCGGTCGAGGACGTACTGAGCGGCCCTGGCCAGGAGGTTGTCCAGGGAGCTGATCGGTCGCCGCGACACGCGGACGAAGGGTACGAGCGCGAGGAGCCGGAGTAGGGCAGAATCTCCGCCCGCGATCGGGCACAACTTGGGCCCGTGAAGCGTTACGTGCTCGACGAAGGTGTAGAGGGGTGCCGAGATCGGTCCAGGCCGAACCGTGGGGCACCGCCTTTGCGCACAAGGACGTGCGTACCGCAACACCCGCCAAGCCAGGGGGAAAGAGGGACGATGGCCACCGACTACGACGCGCCACGCAAGACTGACGAAGAGCTCTCAGAGGACAGTATCGAGGAGCTCAAGGCGCGGCGCTTGGACAAGAACTCCGGGAAGGTCGACCTCGACGAGGCCGAAGTGGCCGAGACTTTCGAGCTTCCGGGGGCTGACCTGTCCAACGAAGAGCTTTCTGTGCGGGTGCTGCCCCGCCAGGCGGACGAGTTCACGTGCTCGAGCTGCTTCTTGGTGCACCACCGGAGCCAGCTTGCGTTCGAGAAGAAGGGCCAGCCGATCTGCCGCGACTGTGCGGCATGAGCGCTGATTGCTGGCTCGCGAACATCCAGCCGGAAAGCTCGACAAACGTCCGGTGCTGTGCGTTGGGCGTGGCGCACGGCACCGGACGGGTTGTCGCGCTGTCGAAAAGCCGTTGCGTCGATCCTCTTCCTACGTGACCTAGTCGTCTGCACGAATTCCGGGCGGTAGCTGTCCGGTCCACTTTCGCCACATCCGGGCCGCTTGTCGACCTGCCAGGAGGCGAGCTACCGCTATTCCGATGCCGCTGGCGAGCGTCCACGAGACCGCCTGCTTCCAGGTGAGATCCGGATCCTCAGGCTCCTTGGGTGGGTCCTCGCCGGTGACGAAGCGCCATCCCACGTCGATCACCTTCTTGGTCGCGGCGACCGCGACGAGTGTGCTCGCACTGCGGACGATCAGCCAGCCCACTTTCGACCCGTCCAACGTGCCCGACCTCCGGCTCTTGATGTTCGGCGCGGTTGCCCGGCCGATCGGATTCGTCCGCTTCGAGTGTTCCACGCCGACCCGCCGGAGGCATGGGAATTGACCCCACGCATTTCCCGCGAGACCAGTCCGCCTGCTCGCGACCAGGCGGTGCGGGACCTCGTGGCGACTGGGCGGGCTGCCGGCGGGTAAGGTCAGCCACCGTGACCAGCAGCGATGACGTACCGGTTCTCATCCGGCGTCTCGACCCCGACGTCACCATTCCGTCATATGCTCATCCAGGTGACGCGGGCGCCGACCTTGTCACCCGAGTGGACGTCACTCTCCGCCCGGGCGAGCGCGCGGTGGTCCCGACCGGAATCGCCATCGCCCTGCCGGACGGTTATGCGGCGTTCATCCATCCGAGGTCAGGGCTCGCAGCTCGATGCGGGGTGTCGATCGTCAACGCTCCGGGCACGGTCGATGCCGGCTATCGCGGCGAGGTGTGTGTGGTCTTGGTGAATCACGACCCGGAAAACCCGGTGCAGCTACGCCGGGGCGACCGGATCGCCCAGCTGGTGATCCAGCGCGTCGAGCGTGCGCGCTTCATCGAGGTCGAAAGCCTGCCCGGCTCCAGTCGAGGAGCTGCCGGCTACGGCTCGACCGGTGGATTCGGCCAAGCCGGTGACCTCAGCGTCGACACCGGGGGAGGAAGCTGACGTGATCTTCCGTAAGGCACGTGCCACGAAGCCACCTCTGTCCGAGCTCGATGGGTACGACCGGAGGAGACGAGGACGCTCGCCCGAGGAGATCGAGGGGGAGCCGCCGGCCGGGTTGCCCGGGGAAGCGTCTCCTGCGCCGCTGCGTCTTCCGAACCGACCTGGCCCCTACGATCTTGACGAGATCGAAGGTGATCTCTCTGCCGGCGGCTGGATCGACCTGGGTGGGCTTCGCGTCCGACCTCAACCGGGGGTGGAGCTGCGGCTGCAGGTCGACGAGGCGTCGCGGACCGTCGTGGCCGCCCTGCTCGTCCACAACGACTCGGCGCTCGAGCTGCGGGCGTTCGCGGCACCTCGCAGCAGTGGGCTCTGGGACGAGATCCGACGCGAGATCGCGCAGGAGACCACGCGTCGAGGCGGGGTGGTGACCGAGCGGACCGGACCGCACGGTCCGGAGATAACGGTCGTGGTTCCGAGCCAGACGCCGGACGGGCAGGCGGGCACCCAGGCCTCCCGCATCGTGGGGATCGACGGTCCGCGCTGGTTCCTGCGCGGGACGTTCATCGGGCGGGCCGCACTCGACCCACGGTCGGCCGGGCCGTTGCAGGCAGTGCTGTCCGACGTGGTTGTCGTGCGCGGGAGGGGTCCGATGGCGCCGCGCGACATGATCCCGCTCAAGCTGCCGGAGTCGGCACGACGCGTGGCGGCGGGCTGAGCACATCCGATCATCGCCGGAAAACGGTCGCCAGGCCTCATATGTGGGTGAAAGCGCACTGTGGTCGGGCGCATGCCTGCCGGATCTGTCGGAGTCGGGAAGCGGCGGTACGCTGCGACGCATGACCAAAGCCTGGTGGGCGGGTGAACATGATGGGAACCGGCGAGCGTGGTAACGCGAAACGTTCGCCAGCCGGACTGTTACGTCGAGCACTGTCGCGGTTGACCAGCAGCCAGGATGCCATCGAGGCGGCCGAGCTGCAGGAAGACGTCCTGCAATCTGGGTACACACCGATCAGCCGGTGCGCAGACCGCGAGCAGGTGGAGATCTGTGGGACCCTCCGAACGGTCACGTTGCGGCCCAAGGGAGGCACGCCTTCCCTGGTTGCTGAGCTGTACGACGGTTCGGGATCGGTCATGCTGGTCTGGCTCGGGCGACGCCGTATCGCGGGCATCGAGCCCGGCCGAAGCCTCGTGGCGCATGGCCGCATCGCCACCCACAACGGCCACAAGGTGATGTACAACCCCAGGTACGAACTTCGCCCGATGGAGAACCCTCGTGACCGATGAGCAAGCCGAGTCGCCGAACGTGACGGAAGCGACGAATCATGCAGATCCGCCTGCCGACGACGGTGCCGGCTTCTCGTTGGTGCGTGCGTTCGGTGGGTGGGGTGGCCTCCTCGATGCCGGGCTGCCGGGGCTCGGATTCGTCATCGTCTACACGGCTTTCGGGCACAACCTCAGGCTGGCCCTGGTTGTCGCCCTCACGCTCGGTGGGCTGTTCGCACTCGTCCGACTGGTTCGCCGAGACCCGCTGCAGAACGTCGTGGGCGGCTTCATCGGAGTGGCGATCGCGGCGATGATCGCGAACGCCACTGGCAAGGCCGAGAACTTCTACCTCCCCGGGCTCTTCATCAATGCGGGCTATCTGGTGGCCTACCTGGCCGGCCAGGTCCTGCGCTGGCCGCTGATCGGCCTCGTGGTCGGGCTGGCCGCAGGGTGGGGTACGTCGTGGCGACAGGATCCGTTGCTGCTGCGGGCCTTCATGCGTGCCGGCTGGCTGTGGGTCGGCTTCTTCGCAGTCAAGCTGGCTGTGCAGACACCCCTCTACCTCATGGGCGAGGTGGTCGCACTCGGGGTGGCACGGGTGGCCCTGGGTTGGCCGTTGTGGCTGCTCGTGCTGTGGCTCACCTACGTGGTCGTCAAAGGATCGGTGCCGCGCGCCCACTGGTCGGAGGTCAAGAAGGCGGCCGACAAGCTGGCCCAAGCTCGGGGTCGATCGTAAGACGTCGGCGAGAGGGACGGCGGCTAGAGAGACGCCGGCCAGGGCTCCTGGTAGCTGCCGCAGGTCGCCGCAGCTGTCCGCGCAGGTCGCCGCAGCTGTCCGTGACCAGACCTGGACTGCCTGGCCCCTTTAGCCTTGCCGGTCTTCGGAGTGGTGAAGGCCCGCATGCGGGGCGAGGAGCTCCTGAAGCTCCTTCTCGCGCTCGGGTACCGCAACGAAGACCAGCTCGTCGTGCCCCTCGAGCGGAGTCTCACCAGTCGGTACGAGCACACGCCCGGAGCGCACGATGGTGACCAGCGTCGTGTCCGGTGGCCACGAGACGTCCTGGACCCGACGACCGATGGCCGTGGAGTTTTCGGGCAGGGTCAACTCGACGAGGTTCGCCTCGCCCTGTCGGAACGTGAACAGGCGCACCAGGTCGCCGACCGTCACGGCTTCCTCGACCAGCGCCGCCATGATCCGCGGCGTCGAGACGGCGACGTCGACACCCCAGGACTCGTTGAACATCCACTCGTTCTTCGGGTGATTGACCCGTGCGACGACGCGTGGCACGCCGAACTCGGTCTTGGCGAGCAGGGAAACGACGAGGTTCACCTTGTCATCGCCCGAGGCGGCGATCACGACGTCACAGCGGTGCAGTGCGGCCTCGTCCAGAGTGGCCAGCTCACATGCATCCGCGAGCAGCCATTCGGCGTCCGGGACCGTCTCCACCTTCAACGCGTCCGGATCCCGATCGATCAGAAGAACGTCGTGGTCGTTCTCGACCAGCTCGCTGGCGATGGACCGGCCAACGTTCCCGGCCCCCGCGATGACGACACGCATCTAGAGCTCCTCCGGCGGCCCGGCGGCGAACGCGGCCTCTACCTTGTCGACAGTGCCTTCCCGCATGATCACATGGACCAGGTCACCGTCCTGTACGACGGTGTCGGGTGCCGGCAGCAGACCCTCGCCGAGGCGGGTGAGGAAGGCTACCCGGGCACCAGACGTGCGTTCCAGCTCGCTGACCCGATGGCCGACCCAGGAGCGGTCGATGTGAATCTCGGCCAGACGCACCGTGCCGGTCGGGTCCCGCCACTCCGGCTCTGACCCCTCGGGGAGCAGTCGCCGGATGATCTGGTGTGTGGTCCACGGGATGGTGGCAACGGTCGGAATGCCGAGGCGCTGGTAGACCTCCGCTCGGCCCGGGTCGTAGATGCGGGCGACGACGTTCTCCACCCGGAAGATCTCACGCGCGATGCGCGCCGAGAGCACGTTCGAGTTGTCACCGCTCGAAACCGCCGCGAACGCACCGGCCTCCTCGATGCCGGCTTCGATCAGGACGTCCCGGTCGAAGCCCATCCCGGTCACGGTCCGACCGGCAAAGCTCGGCCCCAGCCGGCGGAACGCGGCCGGCTCCTTGTCGACGACGGCAACCGAGTGCCCGCGGTCCTCAAGACTGTGTGCGAGGGTCGAGCCGACGCGCCCGCACCCCATGATCACGATGTGCACGGTGTCCTTCTTCCAGCATCCGTACCTTTGGCAGATCCGCGTCGTGCGCTTCGGTTTTCGATCTTCCCGTGATTTCGTTACGTGAGGTGTACGACCGAAATCAGCCGTGGCGTCGCATCCGACCGCCCATATTCAGACGCTACACCGCAGGAACATCCGGTGGTACGGCTGGGAGCCGCGCTGGGGAGGCCAGCCGAACGCGGTACTGTGCTCGCCGCGCTGGGCGCTGGCACGTACCAGGGCGAGCGCCTACCCGCCGCGCCTGGTCATTCAGCGACGAGTGATGTGATCACGCCTCGTCGAGGCAACCGGGCCAGCGTCGTGCCGTACCTCTAGCATCCATGCCGTGGATATCGGCGACTTCGCCAAGCGTCTGCTGGTCGGACGCAAGCTACGCAGCACCCAGCTCCCGCAGACGCTGCTACCGAAGCGCACCGCCTTGCCGGTGTTTGCGAGCGACCCCTTGTCGAGTGTGGCGTACTCGCCGGACGAGATCTTCCTCATGCTCTCGATCGCTGGCGTGGCGGCCTACGCGTTCTCCTGGAAGATCGCGATCCTGATCGCTGTCGTCATGCTGGCCGTGATCGCGTCGTACCGGCAGAACGTGCAGGCCTACCAGTCGGGCGGCGGTGACTACGAGGTCGCCACCACGAACCTAGGGACCACCGCTGCGCTGACCGTGGCCAGCGCGCTCATGGTCGACTACGTGCTGACCGTGGCGGTGTCGATCTCGTCGGCCGCCCAATACGCGGCGACCGCCATCCCGGCGCTGCAGGGTCGTCAGGTGCCCGTGGCGATCGGGGCGACGCTCTTTTTGATGGTGATGAACCTGCGGGGTGTGCGCGAGTCGGGCAGGATCTTCGCAAGCCTCGCGTACTCGTTCATGGTTGCCATCTTGGGCATGGCGTTGGTGGGGTTCGTCCGCTACGTCGCCGGCGAGCTCCCGCCTGCCAGGACGGCGACGTTCCACCTCGTACCCCAGCCTGGATTCGAGGAAGGCCTCGCGGGTCTTGCGATCGCGTTCCTGCTCTTGCGGGCGTTCGCGTCGGGTTGCGCGACGCTGACCGGTATCGAGTCGATCAGCAATGGAGTTCCGGCGTTTCGCAAACCGAAAGGGCGCAACGCTGCGACCACGCTCGCTGTGCTCGGTGCGATCGCGGTGACCATGGCGTTGAGCGTGGTGATCCTGGCCAACCTGACACACGTACGCGTGGCAGCCGAGCCCGCAACCCAGCTGATCCGGCCCAACGGTCAACCGGTAGGCCCGAACTATCACCAGGATCCGGTGATCACGCAGATCGCGGCCGCGGTGTTCGACGGCTTCGTTCCGGGCTTCTACTTCGTGGCGGCAACCACCGGAATCATCCTCGTGCTCGCCGCGAACACGTCCTTCAACGGCTTCCCTGTGCTGGGCTCGATCCTGGCACGGGATGGATACATGCCGCGCCAGCTGTACACACGAGGTGACCGCCTGGCTTACAGCAACGGCATCATCCTGCTGGCAGGCTTCGCGATCCTGCTCATCGTGGCGTTCGACGCCGCGGTCACCGCGCTGATCCAGCTCTACATCGTCGGTGTCTTCGTCTCGTTCACGATCAGCCAGACCGGGATGGTGCGCCACTGGACGCGTTTGCTCCAGACGGAGCAGAACCCGGCCGTGCGTCGGCGCATGCATCGGAGCCGGTTGATCAACGGTTTCGGTCTGACCGTGACCGGGATCGTCCTGCTCGTCGTGCTGGTGACGAAGTTCACCCAAGGCGCGTGGATCTCGATCCTCGCCATGGCTTCGCTCTTCCTCCTGATGCGGGGCATCCGCAAGCACTACGACGGTGTGGCGTCGGAGCTCGCACTGGACGTCGGCGAGGATCTCACGCTGCCGTCGAAGGTCCATGCTGTCGTGCTGGTCTCGAAGCTGCACAAGCCGGCGTTGCGCGCCTTGGCATTCGCCCGGGCGACGCGGCCCGACGTGCTGGAGGCTCTGACGGTCGACGTGGACCCGGCTGAGACCAGCAAGCTCGTGGACGAGTGGGACCGTCGCGACATCCCAGTGCCGCTCAAGGTGCTCGCCTCGCCGTACCGCGAGATCACCCGACCGATCGTGGACTACATCCGCAACATCAGGCGAACGAGCCCACGCGACGTGGTCACGGTCTACATCCCCGAGTACGTCGTGGGCCACTGGTGGGAGCACCTGTTGCATAACCAGAGTGCGTTGCGGTTGAAGGGGCGCCTGCTGTTCACACCCGGTGTGATGGTGACGAGCGTGCCGTATCAGCTGCGGTCGTCGGAGATCGCCGAACGGCGGGCCGAGCGTGTGGTCAGCGTGCCGGGCTGGGTACGACGAGGTGGTCCGGGCCGTCCTCCAGCGGGCGGCCAGCCTCCGGCACGGCGCAGATAGCCGCGCGGACCAGAACGTACGCAGGGAGCGGCGTGCCTCCCGAGCCAGGGCGCGGTCTGAGCCAGGTCGTTGCGCAAGGGGCAGTCTGCCTGTGGCTAACGGTCGGCGGTGGCGCGCCGCCGGCGGTGGCTTGCCACGCGGACTCGGTTCGCGCAGCGCAACGAGCAGAACCGCCGCCTTCCGTTACGTGAGGTGTCGAGGAAGACCGTTTCGCAGTCGTCGCGAGCGCAGCGACCGAGTCGCTCGCCTCCGGCGTCGCACAGCGCATGGGCCAGGCCGGCTGCCGTCTGTGCCTTGACCCGGATCACGACGTCGACGTTCGAGGCTTCAGGGAAGTAGTGCAGGTGCGGGGTGCGACCGCCATGCCGGCTGACGAACGGTTTGCTGGCTCCTGCCTCGAGCAGCGCGTTGACCACGGCGACTTGCTCGTCGAGAGAGCTGTGGCCGTACGCCTTGCGCAGAGCGTCTGCCCACGCGCGCAGCTCGCGAACCTGCGCCGGAGTCAGCCCGTCGACGTCGACGTCGTGTGCGACCAGCAGCGCGCGCATGGGACCCGGGTCGTCGCTCGCTTCCGCGTTGCAGTAGTTGACCAGCGCCGTGGCGAGCTGTGCCGCGGATCCGCCGTAATGGTTGAAATGCACAAAGCCATGACAGCATCGTGAAGACGTGTGCGACAACCCCATACCTTCTGACGTTCACCTGCCCGACCAACCTGCCCGGACAGGTCCGACATGTCCTTCATGTGGCTGGTCTTTAGATGCCGAGGGTGTCCAGCGCCTCTCGTCGCATGTCACGTCCTCGGGCTGGCTGGCCTACCGGCGGTGCATCTGTGGTCGAGTCGTCATGCTGCTCGCCGGCGTCGTGACGGCATCCACGCGGTGACCATGACCTGGCACGACCAACGGAGCGGCCACCACCTGACCCGCAGCCAGGCACTCGTAGGCTGGCAACAGCATGCCGGAGAGAAGGGACGCGTCGTGAGCCATCCAGGGAGCGGGCTGCTGCGCATCAGCCGCGGGATCGTGCTCGCGGTGTGCTGCGCCATGCTGGCGCTCGGTGGGCATGTGCTCGGCGGCGCGGGGATACCTCCTGTCTCGGCATGGGCTGGCGTGGCGATCCTGTGTGCCGCCGGCTTCGCGGTGCTGGCAGATCGCGAGCGGTCGTTTCGCAACATCCTGGCCGTGACGTTGCTCGCCCAAGTGGCGTTCCACGTGGCGTTTTCTCTGGTCGAGCCGGCAGGCGTGGCGCACCACGCCACGGGATCGACGGGCCCAGGTGTCTCGATGACGGTCGGACACCTGGCCGCTGCCGTCGCGACCGCATGGCTGGCGTCGCGTGGTGAGGCCGTGCTGTGGGCGCTGGCCGACCTCTTCCGTTTCGTACGCATACCAACCCTGGCGGTCGTCCCTCCACCGACGCCGCCATCTCTCGCGGCCGCACAGATCCAGGCCGTACCTGTGCCTGACCTCCTGACCAGACGAGTCCATCCGCGGCGCGGTCCTCCACGCGAGAAGTCCACATCCTGAGGGGCTCAGGCCAAGAACCAGGGAGTGGCTCGCGAGCTTTCTGTCGATTCCGCGGGCTCCCAGCCGGGCAGCGACTGCGATTCAGCGACTGCGATTCAGCGCGGTCGCAATCGGCTGTGCAGATCGTCCCTGGCGCATTGGCGGAACAGCCCGCCTCGTGGTCTGGCGCGCCCTCGAGCTTGCGCGCCCGAAAACCCGCAAGGACTACTGGTCGGCGGCGCCCGCATGACGCCGCCCGCGTACCTTGAAAGGAATTTGCTCGTGTTTGCTCGCTCTTTGGTTACTCGTGCCGCAGTGACGGGGGCCGTCACGGCAGGTGTCGTCCTGTGCTCGGCTGTGCCGGCCTTGGCCCATGTCACCGTCAATCCGAGCGAGGAGGTCCAGGGCGGCTACACCAAGCTCGCCTTCCGCGTCCCCAACGAGTCCGACAGCGCATCGACGGTCAAGCTCACGGTCCGGTTCCCGCAAGACACGCCGTTCGCCTCCGTCCGGACGAGACCCCATCCCGGATGGACAGCCCGGGTCGTCAGGGCGAAGCTGCCGAAGCCGGTGGATGTCGGAGACTTCGAAGTCGACGAGGCGGTCACCTCGATCACCTGGACTGCGAAGCCGGGCGTGAAAGTCGGGCCCGACGAGTTCGAGGAGTTCGAGGTCGCGGTGGGTCCGCTGCCGCGCACCGAGACGATCGCCTTCCCAGCGGTCCAGACGTACGACGATGGCACAGTGGTCGCGTGGGACGATCCGGTTCGTGCCGGCCAGCCGGAGCCTGAGCATCCCGCACCGGTGCTCACCCTGGTCCCGGAGTCGAACCGACCGGCGATCTCGGCCGCGTCCGACAGCGGGACGAAGGCGGACCAGTCCGACTCCGACCAGACGGCTCGTGGGGATGCTGATCAGTCGCGTGCTGCCGCGGCATCGTCGCGTACCGTCGACGGGACAGCCCGAGCTCTCAGCGCGGCGGCGCTGGTGGTCGGCGTTGTCTGCCTCGTGACCGCGATGGCGACGTTGGTCGTGGTACGCCGAAGGGTGGCGGGATCGTGACGGCTTCGGACAGGTGGCGCAGGCATCGTGGCGCCACCCCGCTCGCACGACTGTTCGTCCTCACGGTCATGCTGGTGGCGTGTACGTACGCCTGGACATGGGCTGCCCGTCCTGCGTCGGCGCACAACTCGCTCGAGTCGACGACCCCGGCGGCGGGGTCGACGGTGGACCGCCCACCGGACGCGGTCACGTTGACGTTCGACGAGCCGGTGGGTCAACGCTTCGGCGTGGTCGTCGTCACCGGCCCCGACGGCAAGACCTACCAGCGTGGGTCACTTCAGGTCTCGGGTTCGACAGCGACGCAGCCGTTGCAGGGGTCGGGGCCAGCCGGGCGCTATCGCGTGGCCTGGCGAGTCGTGTCGGCCGACGGCCATCCGATCTCGGGCGAGTTCAGTTTCCGAGTGAGGCAGGGATCGTCCGGGCAGTCCGAGACACCGGAATCGGAACCTCCTGGCACGGCATCAGAGAGCAGCCGTACGCAGGACACGGATGCCCGCCAGGTTGCGAGCGACCAGTCGGGCGGACAGCAGTCCGCATGGCCGTGGGTCGGCCTTGTCGGCGGAGTCGGTGTGGTCGGTGCCGTCGTCGGGGCGGCTGTCTGGGCACGTCGACGCCGAGCAGGTGGGCCCGACAGATGACCGTGCGGCGAACCGAACAGGACGAAGTGGGACAGGAGTGGCGTCATGGCTGAGCACGGTGATTCGGCGCGCCTCGTACGAGTGGTGCCGAGGCCCCTGCTCTGGGTCGGCGTCGCGGCGGGTGCCGTCGCCGTGCTCCTCGTCGCCCTGGTGATCGGGGGCAACCCCGCACCCATCCCGGCAGGGCTTCCCGATCCCGGCCCTGTCACGGCTTGGGGCCTCCCGATCGCCAAGCTGGTGCTCGACCTCGCGGCGGTGGCTGTGGTCGGCTCCTTGGTCTTCGCCGTCATCGCACCATCGCGTGGCACCACGCTTCACCCCAGCGGGGAGCGCGCGGTCAAGGCGGCACGCACGGGGGCGTGGGTCTGGGCTGCTGCCGCAGCGGTCAGCCTCGGACTCACGCTGTCGGACTTCCTCGGCGTACCTCCAACTCAGGTCGACTACCAGGGCATGCTGGCGAGCTTCATCGCCGACACCGTGCAAGGCCGTGCCCTGGCAGTCGTGGTGGTCCTTGCCGTGATCCTCGCCGCGACCGCGCACAACGTGCGGACGCCGAACGCGACGGCCCTGCTCTTGATCCTCGGCATCGCGGCCACGCTGCCTCCGGCACTCGCTGGCCACTCGTCCAGTGCCGCCAACCACGACATCGCCACCTCGAGCCTGATCGTGCATGTCGTGGCGGTCAGCATCTGGATAGGCGGTCTGGGGGCGCTCCTCGTGTTCAGCCGACGGCACGATGCGGTGCTCCGGTCGGCGGTCCCGAAGTTCAGCACGGCGGCGCTGTGGTGCTTCGTCGCCGTCGCCATCTCCGGCGTGGCCAATGCCTGGACTCGGTTGACGAGCCTCGAGCAGCTGATCACGACCGCCTACGGGCGACTTGTGATCGGCAAGGTGATCGCTCTCGTGCTGTTGGGCGGGTTCGGATGGTGGCACCGGCGGGCGACCCTGCCCGGCATCCAACGCGGAACGCCTGGCGCGTTCCGCAGGTTCGGCTTCGTCGAAGCCGGCATCATGGTCGCCACCGTGGCGTTGGCGGTTGCGCTGTCTCGCACGGCGCCACCAGCAGGCGAGGAGCTTCGACCGAAGTCGACAGCGGAGGCGATCATCGGGTACGCCGTGCCTCCGATCTCACCGGGCAACCTGGTCACGTTGGTTCGCGTGGATGTGCTCGTGGTGGTCCTCGCAGGGATGGCGATCGTCGGCTACCTGCGTGGAGTGTGGCGCCTGCGGACCCGCGGGATCGGCTGGCCGGTCGGCCGGACGATCTCCTGGATCGCCGGCGTCGCCGTGACGGTGATCGTGCTCTGCAGCGGCATCGCGACCTACGCGCCCGCGCTGTTCAGCGTGCACATGGTGCAGCACATGGTGCTCGGCATGCTGGCACCGATCCTGCTCGCGATGGCCGCGCCCGTGACGCTCGCGCTCCGTGCGCTACCAGCGCGACCGCGAGCCGCCAGCGGATCCGGTGCCGACCCCGAGACGGACTGGGGCGACCGAGGGCTGCGCGAATGGCTCCTCGCCGTGCTGCACAGTCGGCCGGTCAGAGTTCTCACGTTTCCGCCGGTGGCGCTCGGTGTCTATGTCGTCAGCTTGTATGCGTTCTACTTCTCGCCGACGTTCGTGTGGGCCATGCAGTCACACCTCGGCCACCTCGCCATGGTCGTGCATTTCCTGGCTGCCGGCGCCCTCTACTTCGTCGTGGTGATGGGTCTGGACCCGCTGCCGCGCAAGCTCCCTGCCGTCGGGCGCTTGCTGCTGCTCTTCGCATCGCTTCCGTTCCACGCGTTCTTCGGCGTCATCGTGATGACGAGCACCACCCTGATCGGCGCGGAGTGGTACTCCGCGCTTCGGCTCGGTTGGGTGGACCCACTCGCCGACCAGAATGTCGGCGGCGGCATCGCCTGGGCGACCGCGGAGATCCCCACGCTGCTCGTGCTCGGCGTGATCTTCATCCAGTGGCTGCGCTCCGATGCCCGGGAGGCACGTCGCTTCGACCGCCGAGTCGAAGCCGGCACGGACGAGGAGCTGTCCGCCTACAACGCGTGGCTCGCCCAGCTTGCGGCCCGCGACCGCCGCCAGCAGCACCCCCACCCACGCTGAGCGGCGGTCGCCAGGTCCGTCAGTCCAGGCAGAACTCGTTGCCTTCGGGATCGGCCATCACGATGAAACCGCCCGTCATCGGGGGATCGGGCTCCTGACGACGCAATCGCGTCGCCCCCAGCGCCACGAGCCGATCGCATTCGGCCTCGAGCGCCGCCATCCGCTCCTCACCCTCCAGCCCTGGCGCCGCCCGGACGTCGAGGTGCAGGCGATTCTTGGCGACCTTGCCCTCTGGCACCTTCTGGAAGTACAACCGCGGACCACGCCCTTCCGGGTCCTCGAGGGCCGACGCCCCGCCGCGCCGCTCCTCCGGTACACCCATGCGCGTCAGGAACTCGTCCCATGCGGCCAACGGGTCGGCGCCCTCCGGCAGGTCGACGCCGGGTGGGGCGGGATAGACATAGCCCAGGACCTCGCGCCAGAACGCCGACAGCGCCACTGGATCGTGAGCGTCGAAGGTGACCTGCACCTCGCGACTCATCCGTTTCCTCCCCTCGTGTACAGGTAGAGGTCGCGCAGCAGGCACACTTCGGACAGGTGGTGGATGAGCTCGCGGTGGATGTGCAGCACGAGACCAGCCATGGGCGACTCGGGGTACGGCTCCTTGTCGCCGACCGGAACCCGGAGTCCCTCCTCACCGAGGCGACGTACGCCGGCCAGCCAGATCTCGAGCTGGGTGTCGAGCTGGTCGAGCGCCTCGGCAGCGGTGCCGGCGTACTCCCAGGTCTGGTACGACGCGGGCGGTGCGCCGAAGTGGGCCGCGTTGCGCATGGCGAGGACGCCGACGATGACGTGACCTAACCTCCAGGCGATCGTGGTGAAGGGAGCAGGATCCGGCTGGGGGAAGGCGTAGTCGATCGTGAAGTCGCCAGCACCGGCCTGTATCGGGGCGGTCGACGTGCCTCGTGGCCGCACGCTCCAGGCGTTCGGCACCGGAGACCAGAAGTACTCGTCGTCGGTGAGACCCTCGAGCCGGGCGCGGACCTGGTGGTTCCAGTGCCACTCCCACTGGTCGCGTAGCTCCTGATTCCAGTCGAGTTGTTTCACATCCATGAGGGCTACCCTGGCACGGGTAGCGGACAGTTTCGGTCCGCTATTTCGTGCAGGCTTGGTGGCAGGTGACATGAGCCGTGACATGACCGGAGCCCATGCCGACGAGCGAGGTACGACCGAACGCGTGCTCGCCCTGCTCGGACTGCTGCAGCAGCGCCGGGTCTGGACCGGGCCTGAGCTTGCCGAGCGCCTCGGGGTCACGCCGCGCACGGTGCGGCGTGACGTCGAGCGACTGCGCGCGCTCGGCTATCTCGTGCATGCGAGCCAGGGTGTCGGTGGCGGATACCACCTCGGCGCTGGGCAGGACCTCCCGCCGCTGCTGCTCGACGACGAGGAGGCCATCGCTGTCGCGGTCTCCCTCCTCGCCGGCGCAGGTGGTGCGGTCGCCGGGGCCGGTGACGCGGCACTTCGAGCGTTGTCCAAGCTCGACCAGGTCCTGCCGGCCCGGCTGCGGCACGAGGTACGGGCGCTTTCCGCCACGGTGGAGTCGTTCGGCGGCGGCCGGACCCTCGTGGATGCCAAGGCGCTGATGACGCTGGCCAGAGCCTGCCGCGATGAGGTCGAGGTGAGCTTCGACTACCCGTCCGGGAACGAGATGCGGCGGCGCCGGGTCGAGCCGTATCGCCTCGTCGCCTCCGACCGGCGTTGGTATCTCCTCGCCTACGACCTCGATCGTGACGACTGGCGCAGCTTCCGCGTCGACCGGATGAGCGAGGTTTCTGCTCGGACCTGGCACTTCCGGCCCCGTGCGGCGCCCGACGCGGCGGCCTACGTGCAGGAGCGTGTGGCGAGTGGGGTCTACAAGTACCAAGCGCGGTTCCTCCTGCACGCGTCGGCTGACTCCGTGCGCGCGCAGCTTCCGCCCTCGGCGGCAGTCGTCATTCCGAGAGGCAGTGACCTCTGCGAGGTGCGCAGTGGCGGTTGGAACCTCGACTTCATCCTGATGCACATGGTGCTGCTGGGGTACGACTTCGACGTCCTCGACCCGCCAGAGCTCACGGACCGCTGCCGCGCGCTGGCGCAGAGGCTGATGTCGGCTGCGGAACGATCGCAGTGCGCGCATGGGGAGTACGCAGGCGCGAGAGGTCCTACCGGCACCCCCCATGGTGAAGGCTGAGCGGTAGACTATATCTTGACATCGAGATACTTTGGGATCGGGTCAGCGAGCCTGGTCGGTTCTGTCCTGGTTGGCCCCGGGCAGGATGGCAGGCGATGTGTGAGCAGGCGCCCGATGAGCGACTAGCGATGAGGAGCGGACGATGGCGAGTGTCAACAGCTTTGGAGCGCACGGACAGCTCGAGGTCGGCGAGACGTCGTACGACATCTTCCGGCTCTCCGCGGTCGAGGGTGTCGAGCGGCTGCCGTACAGCCTGAAGATCCTGCTGGAAAATCTGCTGCGAACCGAGGACGGCGCCAACATCACGGCCGACGACATCCGCGCGCTTGCGAACTGGGATGCCGACGCAGAACCCAGCAAGGAGATCCAGTTCACGCCGGCGCGGGTGATCATGCAGGACTTCACCGGAGTTCCGGCGATCGTCGACCTGGCCACGATGCGTGAGGCCATGCGCGACCTCGGTGGCGACCCGGCACGGATCAACCCGCTGTCGCCTGCTGAGCTGGTCATCGACCACTCCGTCATCGCGGACGTGTTCGGCCGCCCGGACTCCTTCCAGCGCAACGTCGAGCTCGAGTACGTACGCAACCGCGAGCGCTACCAGTTCCTGCGGTGGGGACAGCGTGCGTTCGCAGACTTTCGGGTCGTCCCGCCGGGCACGGGCATCGTGCACCAGGTCAACATCGAGCACCTCGCACGTGTGGTGTTCGCACGCGAGGTGGATGGCCGGGTGCAGGCATATCCGGACACCTGCGTCGGCACGGACTCCCACACCACCATGGTCAACGGGCTCGGCGTCGTGGGTTGGGGCGTCGGCGGAATCGAGGCGGAGGCCGCCATGCTCGGCCAGCCGATCAGCATGCTGATCCCACGGGTTGTCGGCTTCAAGCTCTCCGGTGCCTTGCCGGAAGGCTCGACGGCGACCGACCTGGTGCTCACCATCACCGAGATGCTGCGCAAGCACGGTGTGGTGGGGAAGTTCGTGGAGTTCTACGGGCCAGGTGTGGCGGCCGTGCCGCTCGCCAACCGCGCGACGATCGGCAACATGTCGCCGGAGTACGGCTCCACCATCGCGATCTTCCCGATCGACCAGGAGACCATCCGCTACCTGCGTTTGACCGGACGTTCACCCGAGCAGGTGGCGTTGGTCGAGGCGTACGCCAAGGAGCAAGGCCTCTGGCACGACCCCGAGGCGCCAGGCTACCAGGAGCCCGTCTACTCCGAGTACCTCGAGCTCGACCTGTCGACCGTCGAACCGTCGATTGCGGGTCCGAAGCGTCCACAGGACCGGGTGAGCCTCAAGGCAGCCAAGCAGGCGTTCCGTACGGTGCTGCCCGACTACGTGAACGAGGTCGAGCCGCCGCAGGAAAAGGGGTACGACGAGGCCGCCGCGGAGTCGTTCCCGGCAAGCGACGCCCCGTCGTACAGCGGCGAGAACCACTCAGAGGCACCGCAGATCTTCGCCTCGGCGGCAGCGACTGAGGGCGGCCGACCGAGCTCACCGCAACGGATCAAGCTCGCCGATGGCACCGAGTGCGAGATCGACCACGGAGCTGTCGTCATCGCCGCCATCACGTCGTGCACCAACACCTCCAACCCTCAGGTGATGGTCGGTGCCGCGCTGTTGGCGAAGAAGGCTGTGGAGAAAGGGCTTTCGCGCAAACCGTGGGTGAAGACGACGCTGGCTCCGGGCTCGAAGGTCGTCATGGACTACTACCAGCGCGCCGGCCTCCTGCCGTACCTCGAGAAGCTCGGCTTCAATTTGGTGGGTTACGGCTGCACCACGTGCATCGGCAACTCTGGTCCTCTCATTCCCGAGGTGAGCCAGGCGGTGAACGAGGCGGATCTCGCGGTGGTGTCGGTGCTGTCGGGCAACCGCAACTTCGAGGGCCGGATCAACCCCGAGGTCAAGATGAACTACCTGGCCTCGCCACCCCTCGTCGTGGCGTACGCATTGGCCGGCAGCATGGACGTCGACCTGGTGAACGAGCCGCTCGGCAAGGACCAGCAGGGCAACGACGTCTACCTCGCCGACATCTGGCCGTCGGAGCGGGAGATCGAGGAGGTCGTGACGAACGCGCTCGCGGCCGAGCTGTTCACCCGTGACTACTCCGACGTCTTCGCAGGCGACGAGCGCTGGCGTGGGTTGCCGACACCGGAGGGGGAGCTGTTCGCGTGGGATCCGGAGTCGACGTACGTCCGCAAGCCGCCGTACTTCGATGGCATGACGGCCACACCGGCTCCGGTGTCGGACATCAGGGGCGCTCGGGTCCTCGCCAGGCTCGGCGACTCGGTCACGACGGACCACATCTCGCCGGCCGGTGCGATCAAGCGGGACAGTCCAGCCGGTGCGTACCTCATGGCCCACGGGGTGCAGCCGCGTGACTTCAACTCGTACGGTTCACGACGCGGGAACCACGAGGTGATGATCCGCGGAACGTTCGCCAACATCCGACTGCGCAACCAGCTGGCGCCCGGGACCGAGGGCGGCTTCACCCGGGACTTCACGGCCGGTGGTGAGGTGACGACCATCTACGACGCCGCGATGCACTACCAGGCGGCAGGGGTTCCCCTGATCGTCCTTGCGGGGAAGGAGTACGGCTCCGGCTCGTCTCGAGACTGGGCGGCCAAGGGTACCGCGCTGCTGGGGGTCAAGGCGGTGCTGGCTGAGTCGTTCGAACGCATCCACCGATCCAACCTGATCGGCATGGGCGTGCTGCCGTTGCAGTACCTGCCGGGCGAGTCAGCCGAGTCGCTCGGTCTCACGGGCGAGGAGACCTTCGACATCGTGGGAATCGAGGCGATGAACAACGGCACGACGCCGCGCGAGGTCACGGTGCGTGCCGACGGCAAGGAGTTCCGCGCGATCGTACGCATCGACACGCCAGGTGAGGCCGAGTACTACCGCCACGGCGGAATCATGCAGTACGTCTTGCGATCGTTGCTGGCGAGCTAGCAGCACGCCAGGCGGGTGCTGCCCGCGGCCATCAACGGGTGTCGCGGGGAGCGCCCGCCTGCAGTGCCTGCCAGGCCCTGCCTGCTCACGGGCCGTCGTCGACTGCCATCTGGCGAGTGAGCGGCGGCGTCTCGAACTCGTCCTCTTCTTCGACCTCGTTCGGGCGACGGCGGAGGGCGGCCGCACCGATGAGCAGCAGGATCACAGAACCGAGTGCGATCCACGCGCCGGCCTGGAGGTCGCCGACGACCACCTCACCGGGGGAGGCCTCCAGGACCACGCTCGCGACCCACAGGCCCAACGCAGCCAGGTCGAACAGGAACGCGAGCCAGAGCAGGAAACGGGACAAGAACAGCGCGCCCAGCACTCCGATCGCGCTGATCACGACGAGCGGCGTGGCCATGGACTGCCAGTAGTCCATGACGGTGTCCGTGCTACCGCCTTGCAGGAGCAGTTGCTGCACCGGGATGTCACGCGGCGAGCGACCGGCCAGCCAGTCAAAGTACGCGCTGGCGGCTACGGCGATGGCGCCGAGCGTCGCCAGGACGGCTGCCCGAGGGCGGATGTCTGTCATAACGGATCCTCCTGTACCGATGACGACTGGCCCCGTGGCGGCCGAGACGCACCGCGGGATCCACGGCGATCGACCCGACCATGTGCGTCGGCCAGTATGCCGCTCCTACGATCCTGGTGGGAACAGCCAACCTCCGGTGGTTTCCGGTCTCGGCGCATCGTCGACCGTCACAACCAGTGTCTCTCCGTTGGCGGAGAATCACCACCACGACGTCACACGCGTCATCCACGTCGTCGATCGGAGACCATGCGAGCGGTACAGGCCGTGCAGACATGAGCGACGACTCGCCGTTTCGACGACCCAGTGTCCTGCTCCAAGCGGACCATCTCGATCCGGTTGACGGCTTGGCCGCCGACGAGCTCCGCCTCGCTAGGTGGGAATCCATCCCTGTCATGGAGTGTGACTGGAGCTCCTCGCTTCAGCCCGGTTTGCCGCTGTGGTGACTGGGAGTTCCAGCACACAGCCTGCGTGGCAGCGTCGACGTCGCGTGGCTGCACGGTGTTCGCCACACGTCGGCCAACCATCTGGACATGACACGACAGCGGCTACCAGAGATGCCCACGTGACGGGTCATCGAGAGCGGACGCTTGGGACCAACGTGTCGACCGAAGCTTTTGCACCTGAAGCTGTTCCACTTTCTGTGGTGTTCTCCGGCGATCCAGGTTCGCCTTTGGTCAGTCTCCTGGTCGGTGAGGTTTGCCTTCTGCACACGATGACGTGGAGCGGGCCTTCGGATACGTGCCGAGCGTCTCATGTGGTCGGCCGACGCAGTGCCGCGCGTACCCGCTCGGCGTACGATTCCGCCTCCGCCGCATCGGTGTACTTCCGCCGCGGCCAGAAGAATCCGCGCAGGCCATCCCCTCTGGTCCTGGGGATCACATGTGCGTGCAGATGCGGCACGCTCTGACTCACGCGATTGTTGACTGCCACGAACGACCCCTGCGCGCCGAGCCCGGTCTCCATCGCGCGGGCCAGACGCTGGAGCGCGTCGAGGAAGGGTTCGCGCAGCGAATCCGGAAGGTCGAGCAAGGTTTCGACGTGCTCTCGCGGCACCAGCAGGACGTGGCCCTTGAACACCGGCCGAGTGTCGAGGAACCCGAGGAACGCCGGCTCGTCGAGCACGCGGTGCGCTGGCGCACCCTCGACGATGGCGCAGAAGGTACAACCGTTCCGAGAGCTGGCCGAACTCATGCGCCTGAGCGTACGACGTGCTGGATGGGGCGAGTCGCCTCACCGTAGTCCGGTCACGGGAGCCGCCACGACGTGCCGAATCCGGCACCATCGCACCCTTGACGGTCAGGTTTGTGCCGGAGGACTCTGCTGAAGCGTGACGCTGAGGCCCGGATCCCAGGCGTCGCTACGGGCGGCGAACATCCGCCGGGTGCTGAACGCGCTGCGAGCACACGGCGTGCTGAGTCAAGCCGAGATTGCCCGGCTCACCGGTCTCTCGCCAGCCTCGGTTTCCAACATCGTGCACGAGCTTGACGAAGCTGGCACGGTGGAGGTGCGGACGGGCGTCCGTGGTGGTCGTAGGGCCCGCGAAGTCCGCATGGCTGGCAACGATGCGCTGGTCGTCGGGGTGGACTTCGGTCATCGCCACATCCGGGTGGCAGTTGCCGACCCGCATTTCACCGTGCGGTCCGGGCGGCGACACGAGTGCGATGTGGGCGCTTCGGCGCTCGCCGCCTGCGCTGCTGCCGAGAAGCTGCTCGCAGAGCTTCTGGGCGAGATGGGGGAGGAACGCAGCAAGATCAAAGCCGTGGGGGTCGGTCTGCCCGCGCCGCTACCGCCCACGGGAGGTCCGGTGGGCTCCTGGCCCATCCTGCGTGGCTGGGGATCTGTCGACCCCGTACGCGAGCTGTCCAACCGGTTCCACGCGCCGGTCTTCGTCGACAACGACGCGAACCTCGGCGCGCGGGGGGAGCTTCACTTCGGGGCAGGCCGAGGCGCGTCGAGCCTTGCGTACATCAAGGCCGCCACCGGCCTGGGCGCAGGCTTGGTGATCGACGGACGCGTCTACCGAGGGTTCAGCGGTTCGGCAGGTGAGATTGGTCACCTTACGATCGACGAGACCGGGCCGGTCTGCTCGTGCGGTAACCGCGGATGCCTGGAGACGTTGGTCGGGGCTCCCTATCTGTTGGAGCTGGTCAGGCACAGCCACCCTGACGTCCGCTCGTTGGAGGCGCTGGTCTCGCGGGCGGTGGAAGGTGACGCAGGCTGCCGGCGAGTGGTGTCGGATGCGGCCCGTCACGTCGGATTCGTTGCGGCGAACCTGTGCAATGTGGTCAACCCCGAGCGCGTCGTGGTCGGCGGCGAGCTCGCGGCGGCCGGTGAGGTGTTCCTCGAGCCGTTGCGCTCAGCAATGTCTCGTTACGCGGTGTGTTCGGCTGCGGCGACTCCTGTGATGGCAGCCGAGTCAGGGCAGCGAGCGGAGGTGCTCGGTGCGCTGGTGCTCGCAGCCGAGCAACTCGAGCTGGCCGCTGAACGTCCATCCCGTGACAGTCCGGCCCGCCCAAGCGTCGAGTCTGATGTGTCAGATCCGACCATCGCACAGGACCGCCGCTTACACTCGGGCGGAAGGGACGGCGAGTGAGTCGTAGGTTCGCTCCGAGGAGGGATCAAGCCGATGGGCGTACTCGAGAAGGTGCAGGAACCTGCCGACCTGGCCGAGCTTTCCGACCAGCAGCTCACCGACCTGGCACGTGAGATCCGGGACTTCCTGGTCACGAAAGTGCGATCGGGTCACCTCGGGCCCAACCTCGGCATCGTGGAGCTGACTCTTGCCGTCCACCGGGTGTTCAACTCGCCTCGAGACCGGATCGTGTTCGACGTCGGCCACCAGGCGTACGTCCACAAGATCATCACAGGCCGCCAGGCGGGTTTCGATCTGCTTCGTGAGAAGGGCGGAGTGTCGGGCTACCCGAACCGAGCGGAGTCGCCGCACGACGTGATGGAGAACTCCCACGCGTCGGCTGCGTTGTCGTACGCCGATGGTTTGGCCAAGGCGTACCAGCTGCGAGGTGAGAAGCGTCACGTCGTGGCGATCGTCGGCGACGGCGCACTGACCGGCGGCATGGCGTGGGAGGCGCTCAACAACATCGCCGCGGCCAAGGACCGCCCGCTCATCATCGTGGTGAACGACAACGGTCGGTCGTACGAGCCGACGGCTGGTGGGCTCGCCCAGCATCTCAACGCTTTGCGTACGAACCCTCGCTACGAGCAAGTCCTCGACTTGGTGAAGCGCTCGCTGAACCGTACGCCCCTTGTGGGAGCGCCGGTGTACGACGTCTTGCACGGAATCAAACGAGGGCTGAAGGACGTGCTGGCGCCGCAAGGGCTCTTCGAGGACCTGGGCCTGAAATACCTTGGACCGATCGACGGGCACGACCGTGTGGCCATCGAGCAAGCGCTGGAACAGGCCAAGGGATTCGGCGGACCGGTCATCGTGCACTGCCTGACGCGGAAGGGTTACGGGTACGCACTCGCCGAGCAAGACGAACAGGACTGCTTGCACCAGATTCGGAGCGACCCGACCGGCACGTGGACCAACGTGTTCCGCGAGGAGCTGCTTGCCCTGGGCCGCGAGCGACCAGACATCGTGGCGATCACGGCAGCGATGCAGTATTCGACTGGGCTCGATGCCTTCGCCCAGGAGTTCCCGGAGCGGTTCTTCGACGTGGGCATCGCCGAGCAGCACGCCGTGACCTCGGCAGCTGGCCTTGCGATGGGTGGAATGCACCCGGTGGTCGCGATCTACTCGACCTTCTTCAACCGGGCGTTCGACCAGATGCTGCTCGACGTCGCCCTGCACGGGTGCGCGGCTACGTTCGTCCTCGACCGCGCGGGGATCACAGGAGACGACGGCCCGAGCCACAACGGCATGTGGGACCTGTCGATCCTGCAGGTCGTTCCAGGATTGCGGATTGCCGCCCCGCGGGACGGCGCCCGGCTGCGTGAGCTTCTGCGCGAGGCTGTGGCGATTGATGGCCCGACGGTGGTGCGGTTCCCCAAGGGAAAGACCGGACCTGACATTCCTGCCGTGTCCAAGGCCGGCGACTGTGACGTGCTCGTCCGTCAGGGCGAACGCGACGTGCTCCTCGTCGCGATCGGTGCGATGGGGGCGACCTGCGTCGACGTCGCGCAGCGGTTGACCGAACAGGGCATCGGTGTGACGGTGGTCGATCCTCGCTGGGTCAAGCCGATCCAGCCGGTCCTCCTCGAGCTTGCCGCCGAGCATCGCCTGGTCGTGTCGGTGGAGGACAGCGGCAGGGTCGGTGGCTGCGGTGCGGCGTTGGGGCTCGCGTTGGCTGACGCCGAGATCAGCACGCCGCTCCAGGTCATGGGCATCCAGCAGCGTTTCCTGGAGCACGACAAGCGGCCTGCTCTGCTTGCCGAGATGGGCCTGGGCGCTCAGGACCTCGCCCGGGCGATCGTGGAGCGGGTGGCTCGCCTCGACTCCACGCAGCTTGATCCCACCACGCCGGTCGATGCAGAACATGACCCGCAGGTCGCGCCGGATTCGGCACAACCCGGCTCCTCGGTCGCCGACCACGGCATGGGCGCGCCGTAGGGTAGGTCTCATCTCGCTCGTGAGGGCACGTCTGACGCGATCACGGACCGGTCGCGGGCGGTGTTCGTTTGGGTATGCCGATCACGGGGCAATGGCGCGCCATGAACCTGCTACGCACCAAGCCGGTCGAAACGGCGATTTCGGACACACTGGAACCGGAACACCGTCTGAAGCGGAGCCTCGGAGCTCTTGATCTCACCGTCTTCGGCGTCGGCGTGACGATCGGCGGTGGCCTCTTCGTCCTCACTGGTGTGGCAGCGGCGTCGTACGCCGGGCCGGCGGTTGCGTTGTCGTTCGTCATCGCAGGCATCGCCTGCGGCTTGGCGGCCCTCTGCTATGCCGAGCTCGCCTCGACGCTGCCAGTGGCGGGTTCTGCGTACACCTTCTCGTACGCCACCCTCGGTGAGCTCATCGCCTGGATGATCGGGTGGGACCTGATCCTGGAGTTCTTCGTCGCCGCGGCGGCTGTCGCCGGCGGCTGGTCGGGCTACCTCGCGACCGCGCTTGACGGGACCCCGTTGCAGATCCCGTCGGTCGTGGCGAACACGACTGACGGGGTCATGAACCTGCCTGCGGGACTGCTGATCCTCGCCTTGACCGGGGTCCTGGCGGCTGGGATCAAGCTGTCCAGCAGGATCAACCAGATCGCCGTCGTGATCAAGGTAGGTGCGGCACTGCTGTTCGTCGTGGTCGGGTTGTTCTCGCTGAAGGCCAGCAATCTCGTGCCTTTCGTACCACCGCGTGCACGAAGCGAGGGAGCGAGTGGTCTCTCCCAGCCGCTGATCCAGGCCGCGTTCGGCGTCGAGCCGGCCACGTTCGGATGGGCGGGAGTAGCGAGCGGGGCTGCCGTGGTCTTCTTTGCGTTCATCGGCTTCGACATCGTGGCGACGACGGCGGAAGAAGCGCGCAGGCCACAACGTGATCTGCCGGTCGGCATCATCGGCTCACTCGCCATCTGTACGGCGCTCTACGTCGCGGTGAGCCTCGTCCTGACCGGCGTCCAGAACTACCGGCAGATCGACCCGAACGATGCCGCCCCACTCGCTACGGCGCTCGTCGACAACGGTCTGCCTGCGCTGGGCAGGGTGATCGCGGTCGCCGCGGCACTCGGCATCGTCGCGGTCGTGATGATCCTGCTCCTGGGGCAGACGCGGGTGGGCTTCGCGATGGCGCGCGATGGTCTGTTGCCGCGGTTCTTCGCGAAGGTACATCCCCGGTACCGCACGCCGTACGTCGTCACACTGGTCGTCGGCACCCTGGCCGCGGTGCTGGCGTCGTTCACGTCGATCACCGTTCTCGCCGAGCTTGTGAACATCGGCACTCTGCTGGCGTTCGTGCTCGTGAGCGTGGCGGTCCCGATCCTGAGGAAGACCCGGCCGGACCTGCGGCGCGCCTTTCGCACGCCGTTCGTCCCGTTGATCCCGGCGCTGTCGACGCTCGTGTGCCTCTACCTCATGCTCAATCTCGCGATCGAAACCTGGATCCGCTTCCTTGTCTGGATGCTGGTCGGATTCGTGGTCTACTTCGGGTACGGCCGCCGGCACTCACGACTGGAGAAGCAGCCGTCGGCATCGTGACCTCGGGGTCAGCTTGAACTCACCGCGGCGATTCGTACCTTCGGAACGCCTACATGCCGCGGTATGGCGGTGCAGGCGCACGTAACGTGGTCATTTCACCGGTGGGGTCAGCCTGAGCTCGCTGGGACGCTGGCAACGCCTCGCGGGAGGAACCGGCGGCCGGTGGCGCGTTCGGCGATGCCGGTACGGTCGAGGTACGGCGTGATGCCGCCCAGATGGAACGGCCAGCCCGCGCCGAGGATGAGCGCGAGGTCGACGTCTTGTGGCTCTGCGACCACTCCGTCGTCCAGTATCCGCCGGACCTCGTCGGCAATCGCCATCAAGGCACGGTCACGCACTTCCTCCTCGGTGGACGCCTGCGAACCGACCTCGAGCAGGGCGCGAGTGTCCTCGTCGATGTAGGGCTGTCCCTTGTCGTCCCACGACCACAAGCCGGGCTTTCCGGCAGCGACAAGTCGCTGCAGGTTGGGCGAGACGTAGAACCGGTCGGGGAACGCCTCGTGCAGGGTCTCTGCGACGTGCAGAGCCACGGCAGGGCCGACGAGCTGCAGGAGCACGAACGGCGACATGGGCAGTCCGAGAGACAGCAGGGCCCGGTCCGCCACCTCGGCCGGCGTACCCTCGTCGACGCACTTCGTCACCTCGCCCATGAACCGCGTCAAGACGCGATTGACGACGAACGCCGGAGCGTCCTTGACGAGGATCGCGTTCTTCTTGAGCTGCTTGGCGACCGCGAACGCGGTGGCCAGGCTGGACTCGTCGGTCCGCTCACCACGAATGACCTCAACGAGCGGCAGGACGGCTACAGGGTTGAAGAAGTGCAGACCGACCACTCGCTCGGGATGACGAAGCTTCGAGGCCATGCCGTTCACAGACAACGAGGACGTGTTGGTGGCAAGCACGCACTCAGGGCTCACGATGCCCTCGAGCTCCTCGAAGACCTGCTGCTTGACCTTCATCTCCTCGAAGACGGCCTCGAGGACGAGCGAACAGTCGCTGTAGATGCTCTTGTCGGTGGAGCCAGTGACCAGTGCCTTCAGCCGGTTGGCCATGTCGGCGTTGATCCGCCCTCTGGCGGCGAGCTTGTCGACTTCGTTTCGTACGTACGAAAGGCCCTTCTCGACCCGCTCGTCGTCCAGGTCCGTCATGACCACCGGTACCAGCAGTCGGCGTGCGAAGAGCAAGGCCAGCTGACTTGCCATCAGTCCGGCACCCACGATGCCGACCTTGGTGACCGGCCGAGCCAGCGCGGTGTCTGGGGCTCCTACTGGCTTCTTGGCTCGCCGCTGCACCAGGTCGAACGCGTACAGACCGGAGCGGAACTCCTCGCTCATCATGAGGTCGGCGAGGGCCTCGTCCTCCATCGCGAAACCCTCGGCCTTCGAGCACGTCTTGGCGGCGGCGATGATGTCCAGTGCTCGAAGTGGCGCAGGTGCGGCGCCGTGCAGCTTGTTCTCGACGAATGCGCGTCCCCTCGCGACTGCCGCATCCCACGCGTCACCACGGTCGATCGGTGGCCGAGTGACCTCGATCCGACCCGTGATGACCTGGGCCGCCCAGTCGATGGAACGCTCCAGGAAGTCGGCGCCGTCGAAGCTCGCGTCGGCGATGCCGAGCTCTGCGACCTCAGGACCGCGCAGCATGCGGTTGTTGTTCAGGGCGTTCTCGATGATGACCTTCACCGCGCGGTCGGGTCCGATCAGGTTGGGGAGCAGCCAGGTTCCGCCCCAGGCTGGCAGGATGCCGAGGAAGCATTCCGGGAACGCGACCGCCGGAGCGCTCGTGATGACGGTGCGGTAGGAGCAGTGCAGGACGACTTCGAGTCCACCGCCGAGCGCGAGGCCGTTGATGAACCCGAAGGAGGGCTTGCCGCCGTTCTGGCCGGCATCGAGCTTGCCGAAGACGTAGTGCCCGTACCGCGCGATGGCGAGCGCCTGCTCGCGGGTCGTGATGCGGGGCATGCCGGTGATGTCGGCGCCGGCCGCGAGGATGAACGGCTTTCCCGTGAGCCCGATCGCCGCCACGTCGTCACGCTGCAGGATGGCGTCGAGCGCGGCGTCGAGTTCGGCGAGTCCTTGTGAGCCGAAGGAGTTCGGGCGGTTGTGGTCGAGTCCGTTGTCGAGCGTGATCAGCGCCATCGTGCCGGCACCGTAGGGAAGCTCGACGTCGCGCACGTGTGCGTGAGTCACAACCTCGTCAGGGAAGATCGCTTTGGGGTCGAAGTTGGCGTCGCTCAGCTTCGTCACGGTGCCTCCCTGTTGTTCGGCTCGTTCCGCGAGGGTCCGGGCTGGCTCGGTGGTTTGCTGGTGGATTCGTTCGGCTCGCTCGGCGAAAGTGCAGTGAGGCTGGACCCGTAGCGGTGGGCAGCCTCGCTCGCCTCGCTCGCAGTGTTGGATGATTCGTTCGGCTCGCTCGGCGAAAGTGCAGTGAGGCTGGACCCGTAGCGGTGGGCAGCCTCGCTCGCCTCACTCACGGACCCTCCCAGTGTGGGTTCTCCCAAATCACGGCGCCGCCCATGCCGATACCCACGCAAAGGGTGGTCAAGCCGTAGCGAACCTGGGGGCGCTCCTCGAAGGCTCGCGCAAGCTGCATCATGAGGCGCACACCGCTCGAGGCGAGTGGGTGGCCCACGGCGATCGCGCCGCCGTACGGGTTCAGGCGCGGGTCGTCGTCGGCGATGCCGAAGTGGTCGCAGAAAGCCAGCACCTGTACGGCGAACGCCTCGTTGATCTCGATCACGCCGATGTCGTCGATCTTCAGGTCGGCCTTCTGCAGTGCTTTCTCGGTCGCCGGGATCGGCCCCTCACCCATGAACTCCGGCTCGACACCGGCGAACGCGTAGGTGACGAGTCGCATCTTGACCTGCAGGCCGAGCTCCTGGGCAACGTCCTCGGCCGCAAGCAGGCAGGCGGTGGCTCCGTCGTTGAGCCCGGCAGCGTTCCCGGCTGTGACCCGGCCGTGCGGGCGGAACGGAGTGCGAAGTGTGGCGAGCACCTCGACGGTGGTGTCGGGACGCGGTGGCTCGTCTGCAGTCGCAAGGCCCCAGCCGGACTCGGTGCTGCGGATGGCGACAGGGACGAGGTCGCGCTGGATCACTCCATCCGCGTACGCCTTGGCAAGCTTGTGCTGGCTGGCTGCGGCGTAGGCGTCGGCGCGTTCCTTGGTCAGGTTGGGGTACCGGTCGTGCAGGTTCTCCGCTGTCTGGCCCATGACCAGTGCCGACGCGTCGACCAGCTTCTCGGCGACGAACCGAGGGTTGGGATCGACGCCCTCGCCCATCGGGTGGCGTCCCATGTGCTCCACACCGCCCGCGATCGCCACGTCGTAGGCACCGAACGCGATGCCGGAGGCGGTGGTTGTGACAGCCGTCATTGCGCCGGCACACATGCGGTCGATCGCATAGCCGGGCACCGTCCGGGGGAGGCCGGCGAGGAGTGCGGCCGTGCGGCCGAGGGTCAGTCCTTGATCGCCGGTCTGGGTGGTGGCGGCGATGGCCACGTCATCGATCCGGTCGGCAGGAAGCGTCGGGTTGCGGCGCAACAGCTCGCGGATGCATTTGACCACCAGGTCGTCTGCTCTGGTCTCGGCGTACATTCCGCCGGCCTTGCCGAAGGGCGTCCGAACACCGTCGACGAAGACCACATCTCGGAGTTCTCGGGGCACGGTAGGGCCTCCTCGAAACGCGCCAGGCAGTGCCGTGCAGCGCCTGGCAGGACTGCGTGTCTCACCGCTTCTACCCCGATGCTACTCGCTAGTAACTAGCGGCGCGACCGTTCGGCAAAAGTGTGTTTTGCGGGGAACGTCACACAACCAGGCCACAGCCATGTCGTCGGCCGCACGTCACGGCTCGGGGCCTCCGTAGGGCGGTCCTGCACACCCGTCCGCGGCTGCCAAAAGCTCGACCACGCCGCAGGATTGGGCCGTACGTCAGCCTGGCATGTCGTCGATGTGCTTGAGAGCTTCGCGGCGGGAGAGCGGTGAGAGCTCGCTCGCGTGGGCCTCGACGTATCGGCGAACCCAGGCCGGATCCGTTTTGGCGTACTCCCGAAGCGCCCAGCCGATGCCCTTCCGGAGGAAGAACTCTGGCCTGCCCAGGCTCGGCCTGATGCAGTCGGCGAGCAAGGTGGTGTCGGTCTGGGCCTTCGAGCCGAGCTGCGCGAGGATCGCCACACGTCGGCGCCACAGGTTGTCGTCGACCGCCCACCGCCGAAGCACGTTCGCGACCACATCGTGATGTGCCCGCAGGATCGGGCCGACCCGGCGGTTCGCGATCTCGTCGACGAAGTCCCACCACGCTCCGGTCACGGTGAGGTGGTCGTAGAGGGCGAGAGTCGCAGGATCCTGCCAGCGGCGGTAGCTGCGATGGCCGGTCAGTCCGATGGCGACATAGCGTTCCTCGCGATAGCTCGCCTCATCCCAGAGCTCACGAACGGTCGCCTCCCAGGTCGGGCGATCGGCGATCGGGTGGGCCTCGAAGAGCTCGCGGCAGATCTGCTTGACGCCAGGAGACTGGACTCCCCGAAAGGGCATCGTGGACTTCATGTACGCCTGCATCGGGCCGGCCTTCGCGGGGTCACCGGCCTCGGCCAGGCGCTTGCGAACGGCGTCGATCAGTGGTTGGTACGCCTGGACTGTCGCCACGCGCGAAGCCTAGTCGAGCCTTCCAGGAACCCTCAGGGGACGACCAGCTCGGCGTCCATGCCCTCCAGGCCGCATGTCGGAGGTCGTCCATAGGCTTCCCGCCGAAGGCATCGACAACGAGGAGCCGACATGCCGTTGACCACCGCTGAACGGGAAGCGTTTCTCGCCGAGCCACACGTCGCCGCGCTGTCGGTCGCGGCCGGTCCAGATCGTGGCCCGCTGACAGTGCCGGTGTGGTACGACTACACGCCTGGCGGCGAGCTGTGGGTGCTTACCGGTGCCACCTCACGAAAGATCGAGCTCATCCGACGCGCAGGCAGGTTCACCATCATGGTCGAGCGGGTCTCGCCGACGATTCGCTATGTCGCCGTCGAGGGGCCGGTGACCTCGATCGTTCCAGGTACTGTCGACCATCTCCGCAAGGTCAGCACCCGCTACCTGCCGCCAGAGAAGGTGGACGGATACATGGAGATGGCATTGGCCGAGCACGGCGAGCAGGTGGTCGTCCACATGCGTCCGGAGCACTGGCTGTCCTCCGACCTGGGAACCATCTAGCGCGAGGTATCGCCGGGGCCGACAGCGGTCACAGCGTTCGGGCTGCGTCCCGGTCGGTCAGATCGGGCCCGGGTGATGGTCGGCGAGTGCGGCCGCGAGGCGTTCTGCCGTGAGCTCGATCTGCCAGGCGCGTGCTCCACGGGCCCGAAGCGCCTCGGCCACGAGCTCCGGGGTTGGTTCTGCCGGCGGGTCCCAGGCCAGTCTTCGCACGACGTCGGGTGTCAACAGGTTCTCCACCGGCAGGCGGTGAGCTTCGGCCAGCTCCTGCAGACACGCGCGACACGCGGTCAGTCGGGCTGCAGCGTCCGGATCGCGATCTGCCCATGCTCGAGCCGGTGGTGGACCGTCGTACGGCAACGTGAGCTCGGGCAGCTCGTCGTCCGGCACGCTCCGCGCTCGCTCGATGGCTTGCCACCAGATGTCGAGATCCCGTCGTGTGGTCTTGCCGTCGTAGGCAGGGAGAGAGGCGAGCTCCCGCCGGCTCGTGGGAGCCGCCAACGCGGCGCTGATGATCGCTTGATCGCTCAGAACCCGCCCGGGTGAGATGTCGCGGCTCTCGGCGACGCGGTCGCGGGCGAGCCAGAGCTCCCGGACATAGGCAAGCTCGCGACGCTTGCGGATCCGGTGCATGCCGGACGTTCGTCGCCACGGGTCGCGGCGGGAGTCGCGTGGCGGCTGCGTGCGCAACGCCTCGAACTCCTGCTCTGCCCACGACAGCTTGCCAGCCCGCTCGAGCTGCTCTGCCAAGGCTTCGCGCAGCTCGATCAGCAGCTCCACGTCGAGCGCTGCGTAGTTCAGCCAAGGTTCGGGCAGCGGCCGGGTCGACCAGTCGACGGCCGAGTGTCCCTTCTCCAGCTGGTAGCCAAGGAGCTCCTCGATCAGCGAACCCAGACCGACCCGGGGGTAGGAGAGGAGGCGTCCAGCCAGCTCGGTGTCGAACAGTTTGCGTGGTTGCAGGCCGAGCTCGGCCAGGCATGGCAGGTCCTGCGGTGCGGCGTGCAGCACCCATTCGGCGTCGGCAAGGGCCGCGTTGAGCTCGCTCAGGTCAGGGCAGCGGACCGGATCGATCAACGCCGTACCCGCGCCGGCGCGGCGCAGCTGGACGAGGTAGGCCCGGTGCGAGTAGCGATAGCCCGAGGCGCGCTCGGCGTCGATTGCCACCGGACCCGAGCTTCTGGCGAAAGCCTCGATCGTCCTGGCGAGAGCCTCCGGCGAGTCGACGACGGGTGGCAGGCCTTCCCGCGGCTGGAGCAGCAAGATGGGCGACGGCCCATCCGCGGGCGGGTGAGCGATAGTCGCACGATCCGTCACGGGCGAGTCACCCGCCGGTTCGGGATGGCCGTCACACCAGCCGGCAGAGGGGGAAGGCCGGCCGCCGTACAAAGCAGCTGGCCCCATGCCTGCACGTGTGCGCGAAAAGCCTGGTCAGCAGGGGTCCACGAGGCACGAATCTCGATCTCGGCCCGCGCCGGCTCGTCGCTCATGCCTCCAAAACTCTCAGAGACGACCCGGGTCACCGTCCCACTGGGTGCCTTCATCAGCGCCTTCTCCGCCTCCAGCGCCTCGATGAGCCATGACCACCCGACGGCGCCGAGTAACGGGTCGCTGGCCATGTCCGCATCGATCTCAGCTCGCACATACGTCACGAATCGGAACGTACCCTGCCAGGCCTCGTGGCCTGCCGGATCATGGAGCAGCACGAGTCGGCCGGTGGCCAGCTCACGCTCGTCGACTATGACGTCTGCGCTGACGGCGGTGGAGTACGGCGCTACCCGCTGCGGCGCCGGGATCTCTTCGCGTACCACTTCAGGCCGAAGCTCCGCGCTGCGGAGTTCGTTTGCGGCCCGCCGGAAGATCTCGGGCGGGTCATTGATATCCGTGCACGCGGCCACGCCCGAGAGGATACGTCTGGATACCCCCTGGAGTCGGCACACGACGCGCCGACGAGGCCGTCCCAGCCGGCCGCTTTTCCGCAGATCGGGACATTTCCGCTGATTCTGGCCGCCGGTCTCGACGACTTGGGGTTTCACGGCATCGAAAGTGGGGCACACTGCGTCGACTTCGGGGATCGTCGCGTACGCCACAGTCTAGGCTGGCGGCCTTGTGGGTGATTCGGTCTTCCTGAGGGCCTGCCGAGGTCAACCGGTTCCGCACACTCCGGTGTGGTTCATGCGACAAGCTGGCCGCTCCCTGCCGGAGTACCGCGCGCTGCGCAAAGGCATTCCCATGCTCGAGTCGTGCACGAGACCCGAGCTGGTCACCGAGATCACGCTGCAGCCGGTCCATCGCTACGGTGTGGACGCCGCGATCTTGTACTCGGACATCATGGTGCCGCTCAAGGCGGTCGGCGTCGACCTCGACATCGTGTCGGGGGTAGGCCCGGTCATCGCCTCGCCGGTCCGGTCCGCCGACGACCTCAGACAGCTGCGCCCGCTGGAGCCGGACGACGTGCCGTACGTGACCGCGGCGGTCCGCGAGCTCGTCGGCAAGCTCGGATCGACGCCGCTGATCGGCTTCGCCGGCGCGCCCTTCACGATGGCGTCCTACCTCGTCGAAGGTAAGCCGAGTCGTGATCATGCCGTGACCAAAGCGCTCATGTACGAATCGCCCGCGGTCTGGCATGGTCTGCTGGAACGGCTGGCCGACATCGCGGCCGCATTTCTGCGCATCCAGGTCGAAGCCGGCGCACGCGCGGTCCAGCTGTTCGACTCGTGGGCCGGCGCCTTGTCTCCTGACGACTACGAAACGTTCGTCCGTCCCCACACCGAGCGGGTGCTCGCCGACGTCGGCCGACTCGGCGTGCCGCGGATCCATTTCGGCGTCGGCACGGGTGAGATCCTCGCCCAGATGGCCGACGCGGGCGCGGACGTCGTAGGCGTGGATTGGCGGGTGCCGTTGCGGTCAGCGATCGAGCGGGTCGGCAATCGCGTGGTGCAAGGCAACCTTGACCCGGCGGTGGTCCTCGGGCCGTGGCACGTTCTCAGGGACAAGGTGCGGGACATTCTCGCTGCTGGCCGTGAGGCGCCCGGGCACATCTTCAACCTCGGCCACGGTGTCTTGCCACAAACCGATCCGACCGTGTTGGAACGTCTCGTGGAGTTCGTCCACACCGAGTCACGGCGTGACCTGCCTCGCTAGGGCCGGCCGAGGTTGAGTGGCGAGGTCGTTTCCGACCTGCTGCTGCGTCCACTCGAGGAACGTTCCGGGCGTCGACCTCGCGTCAGCTCGTCGGAGCCGGGGGTGGCTCGGCGGTGGGTTCAGGCCGCGCTGGCGCCTCCCGAGAGTGGGCCTTGCGCCGTCTCGTACGGACAGCGAGCCACACCGGCACACCCAGGACGGCGAGTGTCACCGCGAACGGGATCGCGGCGCCCACCGCGGTCAACAGGAACTGAATGAAGGCGACGAACGCGCGCCAGCCACTCCGCAGTCCAGCGAAGAACCCGCTGTCGTCGTGGTCATCCGCGGGTTGGGCGACGAAGGTGACGTCGATCGTGGAGAGCGTTGTCTGGGAGGTGAGGACGGCGTACCGGCTCTGCAACGACTCCAGATCCGCCTCCCGAGCAGCGAGCTCGGATTCGACCTGGACCACCTCGCCAACGGTCTTGGCCTTGCCGAGCAACGTGCGGAGCCGGGCGATGCTCCGCTTCTGTGTCGCGATTCGGCTCTCGACGTCGACGACTTCTTCGGTGACGTCCGTGGCGTTCCGCTCGTCGGATTGGACCTTCCCGTAGGTCGTGAGCTGGTCGGCGATCCGCTCGAAGTCGTCGACGGGGACACGGAGCACGAGATGGACGCTGGCCGGCGACCCATCGCGCTGCCCAGAGGTCTGCTGGCTGGCGACGTAGCCATCGGTCCCGGCGACGAGCTGAGTCGCGCGCCTGGCGGCACGTGTGACGTCGCGCGTGCGAACGACGAGCTCGGCGGTACGAATGATGGAGCGAAGCCGCAGGTTCGCACGGCTCCTGCGCGCTGGCGGTTCGGCCTTGTGCGCCGCGGCGCGGCGCTCGGCGGCACCGGCGTCCGAAAGGGCTGGCGCGCGCTGCTGGACAGCGGTGTCGATCCCTGCGCCACCGGCCGACACGCCCGAGTTGTCCGAACATGCCGTGAGGGCGAAGAGCGTGGCGAGGCTGGCGAAGGCGAGCACCGGACCGGTAGGGATCCGGGCATGTGGGCGGCGGGACATGCGACCCTCCATGGCGTTGGTGACCGGGCATCTCGGGTGACCACGCGCCCCCGTATGCCGCACTGGACGCGGGACGTGTCTAGGGGGTTGCTCGGCAACGGAGTCCACCGGACGCACGACCATGGCCGGTCTGCAAGGGTGGAGTCCATGCGTGACGTGGTTGTCGTGGGTGGGGGGATCGCGGGCGTGGCAGCGGCGTGGTTCCTCCGGCAGCAGTGTGGACCCGAGATCGACATCACGATCTTCGAGGCGTCGCCGCACATCGGCGGCAAGCTCAGGACGGTGGAGGTCGCCGGACTACCTGTCGACACCGGTGCCGAGGCGATTCTCACCCGCCGGTCTGAAGGTCTGGACCTCGTTCGGGCAGCGGGCCTGCAGGCCAGGCTTCGCTATGCCACCACGGCCTCAGCCAGCCTGTGGAGTCGCGGGGCGATGCGTCCGATCCCTGCGGGCACCGTGATGGGAATCCCAGGTGATCCGTCCACCCTCCGGGGGAGCGGTGTCCTGTCGACGGAAGCCTGTGCGCTACTCGAAGCCGAACCGGAGTTGCCTGGACCGCCCTTGGAGGAGGACGTCGCCGTCGGGGAGTATGTCGCCCGTCGATGCGGCACCGAGCTGGTCGAGCGACTGGTGGAACCGCTGCTCGGTGGCGTCTACGCCGGGCGGTCCGAACAGCTGTCGTTGCAGGCGACCGTGCCTGTCCTCGTTCCACACCTGCGACAGGATCCCTCGCTGGTCCGGGCCGCGGCGAAGGTACGGTCGGCAGCGGCAGGATCAAGCGGCCCCCAGTTCGCTGGTCTGGAGGGTGGGGTTGGCCAGCTGGTGCCGGCGGTCGCGAAGGCCTCGAGCGCGCGGGTCCGTACCAACGCAACCGTGCGCGAGCTGCGGCGAAGCGGTTCCGGCTGGCAGCTCGTCGTGGGGTCGGCACGTGACCCGGAAGTGATCAGTGCAGACGCGGTGGTCATCGCCTGTCCGGCGACGCCAGCCAGTCGGTTGCTCGCGGGAGTCGCTCCCGGCGCTGCTCGACTGCTCGCCGGCATCGAGTACGCAAGCATGGCGACGGTCGCCCTGGCCTTTCCGGCGGCACAGGTCGTGGATCGACTGACCGGCTCAGGCTTTCTGGTACCACCGGCTGAGAAGAGGCTGATCAAGGCGGCGACGTACTCCTCCTCCAAGTGGGCGTGGCTCGGTGAGCGCCAGCCCGATCTGGCAATCGTCCGCTGCTCGGTCGGCCGGCTCGGGGAGGTGTCCGACCTGCAACGCAGCGACGATGAGCTGGTCTCCGGTTCCCTCGCCGACCTGCGGGACCTGATCGGGCTCGACGCTCCGCTGGTCGATGCGTACGTCCAACGCTGGGGTGGTGGACTCCCGCAGTACGAGGTCGGGCATACCGCTCGAGTAGCCGCAATTCGCGCCGAGATCGCGAGACAGCCAGGCCTGGCGGTGGCTGGTGCGGCCTACGACGGCGTCGGCATTCCGGCCTGTATCGCGAGCGCTCAGGCTGCCGTGACCCAGCTCCTCGCGACGGTTTCCGGTCCGGAGACAATGGCACCATGACGCACGACGGAACCCACGAAGAGACCTCCGGAGCAAACCAGTCGGCGACGAGCTCGACACCGGCTGCGTCCCCCGGCGCGGAGAAGCCGAAGCCGCGGGAGCTCAACCACGTGATCCGCTACACCATGTGGTCGGTGTTCCGGCTTCGGGAACGCCTCGGCCCGGGCGATCGTCGTCAGCTGTGGAGTGAGGTCGACGAGCTCTTCCGGCAGTTGGCCGACAAGGACGTCGTGGTCCGGGGCACCTACGACGTGTCCGGTCTGCGTGCCGATGCCGACGTCATGATCTGGTGGCATGCCCCGACCGCCGATGATCTGCAGGAGGCCTACAACAGGTTCCGGCGAACCGCACTCGGCCACCACTTCGAGCCGGTCTGGTCCCAGCTCGCGCTGCACCGTCCGGCCGAGTTCAACAAGAGTCACATACCGGCATTCCTGGCGGGGGAGAGCCCGAAGCGGTACGTGAGTGTCTACCCGTTCGTACGGTCGTACGAGTGGTATGTCCTGCCTGCAGAGGAGCGCCGGGCGATGCTCGCCGAGCACGGCCGGATGGCTCGCGAGTACCCCGACGTGCGGTCGAACACCGTTGCGTCCTTCGCCTTGGGCGACTACGAGTGGATGCTCGCCTTCGAGGCTGACGAGCTGCACCGCATCACCGATCTGATGCGCCACCTGCGGGGCGCGCGGGCCCGGTTGCACACTCGGCTGGAGGTGCCGTTCTTCGCTGGTCGTCGCGCGCCGATCCGGGAGATCGTCGACGCGCTTCCATAGTTCGTACATCGGAAGGTCTGGACATGGGCTGGCTACGCAGACTGTTCGGTGGTGGCGACGACTTGGCACCGGCCGCGCCCGTCGTGCTTGACGTCGAGGCCCGCAAGGAGCAGCTGCAGGATCTCGAGCGCACTCTCGACCAGCTGGTCGAGGTGATGAAGGCCAACGAACAGCGTCGAGACAATCCGGCGTGGCGGGAACGCATAGCGGAGTACCGGCGTCTTTCGGGCGAGTCGTACAAGCTGCGTGCCGGCACCTTCACCAGGGAGCAGCTGGTGGACCTGGCCTTCGAGATCCGACCCGTGTTCGGCGGTGAGCTACCTCACGATCTGCGCGAGATCGAGCCGTTGCAGAGAGAGTTGATGGACAAGGCGGAAAAGCTCCAGGTCGTCTTGCCCAGCGAACGGCCCGAGGCAGCGAGCTGACGGCGACGCTCCCGCAACAGTTCGATCTCGTTCCGGCAACGATTTCGTCGCCAGCGCTAGGTGTCAGATGGCTCCAGCGTCAGGGAGATCGAGTTGATGCACCAGCGCTGGTCGGTCGGCGTCTGATACCCCTCGCCCTCGAAGACGTGTCCGAGGTGCGAGTCGCAGCGTGCGCAGCGGACTTCCGTCCGCACCATGCCGAGTGAGCGGTCCTCGAGCAGGCGTACCCGGTCCTCAGCAAGCGGCGACCAGAACGACGGCCAACCGCAGTGGCTCTCGAACTTCGTGTCGCTGCGGAAGAGCTCGGCGCCGCAGGCCCGGCAGCGGTAGACACCCGTGGTCGTGGTGTGGACGTACTCGCCGGTACCCGGCGGCTCGGTTCCCCCCTCACGGAGCACGTGGTACTCCTCGGGAGTGAGCTGCGCCCGCCACTCGGCCTCGGTCTTGACCACCCTGTCCGGTGTCTCGTCCATGCCGTCCACCCCCTCGTCGGTCCGGACCTGTGCATGCCCGGCGCTCGTGCCCGCCGAGCATGCGTTGTCGTGATTCGAACCCTACGTCGACAGCCTGCGTACACCTGGCTGAAGGGCTGGCGGCAGCGATGTGGTCTCGAGGTCCCCGGCGTTATCCACAGACGGCCAGGGGTGCGTGCATCTTCGTGATCAGATCGCGTAACGTTACGTTGTCGCCCGAAATGTCGGGAGACGCAGTGGTGTGGCCACGAGTGTGGTCAGACGACACCACGGCTCGTACCGGACTTAGTCGTAGCTGGCGGCCACCAAGCTTCTGGGGCCACCCACAGAGTGCGGGGAGAGGTTTGAAGTGACGTATCGCGAAGACGGCTCCGGCGGGACTGCGCACGATCCGAGCCAGCCCGACGGAATCCGAACCGGCAGGGAGACGAGAGTCGATCCGGGGGACCTCGACGACTTCGCCCGCCGCGTGAGAATGCTCGCCGAAGACTGGGCCGCGCAAGACAGCGCACAGCAAAAAGTCCTCCGAGTCGACAACGATCAGTGGGGCTTTCCGAAGCTCGGGCAGTTCGAAGAGGCCGACACCCTTCGTCAGCAGTATCAGCAGGCGCGCCAGGGCATGGCGCAGAACTTCAACGACCTGCACAACCTGCTGCAGGGGTTGGGTGACGCGAGCGCGAAGATCGCCGAGCAGTACCGCTCGACCGAAGCGCTGAACCAAGCCAGCATGGCTCAGATCGACCGGATCCTCGGCGAGGAGATGGCGACTCAGCCGAACCCCGGCCAGACGCGTCCCCAAGGTCCTTCGCAGCAAGCTTGACGGGAGTTGAACGATGTCTGGATCTATCGCCCAAGCTGGTCATCGTGAGATCATTTACCGCCTGCGCGGAATGGAGGACCCCTACGACCCGCAGGGGAGCTGGCCGGAGCCGCCGTCGTCTGGCTACCTCAAGGAAACGGCGAGGCTGTGGCAGCAATCGGGCACGAACGCCGCGGCGATCGCCGAGCAGCTCGAGCGGGCTCGTGACGAGCTCTTCTCCGGCGGTCGGAGCGGTGGCTGGCATGGCGAGGCCGCCGATGCGTTCCGGAACAAGCTGGAGCAGGTGATCTGGTTCGCCAAGGAGGTCGCCCATCGGTGTGACAAGACGAACCCGAAGCCGCCACCGCCGCCACAGGAGGGTGGTGACCGTCCTGCCTTCCAGGTGACCGACGACGGGTCGGAGTCCCAAGGATTCCGGCAGCTGTTCGAGAGCCTTGCTGGTCACGTCGAGGGCATCGAGAACAACGTCGACGAGAAGCTGCCACCGCCGCCCTGGTGGAAAGAGTCCCACTGGATGAAGTGGTGGACCCGTGGGATCCCGATGAACAGCACCGTCCACTACGAGATCCGTCGTGGTGGAGAAGACGGTGAGGTCGTCGACATCCCACGAGAAGGCGTCCCGAACGACCCCGGTCGAGACCAGATGGAGCGCATCTACGCCGATGCCGGGGTCCAAACGGTGGAAAGCCGAGACGGGCTGGTTACCGCTCACCTGCCTGCTGGGCAGGACGATCACAACAGGCTCTACTGGTACCTGAAGCTCAACCAGGAGCAGGAGGAGCGGTCCAAGCGGACCGCGAGTGACCTCGTCCAGAAGTACGGCGAGATCGGCGGCAAGTTCCCGCAGCCTGCACAAGCACCGCAGATCACCTCGACCGGCGGTGCCGGTGGCGGAGGAGGCGGCGGCGCCGGCGGTGGGGGGCCGTTCTCCACCGGTGGTGCTGGTAGCGGTGGCGGTCTGCCTGACATCGGCGGCGGTGCCGGTGGTGGCAGCGGTCTGCCTGACATCCCCGGTGGCGGAGGTGGCGGCAGCGACCTTCCCGACATCCCCGGCGGCGGAGGAGGCGGGGGCGGTAGTGACCTGCCTGACCTCCCGGACAGCGATGGCGACGGTATACCCGACAGCCAGGACCCGTTCCCGTACGACCCGACCCGCGGCGGCGGGAGCAGTGGCGGCGGCAGCGGTGGGATCGGCGACATCGACACCGGAACCCAGGCAGCGCGTGCTGGTGGGTTCGGTGGCGGTCTCCCAGGCGGTATTGGCTCTGGTGGCCTAGGTGGTGGAGGCCTCGGTGCCGCCGGTGCCGGCCTGCCTGGCGGAGTTCCCATCCACGGCGGTGGCCCAGCCGCCGGCGCTGGCACCGGTATGGGCGGACCGCTCGGTGTCGGCATGGTGCCGGCTGGTGCCGGTGCCGCCGGCACGGGCTTCCGCGGCGGTTTCGGCGGCATGATGCCCATGGCGGGCGCCGGTGCCCACGGTGCTGGGGAAGGCAAGGAGCAGCAACGCAACACCTGGCTGGAAGAAGACGAGGACGTGTGGGGCGCAGACGGTGACGCTCCCCCGCCGGTCATCGGAGGGTGATCTCAGGTCTCAAACGGTCCTGTCGAGACTGTGGGAAGTGGGCGAAGGGCGTTTCCTTCGCCCACTTTCATTTCGGCACCGCTGAGGGCTGGGCCATCGTCGTCGAGCCTGCGGTAGTCACCGCTGCGAGGAAGCAGCGGTCACCTCGCGATACTCGACGATCGACGTTCCCTGCGGCGGCGGATAGCGCGGACCTTCTCCGCCGGAGGAGAGGAATTGGACGGCGAGATAGATCACGCCGGCAACGACGATGAGCCCGACCACCAGGAGGACAACGATCAGCCAGGCAGGAACCTTCTTCGACTTCCTTGGCGGTTGGGGCTGGCCCCACGGCACGGGGCCCTGCCTGGGTGCGGGCGGGGGTGGAGGCCTCAACCCCTGGTCAGGGGGAGGCAGGGGCGGGCCGTGACCGTGTGGAGGCACGACGTTCGGGGGGTGCGACGTTGGCCCGAAAGGCCCGGACCCGGGTGATCCTTGCGGTGCCGGGAATGGCATCGGCGGCTGCGATCCAGGTGGACTCCCGGGTGGATGGTTCCGGTACCCAGGCGGTGCGGGCCCATCCGGTGCCGTGAGGGCGTGCGGCGCAGGGCGGTCCGGTGGAGGTTGTCTGTGCGGCCCAGCATCTGGTGCCTCTTCTTGGTCAGGACCGTTGGTGGGCTTGTCTTCTTCAGTCACCGGTCTCCCTTGGATTGGACGGCGGCCTCTCGCAGCACCAGCGGTACCGCGGACGCTCGCTACGCCATGCGCGCCACGGTGGCGCGCCGGCGACGTCGTTGCAGCGGTGGCCTCGCCTCGGGCGGCGGCTCAGTTGCCACACTATGTCGGCTATGGGCCGCCAGGCGACCCGACACGGCCTGTGGCAGCTCGAGAGGGAGCCGGGCGCTACCGTGCAGGCATGGCGACGGCGTACGAGCATGTCGAGGTCGGCGGGCGCGAGGTGCGGATCTCCAACCCCGACAAGGTCTACTTTCCGGAGCGCGGATTCACCAAGAGGGATGTCATCACCTACTTCATGTCAGTGGGTGACGGCATCCTCAACGCCTTGTACGAACGCCCGACGACGCTGGAACGCTGGCCGTCAGGCGTGTTCGAGGGCGCTCGACTCTCGACCCGAGCCGATCACCGGGGTGATGCGTTCTACCAGAAGCGAGCACCCAAGAACGCGCCGGATTGGGTCGAGACCGCCCGGATCACGTTCCCCAGCGGGCGTTTCGCCGACGAGGTGTGCCCAACCGAGCCGGCTGTGATCGTGTGGGCTGCCAACTTGGGCACGTTGACGTTCCATCCGTGGCCGGTGACGCGACATGACGTCGACCGCCCCGACCAGATCCGACTCGACCTCGACCCTCAACCGGGCACCGACTTCGCCGACGCGGTACGCATTGCGGGGCATGTTCGCGCCTTGCTGCATGAGATCGGCATGGAGGGCTGGCCCAAGACCTCAGGTGGACGGGGTCTGCATATCTACGTGCCGATCCAGCCACGGTGGAGCTTCGTCGACGTACGCAGGGCGGTCATCGCGTTCGGACGGGAGTTGGAACGTCGGCTCCCTGACCAACTGACCATCTCGTGGTGGAAGGAAGAACGGGGACAGCGGGTCTTTCTCGACTACAACCAGGCGGCACGTGACCGCACGATCGCCTCGGCCTACTCCGTCCGCCCCAAGCCGCGGGCGCCGGTATCTGCGCCGTTGCGATGGGACGAGCTCGAAAGCGTCGAACCGGAAGATTTCGATATCGCGACGATGCCGCGGCGCTTCGCGGAGATCGGCGATCCCCATGCCGGGCTGCGCGAGCATGCGTACCCCATCGACATCCTGCTCGAGTGGGCAGAGCGAGACCAACGCGACCATGGCCTGGGTGATCTTCCGTACCCTCCGGATTACCCGAAGATGCCGGGCGAGCCCATGCGGGTCCAGCCGAGCCGGGCCCGGAACAAGGCGTGAGCGAGCTCATGAAGGAGTGGCTCAGGCGCTGCCGTTGTTGTCGGTTGTCCCTGCGGCGTCGGCGGGCACGGGATCGCTGTGCTCGATGAGGTGCAGACACGGCACACCGAGCCTCCGCCGAGCCTTCGACGTCCAGTCCAGGTGGAAGAACTCGGCGACGATGTGTGGTCGGGTGAGGACGACGACCTCGGAAGCCTGACGTTCCTTGACAGCGGAGGCGAGCGCATCGACCGGATCCGCCGTGGTCAGCTCGCCGTCGGCCGAGCAGCCGCACTGCTCGAGGGCCTCGATGCTCTGGTCGAGCGCAGCTTGGCTTCGTTCGACGATCTCCCGTTGGATCTTCGCGAGGTCGACATCCGGGAAGTTCAGCGCCGAGGTGGCGAGCACCTCACTCGCTGCGATGGAGCCGAGTGCTGACTCGACACGAGCCGAAGCGTCCTCGACCGGAAGGATGACGTGGACGTGTGTCGGCTCCGCCGAGACGGCGTAGAGTTCGGCGATTTGGTGGGCGTCGTAGTGGGACAGCGGCTTTTCGATGAGGAGTACGACCTGATACATGGGGCACCTCCTCGCCTCCGCGATTATCGTCGCGCGGTCTGCGCCAGGTTGCAAAGGACGTTGGCGATCTCGTGACATTGTGACGTGCCGTAGGCGCAAACCGTCACAAACGACCCATCACGCCCCGCGGCCAATGGCGCCGGATTCGGTGCCCAACACCTCAGCGAGATCAAACCGGACAGGCTCCTCGAGCTGCGCATACGTGCACGAGCGCGGGTCGCGGTCCGGACGCCACCGGACGAACTGCGCCGTATGCCGGAACCGCGGGCCTTCCATGTGGTCGTAGCGCACCTCGACCACACGCTCGGGCCGGAGCGGGACGAACGACAGATCTTTGCCGGCACTCCATCGGCTCTGCTCGGCGTTGCGCGGAGTGCGGGTCCCAGCCTGCTGCTTGGCCCACGACCACGGGTGGTCGTCGAACGTCGTGACCAGCGGCTGCAGCTCGGTGAAGAGCTCGCGTCGCGTGGCCAGTGGGAATGCACCGATCACGCCGACGTTGGCAAGCTCACCGGTGTCGGTGTAGAGGCCGAGCAACAGGGAGCCGATCGCGTCGGGACCGCTCTTGTGCAGACGGTAGCCGGCGACGACGCAGTCCGCGGTGCGCTCGTGCTTCACTTTGAACATCACGCGTCTGTCAGGCTCGTACGTGCCATCGAGCGGCTTGGCGATGAGCCCATCCAGACCGGCACCTTCGAACTGGTGGAACCACCGCTCGGCAAGCCTCCGGTCGGTCGTGGCAGGCGTGACGTGGATGGGCGGCCGGGTGCCAGCCAGCGCGTCGACCAGCAGGGCACGACGTTCGGAGAACGGCCGACCGGTGAGGTCCTCGTCGTCGAGAGCCAGGATGTCGAAGGCCACGAACCGGGCCGGCGTCTGCTCGGCGAGCAGTTTGATTCGGCTCGCCGCCGGATGGATCCGCAGCTGGAGCGCCACGAAGTCGAGGCGGACACCTTCCTGGTCTTCGATCACGATCTCGCCGTCGATCACGCACCGAGGTGGAAGGTTTGCCGTGACGGCCTCCACGAGCTCGGGGAAGTAGCGGGTCATCGGCCGCTCGTTGCGGCTGCCGATCTCCACCTCGTCGTGGTCGCGGAAGACGATCGATCGGAAGCCGTCCCACTTCGGCTCGAAGCTGTACGAGCCTTGGGGGATGTGCTTCACGGGCTTGGCCAGCATCGGAGCGACCGGGGGCATGACCGGGAGCTGCATGCCTCCACGGTACGGCTCAGGGCTGCCAGTCCGGCCGGCGGCCCAGCATGCCGACGATCCGGTCGAGGAGCGGCGCGTTCTCCGGCACCGGCACGCTCGGCTGGAACTGACTGCGCGGGCCGCGTGTGGCGGGCGTGTCAGGCACCTTCGCTGCCAGCGCAGCGCCGACGGCCAGGACGTCATCGTCGTACTCGACCGTGCTGTCGACGGACCGTGCGATGTCCCACCCGTGGACCAGGTTGTCGAGAAAGTGGAACCCGATGGCAGCCCGTGCCGGAAAAGGGGCGCTGATTCGGATCTCGGGTAGCCAGAAGTCCCGTTCCAGCACACCCTCCTCGGCGAACGCTGCAAGCACCAGCCGGGCAGCCTCGGCGTACGCACGTGATGGATCGTCGCCGACGGGCCGAGGTCGCCAGGCTGCGAGGTCGGATGGTTCTCCCGTCGCGGCGAGTGCGAACCCGTTGTGCTGGCCGATCATGTGCTCGATCAGGTGGCGAAGCGTCCAGCCAGCGCACGGAGTTGGGCGAGTGAGCTGGTCGGCGGTGACCGCGTCGACGAGCCTGATGGTGGTGTCCACGACCCGCCGGTCGAGCTCTCGGATATCCATGACGCTCCTTTTGTTCCCCTCCCACGCCGACAGTACGCGTCAGGGGGAGATCGAGAGGGGCGACATGCTGGGCATCCACATGCGGATGTGCAGGAGACCTCGCGGATCTGCGGGTTCGCAGGTTAGGAATTTCTCACAAGCCACCGCAGGAAGAGGAAGTCGTCAGATTCGAGCACCGTGGCGAGGCGAAGCGGCATCGGCTCTGGCAGTTGCGGTCCTGCCAGGATGCGAAGGCCCGGTCCTGCAAGTAGCTGTGGCGACACTGTGAGACAGAGCTCGTCGATCAGCCCCGCGTGGACGAGGAGACCGAACAGGCGCGGGCCGCCTTCGCAGTGGATGCGACCGTACCCACGGCTCGTGAGCGCGTCGATCACCCCGTGTGCCGTCACCTCACGATCCCCGACCACGGCGACGTCGACTCGGTCGGCGAGGTAGGCACGGCGATCGGGTGGCGACATCTCGGAGGTGATGACCAGCGTCCGGGAATCGCTCAGCAGGCGCTCGGGTACGTCGAGAGACGCGGTGACAAGGGCGATCGGTGGGGTGGGTGGAAGGCCCAGGTCGGCGCGGATCTGGGCGTACTCCGGGCGGATGTCGGCCGGACCGTAGCGCTCGACCCGAGCAGTTTCTGCGCCGACCAGAACGACGTCGGCCAATGCTCTGAGCAACGCGAGCATGCGCCGGTCGGCGGTGCCGGAGATCGACCCGGAGCGATGGTCTGGTCCTTGAGCCGCGCCGTCGACGGTCGACACGAAGTTGGCCCGCACCCACGGTCGGCCGCGGGGGTAGTCGTAGATGCGCACGAGGTCGGCGTCGTCGAGATCGCAGCCGTCACCACCTGGCTGAGGAAACAGTGCACGCACGGGACGATCTCACCAGACGTGGAATTGGCCCGCGCATGCGGGCACCGGACTCGTGGTTCGACCGTGCACGGTAGGTGTCTTCGGACGGTGCCTCGGAACGCGTCCGCTCGTGTCAGAAGCAGGCAGGCAAGTCGCACGTGTCGTGTGGACTGGGGGATTGGTCCGGGACTTAGCCCACCAATTGGTACGGGAGCGCGGCTGTGACGTGGATCTACGCTTGGCGTACCCGTCCTCGACAATCGTCAACTTCGGAGCCTTCATGGAGTATCGCACCATTGGCACAAACCCGGCGACACGACAAAAGGTGAGCGTACTCAGCCTCGGAGCCATGATGTTCGGAACGGCGATCGACGAGGCGACGTCGTACGCCATCCTCGACCGCTACGTCGAGGCGGGCGGTACGTTCATCGACACGTCGAACAACTACGCGTTCTGGCACAGCGGTACCCAAGGTGGCGAGAGCGAGACCTTGCTCGGCCGTTGGTTGCGCAGCCGCGGCATAACCAACGAGGTGGTCATTGCCACCAAACTGGGAGCTCGACCACTGGCGCCCGGTACGAGCTACGTCGACAATGCCGAAGGGCTGTCAGCGAAAGTCGTCAAAGAGTCGGCGGAGCGCAGTTGCGAACGCCTCGGCGTGGAGAAGCTCGATCTGCTCTATGCGCACATCGAGGATCCGAGGACGCCTTTGCAGGAGACGGTCGAGGCGTTTGCCGAGCTGGTCGCCGAAGGCGTCGTCGGCCTGCTGGGTGTGAGCAACCATTGGGCGTGGCGCGTCGAGCGTGCGCGTCAGCTGGCTGCGGCTGCCGGCCTGCCTGGATACGAGGTGCTGCAGTACAGCTATTCCTACCTGCGACCGCGTACCGACATTCCGGGCGAGCTGTCACAGGACGGCAACCAGGGTGTGGTGAGCGGAGACCTGTTGAGCTACCTTCGCGAGCACGACGACCTCACGCTCGTGGCGTACTCGCCGTTGCTCAACGGCGCCTACGTACGACAAGACAAGCCGCTCGGGCCGGAGTACGACCATGCCGGCACGGCGCGGCGACTGCGGGCACTACGCGAGGTCGCAGCCGAGACGGGTGCGACCGTCAACCAGGTCGTCCTGTCCTGGCTCATGGGGCACGAGATTCCTGTCATTCCGTTGGTCGGTGCGTCCTCTCTGTCGCAGCTGAACGAGAACCTCGCCGCTGTGGACCTCAAGCTCACAGCCCAGCAGCGGGCAAAGCTCGACGCTGCCCGCTGAAAGAGCCATTGCACGATTACAAGACCTCTTGGAAGGGTCGCCCGTGACGTGACGACGTACGGCAAGCCTGTGCGCCTGCCGTACGTCGTCATCGTCAGACCCGCTTGAGGACGACGAGCGAACGTGACGCGACTTTCGTCCGCTCGTTCGCCAACACCACCACGCGATCTCGCAGATCGTCGTCGGCGGTGTCGAGCACCGGCTCCCAGGCTGAGCCGTACTGCTCACCGGGAAGCGTGAACTCCAGGTCGTCCTCGGACGCGTTGAAGAGCAGCAGGAACGAGTCGTCGACTATCCGCTCGCCTTGCGGGCCTGGTTCGCGAATCGCCTCTCCGTTGAGGAAGACGGCAAGCGACTTGGCAAAGCCCGCGGTCCAGTCGCGCCCGGTCATGTGGGTGCCGTCCGGCTTGAGCCACGCGACGTCACCCAGCTCGTGGCCGCTTCCCAGGCCGTCGAAGAACCGCCGGCGCCGAAACACCGGATGCTCCGCGCGCAGTTGGCTGACAGTCCGGGTGAACGCCAGGAGATCGGAGTCGGCGTTGGCCCAGTCCACCCACGAGATCTCGTTGTCTTGCGCGTAAGCGTTGTTGTTCCCGCGTTGCGTGCGACCCAGCTCGTCGCCGTGCAGGATCATCGGCACGCCCTGCGAAAGGAACAGCGTGGCGAGGAGGTTGCGACGCTGTCGATTTCGCAGCGCGATGACGCTCGGGTCGTCGGTCGGCCCTTCGACACCGCAGTTCCACGAACGGTTGTCTGACGTGCCGTCGCGGTTCTGTTCGCCGTTGGCTTCGTTGTGTTTGTGGTTGTACGACACGAGATCATGCAACGTGAAGCCGTCGTGGGCGGTGATGAAGTTGATCGATGCGTACGGCTTACGGCCGTCCTTCTCGTAAAGATCGGACGACCCGGTGAGCCGCATCGCGAACTCGCCGAGTGTCGCAGGCTGTCCGCGCCAGAAGTCGCGTACGCAGTCGCGATACTTCCCATTCCATTCGGTCCACACCGGCGGGAAGTTGCCCACCTGATATCCACCCGGCCCGACGTCCCACGGCTCGGCGATGAGCTTCACCTGTGACACGATCGGGTCCTGCTGCACCAGGTCGAAGAATGCCGACAGTCGGTCGACCTCGTGGAACTGGCGGGCGAGAGTGGCCGCGAGGTCGAAGCGGAAGCCGTCGACGTGCATCTCGGTCACCCAGTACCGCAGCGAGTCCATGATGAGCTGCAGCACGTGAGGGCTTCGCATCAACAGGCTGTTGCCCGTGCCGGTGGTGTCCATGTAGTAGCGCCGGTCGTGGTCGACCAAGCGGTAGTAGGCGGCGTTGTCGATGCCGCGGAACGCCAATGTCGGTCCTCGGTGGTCGCCTTCAGCGGTGTGGTTGTAGACGACGTCGAGGATCACCTCGATGCCGGCGCGGTGCAGGGCGCGCACCATGGCCTTGAACTCCTGCACCTGCTCGCCACGCTGGCCAGACGCCGCGTACGCGTTGTGGGGCGCGAAGAACCCGATCGTGTTGTAGCCCCAGTAGTTCGACAAGCCGCGCTGGACGAGCACGCTGTCATGAACGAACTGATGCACCGGCATGAGCTCGACCGCCGTCACGCCGAGCGACTGCAGGTGGTCGATCATCGGTGGCGAGGCGAGACCGGCGTACGTTCCGCGGATCACCTCGGGGATGTCCGGGTGGTTGATCGTGAGACCCTTCACATGGGCTTCGTAGATCACGGTCTCGTGGTACGGATGTCGCGGCAGCCGGTCGTCCTGCCAGTCGAAGTAGGGATTGACCACGATCGACTTCATGGTGTGCGGCGCGGAGTCGAGCGTGTTGAGTGCCTCGGGATCGTCGAAGCGGTACGAGAACAGCGACTCGTGCCAGTCCACCGCGCCCTCGATCGCCTTCGCGTACGGGTCGAGTAGCAGCTTGGCCGGGTTGCACCGGTGGCCGTTCGCCGGATCGTACGGTCCGTACACACGGAATCCGTACCGCTGACCTGGCCCGACTCTCGGGAGGTAGCCATGCCACACCGACGCCTCACGCTCGGTGAGCGGAACGCGAGTCTCCTGCCCGTCGGCGTCGAACAGGCACAGCTCGACGGCCTCGGCCACCTCGCTGAAAAGCGCGAAGTTGGTGCCCGCACCGTCGAAGGTCGCGCCGAGCGGATAGGGCGTGCCGGGCCAGACTTCGACCAATCCCATTCCCTCCCTCGCGACGTCGATGGCGGCAGGCCGCGATCCCGTGGGTCCGCTACCCACTCCAGCGGACGTGGCACGCCCACCAGGTTCGTCTCACGGGAGAATCCTCCCAGCCCGAGGTTCGGGCGGCGCGGCGAGTCCGGGAAGTTGGCCGGATACGTGCGGAAACGTTCACATCAGCCCGGCACGGCGCAGCACCAGCTCCACGATCTCGGGGCGTGCGCCGAGAGGCTCGCTGACGGCGGTCGCACCCGCCCGGAGAGCCTGCAGACGAATCTGGCCGGCGAAGAACCCCGGGGCGAGGAGGTACGTGGCGACCGCGACCCGCCCGGCGCCTGACGTCGGTGTAGCCGGCTGTTCACGATGAGTGTGCGCGAGCTCGGTCCGATCGACCATTGCGCGCGCCAGTCGTACGGCGTCACCTACGTCCGGTTCGGCCGCGGAGGCGAAACCCGTGACCACTGGGACGCCGAGGCGGGCGCCCAAGGCGCTGCCGAGATCCACGACGGTGGCGTTGGCCTCGGGACGGCGTGAGCCAGCGGCCGCGAGCACGACCGCGTCGTAGGGGGAGCGGGTCTCGGCGAGGCGAGCGGCGAGCGCGTCGAGCAGCAGGTCGTCGGGCCCGAGCACGTCCCCGAGCCGTACCCGCCAGCCTCGGTCGCGGGCCAGCCGAGCGACTTCCGGCAGGTCGACCGTCGAGTGGTACGCGTTGCTCAGCAGGAACGGCTGGATCACGAGGTCGGCGACCCCGCGCTCGCCGAGCTGGTCCAAGGCCGGTTCCGGAGCAGGCTCGGCAAGCTCGAGGAATGCGGCGACGCTGGTCAGCCCACTGACGTGAGCACCTGCGGCCTCTGCCACCCGATGGGCGACCAGGCTCGCTCGCGGATCCCGACTCCCGTGCGCGACAAGCAGCAGGCCGTGACTCATCGTGACCCAGCGAGAGCCCTGACGACGTGCTCGGACAGGGTGACCACTTCGCCGACCACGATCACGGCAGGGGAGCGGATGTCCCGGGAGGCCGCTACCTGTCGGATGGTCGCGAGAGTACCGGTGGTGAGCCGCTGGTCCGGAAGCGTCCCGCGCTCGACGATGGCCACGGGTGTGTCGGGAGAGCGGCCGTGGCCAAGTAGCCCGTCGACGATGTCCCCCAGCTGGCCGACACCCATCAGGAACACCAGGGTGCCCTCGAGCCGGGCGAGGCTCTCCCAGTCGGGGTGCTCGCCGCTGTTTCGCGCGGTGTGGGCGGAGATCACCGTGAACTGCCGTGACATGTTGCGATGCGTCACCGGGATGCCGGCGGCAGCGGGCACCGACACCGCGCTCGTCACTCCCGGAACCACCGTGCACGGCACACCGGCCTCAGCGCAGGCTATGGCCTCCTCTGCCCCCCGCCCGAAGACGAACGGGTCGCCGCCTTTCAGGCGTACGACCTGCTGCCCGGCCTTCGCACGATCGATCAGCAGCTGGTTGATCTCGAGCTGCGTCAGGCTGTGGGCGTCGGGCCCTTTGCCCGCCTCGATCACCTCGACGGACGGATCCAGCTCGTCCAGGAGCGCTCGTGGAGCGAGCCGATCGACCACCACGACGTCGGCGTCGGCGAGCAACCGACGGCCATACGTCGTGATGAGCCCGGGATCTCCCGGTCCGCCACCAACGAGTGCCACGTGGCCGCGACGCGGCCGCCGCTGCCGCCGTACCGATAGCTCGCCAGTCTGCAGCTGGGTCGCGATGCGGTCCTTGATCGCCCGAGCCCGCCTCGGATCTCGTCCAGCCGACACGGCGACGGTCACGTCGTCGACGCGGGTCACGGCCGGCGTCCAGGCAGCCGAGTGCGTCGCGACAGAGGCGCGGACACACCAGATTCCAGCGTCCTCGGCCTCGGATGCGACCTGGCTGTCGGTCGTCCGATCTCCGGTCGCCGTCTGCACCAACCACGCGCCCTGAAGATCACCAGGCTGGTACTCGCGGGGGACCCAGGTGACGCGACGGTCAGGCACCAAGACGGCCAGATCTTCGCAGAGCTCCGGTGCGATCACGACCACTTCTGCGTCGGCATCCAGCAGCCCTCGTACTCGCCGGGCAGCGACCGGACCGCCGCCGACCACGACGGTGCGGCGACCGGCCAGATCCAGCAGCAGCGGGTAACGAGGAGGCATGGCTGTCCAGGCTAGGTGTGGATGCCGCACTCGGTCTTGGCGAACCCCGCCCAGCGCCCACTTCGTGGATCCTCGCCGGGTGCGACGCGGCGGGTGCACGGCCAGCAGCCGATCGAGGGGTAGCCGTCATAGAGCAGGGGATTGGTCAAGACTCCGTTGTCCTCGATGTAGCGGTCGACATCCTCCTGGGTCCACCGGGCGAGCGGGGCGACCTTCACCTTGCCTCGCCGCGCGTCCCACCCCACGACGGGCGTGTTGGCGCGTTCAGGAGCCTCGTCTCGTCGGATGCCGGTCGCCCAGGCGTCGTACGCCTGGAGTGCCCGCTCCAGCGGTGCCACCTTCCGCAGCTGGCAGCACAAGTCGGGATTGCGGCGGAAGAGCTCAGGTCCGAGCGTGGCGTCTTGCTCGGCAACCGTCTGGCGGGGGCGGACGGTCACCAAGTTGATCGGGATGGTGACGGTGGCGGCGTCGGCGGTGCCCAGCGTCTCGGCGAAGTGGTACCCGGTGTCCAGGAAGACCACGTCGATACCGGGTCGGACAGTGGAGGCGAGATGCGACAGTGTGAGGTCCTGCATCGACGAGGTGACGCAGAAGCGGTCGCCAAAGGTCTCCACCGCCCATCTCACGATCTCGGCCGCAGGGGCGTCCTCCAGCTCTCGCCCTGCCTTCGTGGCCAGCCGCTCGAGCTCGGCGGGGGTGCGAGTCGGCCCGGACTGCTTGCCGGGCCGAGATGGTGGGGCTATCGCAAGACTCATCTACGCATCACCAATCCGACGAACTTCAGGGAGAAAGCGCGAGTGCAGCCGCGACATTCCCATGCGCCGTGTGGCTCTTCCATGGGTCGGAGGTCTTCCTCGCCGCAGTAGGGGCAGTAGAACGGTGTCGCGCGCTCGGTCATTGCGACGCCTTTCGGTCCTGATGCTGGGACGTCAGGACGGACTCCACGTCGGTTGTGACGGGCGTCGTCTGACTGCTGCCCTGGCGTGTCAGGTTGGGGCCGGTCACGTCAGCGCCTCCTCAGGTGCCCGGGCCGCCCACTGGGCGAACCGCTCGCCCGGCTGGCGCTGCTCGAGGTAGTGACGTACGACGCGCTCCACGTAGTCCGGCAGCTCGTCAGCTGTGACCTTGTGACGGCGTAGCTTCCGACCGAAGCCGGCGTCGAGGCCGATCCCGCCGCCAAGGTGGACCTGGTAGCCCTCGACCTGCTCGCCGTCTGCGTTCAGCACGGTCTGACCCTTAAGACCGATGTCGGCGACCTGGATCCGGGCGCAGGAGTTCGGACAACCGTTGATGTTGACCGTGATGGGGACGTCGAGCTCCGGCACGCGGCGCTCCAGCTCCTCGACCAGCCAGGCCGCCCGCGCCTTCGTCTCCACGATGGCGAGCTTGCAGTACTCGATGCCGGTGCAGGCCATCGTGTGTTGCCGCCACGGCGATGGCCGAGCCAGCAAGCCGATGTCGGCGAGTGCTGAGATCAGCGGCTCGACGCGACTCTCCTCGACGTCGAGCACGAGCAGCTTCTGGAATGGAGTCGTACGGATCCGATTCGACCCGTGCTCGGCCGCGATGTCGGCGAACTTGCCGAGCTGGGTGCCGGTCACTCGCCCGGCGACCGGTGCCAGACCCACGTAGTAGCGGCCGTCCTTCTGCCGGTGGACGCCCACGTGGTCGCCCGGCACCGCCGGAGCTTCGGGGGCAGGACCGTCGATCAGCTTGCGCTTGAGGTATTCGGTCTCGAGGACCTCGCGGAACCGCTCCGTACCCCAGTCGGCCACCAGGAACTTCAGCCTGGCCCGGTGCCGCAGCCGTCGGTAACCGTAGTCGCGGAAGATGCTCGTGACACCCCACCACGCCTCGGCTACCTCCTCGAGCGGAACCCACGCGCCGAGCCGCTGGGCGAGCATCGGGTTGGTCGACAGGCCGCCACCGACCCACAGGTCGAAGCCGGGCCCGTGCTCGGGGTGGACCACGCCGACGAAGGCGACGTCGTTGACTTCCGGCGCCACGTCGAAGCTCGGGTGCCCGGTAAGCGCGGTCTTGTACTTCCGCGGCAGGTTGGAGAACTCCTTGCTGCCGATGTAGCGGCGCGCGATCTCCCGGATCGCCGGCGTCGGATCGATGATCTCGTCGGCGGCGATGCCGGCCACCGGACTTCCGATGATCACGCGCGGGCAGTCACCGCACGCCTCCTGGGTCTGCAGGCCAACGGCCTCGAGCCGCTTCCAGATCTCGGGGACGTCCTCGATCCGCACCCAGTGCAGCTGGATGTTCTGCCGGTCGGTGATGTCGGCGGTGTCGCGGGCGTACGTCGTGGAGATGTCGGCGATCGTGCGCAGCTGGTTGACGGTGAGCTGGCCACCGTCGATCCGAACCCTGAGCATGAAGTAGCGGTCCTCGAGCTCCTCGGTGTCGAGGATCGAGGTGTGCTCGCCGCTCATGCCGGGCTTGCGCTGGGTGTAGAGGCCCCACCACCGGAACCGGCTGCGCAGGTCGGACGGATCGATGGAGTCGAAGCCATGACGGGCATAGATGTTCTCGATCCGGGACCGCACATTGAGTGGGTCGTCGTCCTTCTTCGTCTGTTCGGTCTTGTTGAGCGGCTCGCGGTAGCCCAGCGCCCACTGTCCTTCTCCACGCTTGCGGCGAGGCTGCCGGGCGACAGGCGTACGTGGACGTACGTCAGACACGGGCGCTGTGGACGTTTGAACGCTCATCGAGTCAGGTCCTTGAAGCTGATCGGGCTCTGGTCAGGTCGGACGGACTTGGCAGCATGCTGCACTCACGGCGAATCACACGGGAGAACTCGAGTCAGGGAGGATCGGCGCGACTGAGCCTCTGCTGCGCAAGCGACAACTGCGCGGTCGGACTCAGCGCGCCATGAGACAGAGCATGCTGCGCATGCGACCGAAGTCGAGATGACGCCGGCCCACCAGGAGGGGAGTCACCGGCGTCGTCATGGTCATCAGACTGCGTGAACGCGAGACGAGAAGCAACTGGATCGTCCGGATTCCGAGACGGCCATCTCGCAATCCAATCGGCCTAATAGGGATTGTTTCCGCTCGGCAACCCCTGGCAGGCGGAAACTTGGCCAAGATGGGAGGTCGTGTCGCTGCTCGGTTTCACCAGATCTGACAAGATCATGTGGGTGGGTCACGAGATGCCAGTCTGGGAGCAGCGGTTCCGAGCGACGCACGTTAGCTTTCCGCAATCGGCCCGCGACGCGCCGCACAGGTGCGTGTACTTCTCCAACGCCAGCGGCACCACTCAGCTGTACGCCTGGGACCGGCAAAAGGACCGGCACACCCAGCTCACGCGAAGGCCGGAGGGTGTCCGGGACGGCATGATCAGCCCGGACGGCGAATGGGTGTGGTGGTTCGACGACAGTGCAGGCGACGAATGTGGTCACTGGGTACGCCAGCGGTTCGATTCGCCTGAGGTCGCCGAGCCGGCCACGCCGGCGCTGCCGGACGGCTATCCGGTCGGCCTCGCACTCGGCCGGACGTGCGCCGTGGTCGGCTTGTCGGACCGATCTGGCGTACGGATGTACGTCCAACGGGAGGGCGAGAATCCTCCGGCCCTGGTGTACTCCTCGCCCCGGTACGCGACGGTGCAGGCGCTGTCGTACGACGAAAGCCTGCTCGCGATCGAGCACTCCGAGCACGGTGACGCCTTCCACCCGGCGATCCGTGTCTTTCGGCTCGGAGGAGACCGAAACGGTGGCGTCGAGATCGTCGGCGAGTGCTGGGATGGGCCAGGGCTCGGACTGACCGTGGGCGGTTTCCCACCATGCCCTCGCGATGCTCGCCTTCTGGTCCATCACGAGCGGCAGGGTCGCTCCGAGCCACTCATCTGGGACCTGGCAAGCGGGGATACGACGCGGGTACGCATCGACCTCGACGGCGAGCTGACGGCGTCGTGGTACCCGGATGGGCGCGCGCTGCTGGTTCGCCGCCACTGGCGGGCACGAGACGAGCTGTATCGCTTTGATCTTGCCTCGCGAGAGCTGCGCCGGATCGAGACACCGACGGGTGTGGTGCACGGTTGTGCCGTACGCCGTGACGGGACGGTGGAGTACGCGACGTCCTCGGGCGCGCGGCCATCCCTCGTCATGGCGGCACCGACGAGCGGCGCCGGACACCAGGTGCTCACCTCACCCAAGCCCGCGCCGCCCTCGGTGCCGCTCGAGGATGCCTGGGTCGAGGGACCTGGAGGACCGATCCACGCGCTCGTCGCACGACCACCGTCGGCATCCGGGCGGTTACCGACGGTGTTCTGGCTGCACGGAGGCCCGGGTGGCGAGATGGTGGACTCGTTCTTCGCCATCCGCTCGGCGTTCGTGGACGCGGGCTACGCGGTCGTTCACGTCAACTACCGCGGATCCGCTGGCTACGGCGCGGCGTGGCGGGATGCGCTGCAGCCACGGCCTGGCCTCGTCGAGCTCGAGGACGTCGCCGCCGTGCAGGACTGGGCGATCGACTCCGGGCTCGCCGATGCCGAGCGCTGTCTGATCACGGGCAAGTCGTGGGGCGGTTACCTCACGCTGCTCGCCCTGGGGGTCCAGCCGGAGCGGTGGGCCGCGGGCATCGCGGACGTCCCGATCGGCGACCTCGTGGCGCTCTACGAGGACGAGATGGAGCCGGTGAGGGAGCACGACCGGTCGCTCTTCGGCGGCACGCCAGAGGAGCTACCGGAGAAGTGGGCACGCTCGTCACCGATCACGTACGTCGATCGGGTGAAGGCGCCGCTGCTCGTGATCGCCAGCCGGAACGACCCGCGCTGCCCGATCCGCTCGGTCGACAACTACCTGGCCCGGCTCGACGAGCTCGGTACCGCGTACGAGGTGTACCGGTTCGAGGCAGGGCACTTCAGCGTTGTCGTCGACGAGCAGGTCAAGCAGATGCAGCTGCAGCTCGACTTCTGCCGACGGGTGCTCGCGTGATGGGTGTGACTGCGGCCGGCTCGTGGCCGGCCGCACACGTCACGGCGTGGGCCATCCGGGGATCGGGAAGTCCTTGGTGAACTCCCGGACCTCCGCTGCGATCCGGTCCAGCGTCGCCTCGTCCTCCGACTTCGCCGCCTCGATGGCCGCGTCCATCCAGGCCGCGATCTGAGGCATGTGCTCGGTCGTCATTCCCCGTGTCGTGATCGCAGGTGTTCCGATCCGGATCCCCGACGGCGACCACGGCTTACGCGGGTCGAAGGGCACCGTGTTGAAGTTGAGCTCGATACCCGCCCGGTCGAGCGCCTTCGCTGCCGGCTTGCCACCGATTCCCTTGTTGGTGAGGTCGATCAGGATCAGGTGATTGTCCGTACCGCCGGAGACCAGGTCGAAACCGCGTTCGTTGAGGGCGTCAGCGAGCGCGGCGGCATTGGCCACGATCTGGCGGGCGTACGCCTTGAACTCCTCGGTGGCGGCCTCCTTCAGCGCGACAGCGATCGCGGCAGTGGTGTGGTTGTGCGGCCCACCCTGAAGACCGGGGAAGACAGCCTTGTCGATCGCCTTGGCGTGCTCTGCGGTCGACATGAGCATCGCACCGCGCGGCCCGCGCAGGGTCTTGTGGGTGGTCGTCGAGATCACGTCGGCGTATCCGACCGGGCTCGGGTGGACACCGCCGGCGATCAGGCCGGCGATGTGGGCGATGTCCGCCACGAGTAGTGCGTCGACCTCTTGGGCGATCTCAGCGAAGGCCGGGAAGTCGATGATCCTCGGGATGGCGGTTCCGCCGCAGAAGATCAGCTTCGGCCGCTCCCGCTTGGCGAGCTCTCGTACCTCGTCGAGGTCGATGCGACCCGTCTCGCGTGCGACGTGGTAGTGGACCGGCCGGAACCAGATGCCGGTCGCAGACACCGGCGAGCCGTGCGTGAGGTGTCCGCCATGCGCGAGCTCGATCGACAGGAACGTGTCGCCCGGTTGCATGAACGCCAGGTAGATCGCGAGGTTGGCGGGAGATCCGGAGTACGGCTGGACATTGGCGTGCTCGACCCCGAAAAGCGCCTTGGCCCGCGCGATGGCCACTTCCTCCACCTCGTCGATGACCTGCTGACCCTCGTAGTAGCGCTTGCGTGGATAGCCTTCGGAGTACTTGTTCGTGAGGATCGTGCCGGCCGCCTCGAGAACGGCGCGTGACACGTAGTTCTCGCTGGGAATCAGGCGAATCTTCTCAAACTGCCGGCGTCCCTCGGCCTCGATCAGTCGAGCGATCTCTGGATCGGCGTCAGCCAGGCTGGCGACGAGGTCGAGCTTGCTAGCTTGTGGGCCGCTGGTTGGCGTCATGTCTCCTCCTGGGTCGGCTTGGACACGCTCGTGATGACCCAGGCACCCAGGCGCGCGGTGCCCGTGCTCGGCCGCTCCCCGGTGGTTGACTCCACCTTGTCTGCGCCAGTCGCGGTGGTTCCGAGCCTAGTGCAGGCTCTGCTGGAGAGCACGGAGGCTGCGGCACCTGTCGGAGGTCGAGGGACTGTCGCCCGTCGACCGGGCGACCCAGCTGCCCGCATGGTCGGCTCAGCTGATCAAGGTGTCGAAGCCATGATCATATTCGGCGTGCTTGTGATCGCGCGTGTTGTGAGGAGGGTCCTTCGAGGCCTTCCCACACCTAGGGTCCGGGGGCCGAGCGGTCATCTCACGAGTCGGGCAATGCCCGGGTGAGGATGGTATCGGTGTCCACGCCTCGGGGGAGAGTGCCGAAGGTGGAGCGGCCGCCCTCGGCGAGGCGTGACGCGCAGAATGCATCGGCGACCGCGGCCGGCGCATATCGCATCAGCAATGCGCCCTGCAGCACGGTCGCGAGCATCTCGGCAAGTCGCCGCGCGCGAAACTCGGGCTGGTCGAGATCCGACAGCGACGTGAGCGTGTCTTCGATTGCCCGGTCAAGCCGGGGGTCGACGCCGCGGGCCGGTGCGATCTCGCTCAACCAGGCGTCCATCGAGCTCGGCTCGCGTTGCAACGCCCGCAACACGTCCAGTGCCTGGATCGACCCAGATCCCTCCCAGATCGAGTTCAGTGGTGCCTCGCGATAGAGCATGGGCAGACCGGATTCCTCGACGTATCCGTTCCCGCCGAGGCACTCCAACGCCTCCGCCACGAGGTGGGGCGTCCGCTTGCACACGAAGTACTTGGCGGCAGGCAGCGCAAGTCGTAGGAACGCCTGCTCCTGCGCATCGACGGCGTGCGCCAGCCGCAAGGCCAGAGTCGTCGCGGCCTCCTGCTCGACGACGAGGTCGGCAAGGACGTTCCGCATGGCTGCGTGGTCCACCAGGTGCTTGCCGAAGGCTTGGCGATGGTGCGCATGCCAGACGGCGTCGACGACGGCGCGCCGCATGAGAGCGGCAGAGCCCAGGACGCAGTCCAGGCGCGTCGCCGCCACCATGGAGATGATCGTGGCGACGCCCCGGCCCTCCTCACCAAGGCGTCGCGCCCAGGTGGACGCGAGCTCGAGCTCGGCGGAGGCGTTGGAACGGTTCCCGAGCTTGTCTTTCAGTCGTACCAAACGGAAGACGTTCCGGGCGCCGTCAGGCAGCACGCGAGGCACGACAAAGCACGTGAGACCGCCGGGCGCCTGGGCAAGGACGAGGAAGACGTCGTTCATCGGAGCCGAGCAGAACCACTTGTGCCCGGTGAGCAGGTAGTCCCCGTCGGATCCGATGGGCTCGGCGCGGGTCGTGTTGGCTCGTACGTCAGAGCCTCCCTGCTTCTCGGTCATGGCCATGCCGGCGAGGCAGCCCTGCTTCTCGGCGGGAGGTCGCAGTCCAGGGTCGTACGTCGACGACGCAAGCCGCGGGACCCACTCGTCGGCCAGTGCCGGGTCGGTGCGCAACGCCGGAACGGCGGCGTAGGTCATGGACGTCGGGCAGCCGTGGCCGGCCTCGGCTTGACTCCACATGTAGAAGCCGGCGGCGCGTACGAGGTGAGGATGTGACTCACGTGAGGTCCATGGCGCGGCATGCAGGCCCCACGAGATCGCCCGTTCCAGCAACTGGTGCCAAGACGGGTGGAACTCCACCTCGTCCACTCGGTGACCGTAGCGGTCGTGTGTCACGAGCCGTGGCGGATAGCGGTGCGCGTCGAATGCCCAGGCTCGGGCTTGCGCGGACCCGGCAAGCGCACCGATGGAGGCAAGCTTCTCACGTGCTGCCGCTTGCTCCGGCGAGCTGACCGACGCCCAGCGCTCCAGCGCGTCGGACAACGCAGGGTCTGCGACGAAGGCGTCGTACGTGAGTTCGGGTGGCTGGTTGGTCACGGCATGCGTCTCGCCGATCTCGTGCCGTGGCCTGGTCGAGCCGGTTGCCTGACTCGCAGAGTCGCGTCCGTTCACGTGGCTACCGTATGCGCATGAGCGAGGGCAAGCCGCGCGTGGGCACCACGAATCGGAGAGCTGGTGTCATCCGTGGGTCGCTTCTGTGGCAATTGGTGGCCGGGACCGTGAAGGCGTGTCTTCGCTACCGGGTCACCGGACTGTCCGCCGAGGGCGCGTTCTTCGCGATCCTGTCGTTGCCTCCGCTCGTGTTCGGCCTCGCGGGCTCGATCGGTTACGTCGTCGGTGGCTTCGGCAGCGACACCGTCACCATGGTGAAAGCGGAGCTCGTGGGGATCGCGCGCCGCGCCCTCACGGAGGAAAGCGTCCAGCGAGTCATCGTGCCCACGCTCGACGCGGTCCTCGAGCAGGGCAGACCCGATGTGATATCGGTCGGGTTCCTCCTTGCGTTGTGGTCGGGCTCTCGTGCCCTCAACGTCCTGATCGACACGATCTCGATCATGTATGGGCAAGGCGGACGACGGGGGATCGTGAAGACTCGCGTCCTGTCGTTCTCCCTCTACGTCGTGGGCCTTGCGATCGGCGTCGTGGTTCTGCCGCTGGTGCTGGCCGGACCGGCACTGGTCGACGCGTTGCTGCCCTCGAGCCTGGAGGTCGTGGTCGTCGCGTACTGGCCGGCTGTCGTCGTGCTGTCGAGCGTCTTCCTCACGACGCTGTACCACCTCGCGGTTCCGGCCCGCACACCCTGGAGGCACGACATGAGCGGCGCGTTGCTCGCCATGGTGCTGTGGCTTGCGGGGAGCTATGCGCTGCGGTGGACGCTGGGGCACGCGATCGGCGGCACGTCGATCTACGGTCCGCTGGCTGCCCCGATCGTCGTGCTGTTGTGGTTGTACGTGATCGTGATGTCAATCTTGATAGGTGCAGCGTTCAGCGCGACTTTCCACAGTCTGATGGATGAACGACGAGGTCGGCATACCAGGGCGGTGGCCCCACGCGCCTCGTTGCCGCAGGCCGGCGATGCCGAAACTCTCGAGCCAGCACACCCGGACGGCAAGGGGAGTGGAGTCCTTGACACCGGCGGCGATGACGTCACATCGGAGTCGGTGAAGCGCACGAACGCATGAGCTGGCTCGCGTTCGGCGCAGCAAGCGGGTCGTGCGAAAAACCAACTGCTTCGCTGACGCCACGGTCACTACCCATGAGATCATGTGCACGACGATGATTCAGGCGTCCGGGCTCACGAAGCATTTCAAAGTAAAGAATCACATCGTCGAGGCGGTCACCTCGCTCGACATGCACGTCGAGGCCGGTGAGCTCGTGGCGTTGCTTGGTCCGAACGGCGCGGGCAAGTCGACGACGCTCCGTATGCTCACCACGTTGCTCCGACCCACGGCCGGAACTGCTCAGGTGGTTGGACTCGATGTCAGGAAGGACCCGCGTGGTGTACGGAGTCGAATCGGCTACGTCGGTCAAGGCAATGCCGCCGGTCACAATCACCGGGCCCGCGACGAGCTCTACACCCAGGCTCGGGCGTACGGGATGCCCCGGAGGGCAGCAAAAGCACGGGTCGACGAGCTGTGCACCTCGCTCGAGCTCGACAGCGTCGCAGACCGTGTGGTGTCGTCGCTTCTGGTGGCCAGCGACGACGGCTGGACATCGCCATGGGTCTGGTTCACACCCCGAAGCTCTTGTTCCTCGACGAGCCGCCAATTGGGCTTGATCCGCAGAGTCGAGCCAACGTGCACGATCACATCCGTGGCTTGCGCGATCGGTACGGCACGACGATTCTGTTCACAACTCATTATCTCGACGAGGCCGATCGCCTTGCGGAGCGTGTCATAGTCATTGATCACGGTCGGGTCATCGCCGACGAGACGCCTGCTCGGCTCAAGGCAGAGCATTCAGGTGACAGGATCACCCTCACGTTTGCCGACGAGGACGACGCACGGCTTGCGATGAGCTACGGGTTCGGAATCGAGCCCCCGCACGTCACGCGACACGAAAGGACTATCGTTCTTGTCGCCGACGTGCTGCTTCGCTTACACCGAAGCTGGTGCGACTACTCGGTGAGCGCGGCATACCTGTGGTGAGTGTCGAGATTGCTCAGCCAACGCTCGACGACGTCTTCTTGAACTTGACCGGACGAAGTCTTCGTGACGACTCAAGCACATGATTGGCGGGGAACCGGCAGGATGGCCAGCACGACGTGGGCTACCGACACGATCACAGTCTTCAACCGCGAGCTTCGACCCGTTCTAGGCGACCCATTCTCGGTGCTCTTCACGATGGTCCAACCGCTGTTCTTTCTGGCCCTTTTCACTCCCTTGCTCCCGCGGGAGATTGGCGGCCGGAGTGCGCTGCAGTGGTTCGTTCCAGGTATCGCCGTCATGACGTGCCTGTTCAGCACGTCAGCGACGGGATCCAACCTTTCTTCGAGATGGTGACCGGTGCACATGAGCGTCTTCTCGTTTCCCCGCTCCGCCGGCCTACCTTGATCATAGGACGGGCGCTCAAGGAGATCGTGCCGACGTTCGTCCAGACGGGGATCATCGTTTTGGTCACCCTTCCCTTCGGCTTCGAGGCCGACCTCGTGGGCACGTTTCTTGGGATAGCGCTTCTAGCCGTTTCTTGGCGTCGGTCTGGGAGCGTTCTCCTACCCCCTTGCGCTCGCGTTGAGGAATCGACGGCTTCTGTTCTGGGGTATCCAGCAGACGCTACTGTTCCCGCTCCTGCTCCTAGCCGGGGTGATGCTTCCGATCGAGAACGGCCCAGGCTGGCTTCAGACGATGTCGCAGTTCAACCCTCTGACGTACGTCGTGAACGCCGATCGGGCGCTGTTCAACGGCGTCTTCGACATGTCGGTAGTCGGGACTGGTGCAGCAGCCGCAGCAGTGGTCGCCGGTGTCGGCCTCACGGTCGGCGTATGGGCGATGCGCACGGGATGATGCGACCGCGATTGCGATGGCTGAATCGACGACGACTCCTGCCGTCGAACCACCGCCCCACGCCGCAGCGCGGGCCGCCGAGACGTTCGAGAGCCGAGGTTCCGCGATCGTGACGTCCAGGCTTTCGGGGCATCAGGCAGGCGGTAACGGCCACCCGCGTCGCCGACGCCAGGTCGACCGCGCATAGGCCGGACAAAATTCGCATACCGACCCGTTGGCGACGTGAGGCACCTCACGGCCTACTCGCTCGAACAAATAAATACAGAGCTGTACTGTATTTGATGTGCCTCGTAGACCGGGCCGCCCCAGGAGTGCTGAGCTTGATGCGGCAATCCTCGACGCTGCGCTGGACCTGCTGATCGACCGCGGTGTCGGGGAGACGAGCATCGAGCAGGTGGCGGGGCGCGCCGGCGTCACCCGGGCAACCGTCTACCGGCGGTTCCCGGACAAGATCCAGTTGCTCATCGCGGCGATCCACAGGGAGCACGGAACCGAGGAGCTGCCCTCGGAGCCGGTCGATGTCGAAGAGATGCTGGCCTGGTGGGCGGAGGCGCTCAGCAAGCCACGGCTGCGCCGCTTGACTCGGCGTCTCATGAGCTCGCTACACGACTATCCCGCGCTTCGTGAGGCGTACTGGAACGCCAGCATCAAGCATCGCGAGCAGCTCGTACGAAGCACGTTGGAGCAGGCGTACCGGGAAGGGCGGTTCCCGCCGGAGACCGACCTCGAGATCGTTCAGAAGATTCTCAGCGGTGCGGTCTCGTACCATCTCGCTGCCCATCCCGACACCTGCACCAAGGAGGAAGTCGAGGAGTTTCTCCTCGCCGTTGTCCGACAGACCGGACTTCGCGCTCGGTCATGACCGCCGTCATCACGGATCCGGCTGATCAGCCGTTTCCCAACCAGGAGAAGACATGCACAAGGTTGCAACTGAGTTCACCGGCGTCCGGGTTACGGCCTTACTCGAGCTGTATCTCCGATCGCTCGACGCGGAAGGAAGCCATCCGATTCTTGGCGACAAATGGGCGAGCGATGTGATGCAGCGTCTGGACTTCGATTTCACGGAGTTCAAGAGCCTGGCGATTGGGCGGTTCGCTGTCGGCGTCCGTTCCCGCGTGATGGATGAGTGGGTTACGGAATGCCTGTCGAAGAATCCGGACGCGATCGTCGTGGATCTGGGGAGTGGATTCGACAGCCGGGTTTTCCGGGTGGACCCGCCGGCAGGCCACTTCTGGTACGACGTGGATTTCCCGGACATCGTGCAACTCGCCGACCTGCTCTATCCCGAGCGCGCTGAGCACACGAGGATCGGTGCGTCCGTTCTCGATCCGGACTGGGTGGCGCGGATACCGAACGACAGGCCGGTGATCGTCGTCGCCGACGGGCTGTTCGGGTTCCTCGATGAAGCCGAAGTGCGACGGGTATTCCGCCGGATCGTCGACTACTTCCCTCACGGGGAGATCGCCTTCAACATCGTCTCCTCGCTGGTGCGCAAGCAACGGGAGAGGCGACCGGTTCCGCTCTTCCAGAAGTACGGGGTCGTCGAGAAATGGACACTTGACGATCCTCGGGGAGTCGAAGACTTCGACGACCGTCTCCACTTCGTTGACGGACAGATCCAAGTTGCCGCGCCCTTGCTGAAGCACGCACCCCTTTACTACAGAATGCTGTGCGCCGCGATCAGAATGGTTCCGTCCTGGAAGAACAGCGGATGGATACTTCGCTACCGGTTTTGACCGCTTGAGCTACTTGGGGAGCGAGCGTTGCACCAGTTCACTGGATGGTTTGTCCTCCGGGATTCGCCTGGGGAGACTGATCCACAGCGACAGGATGAGGTCGTACGTGAGGTGGGGAAGTTCATCTCTGACGAGCTCAGCTGGCTCTCCGGGTTCGTCGAGATGAAGACAATCGACGGCGAGACCCTTGTCACCATCACCGGGCTGACAAACCACAAGGGTGTCGAGGCCGAAGAGGTCGACCGCCTACTAGAGCGCATATGTAGAACGGCTCCGAGATCATTCGGTGTCCTCCACGACTGGGACGATGAGGCGACAGAGTGGCCAGGCCCACAAGCATTCATGGTGAGGGTTCTTACTCGAGGTCAGGTCGAAGTGTGAGACGATCCCTTCTTCTCCCCGACCGTTCCGACGATCGAGGACGAATGACGAAGGTGGCCAACCCTGGCATCGCTCCCGTGTCGGTTCGGTCGTGCTCCACATCTGATCATGAGGGTCGAGAGTCTTAGCCGACTGAGGATCAACGTTGCAACCCCGCTGGTCCTGTTTCGCGCACTAACCGGACAACATGCAGGAGCATGCTTCCCTCGGTCAGGCAACGTCATCGGTACTCCGAAGGCTTCGGCTAGCCTGAAGCCGAGTCGTCGCCATGTCGTGACTGTGGAGCGCGAGATGATCCAGCACCCGGAGATGCGGGCCAACCTGCTCGACGTGTTGCGCGCCCTCTCCGATCCGGATTACCAGCGGCGGGTATGGGTGGAGCGAGAGTACCCGCATCCTGGTTATTACGACGACCTCGATACCAACGTCCACCTGCTCTATGACGACACTGACATCGCCGAGGAGCCGCACAAGAACATCGGCTTTGCACTTCGAAATGAGGACGAGGCGCGCGCCATCGAGGAGCTCAACCGGGTGCTCGGCCCTTTGTACGACTCCTTGCCGCCAGATACGGATGATGCGACTGTCATCGCGATGCCTGAATGGCAGGCTGTGATCGCGGCAGCTCGGAATGCGCTGCGAGTCTTCTCGGAGGATCGCAAGTCTTGAGCAATGGCTCAGCTCGTCGGTGAAGCAGCTGCACACCACGTGAGCTGGTTCGCATGATCGCGCGAGTGTCCTAGCGTTCCCGCATCAGTGTTCGAAGATGGTCAGCCAGCAGCTCGTAGTCGCGAGGCGAGTTGTACGCGTGCGCGGACAACCGCAGGAACGACCGGTCACCGAAAGACGTGACGGCCAGTTCGGCACCGATCTGCTCGGCGGCGCGGTTCCTCAAGGCGATGCGCTCTGTGACGTTCGTGGCGCTGAGGCAGGCGGGCAGCTCGACCAGCCGCATCGTGGGCGCAGGGCTGGTCACGTCGGGGAGGGTGGTCCCGAGCGCATTCGCCACGGTCCCACAGGCGTCCGTCAGCATCGCCGACAACCACGAACGGCGGCGTGGCCAGTCGAGGTCTCTCTCGAGCACCTCCAGCGACGTGGGCGCGGCCAACCACGGCACGTAGTCGTTCGTGCCTTGCTGGTCGAACCGCGCTGGCATGTCGTCGTACTCGCCCCAGGACGTGATCAACGGCCTTGTCCTGTCCCGCCACCGCTCGGTAACGACGAGCCCGGCGGTGCCACGCGGAGCACACGGCCACTTGTGAAAGTTGCCCGTCCAGAAGTCGGCGTCATCCGCTACAGGGTGATCGAGCAGGCCGGGCGCGTGGGCGCCGTCGACGATCACCGGAATGCCGGCCTCCCGACACAGGCGTACCAGGCGGTCGACAGGGAACACCCGCGCGGTCGCCGAGCTGATCTGGTCGACCACCACCGCGGCCGTGCGTTCGTCGAGGGCGTCCGCAACCACCGCCACGAGCTCGTCATCGTCCGCCTCGAGCGGAATCCGAGCCGTGATCAGTTCCGCGCCTCGCAGGCGGCTCGCCCGCTCGGCGGCGTACCGAATCGCGCCGTAGGCATGGTCGGTGATGACAATCCGCTCGCCGGAAGCGATCGGGACGGTGGACAGCGCCACTGTCACACCGGCACTGGCGTTCGGCACCAGCGCGAAGCCGTCTGGATCGGCGCCGAGGTACGCTGCGAGCTCTCTCCGGCTGGCCGCCAACCGATCGGGCAACCGGCGAAACCAGGCCATCGGGTTCGCCTCCATCTCCGCCCGCAGCTTCGCGGCGACCTCCTGGGTGCGTCGCGGGACTGCGCCATAGGAGCCGTGGTTGAGATGCAGGACGTTCGGGTCAAGGGACCACAGGTCGGGTCGCGGGTGGAAGACCACTCAAGACTCCTGGTGGCACGGAACTTCCTCGAAATGCTCGCCCAAGCAGCGTAGTCGCCGGCTTGTCGCACGAAGGTCGCGGCGTGGGAAGTCGGGCCTATGGTTGTGGGTCCCGGTACGTCGACGGCATACGGCCGTCCTCTGGTGCGCGTGCCGTCGACGAGCGGGTGGGGCGTTGTGATCCGGGTGGGACGGGCCTCCATTCGTCGTGGGAGCGACCGGTGTCGCGGCGCTCCCACTCGACAGGCTCGCCGGCGGGCTCCAGCACGTCCGAAAGCCAGTAGGTCTCGTCAGGGTTCCACCCGGCGAGGACGGTCGCGCCACCGTTGACAGGGACCGCCGTCCCGGGCGTCGTCAGGTAGCCGACCATCGTGAGGTGCACAGCGTCGTAGTCGTTGGCGACCGCGGCCCAGTCCGGGATGAACCACTCGGTGTCGGCGCTCGTCGTACGCCACCAGTCGTGCCGTCTGGAGGCGGTGAGGCGCAGCGGGTACGCCTCGACGAGGGCGGCCCAAGAATCAGGCCCGGTGATCTCGAAGACACGGACGTCGCGGGTCGGGCGAAGTGGCCAGACCCGCGCGTGTTCCCACCCCGCGTCGTCCTCGGTCAGAAGCAGCTGCATCGCGCCGAGCCAGGGGCGTGCCCGAGACGTGTGCGCCAGTCCGTCGGAGGGTGGCGTCGACCACCACACGCCGGAGATGTTCGCCCTCGGATCGGTGGGAAGCTTCCTGCTCGCCTCCTGCTCCGCCGCAACCGCCTCGGTGCGCGATCGCTCCAGGCGGGCACGGCTGCCGGACAGCTCAGGTGGACTGGTCGCGTACTCGCCGAGCCATTGCACGAAGCGCTGGTCGGCAAGGTCGACCGGCTCGTCCCACCAGCGTGTGGCGTCAGATGCGAGCAGGCTTTCGGCGAGCGGCGCGAGTGCGGCGACGACCTCTGGGTGAGCAAGGAGCACGTCTTCGGGGTGAGGCTCCCGCCAGTACCACGCTAGGGCGACCGCATCGGCCAAGCACTCTGTCACCGTCTGCTCTGGTAGGGCACCGGTCGATTGTGGATCGACACGTCGAAGCGCAGCGGCCAACGAGGAGATCGCCCGCTCGTCGTCCGGCTGCGCCGAGGCGTCGAACATGACGCTTGTGATGTCCTCGTCGGAGACCGAGGCGACCTCCCAGCAGAACCGTCGCCCGCGAGGAGCCGCGAGGACCGCGTTCACATCACGCATAGCGGGAACATTACCGGCGTTCGGAGGTGCCCACGCGCAAGCAGTACCGACGATTGCGCTCGACTACCTGGTTGCCGGACGGTAGTCCAGGCCGTCCACACCGGGCGCGAGAACGGCGCACCCCTGATCAGAAGGTAGGTCGACGTCCTCGTCGATCTCGAAGCCGATCAGGGCACGTTGAAACGGGACGTCCGCATACACGGCGGTGGCCACGTCGGCAAGCCAGCGGTCGAGTGGAGCTCGCCAGATCAGTGACTCCACACCGCTGTGCTCATCAAACGGAAAGGCGCCGATCCTGTCATCGACCCGGGCCAGCGCCTCGAGCGGTAGGTACAGCTCCAGCTTGTCGATGCCCTCGTACCGGAACACAAACGCGCCACAGACGACCCGGTCGCCGGAAGGCAGGGTCAGCCATCCACGTAGATGTCCATGCTGATGCAGCGCAGCTGCGCTGGGCTCGACCTCCACCAGGTCTGAACCGATCCGGCACTCCTGGACACCTGCAGCGCGCCACAGGGATCGTATGGCCCGGTCGAGCCGCTCGTCGTCGGCTGGGCCAAGGTCCAGACACAGCTCGTAGAAGCCGCCCGTCCAGTTCTCGTCGTCCGTCAGGTCGTCTGCGGCCACCATGTCACCAAGATCCACAACTCTCCGATCGGTGTTTCATCTCAGGTGTTCGGCCGACGGCTGGAACCATCGTGAGGACGACAGAACTGCCGATATCGCGACACCCCCACGACAACCTACTCGGTCGACCGGGGCCGGCCGGTGCCTCGCCTTCGACTCACTGTGCCGTGAAGCCGCCGTCGATCACCAGGACCTCGCCGACCACGAAGCGGGCCTCGTCGGAGGCCAGGTAGAGCGTCGCCGCGGCGATCTCCTCAGGGCGGCCAAGTCGACGGATCGGGAGCCAGCCAGTCGCCTCCTCGCGGCTGATCTTGTGGTTCTCGAGCAAGCGGCGGAACATGTTGTTGGGAGCGTCGAAGCCGCACGAGGCGATGGCGTTGATGCTGATGTTCTCGGCTGCGACTTGGAGCGCGGCCGACTTGGTCGGCGCGATGATCCCACCTTGCGTCGTTACGTCTGACTGGCTTTACGAACAAACAGGTGTCTCGGGGTCAGTCTTGCGTAGCACCGGACGTGTCGCGCTGGCCCGTGCTGACGGGTTCGTCCGGGAGCGCACTGTGCTGGCCGAGCCGTGGCCCGACACCTCCGACCTGGAGCGGTTGCCCGTCGATCCGGATCGGGCACCGCGTCGTTCGGAAGGTGCGTCCGTCCGAGCGGCACTCCGCCACGAGTCGAAGTGCGTCGAGCGCTCCGGACTCTTCGAGCGCAGGCCAGTCCCTGACTTCTGCACACCAGTAGCCGGCGGGTTCGAGGATCGAGAGCCACTCCCCGGTGGTGCGCGTGCTCAGGACGGTGGCAAGCCGGCGCTTGACTGCGTCCCGGGTCGACCAGGGCTCGTTCCGCGCACCGGCCGGATCCGCATCCCCATCCTGCGCCGTCACGTCCAGGAGGTCGGGGACGCCGACCAGCTCGGCGAGGCGAGGGAGAGGCCCCATGGCGAGGGCGAGCCAGCCGTCGCGGGTCTGGTAGATGCCGTATGGCGCGCCGAGGAATGGATGCGCTGCGGAGACGGCGCTGCGCACTGGCGTTCCTCCGCCGTTCAGGTACGCCGTGAACACCTCGACCTGCAGGTCCATGGCCGCCTCGAGCAGGCTCACCTGGACGAGACCACCCCGTCCGGTCACGTTCCGGCGGACGAGACAGGCGAGCACACCTTGAACGAGGTAGGCACCGGCGAGCTGGTCGACCACCGAGAGCCCAATCGGCTCCGGAGGGTCGGACGCCGTGCCGCCCAACCAGGCGAGGCCGGTTCGGGCCTGCACGAGGAGGTCCTGGCCTGGCAGCATCCGCCAGGGTCCCTCCTCGCCATACCCTGTAACGTGGGCGTAAACCAGTCGCGGGTTGATCTCGCGTACATCGTCGTAGCCGAGGCCGTAGCGTTCGAGGGCGTCCGGGCGAAAGCTGTGGACCACGACGTCCGTGTGCCGGAGAAGGGAGAGGAGCCGGGCGCGGTCGGTGTCGTTAGCGAGGTCGACGGCGAGGCTCTCCTTGCCCCGGTTGAGCGTGTGGAACAGAAGGCTCTCACCGGTACGCTCCCGTGCCGACGTTGGGCGGGCGGGCTCGGCGTCGTCACCGTCGTCCGGGACGACGAGGTCGGCAAGGACCAGTTGCCGGGAGCCGTCGCCCACGCCGGGACGTTCGACCTTGACGACACGAGCGCCGAGGTCAGCGAGGCGCAACGTCGCCGACGGGCCGGCGAGATACTGCGCGAGGTCGAGGACGAGAAGCCCTTCTAGAGGAAGCATCGTTTCAACCACCTGTCTGTGTGGCGGATACGCTGGCGCCCGGGAGCGGTACCTCGTGCACGCGAACCCGGCGGCCCTGTTCCGCGGCGCGGTACGCCGCCTCGACGACGCGCAACGTCCGCAGGTTGTCACGGCCGCTCGTGAGCGGAGCCCGTCGTTCGTCGATCGCGGCTTGCAGATCGGCCATCGGGCCGACGAACGCGTCCGGGATCCAGCGTTCCTCGAAGGTCCGGCTGAACACGTGGTCCGGATGCGTGTCGCGGGACCAGTAGGTGAAGGTGTCCGGCCGGCCCACGGGGTAGTCGTACAGCACGCCGAGCGTCCCCTCGGACTGGCCGGCCGTGCCCTGACAGCGCACCACCGCGCGAGGACGCGCGGACCAGTTGTTGTGGTTGGCAAGAACGACGACTGACAGCTCGCCGGAGTACTCGTACACAGTCGTCGTCCGCGTTTCGCCGCGCGCTGCCTGGCCGGGATAGCGGCCGACACTCGCGACGACACTCACGGGCTCGCCGAAGACGTACCGGATCGCGTCGACGTAGTGGATCGAGTGGTAGTAGTACTCAAGCCGTGGCTTGTCAAGCATCCATGGCCAGGAGCGCCAGTCGGTCATCACGTCGACGTCGAACAGGCCGGACGTGAGCGCGCCGTACCACCCGGCGTCGACGAGGCCTTTCATGCACGCGATCACCTGGTCCCAGCGCATCTGCTGGTTGACCGCGAGTGCGACGCCTGCGCGTTCTGCTGCATCGACCAGCGCGCCCGCCGTCGCGAGATCCTCGGCGAACGGCTTCTGGCACAGGACATGCTTCCCGGCGGCGATCGCCGCCAGCGCGATCTCCGCTTGGGCCTCGGGGGTGACCGCGATGTCCACGACCTCGACCCGGGGGTCGGCGAGGAGCTGGTCTGCCGATCCGTACGCCGTCTCGATGCCGAACTCGTTCGCTACGGCACGCGCTGTGTCGGCGTTCACGTCCGCAACGGCGACCACCCGCAAGCCAGCCTTGCGGTAGGCCGGTAGGTGCCCGGCCCGCACGATGGCGCCGGCGCCGACGACACCGATCGGACGCCCCCCGCCCGTAGGGACCGCCGGGCGTGGATCGTGGCGCAGCACCAGCTCGAGGAGGTCCTGCCCGCCGCGAGGACCGTTCCTCTCGGAAACCTGGCTCGGGTCGGAACCCGCATCGTGGAGGGCGTTCATCGGGTGTTCACCGTCCTTCCAGGGTTGTCGGCCGCACGTCTGGCGTTCGGGCGAGGATCTCGTCGGTGCGGTGTGCGGCGTCGTTGAGCGCTACCTCGACGGACTTCTCGCCGCGATAGACCGCGTCGATCTCCTCGTTGAGGACCTCGTTGATCTCTGGGTACGCCGGAATCGCCGGCATGGTCTCGACGCCCTCGTGGGTCTGCTCGATCAGCCGGTAGCTTGCGAACTCCTGCTGGATCGCGGGGTCTCGCCATGTCGAGAGCCGGCATCCGATTGCCCCCTCACGCGCGGTCACGAGGTCCATCTCCGGTGCCGCGACGTGGCGGAGGAACTCCCAGGCGAGCTCGGGATCGGTGCAGCCGCGCGGGATCGTGAGCACCCAATAGACGGAGAGGGACACATGTCGGCCACGGGGCCCGTCGCCGCGGGGGATGAGTCCGAGTCGGTTGCGGCCACGAATCGCCGAGTCAGGCATGTCGGCGACGACGGCAAAGCCACACCAGTTCCACATCATCGCCGCACGCCCGCTCGCGTAGTAGTCGCCAGACCGCACACTCTCGTACGCACGTGGGTCTGGCTGGGTCACCTTGTGGACCCGGATGAGGTCGTGAAGGAACGTCAGCGCTTCCCGGCCCTCGGGACCGGCGAACGCTGCCCGCCCGTCGGCGAGCACCGTGCCTCCCCGGCTCCACAGCTGAAGGAGGAAGTCGTAGACGCTGTTGTGCCCGTCCGGCATGGCGGCGAGCACGCACCCGTAGAGGTCGTCGTGCGGTCGGGTGAAGAACCGCGCGACGTCCAGAAACTGCGACCACGTCTCCGGTGGTCGTAGCGGATAGCCGTACGTCGCGGCGAAGCGTTCCTGCTCACTCTCGTCGTCGAAGAGGTCGCCGCGGTACATGAACATCTCGGGCCCGTCGTGGTAGGGGAGACCGTGGATCCGCCCGTCTGCGGCGGTCTGCAGGCTGAGGAGCGAAGGGCTCCAACCGGTTGGCCAGTCCGGAGGCGGGCAGTCGCGGAGGAACGGGTCCAAAGCGAGCAGGTCTTCCTCGGCCATCAGGCGGGGCAGCCAGTCGGTGACACAGAGGAAGAGATCCCACTGCCCTGACCGGCAGCCGTCGCTTTCGACCATGCGGTGATAGAGCTCGGGCACGTCGTAGGCGACCATCTCGACGTCAACGTGAGGGAACGCCTCCCTGAAGGCGGCGATCTGTCGACTGAGCGCGCGTTCGAATCCGACGAACTCGCGGTAGGCGAGCCGGAGCCGGGTCCTGGTCACGGTTCCTCCCGGGTGGTTCTGCCGCTGCTGTCGTTGTGGTGTGGCGGCGTCGGCCGCACGTCAGGGGTCGGCGTGTGCGCGGCCGGTGGTCCTGACAGCGGGCCAGGCCGCCACGCGAGACTCTCCGCATAGCGTTGGTTGACCGTCTCGATCAGCTCCACCGGTGACAGGCTGCCGAGAACGGCCTGGCGGACGAGGGGAGCGACGTCTGTCTGGAACGCCGGAAAACCCGGATGGCGGGGTCGCAGGTAGGCCGCCTCGATGGTGGCCCGGGTGTCGGTGAAGAAGTGCCTCGTGAGCTCGTTGGCCGTGGGGTCCTCCCACGCGGCGGTGGCCGCGGGCTGGCCGCCGGCTCGGACGTACTCCGTGCGTTGCGTCTCCGGATCGGTCACCCACCGCGCGTAGGCGACGGCGATGTCGATGTGCGGTGAGGACGCCGATACCGCGAGCCCGGCACCGCCGAGGCAGGATCCGGCAGGGACGTCGCCACCCTGGCAGGGGATGTCGGTGAACGTGAGCGCCCGTGGGGCGTACCCGGCCCTGCTGTAGTTGGTGTAGCCGAAGACGAGAGGGCAGTAGAGGATCTCGTCGGTACGGGACATGCGGTTGAGAACCGCGATCGGGTTGGCGTCGTGACAGCGCTCGTCCACGAGGCAGGCGAGGTCGCGCAGCAGGCGGATCGCCTCTGCAGTCACCTCCTCGTGGAGGAAGCCGTCGCCGTGCTGGCCTGCCGGCGCCCCGAGGTGGGCGCACAGAGTGAGGAGGGCGCTCAGGGCGTCGATCGGGTTGAGGGGAAGCGCTACCCGGCGGGTTCGTCGCGCGAGGTCGAGCACGGCTTCCCATGTGCGTGGGGGTGGTTCACCTGCGCGCTCGAGGAGGTCCATCCGTGCGGCGGCCACCTGGCATGCGGCGTCGAGCGCGAACGCGAACTCGTGCCCGTCGTACTGGTAGGACTCCGCCGATGCGCCTACATACTGGTGCTGCAGCCGTCCGGTGACGTCGTGGGGAGGCTGGTCGTCGAACGCCACGAGCGCACCGGTCGTAGCCGCCCACCCGATCATGGGATGGTCGATGACGAGCAGGTCGTATGCGCTGACAAGCGTTTCAAGCGGTTGCTCGCCGAACGCCCACAGCGAGCGTCGGTCCCACGTGATGTCGACACCGGGGTGCTGGTCGGCGAAGGCCTGCGCCGTCGCCGCCAAGGGGGCGAACCCCCGGGTGTGGTTCCAGGTGATCCCTCGCAACTGGACCATCGCCCGCACCTCGACTCCTCGTCTCGTCTCGTTCCGGTTGGTTATGTGCTGCGCCTCACCGGGCGGGTAGTGCCGGAGGCGGTGCCGTCGAGCCGCGCGTGACGAGGTGCGGAGCCGGCGCCACGATCGCGACGTCGGGAGGACCGTCCGGGCGAGGCGACGATCCGGTGGACGCGGCTGCCGCGGCATGACCCGTGGCGAACGCGACGTCGTGGAGCAACTCCACGGCGCGCTCGCCCATGTCCATGAGCGGCAGGCGGACGACGGTGAGGGGCGGGGTGAGGCGTGCGGCGAACCACAGGTCGTGGATCGCCACCACCGACAGGTCCTCGGGGACCCGCAGTCCCATCTCGTACGCGGCGGTCACCACGCCCGTCGCCACGAGTGCGTTCGTGACGAGGACGGCTGTGACCTGGGAGCGATTTGCCTTGAGCAGCCGTGCGGCGGCGTCGTGACCGCTCGTGGCGTCCCATCCGCCGTCGACCTCCCAGCTGGCGCAGCGCTGGATGCCGGCTTCGGTGAGGCTGGCCCGGTAGGCGGCGCGGCGGCGTTCGGATACGTCGGAACCGCGCAGCCCTCCGATGAACCCGATGCGTTCGTGGCAAAGGTCGAGCAGATGTCGCACGGCGACGCGGGCTGCCCGGTCGTCGTCGAGGTAGACACCGGGCAACCCGGCCTCGGGACGGGAGTTGACGAGGACCACTGGAACGTGTCGGGCAGCTACTTTCACCCGCGAGTTCAGCTCGGCATGTCCAGCCATCTGCCATAGCAGCCCGTCGACTCGGCCTCCGGCCGCGATCTGGAGCAGGGTGGCCTCGTCGGTGACGGCCTCGGCATCGATGAGCAGGAGGACGCTTCCCCTCCGGTTGACTGCCTTCTGCGCGCCCCGGATGATCTCGGCGTAGATGGGGTTCGTCACGTCGTGGACGACGAGCCCTATGGCACCCGCCTTGGACGTCCGCAGGTTGCGGGCGAGCTGGTGCGGTACGTACCCGAGCTCCTCTGCGACGGCGTGCACCCTGCGGCGGGTCTCTTCACGAATCCGGATGCTCGTGTCCCCTCGCAGCACACGGGACACGAGAGAGACCGAGACGCCTGCCCGTGCGGCGACGTCGGCGAGGCTTGGGGTCCGCTCACGGCGGATGCCCGTTTCTGGGGTGGTGGCGGGTGGAGCTACCTTGCGGTGCGGCGTCCCCGGGTCGTTCGCTGCCTGTCGGTCGCGCCCGTGTGCTGGCAATGTCAATCCCCCGTGGGTTCCTCGACCGGTGTGCGGCGTGTGGCGAGGTAGACGTGGACGAGCGAGAGCACGGTCTCGCCACGCTGGTTGGTCACTGTCACCTGCTCGTCGACCAAGCCCTGCCCGGGCCGCCGGGGATGGTCACGCAGGCCCGTGATCGTCGCGGTGGCAGTGATCGTGTCACCGATGAAGACCGGGCGGACGAAACGGACCCGGTCGTAGCCATAACTGAACGCCAGTGGATTGATGTCGCCTGCAGTCATGCCGACCGCAACCGAGAGGATCAGCGTGCCGTGGGCGATTCGCTGTCCGAAGTCCTGCGTCGCGCACCACTCCGCGTCGACGTGATGCGGGAACCAGTCGCCGGTCTGGCCGGCATGCAGCACGATGTCGGCCTCGGTGATGGTACGCCCGGTCGTCCGACGTTCCTCGCCTACTGTGTAGTCCTCGAAGTACCTGGGCACCATCCGCACGCCGTCGTCCTCCTTTCCGTTGTCTCGACTTCCACGTCATCCGGACGCCACCGAGCCGGCAGACGATGTGCCAGGTGCGGGTGTTGCCGAAACGGCCTGGGATGTCACGGGCGCCACCTCAGGGCTCGCCGGCACTTGGCACTCGAGGACGACGATCGCACTGGTCTCGACTCGGGGTACGCACACGCGCCAGCAGTCGGACTGGCGCTCCACTGCGAGTGTCGTGGGCGCGACTTCCGGCGAGCGCGGGGCAAGGTAGGCCCGGTCGACGTCCGCGTCGACCCCGAGCTCGATCACGACGTCGGTAAGCGGAACCGGGTCCTCGTAGTTCTCGACATGGTCGGGCGCCCGACGGTTGGCCGAGTAGTTGACGACGTGGACGAGCCAGCGTTCGGGGCGTTCGGCAGTCTTCGCCTGGTGAGTCACGGCGACGTCGGCGCTGATGGGCGCTGACGTCCGTACGAGGCGCTCTGGAAGAACGGCATCGACCAGGTGCCGCACGACTTCCCGGTAGACCCAGTACCCGTGCCGGAAGTAGCTCGTTCCGAGCGGGAACGCCACCGCGCCGAATCGCCCGCGCTGGATGACGACGGCGTGGTCGGTCACGTGGTCGACCGGTGTCTGCGCGTGGCTCGTGTAGTGGTCGGGTCCGCGCTGGAACGCCGGCTCGCCCAGGCGGGCGAGCACGTGCGTCGCGTCCTCACGGACCGACCACCGCGCTGCACCTTCGTACAGCGCGTACTCGAACGACGCCAAGGTGTCGAGACACCCGGCCTCTGGGACGAGGTACGCCGGCGTGAATGGCGACTCGCCCTCGTCCTCGAGTCCCAGCGCATCGAGGAGCGGCTGCGTCCCTCCGCCCGTCACCCGCAACGCGTCGTGGGAGGCGAGAAGGCTGCCTCCGCCTCTGACGAAGGCGATTAGACGTTCGGCGAGGTCGGGTCCGACTCGGAGCGACTCGGGGACTACGAGCATGCGGTAGCGGTCGAAATCGACGTTCGGCTCCACGACGTCGACCTGCACGTGGAGCTCGCTGAGCACCTTGACCCACCCGACCACGCTGTCCAGACCCGGTTCGCCACCGGAACGCGATCCCGCGCCCGGGTCGGTCAAGGGCAGCCCGTCGACCACGACGGCCGCCTCGACCGCCGGTGCCGCACCGTCGAGGTAGGGCTCGAGAGCTTCGATTTGGGCGTAGGCCTGGCCGATCGTGTCGTAGACGGCGGCGTCGAGCTTCCCCGAGGGCGGCGCCTGGTCGCCGACGCAGCAGCGTGCGCCCTGCGCGACGATCGACGCGAGCTCGACGCGAAGCTGGTGGGGGTGCTTGAGGCCACCGAAGTCGCCCCAGCTGCGGTGGAAACGGCCGGTCTGCCCGTACACGGTCGTCCCGAAGTTCCGTGCGTACCGCACGTCGACGGGGTAGTAGAAGTAGCCCCAGCCACCGGTCGGCAGCGCCTCGATGTCGATGTTGTCGAGGTACGGGGCACGTTCGCCGAGCCCGAAGCGGGTCTGGTTGTTCTGGTCGACCTGGATATCGGGCCGTATCTCGTGGGCGAGCTCGTGGCTTCGCTGCAGGAATTCCGTGAGCAACCGCTGCTTGTGCGCACGCTGTACGGCTACGTCGAATGGATCTTCACCGTTTGCTCGGATGAGCTCGAGGCACCGGGCGCAGAAGCACTCACCGTCGATCGGCAGCGGCATGTCGTACCAGATGCCGTCGAGGTCGTACCGCGTGAGCAGTTCCTTCGAGTGGTCGAGGACGAGCGCCACGAAGTCCTCGTGAGCGAGACAGAGCGCGGTCCATCTCGGCACCTCGTCGAACTTCGGCAGATAGGTCGTGCGGTCCCGCTTGAACACGAGCCACTCAGGATGTCGCTCGGCGAGGTAGTTGTCCCACGTGACACAGTAGTACGCCGAGACGGTGATCCCCGCCTCGCGGCACGCCGCAACCTGCTCACCCAGGAGGTCGCGGTGAAGTCCGGGATGCACCGGACCGTAGGCGCTCGGGTAGTAGAAGTAGCCGTGCATGTCCTTGGCGAACACGACGACCGCGTTCACGTGACCGCGCCGCAGCGTTGAGACGAACTCCTCGGGGTCGAACGCCTCTCCGACACTCTTCACGTGCTGGCTGTTGTGGAAGTCGAGGTGGATCTTCCGCCACGGCTTGCCCGTCAACGCCTGGAGTCTGCGGTCCACGAAGACCGGCTTCGTCATTCCCGGCATCGGGTACTCCTTCTCCGCTGTGCGGCGGTCTCGGCCTCGCGTCGTCGCGCGGCATGAGCGGCTCACGTCGTCGTGCTGTCGTCAGCGTCCTCCCATTCCGGTGAGAGTGATGCCTCTGACGAACGCCTTTTGGGCGATGAAGAAAAGGACCACGATCGGGAGCAGTGTGATGATCGACACGGCCATCATCTGGTTGTACTGGGTGATGAACTGGCCTTGGAAGAGCTTGAGTCCGAGGGCGAGGGTGTATTTCTCCTGGCTGCGCAGGTAGATGAGTGGGGCAATCAGGTTGTTCCAGTTGCCGATGAAGGCAAAGACGGTGACGGCGGCGATGGCCGGTTTGGAAAGCGGCAGGATGATCGACCACAGGATACGCAGGTCGCCAGCACCGTCGATGCGAGCCGCTTCATCGAGCTCGCGAGGAATGGTCATGAAGAACTGCCGGAGAAGGAAGATGAAATAGGCGTAGCCGAACCACGCGGGAAGGAACAGCGGCCAATAGGTGTTCACCATGTGGAGCTCGGTGAACAAGATGAATTGTGGAACGAGCGTCACCTCCGCCGGGATGGCCATGGTGGCGAGCATGGCGGCGAACATGATGGGTCGGCCGCGGGCTCGGAGCCGGGCAAAGGCGTAGGCGGGGAGGGTGCAGGAGATGAGGTTGCCGACCACGGCAAGGGTCGTGACGAGGAGGGTGTTGAGGAGGAATCGGTTGAACGGTAGGGCACTCCACCCCTCAGGGTAGTTGGGCCATTCGAAGCTGGTGGGGAAGAACTGAGGAGGAAAGGTGAGTACGCCGCGGGAGGTCTTGAGGGAGGTGGTGAGCATCCACAGGAATGGCAGGATGAAGATCACCGTGCCGGCGGCGAGGAGCACGTAGACGAAGGCCCGTTGCAGCTTGCGGACCGTGTGGATGTCCATCGGCCGGCCGGTCCGGCTGAGGGCTGCTCCTGTGGTCGCCATGGTCTCCCACCTCATCGTGATTCGTAGTAGACCCAGCGGCGGGCGAGCCAGAACTGTGCGCCAATGACGGCGATGATGACCACGAAGAGGATCCAAGACAGGGCGGCGGCGTAGCCCATGTTGAAGTACTCGAACGCCTGTCGGTAGATGTAGAGACCGAACAACAGCGTGGCGTTGGCGGGTCCGCCGTTGGTCATCACCAGCACCAGCACGTAGGCCTGCAGGCTCGCAATGAAGCCGGTGATGAGGTTGAAGAAGATCACCGGTGACATCATCGGAACGGTGACGTGCCAGAACCGTCTCCACCAGCCGGCGCCGTCGATGGTTGCCGCCTCATACAAGGTGGTGGGAATGCCTTGGAGTCCGGCGAGGTAGATCACGATGGTGTTTCCCGCCCCCCATACGCTCATCAGAATCAGCGCCGGGATCGCCCATGCCTCCGACGCCAGCCAGCCAGGTCCCTGGATGCCGATGAGGCCGAGCAGATAGTTGATCAGCCCGAAGTCGGGGTGGAGGATGTTGACCCACAGCAGGGCGGTCGCGATGCCCGCGACCACTGACGGCAGGTAGAACACCGTGCGAAAGAAGGCCAGCCCTCGCACGTTCTGGTTCAACAAGATGGCGATGAGGAAGCTCGTCACCACACCCAGCAGGACCGAGCCGACTCCGAAGTACAGCGTGTTACGCAGGGACACGTAGAACACCGGGTCACGTATCAGCTGCCGGTAGTTGTCCAGCCCGACCCAGTGCGGGCTGGACAACAGAGACCAGTCGGTGAAGCTGATCAACGCCGACGCGACCACCGGGCCGCCACCGAAGAGGAGGAAACCGATGATCCATGGTGAGGCGAACCAGTAGAACCTCCTGGCCTCGGCGCGTGCGAGCGGACTTCGACGGCGAGCGGACCGGGCCCCGCCGCTTCTTCCAGCCACAGCTGGCCGTCGCGCAGTCCCGGTGGCGGTATTACCTGCTGCGTGGGTCATCGTTGACCCCAGTCAGGCGTTCTCGGCCAGGATCGGCTCGAGGGCGGCGGTGACCTGTCGGCAGCCGTCGGCAACGCTGATGTCGCGGTTGACGACCCGGTCCCAGATCGGCGTGGCGGTGTTGACGACCTCGGGTGTCGTCGGTTGGAACAGCACTCCGTCGTTGGTCGCGTAGGTATTGAGCGCCTTCTGCACGAGCTCGGTGCCCTCGGCAGCGAACTCGGAGTTCAGGTAGGCCTGCCAAGCTGAGTTGCGGGCGGGGCTACCTCGCCCGGTGCTCGCCCACATGAAGATCTGCCCAGCAGTCGAGAGGTACTCGTTCAGATAGATCCACGCCGCGTCCTTGTTCGGGCTCTTCGCGGTGATCGAGTACGCACTGCCCTCCGCTGAGGTGATCCGACCCTCCGGCCCTTCGGGCCAATCGGCGATCGCCCACTCGAAGTCTGCCTGCTCCAACAACGCGGGGCTGGCCCACGAACCATTGGCAGCCATCGCCGCCCGCCCCAAGGTGAAAGCGTCCGTCTGGGTCATCGCCTGCTCGTCGGTCGGCGACGGCATCGCGCCGTGCTCCAGGTAGAGCTCCAGCCACCACTCCGCCGCCGCAACCGACTCCGGCTCATCGAGCAAGCACTCAGTCTCGTCCTCGTTCAGGAACCGGCCCCCGAAGGGTGCCAACCTGGTCGGGCCGAAATTTCCTCCGGGATACGGGATCGTGGACAACCCGAACACCTTGTCGCGACCGCTGCCACTCGTCGTCGCGATGACGGCTTCACGCAGGTCGTCCATCGTCCAACTCGAGGTCGGATACTCGACACCGGCCTTGTCGAACAGGTCTTTGTTGTAGAACAACATGATCGGGCCACAGTCGTACGCGATGCCGTACCGCTCCCCATCACGCACGTAGTAGCCCATCGACGGTTCGGTAAAGTCCTCGAGATCGAAGTCCTGCTGCCGGTCGATGTATTCATCCAACGGGATGAAAAGGCCTTGCTGGATGAGGTTCTGCGACCAGGCGTACTGGTTGTACATCACGTCTGGAGGCGTCCCACCCGCCGCTTGCGTCAAGTACTTCTGCAGATAGTCGTCGAACGGTGTGTTCTCCGAGCGCACTCTGATATTGGGGTGCCGCTCCTGGAAGAACCTGTCGAACTGCTGCTGCCTCGGCCAAAAGGACGCGTCCCACGCGTGCGAGACCGTGATAGTCACAGGAGAGGACGGCTCGTTGATCGACTCTGGCCAGGTGAGACTCGCGTTGAGCTCTTCGGCCGCCTCGTCGGTGTAGATCGTGCCGATCCGATTGCCGCCTTGTTCTGCGGCCCTACCTTCCGCTGTCTGTGGCCGACGTCGCCCTCCGGTACACGACGCCAGAGCCCCCGCGGCGCTGGCACCGCCCAGGCCGAGAACGCCAGCACGGACTAGGAAGTCGCGCCGACTCATGCCACGGCGTAAGGCTCTGGAATCGGATGCTCTGGGACCAGACATGGGCCCTCCTCTCGGGAAGCGCCGTGCATCACCTCCTGGTGCGGACCAGACACGGCGCACCGGGGTCTTCGACCGAAAGGCATCGAGCCTTAGCGCAAACGATTTAGCGGCACCGACGATAGGACGGCGAGCGGACACCGTCAATGCTTGAGTCCGGTTTTGAGCACCTCCGAAAGTGGCCGTGGCGTTCGTCGCGGCCGAGCAGTGACTGGCATGGTGTGCTGCTCGCCCAGGAGATTGCGAGCGCAGGACTTTCTCTCGACCCGAAGGGGTAGGGCCGACAGCTTGGTAGCCGACAACAGGCCCAGCCCTGGCGCGGTTTCTCCGCTCTCTTGGGACGTGACGGCTGGACCTCACGGTCGAGACGGTCGTCACAGAGCCCGGTTCGCCGGGCTGTTCACAGGCGAGGGGGCGCGATCGTGAAGCGTCGACTCGAGGAGCTCAGGCTGCAGAGGACGGACAGAGCTTGGGAAGCATGGCGGAACCCGTCATCGTGGAATCCGCATCCCATGTGAGGACTACCATCGTGGACGTGGCCGTCGATGTGGACGCGATTAGAGGGCTCGTCGACCAGGCGAGCACAGGTGTGGGTCGGCGATCCGGGCGAACGCCAATACGTTCTGGTTTTATTGGATCAGTAGAGGCCGGATCGATAAACGTCCCCGATACACAATCGATAAGCTTCCACGTCTACCTACGCCGCGGCAGGATACCGTGTCGGGTCGGTATTTTGGCTGGCGGTGTCGTAGTGCCACACTGAACGGTGAGTTCGCATTTGCCGTCGAGTATGTGATTTGTTGGTCCTGTGGAATTGCGTGGGTTGACAAGCCGTATACACGGGAGGAGTACCAGCGGCATGGCCTGGCGTCAGCAGCTCTGCGGGCCCTCAGGAGCGAATACCCCGGCTTGGAGTGGCACACCGCCAGTGAGCACCTAGGGGACTCCAAGCCGTTCTGGGCAGCGGTCGGAAGCGGTGTACGGGCGAATATCGATCGCGTGAACTCTGTGAGCATATTGATCTCGACAAAGGTCCGAACCGAGAGGCTCGTCGCCGACCACGACATGGCCGATGGCGCGGTTCCAAGGAACGCGCGGCTGTGGGAAGTCGGTGACTCAGCGCCGAAGCTCAGCTTGCTAGCATTCGGCAGGTCGAGCCAGGTAGTCACTCGCCGAGCAACACGTGAGCTATGAGAGTTGTCTGCGGCAGCGAGGAGGTCTTGTGACTGCGGACCGAGATGACCCCCGGCGCCCGGTTCTGCCACGCTTCTTCGTGGAGTGGAGGCAGGACTTTGAGGGCGGTGAGGATTTAGAGCCTCTCGACTACGTGGACTTCAACAATGGAGTGCCATTTGTCCTCACAGCTCAGTGGTTGTTCTGTCCGAGGTTTGTGGAGTACCGCGGATGCGTCATCCGAATTTGCGATCCGCGTGGCGTCTTGGCTGATGCGCAGAAGAAGGCCATTGATGGCTGGTTCGATCACTTCGATGGTGACATCTCACAAATCGAGGCCAAGGCGAATCTGCTCAGCTTGTGGGATGTGTTCTCGAACTCCGACCTTACGCCCTACTGCGGCGACCTTTCAGAGCTCGCTCGCAGTATCGCGCAGTGCTGGAAAGGGCTGCTCGCGACTCGGTTCCGCGACCGACCGTTCCAGGTCGAGGTCCACGACGATGACTCTTCTTACGGTCCTGAGGTTACGTTCTTCACCCGTGCCACAGAGTCGTCGTCGCGGTGATCGCGCACCGATTGAACAGAAAGCGACCTTTGCAATCTGGTCGTGACCTGAGGTCACACTGCAAGCGCTTCTCCTGACCTCCTGCTGCGTTCGTCCAGACGACGAAGACCTAGATCGTCAGCCAATGCGACCGCCCGCAGGTACTCGTCCCGCGTCACACGTCGATTGATCTCGTCATAGGAGTCGCGGACCGTATCGCGGCCCACGAGGCCGGCGGGAAGTACTGCGCCATGAGGTTGACGTATGTATCCGGCCCGAGCTTCTCGGCGATCCAGCGCAGGATCTGCGCGGTCTCGTCGTACATCCCGGGCATGACCAGGTGTCTCACCAGCAGGCCACGCCGAGCCAATCCCGCCTCGTCGACGACGAGCTGGCCCACCTGGTCGCACATCTTCTTGATCGCCGTCCTAGCCACGCGGGGGTAGTCCGGCGTCCGTAGGTAGCGACGCGCGGCGTCTCGTGTCCAGACTTTGAAGTCCGGTAGGTAGACGTCCACGATCCCGTCCAGCAGGTCGATGCTGTCCGGGCCTTCGTATGAACTCGTGTTGTAGACGATCGGAATGGACAAGCCACCGGCAATGGCGTGAGGGAGGGCCTCGAGGATCTGCGGCACGACGTGCTCGTGCGTGACGAAGTTGATGTTGTGGCAGCCGCGTGCCTGCAGCTCCAACGCCATCTCGGCCAGCCGCTGCGGCGTGACCCGCTCGCCCTGGACGATCCAGGAGATGTCGTGGTTCTGGCAGAACACGCAGCGTAGGTTGCAGCCCGAGAAGAAGATGGTGCCCGAGCCTGTGCGGCCGCGCAGGCAGTTCTCCTCGCCGAAGTGTGGGAAATGCGAGGCGACAATCGCACGGCGTCCGATCTTGCACAGACCTGCGACGTCGCTCAGGCGGTCGACCTTGCAGAACCGAGGGCAGACCCGGCAGCGGTCGGTGCCGAGGAGTCTGCGGGCTTCGTCGGCCCGTCGCGCGATCTCGTCAGCACCGAGCCTGAGATACGCCGGTTGCAGGGACGTCGCAGCTACCGCCATCCGCGCGTTCCTCCTAGGCCCACGTCTGAGGGTGGCGCTGCAGCGACCACCCGGTATCGATCTCAAGCTCCGGGGACGATAGGAAGGCTCCGTGACCGACCTCCCGAGTACGTCAGCGGATCTTGTCGTCCTGGGCGCGGGGCCGGCAGGGCTGGCCGCTGCGTGGCAGGCGGCCCGTCGAGGCTGGCAGGTGACGGTGGTGGAACGCGCCGACCGGGTGGGCGGCATGGCCGGAAGCTTCGAGGTTGCCGGGGTACGGGTCGATCATGGGAGTCACCGACTACACCCAGCCACGCCGCCGACGCTGCTCGCCGACCTACGCTCACTTCTCGGATCGGATCTACAGGTCCGACCGCGGAACGGGCGGCTTCGCGTGGCTGGCTCATGGGTGGGATTCCCGCTACGACCAGCCGAGCTGGCTCGAGCGCTCCCTATGCGGCTGACGCTACGCATCGCGGCGGACGCACTGACGTCACCCGTACGCCGTCCCGGATCTGACACGTACGCCGACGTGCTGCGGGCAGGTCTCGGGCCGGCGCTGTACAACGCCCTCTACGAGCCGTACGCACGCAAGCTCTGGGGAGTCTCGGGGGAGGAGATCTCCGGGGAGCAGGCACGACGGCGGGTGACGGCGGACACGCCGTGGAAGATTGCGGCGCGCATGCTGCGGCCGCGGCGTGCCGCACGAGGGCAGGGTCGGATCTTCTACTACCCACGCCGAGGCTTCGGTCAGATCGTGGAAGCCCTCGCCGACGCCGCGGTGAGCGCCGGGGCGTCGATCCGGCTCGGTGTGGCGGCCGAACGGCTCGTCGCATCGTCTGAGCACGTCCGGCTCACGACCTCCCGCGAGACCCTCGAGGCGGCTCAGGTCTTCTCGACCATTCCGCTGCCCGTGCTCGGGCAGATCGGGGGATGCCCGCCGGCCGCCCTCGAGGCCGCGAGGAGACTGCGGTTCCGCGCCATGGTGCTCGTGTACGTCGTGCACAGTGGGGGGCGTTACTCCTCGTACGACGCCCACTATCTGCCCGGGATGGAAACGCCGGTGACCCGGATCTCTGAGCCCGCCAACTACCGCGAGTCTGCCGACGACCCGACCGACCACAGTGTCTTGTGTGTCGAGATCCCTTGTGCCGTTGGCGACGCGACGTGGAGAGCTTCAGACTCCGGGCTTGCCGAGCTCGTGGACGAGGCCCTTGCCCGCACAGGCCTGCCGGCGGTCAACCGCGACCATGTGGTCGTACGACGGTTGCCGCACGTCTATCCCATCTACGACGTTGGCTTCGAACATCACCTGGCTGCCCTGGAGGAGTGGGCGCTGGCCCTTCCACGTGTGACGACGTTCGGGCGGCTCGGCACCTTCGCGCATGACAACACGCATCACGCCATGGTCATGGCTTATGACGCCGTCGATGCCTTGACCACAAACGGATTCGACGACCTCGCGTGGTCAAAGGCACGTCAGCGGCACGCAACCCACGTCGTCGAGGATTGAGCCTCGAGAGCAATCCGAACACTAACCGGGCGACCAGTAGAAACAAGACTCACGGTGTGTTGAGCTCCCGATAGACGGCTGGCACGACCCGCCGCAGATAGCGGCCCAGGCGTACGAACGACTGGCCGCTTTCCCGGAACGCGTAGGTGATCGGAACCTCGGCATAGCGGAAACCCTTGGCCAGCAGGTCGAGCGTCAGCACCTGGGCGTAGTTGTAGTCGTGGATGATCTCGGCTTCGGCTGCCGCGCGGGCTGAGAACGCGCGGTATCCGGACTGACCATCGGTTAGATCGCGGCGCCTGGTGAGCCAGCGCACCCACCACGTCAGCACCAGGTTGCCGATACGTCGATGCGCGTACATTCGACGGATGTCGCCGGCGAACCGTGAGCCCACGACGTAGTCGGCCGAGCCGTCCAGGATCGGCTTGGCGAGCCGCTCCAGCTCTTCCGGTTGGTACTCCCCGTCGGCGTCGAGATACACAACGGCTGCGGGGTGCAGCTGCGACGCCTCGGCAAGCCCGCGACGCACGGCAGCACCCAGGCCGAGGTTGTGCGGGTGTCGGACCACGCGGGCGCCTGCCTCGGCCGCCCGTTGTCCGCTGCCGTCGGTCGAGCCATCGTCCACCACGATGCAGACGACCGGCCTGCCCGCCACGCTGGCTGGGAGCCGGCGTACGACGGCACCAACGGTCTCCGCTTCGTTGTGCACCGGCATGATCGCGACGACCGGTGAGTCCTCGCCGACCGGCCAGGGTTCGGGTCGGCGTTCCTGCAGGTCCTTCGGGAGCCGGAGGCGACCCCAGTAGGTCGGTGCCGGGACGACGAGCGCCACCGCACCGACGAGGAGCGCGTACGCCGTCTTGATGGCATGTGTGGTGAGAGCGATCGCGAAGCCCTGAGAGGCGGCGACGCCGAGCCCAGCCAGCGCAGCCGTAGCAGCCGCTTCGTACGAGCCGAAACCACCCGGCGTCACGGCGACGGCCTGCGTGGCGATCGTCACCGCAGTGACCGCGATCGCTCCGGCGGGTGACAGGTCGGCGCCCGCAGCTCGCGCGATCTGCCACACGACGGCCGACTCGAGGATCCAGGCGGCCACGGCCGCCAGGAGCACCAGGAAGCCCGGCATGCGAACCCGGCCGGCAGCGTTGGTCTGGGCACCCGAAGCGGACCGCTGCCGATGCAGCCAGTACACGCCGGATGCGCCGACCCCGGCGAGGACAGCCGCGACCAATGCCATGAGCCAGCCCGGCACCAAGGTCAGCAGCAATCCGGGGACCGCCACGAGCGCGAGGAGCATCACCGCGAGCAGGTCGGCCGACCGAAGCGTCAAGGTGGTGGCGGTTACGGGAGCCGGCGGCAGGGGAGTACGCCGGACCACGCTCGTCACGCGCAGGACCTCACCCAGCCGGAACGGCAGGACATGGTTGCCGAGCAGGCTCACGTGCAGCGCTGCCCACGAATGGCCGTAGCTCAGGCCAGGCAGCATCCGGCGCCAGGCGCGGGCCCGAAGGTCGAACGCCAGGGCGTAGCAGCCGAGTGCGACGGCGAGACCTATCGGATCGTCCGAGACGGCCGACACGACCCGGGTCAGGCTGGTCACGTCGACCACGGATACGAGGTAGCCGCAGGCGACGAGAAGGACGACAAGACCGATCCACCGCCTTGCCGTTCGACCTGTGACACGGACCACGGCGCCTCCTCCGGCCCGCTACTAGTGGTTGATCTGAGGTTAGGCTAACCTTCCCTAAAATCGTCTGACGGCCGGGTCGTCTGACGAGTAAGGACATCATGCGAGCAACGGAGGCCCGATGGCCGTCGTGGTGACCGGAGCGGCCGGCTTCATTGGCCGTACGACGGTAGAGGTACTGCTGGGCGCAGGCTACGACGTGATCGGCATCGACCGTCGCGGTCCCGGTGTGACCGCTGCGTCGTACACCCACCTCACGGCCGATCTTCTGTCCGGGGAGCCCGCGGTGGCTGCGGCGCTCCGCGCGGCCGACGCAGTCATCCATCTGGCTGGCTGCCCCGGCGTTCGCGACACCGGAGCAGACATCACATGGCGTCGGCACCGGGACAACGTGGCCGCTACCGCATCGGTCCTGGACCTGGTCCCAGCCCAGACACCGCTCGTCGTCGCCTCCTCCTCGTCGGTGTACGGAGGTTCGGTCGGCGGACGACCTAGTGCGGAGACCGACGAGCTCCGGCCGAAAGGCGGGTACGCCACGAGCAAGCTGCACGCCGAGACCCTGTGCCACGAGCGGTTGCTCCACGGCGGCATCGTGGCGATGGCGCGTCTGTTCACGGTCGCGGGGGAGGGCCAACGACCGGACATGGCCCTAGCCCGATGGATCGAAGCGGCTCGCGCCGGTCGCCCGCTGCAGGTCTACGGGTCGCTGGATCGGACCCGTGACATCACCGACGTGCGCCAGGCTGCTCGGGCGCTGATCGCTCTGGTCGAGCGAGGCATCTGCGGCCCGATCAACGTGGGAACCGGCGTCGGTCATCCGCTTCGCGAGCTGATCGACGCGACCGCAGCCGCAGTTGGGCGTCCCGTGTTCACGTCGATCGTTCCCGCGCATCCGGACGAGGTGTCCGACACACTGGCCGACGTGCGCAGGCTGCGTGCCGCGATCGGTTTCGTCCCCACGACCGATCTCGACGAGCTGGTACGCCGTCAGGTCGCTGCGACCCCGCAGCCAGCAGAGCCCGAACCCGGCACGTCGCCCGTCTCTGGTCTGGCGGCAGTGAGGTGAATGCACCACGCGTGCTCCGCGCTCGGAGGGATCAGCCAGTGAGTGCGTCTGAGACCTCCTCTGACCGTGCTGGCCGTGTGCCGGCTGTCCATCGCGGACGGTTGTGGGTCGGCATGATGGTCGTCTTCGCCATCGCGACGACGGCAGGCCTCTTGGGCATTGGCGTTCGCGCGACGCATGGCGGGCACGCCGCCGTGGACGAGCCGCAGTACCTCCTCACGGCTCTCTCCCTGGCCGAGGACGGCGATCTCGACATCGCCGACGAGCTCGCGCAGGAACGCTGGCGAGCCTTCTTCGACGAGGAGCTGCCGCAGCAGACCCAAGTCCTGGAGGACGGTCGGCAGGTCAGCCCACACGATCCGCTCCTGCCGGTCCTGATCGCTCTCCCGATGGGTCTGGGCGGCTTCCTCGCGGCCAAGGCCACATTGGCGTTGTTGGCCGGCGTGACAGCGGCGTTGACGCTGTGGATCGCCGTCCGCCGACTCGGTGTGTCGTTACCACTTGCCACGGTCGGGACGGGCATCGGCTTTGCTTCTCCGCCGCTCGCGGTGTACGCGCAGCAGGTCTACCCGGAGTTGCCGGCGGCGCTCGCCGTCTGTGTCGCGTTCGCCATCCTGACCGGCCGGCGGACGAGAGTAGGGGTAGCCGGCTTCGTCGCGGCGGTGTCCGCACTGCCCTGGCTTGGGGTGAAGTACGTGCCGGTGGCCGGTGCGCTCGTCGTGATCTGTCTGCTCCGGCTCTGGTTTGCCAGACGAGGCAAGGTCCTGGTCGGCACGCTGGCAAGCTTCGCGGCGCTCGGTGCCGTCTATCTCCTGCTGCACCGTCTGATCTGGGGCGGCTGGACCGTCTACGCGAGCGGGGACCACTTCGTGACCACGGGCGAGTTCAGTGTGGTCGGAGTCTCACCCGACTACGTGGGTCGCAGCGTGCGTCTCGTGGGGCTCATGGTGGACCAGGCATTCGGGATCGCCGCCTGGCAGCCAGCGTGGCTGCTCGCCGTACCTGCTCTGGCGGCTCTTCTGGCCGCGCGGCCCGTTGGATGGTCAGGTCTCGCACTTCCGCTGCTGATCGGCTGGTTGGTGGCGACGTTCGTCGCATTGACCATGAACGGTTTCTGGTGGCCGGGACGACAAGTCGTCGTGGTGCTGCCGCTCGCGCTCCTGGTCGTCCTGTGGTGGCTGCAGCGTGCGTCACGAGGTCTCCATGTCGCCGCAGTGATCCTGGGCGTCCTTGGAGTGTTCGCACTTGGCTGCCTGCTCGTCGACGGGTGGAGCGGGGAGATTACCTGGGTGGTCCACTTCGAAGGCGTCGACGATCCGACGTACCACCTGCGACGGCTCCTGCTGCCGGACTATCGCGCGGGCTGGTCGCAGTTCTGGCCCGGCCACCTGGCATGGAGCGCAGTGCTCTGCCTGCTTGCGGTCTTCGGGTGGCGGTCCATGACGCGAAGGCTTCAGACAGTCCACGAAGACCTGACCGACCGAGAAAGCCGACTCGACAACGACAGGAGGTGATGATGGTGCGGCAGCGCACGACTCGGCGGCTCGCCGGATTGCTCGCCACGCTGGCACTCGCGGGCAGTCTGGGGCTAGCGGGCTGCAACGACGATGGCGCGGGGACCGGCTCGGGTTCGGGCTCCGGTTCGGGCTCGGGTTCGGGCTCCGGCTCGGGGTCGGGCTCGGCGAGCGAGTAACCGCTGGTCAGCCGGTCCAGGTGGCGGTCGGCGAGGCGGTGGCACTGCCAGAGAACGCCGCCTCGCCGTGCACCTGGAGCGTGACTCGGTGCCGGTCTCGAGTCGGCGTCGCACCGGCTGCGCGCAGGACCGGCGAATGCCGTCTGCTCGAGCACATGGACGGTTCATCCTCGTAACGAGGCTCTTCGGGTCTTCTTCGGCACGTCGAATCTTCCGATCACTTAGCCACAGGAACAGCCCTCCACCGAGCACACTGGACTGCCGCAGCGACATCCTGACGTCGCTCGAGCTCAGCGAATGAGACTTCCGCCTTCCGGGACTCCCTCCGTAGGAGGCGTCCGAGGGCGCATCCGGAACAGTTCCAGGAGACGGCGACGGTTCCGGTCCATCTGATGGGGCTGGCAGACGAAGCATCCCATGCCGCAGCTGCGTGCCGCCGGGACCGACTGTCCTGAATCGGACGTCTGATCGACGTAACGAGCGTGGTCAACAAGCCGCCGAAGGACTATGGTCCTGCTGACTACCATACTAGTGGACAAAAATGCCGCCTGATGTGGTGACGGTTCGCTTCGTCGACCGAGCACCCCGGCCAAACGGATGGTGGTGGCATGCAACAGAAGCGTGGTACGCGAGGCGTGGCGTTGGCTCATGCCGCCGTCGTCGTGGTGGTGTTGGTGGCAACGGCTGCGCTTGCGCTGGCTGCGCCACCTCCGTCGCCACCGACAGTGGCGCAACTGGCGCCCTCGTCCCGCCAGGCGACCGAAGAGCCAGACGAGCCGACACCGACTCCAGAGGCCACCGGGCCGGAGAACCCATACGCGGGCATCGATCGGTCGCGGGTACGACGGTGCGTGGGGAATCCGCCCAGGCAGACCGAGGATCCCATGTCGCCCCCGTGCGTCGCGTACTGGGATGGCGAGGACAACGGCGGTGCGACGTCCAAGGGTGTGACGAAGACTCAGATCAACATCGTCGTACCTGGTGGTCTTGCGCAGCTTGGCAAAGGAATCGGCGGGATCGTCAACCACTTCAACACGCGCTACGAGTTCTACGGCCGGAAAATCAACCTGAAGTTCTTGACCACGCAGGAGTTCGTCAGCCTGCTCAACCCGGCGCACTACGCCGCATACGTCGAGCAGATCGACACCGAGATGGATGCGTTCGGCGTCATCACGGCAGGGATCGTGGACGGCAGCGTGGGCACGATGTACGACATGCTCGCCGAGCGCGGCATCGTGAGCGTGGACGTGGGCGCGGCGTTTCGCACCGAGGAGCAACTGAGCCGGGGCGGCGACTACCAATGGTCGTTCTCCATGACCGACGACAAGCTGCAGCAGCACGTGACCGAATTCGTCTGCAAGAACCTCGTCGGAGGGCCGGCGATCCACGCGGGGCCCGAGTTGGAGAACACGACGCGCCTCTTCGGCATCATCGTGCAACGCAATCCTGTGGGTGCGTCGATGGACGCCTCGGTGCTGGAGGCCGGGCTGCGAGCGTGCGACGCGCCTCTCGTACCCACCGAGCGGCTCACCTTCATCTGGAACGCGGACCCGCCGGTGCCGGATGCCAAGACCGTGCTGGCCAAGCTCCGCTCGCAGCAGGTGACATCGGTCCTGTGCGTCTGCGCCAACCAGACCATGGGACGCGTGATGATTGCGGCGGAGGAGATCGGGTGGGAACCGGAGTGGGTCTCCACCGGGACCGGGTTCCAAGGATCCGACAGCAACCTCGCCGCCTTCTGGCCGCCCAACCAGATGCAGCACTTCTTCGGTGTCTCGGCAGAGCCCAAGGTGAACCCGTTCCCGAACGAGGCGTGGTTCATGGCAGCGCGCGAGGGAGACCCGACCATCACGGCCGAGTACATGCGGAACCAGCACAGCAACTGGGGCGCGACGCTCGAGACGATGTACGAGAGCCTGCTCATCTTCGCGACTGGCATCCAGGGCGCGGGGCCCAACCTCACACCGGAGACGTTCGCCGCCGCGCTGCGCCGGGCGGAGTTCTCCAACCCCGGAGCAGGTGGACCGCCTTACTACCAACCGCGAATCTGGCTCGAAGCCGGCGAGCATTCGTTCGTCAAGGACGCGACCCTCACGTACTGGGATCCGACGGTTCGACCGTACGACGACCCGCAGCTGGGCACGTTCTGCTACGTCAACCGCGGCCGCCGATACACGCTCGGCAACTGGCCGTCCAACACCGACACGAAGTTCTACGGAAAAGGCAGGCCACCCGATGTCCCGTGTCGATAACACCCGGAGTGGCCTCGGATCGCGCAGGCGAGTCCTCGCCTACCGCAACGAGCTGATCGCACTGGTCGCTCTGCTGGCTGTGGCGTTCCTCGCTGGGGACTCGCTTCCTCTGGGCGTCACCGCGATCGGCGTGGTGAGTGGCTGCGGGGTGCTCCTGCACGCGATCGGGCTGATCCTGGTCTACCGGACCGGACGGTTCATCAACTTCGCACAGGTCCAGATCGGCCTGATCGGCGCCGCCTTCTTCACCGCGCTGGTGCAGGGCCGCGTGCTGCTGCGTGCGGCCGACTCGGTGTGTGGCGGGTGTATCGGGCCAGATCCTTCCCACGGGTGGGAAGTCCTGAACTTCCTGGCGGCCGTGGTCCTGGGCCTTGCGGCGGCGGTGGTCACCTCTGTCGCGGTGTACCTGCTCGTCGTGCAGCGGTTTGCGAACCAGCCCAGGATGGTGCTCACCATCGCGACGGTGTTCGTCGCGCAGGTCCTGCTCGGGTTCCAGAGCCAGATCGGCGTGCTGCTCACCACCGAGGACCAGCGCGAGGTGGAACGGGTCAACCCGTTCGCTCCGTCGCCCCCGCCATGGCAGTTCGAGATTGCCCTCGACCCGGCACCGCTTCGACTCGACGGGCTGCTCATCATCGCGGCCGCCGTCGTTGCGGTGGCGGGTATGGCGGCATACCTGCGGTTCAGTCCCACCGGTCTTGCCATTCGCGCCGTCGCCGAGAGCACGGACCGGGCACGAACGCTGGGGATCAGCCCGGCCAGTGTGACCGCCCGCATCTGGCTCGTGGTGGGTCTGCTCTCGGGTGCAGCGGGAATCCTCACGGCGTTCGGCAGCGGCTCGTCCGGTTCGGCCGGCGGGAGTGGCGATGATGTCGCGGTCCTGCCCGTACGCGTTCTGGTGCTGGTGCTCGCGGTCGCCGTGGTCGCCCGCTTCACGAGCCTCGTCATGGCGGCGCTCGCCGCACTGTGCTTCGGCATCCTCGAGCAGGCGGCGGTCTGGTCGTGGTCGTCGACCGCTCCGCTCGAGGCGGCATTCGTCGTGGTCGTCGCCGGCCTGTTGCTGTTGCAGACTGCCGGCCGCGGTCCTCGACCGGATGCATCCGGCGAGTCCACCGGCTGGCGCGCCAACCAGGAGGTGCGCCCGATTCCCGGCGAGCTGCGGGGCGTTCCCGTGGTCCGAGCCTGGGTCCGGACGATTATCGCTCTCGTCGTGCTCGTCTTGCTCGGTCTGCCGTGGGTGCTGTCACCCAGCCAGACCAACCTCGCGAGCGTCCACGTCGCCTACGTGATGGTGGCGGTGTCGCTCCTGGTACTCACGGGATGGGCCGGTCAGGTGAGCCTGGGACAGTTCGGGTTCGCTGCGCTCGGCGGGTTCGTCGCAGGTGTCTCCGGATTGCCGTTGCTCGTCGCGCTGCCGCTCGCGGGTATCGCCGGTGCCATCGCGGCTGTCCTGGTGGGACTTCCTGCGCTACGTCTGCGTGGGCTGAACCTCGCCATCACCACTCTCGCGTTCGCGGTAAGTGCGACGACCCTCTTCATCACCGGGGACTATCTCGGGCGATTCCTGCCTCCGACGATGCCACGCGCCGAGGTGCTCGGTGTGGACCTCGGCGCACCGCGAACCTTCTACTACGTGTCGCTCGTGCTGGTCGGGCTTTCCGTGCTCGCCGTCATCGGGCTTCGGCGCAGCCGCACCGGCCGAGCGCTCATCGCGGCCCGGGACAACCCAGCGACCGTCCAGTCGTACGGCGTGAACCTGCTCCGGCTGCGGCTTGCGGCGTTCGCGTTCTCCGGTTTCCTCGCCGCCGCGGCTGGTGCGCTCCTCGCCTATGCGTACGGCGCTGTGACACCGCCGGTCTTCGCGCCGGAGATGAGCCTCACGATCTTCGCCTTCACGGTGATCGGCGGGCTGGGTGGCGTCCTCGGTCCCGTCGTCGGCATGGTCTATCTCGCCGTGCTCGCCGTGTTGGGAGCCAATCCGCTCGTGCATGCGCTGGGCTCTGGATTCGTCGGGCTGCTCGTTCTCGCCGCGCTCCCTGGCGGGCTGGCACAAGGCATCTACGACACGCGCGACGCGATGCTGCGTCGGGTGGCGGCCCGGCACCGGATCGTCGTGCCGAGTCTGTTCGCCGACCGGGCGATGCCGAGCTCGTCCGGCGGCCTCCTGGGATCTGCACCCTCACTCGCCGCAGTCGACCGGGCCCCGCTGGAGCAGCGTCGTCGTAAGGCCGCCGTCCCGCAGCGGTTCGAGCTGCCCGAGCAATGGGCGTTGCAGCGCTTCGGCCGTGAGGACGGTGAGTCCTCCGCGGTCGACGGCGTCGGAGGGTCCGTACGAATGAAGGAGCCTGCTGGTGGCTGACACAGGCGTCCGTCCGAAGGCGACCAACCTCGAGGGAGCGAGGCCGGTCGGGCTCGAGGAGCTCGCACCGGGACCGCAACCGCGTTCCCTCGTTCCGACCGAGCGCGAGCGGTCGTACCAGGAGCGCGTGGCTTCGAAGGCCGGCTCCGCTCTGGTCGACCAAAAGGGTGCGGCAGCCGAGACCACGACGTCTTCCGCGTCCACCACGAGCCGGGCCAGAGAAATCACCGGCGCGATTCGGCACGGTCTCGTCACCTACGGCCGGAGCCTGGACGTCCGCGGTGCGAACGTGCCGAAGATGCCGCTGCTGGTGTTCGGCCTGTCGGCCATCTTCGCCGGCTGGGACGCGCAGGTGCTCGGTCTTGTCGGACCAGAGATCCGGACCGAGTTCGGCGTGAGTATCGCCGCGCTCGTCACGCTGGGATCCATCCTCGGCATCGTCGGTGCGGTCGCTGCGCTTCCCATGGGCTACGTGGTCGACCACGTCAAGCGGGTCTGGTTGGTCCGCATCGGCGGCATCCTCGGCCAGGTCAGCGTCGTCATGCAGGCGTTTGCGACGAGCTTCTTCCCAGGACTGCTTGGCTCCCGGCTCGTCGGGTTCGTCGGCAACACCCTCGCCGGGCCGGCAAGCGGGCCGTTGACCGCCGACTACTTCGCTCCGCAGGTACGCGGCAAGGTGTTCGCGTTTCTCGCCGCCTGTGGTCGGGTGGGAACGCTGCTCAGCATTCCGGTCGTGGGCTGGCTAGTCACCGCGTACGGGTGGCGGCAGGCGGTCCTCGCCCTCGCGATCCCCGGGTTCCTCTTCGCTTTCCTGGCGTTCTTCCTGCGTGAACCGACCCGCGGCGAGGTCGATCGCGCGCACGCCGGACTCGCCGGCGAGGCGGCCAAGCAGGAGCCACCACCGCTCAGCTGGTCGGCCTCCCTGCGCGGAGCGTGGAGCATCAGGTCCCTGCGACGGCAGGCCTTTGCCGGCCTGGTCAGTGGCATCGCCGCCGGCCCGGTGTTCGTCATCACCGGCATCTTCCTTGCGGACCGGTTCCTGCTCTCACCGGCCGAGCGAGCCTGGATCCTGTGGCTGGAAGCGCTCGTGACCGCGCCCGCGCTGCTCCTCGCTGGTCCGGTCGCCGACCGGCTGATGGAGCGCAAACCCAGCTCACTCGTGCTCATCCAGGCCGGCATCATGCTGGTGGGTGCGCTGAGCCTCATCGTGATGGTGTACGCGCCAAGCGTGACCTACTTCGTCGCGCTCCAGATCGTCCTCGGCTTCGCAGGTGCCACGGTGGCGCCGGCCATGGCAGTGCTCTACTCCCGGCTGGTGCCCGCGCAGTTCCGTGGGCTCGGCATGCAGGTCTTCGCACCGTTCGCCGTCGTCGGGCTGATCCTCGCCCCGATCCTCACAAGCTACGCGGAAGGGGAGTGGGGCACCCGCGGCGCGCTCGTGGTGTTCTCGCCGTTCTTCGTCCTCGCCGCCTTGATGTTCGCGAGCTCCGCCTCGAGCGTGGCCCGTGACATCCGTGCTGCTGACCTCGCCAACATCGCCGACCAGGCGGTACAGGCGGCCAAGGAAGCCGGTCGGACCAAGATGGTGGTCTGCCGCGGCGTCGAGGTCGAGTACAACGGCGTGCAGGTGCTGTTCGGCGTGGATCTCGACGTCGAAGAGGGCGAGACCATCGCGCTGCTGGGTACGAACGGCGCAGGCAAGTCCACCTTGCTCCGCGCGTTGTGCGGGCTGCACGAGGCCTCGAACGGCGCGATCTACCTCGACGGTCGCGAGGTCACGCACGCTCCCGCGTACGAGCTCGCCCAGCGGGGAATCGTGCTCATGCCGGGCGGCCAGGCGGTCTTCCCCGATCTCAGCGTCGCTGACAACCTGCGCGTGGCGGCAGCGTGGACATCCCGGACGGCAGAGTGGCGGCGCCGCAGCGAGAGCCAGACTCGGAGTACGAGCGGAGCCGTCGAGGCGGACCTCGAGCGGGTGTACGAGTTCTTCCCGGTCTTGCGAGAACGCCTGCACCAGAAGGCGGGAACCCTGTCCGGCGGCGAGCAGCAGATGGTGGCCATGGGACAGGCACTGCTCATGCGTCCCCGGCTGTTGATGATCGACGAGCTCTCCCTCGGTCTCGCCCCCGCCGTCGTCGACCGGCTGCTGGACATCGTGCGCGAGATCGCGGCCAGCGGTACGACGGTGATCCTCGTCGAACAGTCGGTCAACGTGGCCCTCACGGTGGCGGAGCGTGCGATCTTCATGGAGAAGGGCGAAATCCGCTTCGACGGTCCGACCCGGGAGCTCCTCAGCCGGCCCGACCTGGTGCGAGCGGTCTTCATGGGGGCGGCGAGCGTGGGCTCGGCGAGGCCCCGTCGTCGCCCGCCCGAGCGCCGGCCGGTGCTGCGTGCCGAAGGACTTTCCGCGAGCTTCGGCGGCGTCCAGGCGTTGCGCGACGTGTCACTCGAGGTGTCGGCGGGAGAGGTGGTCGGTGTCCTCGGCCCGAACGGTGCCGGCAAGACCACGTTGTTCGACGTGCTGTCCGGGTACGTGCGGCCGGACAGCGGTCGGGTGGTCCTCGGCGTCGGCGCGCTCGACGACGGAACTGACCTCAGTGATCCGGGCGATCGCGGCCGGGTACGCGACATCACACGGCTCTCGCCCGACGCGCGAGCCCGGCTGGGCCTAGGGCGCTCCTTCCAACAGGCGTTGCTGTATCCCGCGCTCACCGTGAGGGAGACCATCGCGGTGGCGTACGAGCGGCGTGCGGTGAAGAGCGTCCTGCTGGGCAGCGTCTGGGCGCCCAACGTACGGCGGCGAGAACGCCGGATCCGGGAGCGGGTCGACGGTCTCATCGATCTGTTGGGCCTCGGCGCGTACGCCGACAAGTTCATCCGTGAGCTTTCGACAGGTACCCGGCGGGCGGTCGAGATCGCCTGCGTGATGGCGGCCGAGCCCAAGGTGCTGCTGCTGGACGAGCCGTCGTCCGGCCTCGCCCAGGCCGAGACCGAGCAGCTCGGCCCTGCGCTCACCCGGATCGTCCACGACACCGGCTGTGGCCTGGTGCTCATCGAGCACGACCTGCCGCTGCTCGTGTCTGTGGCCGACCGTTTGGTGGCGATGGACCTCGGACAGGTCGTCGCGTCGGGTCCAGCGGACGAGGTTCTTGCAAATCCGCGCGTGATCGAGTCGTACCTCTCGGCATCGGTCGACACTCTGCAGCGCTCGGGAGCGGACACCGGCATCGTTGCGGCGCTCGCTGCGGCGGGAGCGTCGACTGGCTCTGTCTTCGATGCCACGGCGGGCACGCGCCCGAAGGATTCCACGGAAAGGAAGTGAGCAGGTGGACAACCAGCTTACGCACACAGCGACAGGCGTCGGCTCGCCAGACGTCGGTTCGGGCGCCAGCACACCGGCGGCTATCACGTCAGGTCGAGCCTTCGCGGAACGTTTCGACGCGATGGTCGCCAACATCGGCAAGGTCGTCAAAGGCAAGGACGACGTGATCCGCCTGGCCTTGGTGGCGATGCTCTCCGAAGGCCACGTGCTGTTCGAGGACATGCCTGGCACCGGGAAGACCGTGCTGGCACGGGCGATCGGGCAGACCATCTCAGGTGAGAACTCCCGGATCCAGTGCACGCCCGACCTCTTGCCTGCGGACGTCACCGGGTCGACCGTGCTGGATCGGCAGACCGGCGAGTTCCGGTTCCGGCCCGGGCCGGTCTTCGCCAACGTGCTGCTGGCCGACGAGCTCAACCGTGCCACGCCGAAGACGCAGGCGGCCCTGCTGGAGGCGATGGCAGAGAAGCGGGTGACGTTCGACGGCGTGACCTACGACCTGCCGGTGCCGTTCTTCGTCCTCGCCACGATGAACCCGATCGAGCTGGCGGGTACGTTCCCGCTTCCTGAGGCCCAGCTCGACCGGTTCCAGTTCAAGCTGGTCGTGGGTTATGCCGACCGGGACGCCGAGGTCGAGGTGCTCCGCGCCAACCAGGAGCAGGCCGCCATCAACCGGCTCGAGCCAGCCGTCACGATCGCCGAGGTCGTGGAGATGATCGAGTGGGCCAAGGGAGTCAGCATCTCCGACTCGATCCTCTACTACATCGCCGACCTCGTGCAGGCGACGCGAAACGACCCGGCACTGCTCATGGGTGCAAGCACCCGGGCGGCCGAGTCGCTCATGCGAGCGTCGCGCGTGATGGCGGCGTCACAGGGCCGCGACGACGTCGTGCCGGACGACGTCAAGTTGCTCGCGCACGCGGTGCTGAACCACCGGCTGCTGCTCACGCCTGACGCCCAGCTGCGGGAGGAGCAGGTCGGTGCGGTGATCGACCGCATTCTGCACCGGGTCAAGGTGCCGCAAGGACTCCGCAAGGAGGCCTCCTCGTCGGCTACCGCCGAGCCGGCGCTTGCCAGTGCGTCGGGGTCGTCCTCCGGGTCGTCGGCCAGCACCGCTGGCTGACGCCGCGAGGTACGACTCGGGTCGGGAAGGGAGCCGCACGTCGTGTTCACGTGGTTCGAGCGCAAGGTCGGGTTGACGGCCGCCGGTGTCGGCGTCGCCGGCCTCTCCGCTTGTGGTCTCGTGCTGGGTCGACTGGTGGGCAGCAGGGGAATCCTCCTGCTGGCGTACGGCGGGTTTGCTGTGCTGGTCGCCTGCTGGTTGCTCGCCCGCCGCCGGCCTGCCCTCGAGGCTGTCCGCGCCGAGCTGCCGCCCCGAGTCCGGCCCGGTCGCCGCGTGGACGTCACGGTCTCGCTCACTGCACGCCGCCGGGTCAGCACGATCGTCGTGGGCGACGAGCTGGACGAACGCCTGGGGACGACGAGCTGGCTTCCGGTTCCCCTGCTCGCCGGCGGCCGCACGTTGACGTACTCGTACGCCTTCACCCCGCGAACCCGGGGCGTCTACCAGGCAGGCCCGCTGACGGCGGTGTGGAGCGACCCGTTCGGACTGACGAGGCGCCGTGTGACCCTTGTGGATCCGGTGCGGATCATCGTCCATCCTCGCGTGGAGCGGGTGACCGACCGGATCACGGTCCGACAGTGGGAGGACCCGCCTATCCGGCCGCCGGTGCTCAAACCGTGGCCCACGGGGTTCGAGTTCTACGGGCTGCGCGACTACGTCGAGGGCGACGATCCCCGTCGGATCGTCTGGCGGGCCGTGAGTCGGTACGACAAGTACCTCGTCCGCGAGTCGGAGCAGGGCATCACGGACCGGGTCTCGGTGATCCTCGACACCGACGAGCGGCATCACAGTCCGGGCGAGCTGAGCGAGACCTTCGAGCTCGCGGTGAGCGTCGCCGCCTCGCTTGCGGTCCAGCATCTCGAGAACGGCTTTGCGGTCAATGTCTTTGCCGAAGGGGGCAGGTTGGCCGGGCCGTTGCGTGGACGCGGTGAAGTCGTGCCCTTGCTGGACAAGCTCGCCGTGGTCCAACGGGACCGCACCCGGCTGAGTGACGTGCTGGACCGGCTCGTCATCGACCCTGCCCGACACGGACACAACGTCATCATCACACCGGAAGTCGATCCCGAGTCCGCGCGCCGAATCCGGTTGCTCCGTGAACGCGGAATCGCCGTGCTGCTGGTGCTCACGATGTGGGAGGACACCGAGCCGGCGACGCTGCACCGAGCGGGCTTGCTCGGATGCAACGTCGTCCAGATCCAGCAGGGCATGGCAGTCGACCAGGTGTTCCGGCATGTCGTGGGGGCTCGCCGATGACCACACCGACGCTTACTCCCGAGACAGGTCCTCACTCGAGGCCTGGCCGCCCCACGGCTCCGGTGAGCTCCCCGTCTGCGCCGGGGAGCTCACCGGATGCCTCCCCGCAACCCAGTGCGCCGGTCGTAGCAGTCGACTCGTCGCAAGCTGAAGGTTCGCGACTCCTGGTGCACCCCCTTGTCACGACCGTCGCGGCGTTCCTCGCCACCTCGGGAGCGGGTTGGGTCGTGGGCGGTGTGTTCGCGAGCGGGTTCGCCCGCCTCACCGCTCTGACCGGTGCGTTCGTCGGCGCGCTGCTGGTCTGGCTGTCGTACCGCACCCGGTACACCGTTGCGATGCAGGTGCTGGTCGTCCCGGTGGCGCTCGTGATCGGCGCCCTGCTCGTGGTCGGGGACGCCGGTGGCGACCTCGGTGAGCTTCCCGGCTTCGTCGTCGAGGCGCTTCGCGAAGGCGGCCTTTCCACGCCGCCGGTGCCGTTCGATCCGGGCTGGCGGATCATCGTGGTCGTCCTGGCGGCCGCGCTCGCGGCGTGCTCGGCCTCGCTCGCCACCAGCTTTGCAAGGCCGAGGCTCGCGATGGTCATCCCGCTCGTCGTCGTGGTGAGCGGGCTCCTCGCGCAGCCCGCGCGAGGTGAGGTCGCCACCACGCTGGTCGCGTTGGTCCTCGTGCTTGCCGGGCTTGGTGTGTCGTACAGCGACCAACTGGGCCCACAGTCCGGAGAGGCGCGGCCGGATGGCCGACAGGGCGGCGACTCTGACCGGCTCGAGGCCAGCGGTGGGCGGTTCGAGGCTCGGCGTCTGGCCCGGGCCGGTGCGCTCGTCGCCGTCCTCACGGTGGGCCTGGCCTGGCTCAGTCAGGTCGGGTTCCTCTTCCCGCAGACCACAGGCGACCAGGTGATTCCGCCACGGCGGCCCGGTATCGCACCAGCCCGCGAGTCGACGGTGCTCTTCACCATCGAGGAGCCGGCCGGATCGAGCCATGTCTGGCGCACCGGAGTGCTCGACGTGTACGGCCAGGAGGAGAACGCATGGCTCACTCCTCCGTACGACCCCGATCGCTACGTCGGTCTTCCGACCTCGGGGCGTGTGCCGGCGGCGGGCGACGTCGCGGGTGAGACCATCCGCGCAACCGTCACGGTCGGCGAGGTCGGGGGTCGGGACCTGCCGGTCACGGGGAACGTGGTCAGCTTGACCGGCACGCCAGCCGAGTTCGACCCACGGACCCAGACCTTCCGTGCGGCAGGCCGGCTGGCCGAGGGCACCCGCTACACGGTGACCTCCACCACTGTCGACTCGGCGCGGCTGGAGCAGGCACCACCACCGTCCGCCGAGATGGAGGAGTACCTCGAAGCACCGCCTGTGCCGCCGCTGGTCCAGCAGCTTCTCGTCACGACACCGCCCGACGTGCGCGGGTTGCACGCCCGTCTGGAGTACGCGCGTACCCAGATGTACGAGAACGTCGTGGCCCACGGCGTCGGTCGCCCGGTCGACGTCTCGCCCGAGCGGGCAGAGCAGATCATCGCCGTGAAGGGCACCAAGGCGACGCCGTACGAGATCACCGCCGCCGACGCACTGCTCGCCCGATGGGTCGGTCTGCCCTCGCGGATCGGGTACGGCTACTACACGGCAGCAGAAGGGGAGGACGACTCGGGCGAGGCCCGCGAGGTCGAGGTTCGTCCGGAGGACGGCGCGACCTGGTTGGAGGTCCATTACGAAGGCATTGGGTGGGTGCCTCTGCTGAAGACTCCGCGGCAAGCCCCACCGCCGGTCGAGGAAGCGCCCAGGGCCGAGCGTCCAGGCGTCACGGCGAGCGAGGATCCGGCGCTCCTTGTCTACGTGCCGGTCCAGGTCCAGACCGTCCGTCTCGCCTACGAGGTCGTCGGATACTGGCTGCTCGTCACGCTGCCCTGGGTGGTCGGGGCGTTGCTCGTGTGGATGTGGTATCCGGCCGTCCTCAAGGTGCTGCGACGGGGCCGGAGACGTCGCTGGGCGCTCGCCCGCGGCTACCGGGAGCGGATCGCGGTGGCGTACGCGGACCTCCGTGACGTCGCCCATGACTTCGGCATCGGGCATCCGACCCAGACACCGATCGAGTTCCTCGACGCCGTGCAACCCGACCCCGAACACCGGGAACTCGCCTGGCTCGTCACCCGCGCGCTCTGGGGAGACCTGTCGCGTGACCTGCGGATCTCCGATGTCGAGGCGGCCGAGGACCTCGCCCGGTCGGTGCGCAAGCGCCTGGCGAAGGCCCAGACCCCGCTCCTGCGAATCGTCGCCGGGATCTCCCGGGCGTCGTTGAAGGACCCGTACACCCGCGAGATCCCCAACCTGTGGTGGCGTCGCCGGCACCCGCTGCGCTGGCTGCGCTCGCTCGGTCGGCGAGGCTCGAGACGGGCGGTCTCCCGGCGTGCTGCCGCTGCAGGAGCCACGGGCGCGCTGTCGACGCTCGTCATCCTGCTTCTCGTCATCGCCGGATGCTCGAGCGTCCTGGTGCGCAGTGGCGCTCCCGATCCGGAACGGGCGATCACACCACCGGTGCCGGAGAAGATCCAGGAGTTCGTTCTGCTGCGCAGCCCGGCCTCCGAAGCGGCGTTCCGTGAGCTTGCCCGCGAGTCGCTGGTGACCGATGGTCGGGTCTACGAGATCTACCAGGGATCCACCCGACAAGGTCTGCTGCAGATCGCGTGGTTGAAGGAGGGCATCGACGACCGGGTGGAGGCGAAGCGGCAGATACTCGCCGCGATCGAGACAGGTGAGTTCCGGTTCTCCCGGATCGGAGAGGAACGCGCCTACGTCAAGCGGTTGCCCGACGCCACGTTCGTCATGTGGTTCGCGCCCGGCGACGAGTACTACCAGCTCTTCGTGGGCCGAAAGGGCTTCCCGCTGGAGGACCTCGAACGGATCGTCAAAGGCCTGCTGGCGTTCCAGCGGAACGACCGCCATCAGATCGTCAACGTGCCCGATGCGCCGGGCCAGCCGAACCCGCTTCTGGGGAGCGCCGGATGACCTCTCACATGACCGCGCGGCGCGGGTGTGCCGCACCCGTAGGAGGGACCGGCACCTCGCGAGGATGGCGCATGCCCCGTGCGTGGGTGTTGGGAAAGGGGAGGGTGATGCTCGGACCTCGGCCGAGACGCAAGCCGGCCTTGACACTGCTCGCGGTGTCGGTCGCAGCGACACTCGTCCTGACCGCATGCACCGGACCGCGACAAGACCTCGACGTCGACGTACGAAGCCAGCTCGCGAGGCTCCCGCTCAGCGCGGCGCAGCAGATGGCGCACGCGGTCCCGATCCCGCCGTACGTCGGAGCCGGAGGCCGAAGCGGCGACTCGCCCCCGGGTTGGGTGGTCAACCCCAAGCTGGCGCAGACGCCGCTGCCCTCGCCGACCGGCTCGCGGGAGTGCCCGTTCACCGATCCACGGCAGAACGTCGTCGCGGCGCTCGACGCGCCCGTCGCACCACCTGCGCCGGCGCGCTATGCGTACTTCTCGCAAGGACTCTACGAAGCGGTCTCCGAAGATGGCGGCCGCAATGCCGTCATGCCGGCCACGACGCATCGCGAGGTGCACGACGTGGTCTGGGGACCAGGCAAGACCTACTTCGACTTCTCGATGACCGTGGAGGCGCCGCAGGGGAGGACCACCACCCGCTACCGCGTCGTGCTCGACGACCCGGAGGTAGCCCGGCCTGACGTACCCCGGCCGGTCAACGTGCGCGAGCCGCCACCGCCGTTCCTCGCACCCTCGACCGAGCCGCCGATCGTCGGCACGGTCAGGGTCGGGACGCCAGCCCAGCCGGGGATGTACGTGCTGTCGATCCAGGCCGATGACGGCCCGCCCATGGAGTTCAACGGCGGTGCCGGCATGCTGATGGTGCGGTGGCCAGCGATGCCGGGCGACACGGTGCAGGCGCAGGCCACGGTCGGCGACATGCACCTTGCCTACACCTCGACGGTGCTCGACAAGGGGCAAGTGGAAGCGTGTGGCGAGCTGCTCGACGCACGCGCGGTTCGCCTCTCCGGGACGGTGACGTCGGCGCGTTACCAGGCGCCCGCGACGTTCGACGCGACGTACCACATCGCCACGCAGTTCGGCGGATTGGTCATCGCGGACTCCCGGACGACCACCGTCGGCAGTGACGCGTCCTCGTCGGTGACCGAGACCGTCACCGCGCGGATCAAAGGGGCACCACGACCGGCCGCGCCGCAACCACCCACGCCCGCCTGCGCCCAGGCTGCGGCCGGAGCACCCGTGTTGCCGGCTGGGCCAGGCATCGACACCCCACCAGTCGAAGGCAGCTATCGCCTGCGCACGCCACCTGTCGACTACACGGTCAGCACCTATCGCGTGAGCGGCATTCAACCCGACGCCGGCAAGCTCCCCACGACACTGATCCGCACGATCCAGAACGTCTCGTGGGAAGCAGACCGCCGGTCGTTCACGTACGAGACGAGAGACAACCTGGGTGGTTCGATCACGACCACTCGCTACCGCGTGATCCCGCTGGCCGACGACTCTGCCGAGCCACCACCGGCGAAGCCGACGGCAGGCTCGCCCGGGATGTACCTCGTCTCGGTGCGGTATCCCGACGGCGAGCAGGTGACCTACAACGACGGTGCCGGCATCCTGCTCGTGCCGTTCCCGGTCCAACCGGCGCCCGACGACGAGAGCTACACCATGACCGGTAACGACGGCCGCACGCCGGTGGTCGCGTCCATCGACGTCCTGCCGAACGAGGTCGCGACGGCGTGTGGTGTTCGCGCCGAGTCGTGGCGCGTGGATGTGCGGATCGAGCCGGGCACGGTTCCCGGCCCCAAGCCGACGCCGTACCAGTACGTCGACACGCGGCTGCTTCCACCGACCGAGCCGCCGTTGCCGACGGAGACACCCAAGCCCACGGCTCCGCCCGCGCCGCCAGGTCCGAAGGAGGGACCACGCTCCGGGCTCGTCTTGCTCCGGCCCTACACCGACCTGTTGCATGACGCCGGACACGTCAAGGTGAGCTATGCGTTCACGATCGCACCGGGGCTCGGTGGGCTCATCATGTCCTCCCGATCGACCGTCAGCAGCGTGGACAGGGAGGACGAGTTCCAGCAGAACCTCGTCTACACGATGGCCAGCAAGCCGAAGGTGCCGACACCATGAGCAGACGGCGAAGCAGCAGCATTCTGGTCCGGATCGCCGGCCTCCTCACCGTGCTCGCGGTCTCGACGACCGCGTGTTTCGCCCTGCCGGGGGTGGAAGCCGAGGTTCCGACACCGTCGACGGCAGGTGGCAAACCACGCGTCGGCGGAACCATCAAGGTCGGAATCCTGCGCCCCGCCACGCTGGACCCCGCGGACGCGTCCGATCCGAGCAGCCAGCTCGTCGTCCGCACGATGTGCGACACCTTGTTGCGTACCGATCCCGAGACCGGCGCGCTCGTGCCGAGCATCGTGGAGAAGTGGTCGACCAGCACGGAGTCCGGCACCACACGGATCCTGGCCAGCATTCGCAAGGACGTGTACTTTCCCGACGGACGCCAGGTCGACGCCCGGGCCGTGGTGAACTCGCTGTCCCGCGTGGCGCGGGAGGAGACCGCAGGATCGATGGCATCCCTGCTCGAGGACGTCCAGGGGTACGAACACATCCGCGGCCGGACCGAAGAGCCGCCGGAGCGGAGTCGGGAGTACCTCATCGGCGCTCGAGTGTCCGACCCGTTCGGCATCGAGCTGGTCATCGAGGGGGAGAACGCGAGCTGGCCACGACGGCTCGCCCACCCCGCGACCGCGATCGTGGATGACGAGGCGGGCCGGCGCGACCCGCTCGCGTTCGCACGCAAGCCCGTCTGCGCAGGGCCGTACCGGTTGGCGGCGTCGTGGAACCCCGGCGACCCGATCATCCGGTTGGTCCGTAACCCGCACTACCACGGGTCGCCCTGGGCGCTCACCCGAAACGGCGCGGGATACGCCAAGGAGATCCTCTTCTACGTCTTCGAGACCCCGGAAGAGGCCTACGAGGCGTACGTCAACGAGCGGATCGACGTGGTCAGCGTCCCGGTTCCCGAGCGCGCTGCGGCGAAGAAGGACCAAGCCGACAGCTACGTCGATGGGAACAGCCACCACGTCGTCTACGTGGGTCTGCCGTGGCAGCCGGGTGGTCTCTTCGAGGACGAGGCTGTGCGGGTCGCGCTCAGCCAGGCTCTGGACCGGCGAGCGATCGTGACCGACGTGTACGGAGGAAGCACCGTCATCGCCTCGGGATTCCTCCCACCGATCGTCGGACCTGCCTACCGACGCGCGGCGTGTGCCCGCGAGGCACCGCCTCGTGCCGATGTCCCCCGTGCGCGCGCGACGCTTGCCGCGAGCAGGGTCGCCCTGCGCGGCAAGACCGTTCCCTTCTACTTCTACGACGGCTATGCCAACGCGGCCATCGTCGGCTCGATCGCCGAGTCGTGGAAGCGCGCGTTCGGTCTGACCGTCAAGCCGAACCCGTTGTCGGAGGAGGACTTCCTGAGTCGAGCCGAACAGGGCTTCGACGGACCGTTCCTCATGGGGTGGGACGGTGGTCGGATCGTCTCACCCGAGTCGTACCTTCGGGCGTTGGTTGGCACTGGCGAGCCCGGCAACATCGGGAACTTCAGTGATCCCGCCCTCGACAGGTATCTCGAGGTGGACGTGGCGGCCTACGGCGGTCGGGCCGGCGCAGGCCTCCTCACCGAGGAAGAGCAGGTGGTAGCGCAGCGGCGTGCCGAGCAGCAGATCTGCAAGCTCATGCCCGCCATCCCGTTGACCTTCGTTCGTTCACATTGGCTGATTCGCGCCGATCGGATCGCCTCCGCCCGTACGTTCAAGCTGGACCATCTGGGCGAGCCTGCGTTGCGAGAGCTGTGGGTGAAACCGCAGAAGCCCACGAAAGAACCCGAGGCAGAGTCCGAGAGCTGACGGGCGAGTCTACGAGGGGAGTACTGCCATGGCGTCCAGGAGAGGGTCTGGAAGAGGCATCGTCTGCAGACTTCGACATGCCCTGGTCACAGGTTGTCTCGCTGGTGCTCTCGTCGCAGCTGCCGGAGCACCGTCCAGCCCGGCGTCGGCGGCCCCTGGTGACGCCACGTCCGCTCCGCCTGCTGCCGCCGTCATCAGTCCACGCTCCGTCGTCGAGCTCGGCACCCTCGAGCAACCCGACCGTGGCCACCCGTCGTTCATCCGGGACGGCGGCATGAGCGGACCTGTCGGCGGCCGGCTGCTGTGGATGTTCGGTGACGCGATCAGTCCGAACTTTGGTCTCGTGGACAACTCGGCAGCCGTCGGTCCCAGGCTTCCGGTGTCACCTGCGACCGACCTCACCAAGACCGACGAACAGACCGACGCCGACGGCGACCCGGTGCCCTTCATCCCCATGACGCCCGAGGAGCAGACTCCGCCCGAGGGTGACCGATTCGCGTTGTGGGCCGGCAACCGGATTGTCCCCACGGCCGACGGCAGTGGCGACGCCTGGCTGTTCTTCCACAAGATCCAGATTCCCTGGGACTTCGACTCCCATCCGTGGTGGACCAGCACGGGGATCGCGCGAATCCATGCACCCGACGAGGATCATGACTACCCGTACGTCACGCGCGACAACCCGGTGGCCTGCAACCCGACCTGCCTGTTCACCGTCGAGGTGGATCCTCACGCGTTCAATGCGAGCGCGCTCGTCGAGGACGGTTACCTCTACCTGACGCACGCGGCTTCGGTCCCGCCCTTCAGCCGACCCATCTACGCGGCCCGAGCGGACTTCTCGCGGCTGGATCATCTCTTGACCCACCACGACGGCCCCGCTGACACCGAGACTGCTGCCCGCATCAAGGCGCTCTTCCGGTACTGGAATGGTGGGCCGGGCAAGGACCCTGCGTCGTGGGTGCCGGATGTGAGCCAGGCGGCGCCGATGGCCGACTTCGACGAAGCGTGGGGTGGTCACCACTCGATCTCGTGGAACACGTTCCTCGAGTCGTACATCGCCGTTTACCTCGACTGGGACCGCAAGCTGAAGCTTCGTACCGCGTCAACCTTCGTAGGTCCGTGGTCGGAGCCGGTCGAGGTCTTCGACACCGCTCAGAGCTGCCCGGACAACGGCACGCTGAATCTCTACTCCGGCTGGGAGCACCCCTCGCTTGCGACAGCGAACGGCAAGAACATCGTGCTGAGCTACTTCTGTGCTGACTCGGTGGGCTTCAGCGTTCCCGCACAGATCCACCTGGTGCGGGCGACGTTGGCGAAGCCCCGACGAGCTGCCGCCGGCTAGGTAGGCACCTGCGGCACGTCCGACGGAGGCCTCCGGTGGAAAAGTCACACGTCCGCTGGAGGTTCCGTCGCCGGCCTGCGGTCGTGGGCAACGCGGCGCCGTGGACTCGCAAGGTACTGGCGCCGCGATGCTCCTGGCCGTGCGCTCGCCGTGCCGTCCTGCCTGGGCTACCAGCCGAGGACCTCGAGGAGTGCGTGCGCGATGACCAGGTGACCGGACGGTGTCGGATGCACGGGCTCGACACCGATCTCTTCCAGCGGCCGCCAACGCAGCTGCTCCTGGAAGATCTCATGGGTACGGACGTGCAGCGTGTCGAACTCCTTCACCAGGTCGCGCACGATCTGGCGATACTCCGCGAGCAAGGAGAGGGTCCGTTGCTGCAGGTCTCCAGGCTGGTCTTCGGGCCACATGTAGAACGGGTCGAGGAGGACGATCCGCGCGCCAGTGGATCGCGTGCGTTCGAGGATGGTGCGGTAGTTCCGCTCGTACGCCGTGGGCGGGACGGCTCGCGTATCACCCGCGACGGTGAGGTTGCAGTCGTTGATGCCGATGAGGATGGTGACCCAGTCCGGCTCGTGCACCAGCACCTGGTCGTTCCAGATCTCCACCAGGTTGGCGGTCGTGATGCCGCCGATCCCGGTGTTGTGGAACGTCAGCTGGTTGCCCGGATAGCGCGCGTCGACGAGGCCGACGACATCCCGTACGTAACCCTCACCGAGGGTCCGGCCGCCTACAACTCCACGGCCAAGCGTGCGTCCTGCGTCCGTGATGCTGTCACCGGCGAAGACAACCGACTGTCGGCGAGTGAGGAGGAAGGTCATGATGAGGTCCTTGTCACGAGACGGCTTCTTGCATTCACGCGAGGCATCGCGTCAGCTTTCAACGTGACTGGTGCGATCAGTCGTCGACGTTACGTCCTTCTGGCGTACGAACGGGGGATCGCACGGGTAACCGCGTCCGGCGTAGTCGAAGCCACCGAGCTCCAGGCGGTGCAGGTCTGGTGCCTGGGGTGAGGCGTAGTACGCGCGAATCTCGCGGATGAGCCCGCTGTCTCGGTCGAACACGTACCACTCGTCGCCGCGCAGCACCGTCCCTGCGTACGTCTTGAAGTGGGTCCACTCGATCACCGCTCGCGCGCTGGGTGGATCGGTGATGAGCTGGTCGATCGTCCAGACGGACCCGAGTGTCTGGACGGCCGACACCCACCGGTCAGCGATCGTGGTGGCACCGACGAACGGGCCGCCGTACATCCCGGGCGGGAAGTAGTGCACCGCATCGGGTACGAAACAGGACGTCATCTTCTCCACGTCGGCTTCGTTGCAGCCGTCGAAGTACCGGCGGATCAGCTGCTCCATGTGTTCGTGGGTGAGCTGCACCACATGTGCTCCTTCCCTCTCGCGCTAGCCGAATCGGCAGGACACCGTGCCGAAGTTGGCGAAACGCGCCTCGTACGTCTGACCGCGCCGCGCAGGGGCCGCACTGGTCATCGACCCCGACATGACGAAGTCGCCCGCACGCAGTCGCCGTCCGTACGCCGCGAGTGCGTTCGCGAGCCAGGCGACCGCCGCACACGGATGGCCGAGCACGTCAGAGCCTGTTCCAGTGAAGAGTTCCGTGCCATCGCAGTACAGCCTTACCCGTTCGGTGGCAAGGTCGATGCCACGCGCTTCGAGCTCATCGATCGGTATCGCCTGACCGAACACGCAGCGGGCACTGCTGCCGTTGTCTGCCACGGTGTCGACGAACTGGATCCGCCATTCCTCGATCCGGCTGTCGATGACTTCCAGCGATGGCAGGACGGACCGGGTCGCGGCAAGGACGTCGTCGACGGTGACGCCGGGTCCCACGAGGTCGGCATGCAGCAGGAAGGTCAGCTCGGGTTCCACCATCGGCGCGACGAGAGCGTCCGAGCTCACCTCACCACCGTCGGCGATCAGCATGTCGTCGAAGAGCTGACCGTAGTCGGGCGTGTCGATGCCGAACAGCGTCTGGATCGCGGCACTCGTGCAGCCGATCTTGCGTCCGATGAGCCGTGCTCCGGACGCGACACGCAATCGTGCGTACGCTTCCTGCACCGCATACGCTGCTGCGGGATCCAGCTCGGGATGTCGTGCGCTCAGTGGCTGGACCGGGGCCGCGGCGCGTTCCGCCTCGTAGATCTCGCGACCGAGCGCAGCGATGGTGGTCGCATCCATCGTCCCGGCGCTCATCACGCCACCCGGTACCGCTCGAACGCCGCGGGATCGAAGTCGGTCGAGGCGCCGGGTGTGTCGGGTACGTGGAAGACGCCGCCTCGGATGTCAGCTGGCTCGCGGAACAACTCCTGCAGCCAGGGAATGCACTCGATCATCGGCACACCCGGATGGGCAGCGCCGAGATGCTGGTGGACCCGCATCATGTCGGCATGGTGGGGCACGACCGGCACGTGGTAGCTCGTGGCCATCTCGGCGACGGCGAGCCACTCGGTGACACCACCCACCCGGGTCACGTCGACCTGGACGTAGCCCACGATGCCGCGCGCGATGAAGTCGCGGAACGCCGTACGTGAGTAGATGTGTTCGCCCACGGCGATCGGGATGCTGGTCGCACGGGCAAGCCGCTCGTGCCCTTCGATGTCGTCCGGATCCAAGGGCTCTTCCAGCCACGTGATGTCGTACTCGGCGAAGCGTTCGGCCCAGGTCAGCGCGCGGGTGCGGTCCCAGCGCTGGTTGACGTCGATCATCAGGTCGACATCCGGCCCGATGGCTTCCCGTACGGCCGCGACCCGGGCGAGGTCCTCGCGCGGGTTCTCCTTGCCGACCTTCATCTTCACGCCGGTCCATCCCTTGGCGAGGATGGCCTGCATCTCGTCGATCAGCCGCGGAACGTCGAAGTTCAGCCAGCCACCGTCGGTGTTGTACGACGGGACAGCGCCTGGCTTGTGCCCACCGAGCAGCCGCCACAAGGGCAGCCCACACGCCTTCGCCTTGAGGTCCCAGAGAGCGATGTCGACGGCGGCGAGCGCCATCTGGGTGATACCCAGCCGGCCGACCCAGTGTGCGTCCGACCAGTAGAGGCGCTCCCAATGTCGCTGGATGTCGAGCGCTTCCTCGCCGATGAGCAACGGGGTGTAGATGCGGTCGATGATGTCCTTGATGGCGAAGTCGCCGTGCGTGAGCGTGCTCGTGTAGCCGGTGCCGACGAGACCGGTGTCGGTACGGATCAGCACGCCGGGCAGGCCCCAGGCGTCGGCTCGGTTGAACGAGTCGGTGACGAATCTCGGAAGCGGTGCGTGCACGACGAACGACTCGACCTCGACGATCTTCATGTCGCCTGATCCTTTCGTCGATGGATGGTCACGCCGCGAAGGCACCGCCGGAACCCACTGACCGCCATCGCGAGATCGGCCGACACGACGACGAGCCGGGCTCCGCACAGCAGCCAGCGGTTGGCGGCTTCGGGTGTGGGGCAGTAGACGGCCCCGGCGAGGCCGCGACTGGCCACCCGGCGGAGGATCTGCTCCACGGCGCGGACGACCTCCGGATGTTCCGGCTCTCCGGGCCGGTCTAAAGCCGCGGACAGGTCGACCGGGCCGACGAAGACCGCGTCGATACCAGGCACCTGGAGGATGTCGTCCAGGTTCGCGAGTCCGTCGCGCCCTTCGACCATGACCAGGATCGCCACGGTGTCGTTCGCGTCGCTGGTGAAGCCTGGTCCCGCGTCGTACGCCGCGGCCCGGACGTACGGATTGAGGCTGCGTTCGCCGAGCGGTGGGAAGCGTCCGGCGTTCGCGACGTTTCGGGCATCGTCAGCACCGCCTACGTGCGGGACGACGATGCCATCGACGCCGGTGTCCAGAACCTTGCCCACCGTGGTCGGGGAGGCATCGCCCAGCCGTGCCAGCACGAAGCCTCCCGCTCCGTGCCCGGCCGCGACGAGGGCTGGCAGGTCCGACGGCTCGATCGGGCCGTGCTCCAGGTCGAGGACGACGCCGTCGAATCCTGCGTACGTGAGGCTTTCCACGATCTCGACTCGGGGGAGCAGGACGAAGGTCGCGACCACCGGGTGAGCCGGCTCGGCAAGCCTGGTGCGCAGGTTTGGCCGGCTCATGGGCCGTCCTGTGCCTCGGAGGGAACCGGAGCGTTCTCCGCGAGAAGCCCTCGGTGCTTGAGCTCGGTCCACAAGTCGGAAGGGATGGGGAACTCGAACGCCTCGAGGTTCTCCATGAGCTCCGACGGCGAGCGCACTCCGGTGAGGACGCACGCGACGGCAGGGTGAGCGAGTGGGAACTGCAGCGCCGCCGCCTTGACCGGCACACCATGCCGCGTGCAGACCTCGACGATCTGCCGACAGCGCTCCACGATCTCCGGATCTGCCGGCGCGTAGTTGTAGTGCGCGCCTGGGACCGGGTTGATGAGGACACCGCTGTTGAAGACGCCGCCGGCGATCACCGAGATGCCGCGTTCCAGACAGGTCGGCAGCAGGTCGTCAAGGGCGCCCTGCTCCAGCAGCGTGTAACGGCCGGCGAGCAGGAAGCAGTCGAACTCGCCCTCGACGGCGAACCTGGTCAGCATCTGCGACTGGTTCATGCCAGCGCCGATCGCCCGCACGACGCCGTCTCGTCGCAGCGAGTACAGCGCGCGGTAGGCGCCCCGGATCGCCTCGTCGTAGTGGTCGTCGGGGTCATGGATGTGGACGACGTCCACCCGTGGCAGCCGGAGCCGCTGCAGGCTCTCCTCGAACGACCGCATCGTGCCGTCGTAGCTGAAGTCGAAGACCGGGTTGACGGGCGGCGTGCCGGAAAAGAGCATGGGCTCGGTCGGTGGCACAGGCCGAAGGAGCCGACCGACCTTCGTGGCCAGGGTGAACTCGGCGCGCGGCTTGGTCGCCAGCACGTCGCCGAGCCAGGACTCCGACAGACCGTGACCGTAGAGCGGCGCGGTGTCGAAGAACCGTAGCCCGGCGTCCCACGCCGCCTGGATCGTCTCGTGGGCGGTCGTCGGGGTGGTGGCGGCGGGCCAGCCGCCGAGCGGTGCCGTGCCGAGCGCGAGCCTCGTGACCTCGACGTCCGTACGACCGAGCCGGGCTCGTCTGGTCGCCTTGCGTTCGCGTACGTCCGACATCTCGACTCCCGCACACCTGAACTCGACGAGCCAGCCGCTTGCACGAGCGTGAGCAAGCTCCAGCGCGAACATCCGAGCTTGCATACTAGCATTGCAAGCGTTTGGATTTCTTTTCGAAACCGGCGAGAGTAGGGGACACAAAGCGAGGGAGTCGCACCTTGTGTCGCCGCACTGCGAAGCCTTCTGGAGCATCGCAGCGCGTCCCCGCACTGTGAGGCCTGCAAAGACCGTCCACACCTGGTCATTGTTTGGTTGAGGAGAGGATCTCGGACATGGTGGAGTCGCGTCAGACCTCGGCAGCTCACACGACATCATCGGAGCTGCCTGGCCGGTCCTGGCCAGAGGGCGATCAGCTGTTTCGTGGCGACCCGCACTGGGTGGGCGGCGACGGTGCCTACTCCATCCAGGTCGGCGACGACCGCGTGATCTGGATCTTTGCCGATACGTTCATCTCCCTGGCCGGACTTGGACGTCGACAGGCTGGTGACGCAGTGATGATCAACAACTCCCTGGGTGTCCAGACCGGACTCGACCCCACGACTGCGTCGATGCGGTTCTGTTGGCGGACGAGCCCGGAGGGTCGGCCGGCGTCGTTCTTTGCAGACGAGGGGGAGGGGTACTTCTGGCCGGGAAACGCGGTGCTTCTGGGCGACCGGCTCCTCGCGTTCTTGGCACGGGTCAGGCCGCGGACCCTGTCACCTGAGGAGGCGGCAGAGACCTTGCCGGTGTGGAACTTCGAGGGGTACGGCTGGGCCGCGGTTCTGGTGTCGAACCCTTACGACGAGCCCGAAGACTGGCAGATCCGATATCTTCCGCCCGTCGAGTTCCAGCACGCCAAGATCGTGGGTTTCGGTGCTGTGTGGCTCGACGGCGACTACGTGTACGCGCATACCGACGCGCGGAGCGTTGAGCAAGGGCAGCACCTTGCGCGGTGGCATGCCTCCGATGCTGCCGACGGCCATCTGCAGGACGCGCAGTGGTGGTGCGGCGAGGACGCCGGTTGGCGGGCGGAGCAAGACGTCGTCGGTCGGCCTGCGCTCACGGTGGACCAACCCCAAAGCGAGTTCACCGTGCATCGCGACCGGACGCGGAACCAGCTCGTGTGGGTCCAGACGAGCCGCTTGTACCACGCCGACATCCTGGTTCGCACGGGTTCTCGTCCCGAGGGTCCGTGGTCTCGTTTCGTGCCGGTCTTCCATCCACCCGAAGGCGACAAGCCGCACGGCTTCACATACGCCGCCAAGGCGCATCCAGAGTTGCGCCCACCAGGCGATGAGCTGCTCCTGACCTACAACAACAACTCGGAGAGCCCGACCGGCCTCATGGACGACCCGGAGCTGTACTACCCACGGTTCGTGCGTGTCCCATCCGATGTGCTCTGGCAAGCCTCAGGCTGACCGCGCTGACCACTCAAAGACAAGTCGAGGCAGGTGCAGCCTGACAAGTGGCGTCGACGTGTCAGGAACCCGGTCGTCGTACACCTGGGCAACAGCGGCGCGAGCCCTTGTCAGGTGCGCAAGCCGCACGTATTGTGCGAAAGCGCTTTCCAGGTGCGGTGATCCTGACGTCCGAGTGATCCTGACGTGCCGGGTGAGGAGCAACGCCATGGGTCGAACGAGACGACTCCGGTGGGCAGGGACTGCGCTCGCGCTAAGCGTCGCGCTCGTCGTCGGCGGATGTGGTCCGGACGGTGACGGTGGGGACGGCTCGTCTGGGTCGGCCGACGACCCGATCGTGATCGGTATCTCGCTCCCGCTCACCGGAGACTTCGCCGAGCCCGGTAAAGGAGTTGAGCGCGGCTATCGCGCCTGGGCGAAGATCGTCAACGAGAAGGGCGGCCTGCTCGGTCGCAAGGTCGAGCTGAAGATCCTGGACGACCAGTCCAGCGCTGACCGGGTGGTCTCCGACTACGAGCAGCTGATCGGGCGCGACGGTGTCGACCTGGTGTTCGGACCGTTCTCCAGCCGGCTGGTCATCCCAGCCGCCCGGGTCGCGGAAGAGTACGGCATGTTGTTCGTCGAGCCGGCTGGTGCCGCGCCGGAGGTCTTCGAGCAGGGCTTCAAGAACCTCTTCTACGCCGCTCCGGCGGTCGCCGACGACCACTACAACCATCTTGCGGACTACATCCTGTCCCTTCCGGAGGACGAGCGTCCGAAGACTGCGGCGTACGCGGCGATGGACGACCCGTTCGCCCAGGGCACGGCGTATGGGCTGAAGGAGAAGCTGGAGCAAGGCGGCATCAAGACCGTCGTGGACGAGGTGTATCCGCCGAACACCACCAACTTCTCCAGCATCGCGGCGAAGATCGCCGCCTCCAAGGCCGACATCGTGGTGGGGGGCACGCAGTACCAGGACGGCGTGAACCTCATCGTCGCGTTGCAGCAGCTGGACTACCAGCCGAAGCTCGCGGCGTTCTCCACCGCCCCGACCAACCCGGAGTTCGCCAAGGCGCTCGGCGGGAAGACCGAGGGGATCGTCGCGCCCACCGGGTACACCCAGACCGCGCCGTACCCGAGCAACAAGGAGTTCGTCGAGAAGTACCGCGAACAGTACGGCACCGAGCCTGAGGAAGACGAGGCCAACGCCTACACGACAGGTCAGGTGGTGGCTGCTGCGGTCGAGGCGGTCGGCTGCGCCGAGCAGGGTGAATGTCAGCAGAAGCTCGTCGACTGGTTGCGCGAGCACGAGGTCGAGACCGTCGTAGGCCCCCTGAGCTGGGACGAGGCAGGCCGGCCGCAGGGCGCCCATATGATCCAGCAGTGGGTCGACGGGAAGATCCAGATCGTGCTCCCGGACGAGGCGGCGGAAACGGAGTTCACCTACCCGAAGCCGGCGTGGTGACGATGTCGTCAGGGCTTCTGCTCCAGAGCATCGTGCTCGGTGTGCTCCTCGGGGGTCTCTACGCCCTTCTGGCCGCCGGGCTCACCCTCTACTTCGGGATCATGCGGGTCGTAATGATCGCCCACTCGGCGTTCCTCATCCTGGCCGCGTACCTGGCGTGGTACCTCCACGTGCAGGCGGGGATCGACCCGATGCTCTCCCTCGTCCTCACCGTTCCGTTGTTCTTCATAGCCGGTGTGGCGATGCAGCGGCTGCTGCTCGCCCGGTTGCGACCCGAGACGCGCACGATGATGTCGGTCCTGGTGACCTTCGCCATCGCGCTGTTGATCGAAGGTCTGCTGAGCTACCTCTTCACCGGGACCCAGCGCCGAATCAACCTGGCGTACGGTGCTGCCAGCTTGGAGCTCTTCGGCGCTCGGATCGCGGTCGTGAAGCTCATTGCGTTCGGTCTCGCCGCTGCGGCACTAGGTGCGTTGTACCTGCTGCTCGCCAAGACCCGCTTCGGCTGGGCGCTGCGTGCCACGATGCAGCATGCTGAGGCGGCCAGATTGGTCGGCATCGAGACCGACAAGGTGGCAGCGTACGGATTCGGCATCGGCCTCGCCACCGCTGCCGTTGGCGGCACGGCGCTGGCCCTCGACTCGACCATCTACCCCTCGTTGCACTGGCATTGGATCGGCCCGCTGATGGCGATCATCGTAGTCGGCGGGCTCGGCAGCATACCCGGTGCAGCGGTCGCGGCCATGCTGCTCGGTCTTGCTGAGAGCATGCTGCAGATCCCCTTCGGCACGACGTGGGCGCAGACCGTGTTCTACATCGTCTTGTTCGCCACGTTGGCGTTCCGGCCCCAGGGCTTCTTCGGAGGTCGGCTTGCGCAGCGCTTCTAGTGGGGTCACTCCTCGCGCGACGGCGGACCCGATGGGTCGGACGACAACGCGTCGTCTGCTTGTCGCACGAGTGGCGAGGGCTGTGGGGCTTCTGGCTCTTGCCTTCGTCATCCTGTGGTTTCCCGCCGCGGCACCGAATCCCTACATCCTGTCCGCTGCCGTGATGGTCCTGAACTACGCCGTGCTCGCAACATCGTGGAACTTCGTCGGAGGGTTCACGGGCTACATCTCGCTTGGACACGGAGCACTGGCCGGGCTCGGTGGATATGCCACCGGGTTGCTCATCACGAAGGCCGGGTTCTCCAGCTTCGTCGCGCTGGCGACGGCCGCGCTCGTGGTCGCGGCGCTCGCAGTTCCGCTCGGGTTCGCCGCCCTTCGCGCCCGCGGTGCATCGTTCGTGATCGTCTCGATCGCGCTCGTCCTGATCCTGCTCCTGGTCTTCCAGGGCTGGGCGTCGCTCACCGGTGGCTCCCGGGGACTGGTCGTGCCCCGACCGTTCCCGGACTTGCTGCGGCCGGAGCACCACGAGGTGTTCTACTTCCTGTTCGCTGCGCTGCTCGGCCTCGTCCTGCTGAGCTGGTGGCTCGTCGACCGGTCCCGGTTCGGCCTCGGCTTGAAGGCGATCCGCGAGGACGAGGACAAGGCGGAGTCGCTCGGCATTCCGACGTTCGCGTACAAGCTCGTGGTCTTCGTCGTGTCGGCGCTGTTCACCGCACTTGCTGGAGGGCTCTATGCGTTGTGGTTCGGCGACCTCGACCCGGTCTTCCAGTTCTCGATTCTCAGTGGCTCGTACGTGGTGTTGATGTCGCTGCTCGGCGGGGTCCGGCATCTCTTCGGCCCACTGCTCGGGGCTGTTGTGGTGGGCGTCGCCCTGGAGTACTTCAAGGTCGCGTACGGCGACACGCCGCTGCACCTGGTGGCCAGCGGACTGCTGCTCGGCGTTGTCGTGATGTTCATGCCGGACGGAGTAATTCCTACGGTCGCAGGGCTCGCAAGGCGGTTCTTGCACCCCCCAGAGGCATCGATCCGCGAGGTCAGTGCGGCCGAGCTGGAGGAGGCGCGTCGATGAGTCACGCACGTCCGGTCCGCAGCGTGGAGACGGTGGACCTCACGAAGGCTTTCGGTGGTGTGCTGGCGCTCGACCACGCCACCGTGAGCTTCCGTCCGGGCAAGGTGAACGCGCTGATCGGGCCGAACGGCTCGGGCAAGACGACGTACCTCAACTGCATCACCGGGATGATCAAGCCGGACTCGGGCCGAGTCACCTACCGCGGACGGGACATCACGGGCCGACCGCCCCACCGGATCGCACGCGCGGGTCTTGGCCGGACGTTCCAGTTGTGCCGCGTCTTCGGGCGGATGACGGTGCTCGACAACGTGCTCGCCGCTGCCCGGGGTCGGCCGGACGTGGAGCGAGCCCGCCAGTGGCTGCGTCGTGTCGGCATCGATCACGTGGAGCAGGTCGAGGCGCGCAACCTGTCGTACGGTCAGCAGAAGCTCCTCGAGCTCGCAGGTGTGTTGATGAGTGACCCGGAGACCGTGTTGCTCGACGAGCCGGCCGGCGGCGTGAACCCGGCGCTGATCGAGCGAATCGCCGATCTCGTGCGGGAGCTGAACGCGGAGGGCAAGACCTTCATCATCGTCGAGCACAACATGGATCTCGTCATGAGCCTCAGCGACCACGTAGTCGTGTTCGACCGCGGCCGGCCGATCGCCGAGGGCCCGCCCGATGTCATCCGCTCCGATGAACGAGTCCTGGGGGCATACCTTGGAGTCTGAGTTCGTCCTCGAGCTGCGCGACATCCGGGCGGGCTACGGTCGGGCGGCGCTGGTGCTGCGGGGCCTCACGCTCACCGTGCCAGCTGGCGCCATCGTCTGCGTCGTCGGGCCCAACGGTGCAGGCAAGTCCACCGTGCTCAAGGTCGCGAGCGGACTGCTCAAACCTCGCTCGGGGCAGGTCATCCTCGACGGTGTGGATGTCACGGGCTGCAGTCCGCAACAGCTGCTCGCGTCCGGGCTCGCGCACGTGTTGCAAGGCCACAGCGTGTTTCCGGAGATGACCGTGGCCGAGAACGTCTTGCTCGGCGGCTACATCATGCGGGACAAGAAAGAAGTGGCCGCACGTGCGGAGTTCGTCAGGGAGCTGTTCCCAGTCGTGGCCGAACGGTGGGGAACGCTCGCCGGGCTGCTGTCCGGCGGTCAGCAGAAGCAGGTCGAGTTCGCGCGCTCGCTCATGATGCGGCCGAAGGTCGTGCTGCTCGACGAACCGTCGATGGGACTCGATCCCAAGTCCACCGCCACGGTCTTCGAGCAGGTGGTACGCATGCGCGATGCCGGAACGGCGGTGCTTCTGGTGGAGCAGAACGCCAGACGCGCGTTGCAGACTGCCGACTACGGCTGCGTCTTGGACCTCGGGACAGTCTATGTGTCCGGTCCTGCGCACGAGCTCTTGGCGGACCGTAGGTTGGGGGAGCTGTACCTCGGTGGTCGACCGGGAGAACGCACGTCCAACGCATCGGACGGCTAGGCCAAGGCTCGTCGACCGAATCGACTGTGTCGTGGGCGAAATCAGCCGTGGACTGATTGCGGACGTGTGCGTACTGATTGCGGACTCGTCCCTTGACGCTCCCAAAGTGTCCACGTACTTTCACGGGGAAAGCGCTTTCTGGATGTTTCGGTTCGGTGGACGCAACACCACACGAGGTTGGCGCGATGTCCAAGGCCAGGCCAAAGTCCAGCTCCAAGGCCAGGTTGAGGTCCTCCTGTCTTCTGCTCGTTGCTTCGTTGGTAATCGAGGGCCTGCTTGTCTCGCCGGTCAGCGCGGCTGATCGCCCGGCTGACGCTCGGCACCACAAGGTCTGGCCGGGTCTTAGGCCACACCTCGTGGCGTACTACGACTTCGAGCATCCGGACCCGCAGGACGTCGCGAAGGAGCAAGACCAGGGCTTTTCCGACACCGACATCGACCTTGTAGGTGATGCCGAGGCGATGCGTGTCGCCGACGCGGCGTATCCAGGCGCCGGCGCTGCACTGCAGACCCGGCAGGTGGACCCGACCGTGGCCGGAAACGACGACTGGAAGGCAGGTGTGTATTCCTCGAACGGGGTCAGCACCTTGCACGACTTCAACGCGGTTCGGGGTATCACCGTGATGGGCTGGTTCAAAGTGGCCGACGGAAACCCGGGACTCAACTCCAACACGGCCGATCCGAACGACTTCTACAACGCGATCGGCCTGGCGGGCGTGCTGAGCGGTGACTCCGACGGCCACGCCGTCCGTGCCCTGCTGGAGCTGATCGAGGTCGATGGGGAACTTCGTTTGGTAGCACTCGGTCGGCGCATCGACGGTGGCCTGTCGCAGACCTTCGCAGCACGAGAGGACTGGCGCACCTTGCTGCCGGAGAACGAATGGGTCTTCCTTGCTGCGACGTTCGACTTCCATCGAGGCACCATGGCCCTCTACCGGAACGGTCGCAAGCTGGACGGCTTCTATACCCGGACCGACGATCCGTGGGACGTCGGTGGGCCTGGGCGGCACGTGACATCGCCTACCGACCCACGCGGTATCAAGATCGGCGGCAGCTTCCCGCAGAACACGCGGGAGGCCAACCCCTGCACCTGCCGAATGGACGAGCTCATGTTCCTCGACCGTGTGCTCTCTTCGTCCGAGATCCGGGCACATTACCGCTTTGTCACTGGTTCACGCTGAAGCGAATGGGGTGGACAACGTGCGTAAAGGATGGCTGGCTGCGCAGGCGCTGCTCGTGACTCTGGCACTGTGTTTGGGGCCGCCGGCCTTGGCGCAAACTGAGGAACCCATCTACGATCCGATACCCGAGCAGCCCATCCAATCCGGTCTGGGCCTGGTGCTGGAAGAGTTCGCGTCGTTCCCGCGGTCGGAGACGTATCCGTCGCCGCCGACGGACGTGCGGCTCATGCGGCACGCCCGGATCAACTACCTGGGGGAGGTCCCCGACGGCTCTGGACGGCTCTACGTGCCGGACCTCAACGGCAAGCTGTACTTCTTGACGAAACAGGACCGCACGCCGCACGTGTACCTCGACGTCCAAGCGGTGTTCGCGCCGGCGTTCTACTCGCGTTCCGGCTTGGGGCAGGGCTTCGGCTTCGTGGCGTTCCATCCGGACTTTGAAAAGAACGGAAAGTTCTACACCGTTCATACCGAAGATGCCGGGCTGGCGACGTCGGAACCTGACCTGACCCCTCAGCCGAACACGGTCTTCCACGGCGTGGTAACCGAGTGGACCGCGACCGATCCGAAGGCCGACACGTTCTCAGGCACACGACGCGAGGTGCTGCGCATCGGTTTCGGCTCGGGTGTCCACGGCATCCAGCAGATCGACTTCAACCCGACCGCGAAGCCGAAGGACGAGGACTATGGCCTTCTGTACCTCGCGGTTGGCGACGGTGGCCGTGGTGCGGGAGGCACGGACCCGCAGAATCTCACCATGCCGCAGGGCAAGATCCTGCGCATCGACCCGCTGGGCCACAACAGTGAGAACGGGCAGTACGGCATCCCGGCGACGAACCCGTTCGTGGGAAAGCCAGGTGTGCTCGGCGAGATCTACGCGATCGGAGTGCGTGACCCGCACCGGTTCAGCTGGGACACGGGGCCCGGCCATCGGATGTTCCTGGGGCACATCGGCGAGCACGCCATCGAGGCCATCTACGAGGTCAGACCCGGCGCGAACTTCGGATGGAGCGAGCGGGAAGGCGCGTTCGTCTTCGACCGCGCGGCGAGCGATCCGTGCGACCGGTTGTACCCGTTGCCGCCCGACGACAAGCAGTACGGCTACACCTACCCCGTGGCGGCGTACGACCATGACCCGCCTCCCACGTGGGACTGCAGGTCGGACGTGGGACGTGCGGTCGTCGGTGGGTTCGTCTACCGCGGGCGTGAGGTGCCGGCCCTGCGCGGCAAGTACGTCTTCGGCGACATCGTCGACGGCCGCCTCTTCTACACCGAGGCTGCCAAGATGCGCACGGGGACGAAGCACCTGGCACCGCTGTATCAGCTGGTGGTGTACGACAAGGCCACGGGACGCCAGGTACCGATCCAGGCACTCACCGGTGTCGGTGCGCCAGGCGATCCCAACCGGGTGGATCTCAGGTTCGGTCGCGACGCCGACGGCGAGCTGTACGTGCTGGCCAAGTCGAATGGCAAGATCTGGAAGGTGGTCGACACGCGCGGGTTCGCATCCGGAGACGTTGGTGACACCACGGTCAGCGACGTGATGGCCGCCGACAACTGGTCACCGATCACTCCCGAGAAGTGGCAGTTCCCCGGCGACCAGGTGATCCTCGCCGAGCCAGGCACCGAACGTCCGGGGCCGCGTCGGCCGTTCGAGTACGCGGTACTCACCGAGGGACCGCAGTGGGAGTCCGTGGAGATCACCGCGGAGGTCCGGATCGACACACCGGTCGAGATCACCAACCGAGACGTGATCATCGTCCTCGGCCACCGCTCTGACACCGAGTTCTCGTACGTCCACCTCTCCACCGACAACTCGATCTATGCCCACAACGGGATCTTCGTGGTGGACAACGCCGATCGGGAGCGGATCGAGCACCAGTGGAACGGATACCACGGCGCGCCGCCTGCGATCGTGGACACCAAGTGGCACAAGGTCCGGGTCGTCCACTTCCCAGCCACAGGTGAGATCGCGGTGTACGTCGACGGCTCGAAGTACCCTCTGATGACCGCGACCGATCCGAGGATCGGTGTGGGACGGGTAGGGTTCGGCTCGTTCGACAACATCGGCCGGATACGCAACCTGAAGGTGACAGGAACACCTGCCTCCTCACAATGACCAGGCGCGGCGACTGTGCGCCCGCCAGGGTAGGGGCCGGCACCTGATCTCGGTAGGCGTAGCCGGTCGAGGCTAGGAAAGGCGTTCGATGACCGAGCTACGAGCAGACCTTGCCGTGATCGGGGGCGGCCTGGGAGGTGTCGCGGCCGGGCTGGCAGCCGCACGCGCCGGCCTGCGGGTGGTGCTGACCGAGGAGACGGACTGGCTGGGTGGCCAGCTGACATCTCAGGGAGTACCGCCCGACGAACACCCGTGGATCGAGCAGTTCGGATGCACGGCGAGCTACCGGGCCCTGCGTGAGGGGATCCGCGACTACTACCGTCGGTGGTATCCGCTCACGCCAGCGGCCCGGTCTCGTCGTGACCTGAACCCCGGGAACGGCAGCGTCAGCAGGATCTGCGCCGAGCCACGCGTGGCTCAGGCAGTGATCGAGGCGATGCTCGCGCCCTATCGCGCGGCTTGCACGCTCGACGTTCGGTTGCGGCACAAGCCGGTCTCGGCAACCGTGGACCACGACTCCGTCACGAGCGTCACAGTGCGGGACCTGGAAGGTGGAGACGAGCTGACCATCGTCGCACCGTACGTACTCGACGCCACGGAAACTGGCGACCTGCTGCCACTCACCGGCACCGAATATGTCACGGGGTTCGAGTCACAGGCGGACACGGGGGAGCCGAGTGCGCCATCTGAACGCCAACCCCTGAACATGCAGGCGGTCTCCTGGTGCTTCGCGATCGACTACCGGCCCGGGGAGGACCACACCATCGACCGGCCGAGCGACTACGCGTTCTGGCGGGACTACAAGCCGCCGTACTGGCCGGACCGGATGTTCAGCCTGGTGGCGCCCATCCCACGGACACTCGAACCTGCCCGGCGCGCCATGGTGCCGCACGACGACAGCCACGGCCTGCGCGGTGATCTCGATCTCTGGTCGTTCCGACGGATCCTCGACCGCTCGAACTTCGTCCCCGGAACGTTCGCGAGTGACCTCGTCCTCGTGAACTGGCCGATGATCGACTACGTCGAAGGCCCGCTGTTCGAGGTGGACGACCAGGAAGCGGAAAAGCACGCGAACGGGGCGCGGAGCATGAGCCTGAGCTTTCTCTACTGGATGCAGACCGAGATGCCGACGCCCGACGGTGGGACCGGGCTACCGGGGCTGCGGCTGCGGTCCGACGTCTTCGGCACGCCACACGGTCTGGCCAAGGCGCCCTACATTCGGGAGTCGCGGCGGATCCAGGCCGAGTACACCGTCGTCGAGCAGGACGTCTCGTTGGCCGTCCGCAGCGACCAGGGTGCGAAACGCTACCCGGACTCGGTAGGCATCGGCTCGTACCGGATCGACCTGCATCCCTCGACCGGCGGCGACAACTACATCGACGTCGGTGCGCTTCCCTTCCAGATCCCGCTCGGCGCGTTGTTGCCGGTCCGGATGCGCAACCTGATCCCCGCTGCGAAGAACATCGGGACGACGCACATCACCAACGGGTGCTTCCGGTTGCATCCGACCGAGTGGAACATCGGCGAAGCCGCGGGTCTGCTGGCGGCGTACTGCCTGCGTGAGCATGCCGCGCCGCACCAGGTGCGGGCCGACGCCGGTCATCTCGAGGCCTACCAGAAGGTGCTGACCGATCACGGTGTGGAGCTCGCCTGGCCTGAGGTGCGTGGCTACTAGAGCCAGGAACGGAGCGTCAATTCGGTCGTTCGATTCGTCGGAAGACCCGTTCGCCGCGGGAGCCTGGCCGGATCCTTCGCCGCCGTGACCGAACGCGGAAAGGACGATCTCATTTCGCACGCGGTCGTTCTAGCGTTTGCTTGCGACCGACGGGGGCTGGCGCCGCATGACATCGTCGTCGCGAACCAGCATCCTCGGCGGGAGGAACTCGCGTGCCACCAGTCAGTCGTCGGAACCTGCTCGGACTCGGTCTGGCCGGCGCAGGAACCATAGGAATGAGCAGAGCCGCCTCGGCTGCGGTGTCCCGGTCGGCAGGTCGCCGCGATCCGGTCCTGTTCTACGACCTCGCACACCTCTACGAGCTCGACCTCACCGATCCGGCACAGGCTCGGAAGGCGTACGACGAGCTGCATCTCGTCGCCACCCTGCAGGGCATCGTCAACCGGTCGGCGCCCCGGCTCTACGTGCATTTCGTGATCCAGAACGAGTTCGGCACGGTCGACGTCGACCGTTACTGGCTAGAGGAGCTCTGCAAGCCCGGTGGCTTGCTCGCAGGCCGTCCCATCCGCCGAGTCGAGACCCTCGACGAGCTGATCTCCATCTTCCGGCCTCGGCTTCGGGGGTCGGTCGTCTGGGATCCGGCCGTACCTGCGACGTCGAACGTCGCCTCCACGGTCGCCGGGGCGCAAGATCTGGTTGCCATCCGCTACGACCCCGCTCCGGGTTCGCTGTACCAGCGGTACGTCAAAGGACCCGGCAAGCTGCGGTTGCCGGCGACCGTACGGCTGGTCAAGCCCGACGGCTCGCCACTGTTCACCGGCTCCGGGAAGATCCCGGGTACCGACCGCGCCAGCACAGGCAGCGCCAAGTGTGACGCGTACATCTGGGCCGTAGAACGCTACCTGCGTACCGGCCGGTCGGTTCCTGAGTTCGCGTACTACCTCGACGCGTACTGGCTGCGTGACCCGAAGAACCAGCTCCCGCAGGCGCTGCTGACCAACCACGACTACCTCGTCGCGAAGCGAGGATTCTTCTTCGATCTGCTGCCTTGGGACGACGAGGCACCGATCGACGACCCGGAGCAGCCGCTTGGCACCGACCAGCGGACGCTGGAGGAGATTCTCCGCGTGGGCTACGAGCGCTCCGGCGGCCGCTTCGTCCCTGTCCATGGCTTCGTTCCGTGGCAGTACAAGTACACGACCGTGGGGAACGCGGGCGGGCATGACCCTGTGCCGACGGAATGGAGGTTCGTCCAGGTCATCTCGGCCTTCAACGCCTACGCCGACGCCGACGCCGAGACATTAGACGCCATGGCAAACGCCTCGGTGTTCTGCCATGCGCCGCTGCGGCATCGGTATCCGCAGCGGCCTCGGCCGACTGAGGAGGAGCTGCGGTCTCGCGGCTACCTCGACGCCGACGGCGGTGTCGTGCCACGCCGTTACGTGATGTTCTACGTCGGCGACTACGACTCGGCCGCGTGGCTCTACCAGACGACGCCGTATCTCTGGGACGACGAGGCCCGCGGGAGCGTCCCACTCAACTGGGCGTTCAACCCCAACCTCGCCGAGCGCATGCCGGTGGCCATGGATCGGGCTCGGCGCACTGCGACCGAGAACGATACGTTCATCGCGGGCGACTCCGGTGCGGGTTACATCAATCCTGGCATGCTCGTCGAGCCACGAGAGTTCTCCGGTCTACCGTCCGGTGTGCAAGCCTGGCGCGACCACTGCCGCAAGCACTTCGAGCGCTGGGATCTCACCGTCACCGGTTTCATCATCGACGGGTTCGCGCCGCCGATGGACGAGGCCACGTTGCAGGCGTACGCCGACTTCTCGCCCGACGGGTTCTCCGCGCAGAAGATCGACAGGATCGGCTTGGTGGGCGAGACACCGTACGTACGAGCGACTGGCGATCTACCCCGCGGATCGGTCGCGGACGGCATAGCGGGCTTTCGTGGATATCTACAGGGCGATCTCTCCGCGCCACCGTTCGCCCCCGAGTTCTACAGCATGCGGACGATCCTCATGTCGCCGAGCTGGCACCGGGACGTGGTGGCCGGCGTGCAGGAGGAGCTTCCCAACGCTGGCGTAGAAGTCGTCGACGCGCACACGTTCTACGCACTGGTCCGGCACTACCTTCTGGATCAGGTGCTCGTCACGCCCGTACGAACGATCGTGGCGCAGGGTCAGGCCTCGACGGTGTTCCTCGATGCGACGAGCTATGTCCGGGAGGCGGTCACGGCACAGGTGACTTTCGAGCTTCCGGATGGTTGGTCGGCCGAGCCGACCGAGCAGGAGTTCAGCATCGAGCCTGCGGAGACCGTACGCCTGCAGGTGGATGTCACCGTTCCGAGCGGTACCGCGTTGGGGGAGTACCCGATCACCGCCGTCTTGCAGTACCGCGGGACGACGCGACGCCGGACGTTCCTCGTCACGGTGGTGGAACACTCCTACGCCGATGCGCAGGAGGTCGAGGTCGTCCTCGGCGAGGAGAACGTCTCGCAGGGCATCGAGCAGATCGACCTGGAGGACGGGCGTACGACGGCGGACACGGTTGCCGGGCGAGCCTGCCGGCGCCCTGTCTTCACCCAATGGGAGACGTCGTACTTCTACCTCAAGGTGGACGACACCTTCATGTTCGACGAGCCGGGGATCGGTGCGTCGGTGACGGTGGAGTACTTCGACGCTCCTGACATGGCGTTCGAAGTGCACTACGACTCGACCGACCCGAGTGGTGCTGTCGAGGGCGCGTACACGAACGGTGGCTCGCGGCAGACGACGGGAACCAACGAGTGGGTGAGTACGACGTTCGAGCTGCCGCAGGTGCGGTTCGCGAACCGGCAGAACGGTGGTGCGGATCTGCGGATCGCAACCAAGAACGACCTGTGCATCTCACGCGTCGTGGTGTCTCGCTCACCAGAGAACGGCCAGTAGTCCGTACCCGGGCGTCAAGGGCTGCAGGGGGTCGGGGCGCCGCCGGTCGTTGCGTGCTGCCGTCAGGGCGTCGATGCTCTAGCCGTGAGCTCTCACGAAGCCGTATCGCCGGTGTGGACGGTTGACGCCACGGTCATCCTCACTTCACCGCTGCCGCCGATTGCGTGCCATGTGATCCTGCAGTCCCTTCCGCCCAAGCCGGGCTCAGGAATTGTTGTCGAGGGACTGGAGCCACAGCTGTGCAACGCCAGTACGGTCCCGGAGTTGCGGTCACCAGTTGGCTCCGCCTTGCATGAAGGGCTTGCAGGAGGGCGCGTCGCCTGTGTGCCAATGCAGTCGCAGACGCGACGTTGCGGAGTAGCGAGGCGTTTGACTTTGCTGGTCAGGCCGGAGGTGGAGCGGTCGATCCGCGGGCGACGAATGTCGGCTCGACCCAGCGAACGACCGCGGGGCGACCGTCGAGCCGCTCTTTCAGCAGCTGCCAGGCGATCTGTCCGAGTTCGGCTTTGGGAAAGCGCACGGTCGTGAGTGGCGGCGCGGCGAACCGTGCGGCCGGAATGTCGTCGAAGCCCACCAACGAGATGTCCGTCGGTGCGTTTCGGCCTGCTTCCAGGTAACGCTCGAGGGCACCGAAGGCCACCAAGTCGTTGAACGCCACGATCGCGGTGACGCTCGACTCGGGGAGCGCCGACGCCGCTTCGTAGCCGTCCTCGGTGCTTGAGCCGGCTCGTATCACGAGCGATCGAAGCTTCCGCGCCCTCGTCGCGGTGCGAAACGCGGCTTCGCGGGTGGCGTTGGACCAGGAGTTCGCGGGTCCGGCGAGGTAGCAGATGCGGCGGTGACCAAGCTCGACGAGGTGTGCGACAACCTCATCCACCACTCGTTCGATGGCAATGGCCGCTGCCGGGATACCGAGGTGGTCTTCGACTCGGTTGGCCAGCACGATCGGGGTTCGATCAGCGAGGAGTCTGCGTAGCCGGGCCGTGCTCATGCGCGGCGAGCACAAGATGAGCCCGTCACAGCGACGACAGAGATCTTCGGCCAGCCGTACTTCTTGTGCCGCGTCCTCGTCGCTGTCTGCCACGATCATGCGGCAGTCGGCTGTAGCGGCGGCCGCTTCGATCGCCTTGAGAAGCTCGGGAAAGAACGGGTTGGCGAGATCGGGAACGATGACCCCGAAGACGCCGGTCACCCCGCGCGCTAGTCCGAGTGCCGTGGGATTGGGTCGGTACCCGAGGCGATCGGCCGCCATTCTGACCCGGCTGGCGAGATCGGGGTCGACGGAGGCATGACCATTGAGCACCCGGGACACCGTGGCCCGGGACACCCCGGCTCTGCGTGCCACGTCGGCGATGGTCGGGCGGTGCACCGTCATTCACGCACTCCCTTGGAAATTCCTTTCGATCTGATCCAGCCATGACGGGCGGACGTGCCAGTCACGTGAATGGCGGTTGTCGTCACCTCGGTAGCTCTCTACGGTGAGAAACCGGTTTCCAGGTAGGCGGTCGGCTGTCCAGAGTCTACGCGGCAGGGTCGCCCGAGCTGGCTGGGCGAAACCTCGAGACCCGCGGCAACCCGAAGGGAGAGCGTCGGCGATGCAGATCGCGGCCATCTACTTTCCTTCCTGGCATGCTGATCCACGACAGGAGGTCCGATACGGCCCGGGCTGGAGTGAATGGGAGCTCGTCAAGGCGGGCAGGCCACGATTTCCCGGCCACCGGCAACCCCTCGAACCGGTCTGGGGGTACTTCGACGAAAGCGACCCTGAGATGATGCGGCGAAGCGTCGAAGTCGCCGCAGAGCATGGGATCGATGCATTTCTTTGGGACTGGTACTGGTACGAGGAACGAGACTTTCTGAATCGGCCACTGGACGAGGCGTACCTCGGGCTCGAGGAGCATCCGACCAAGTTCGCCCTGATGTGGGCCAATCATCACTGGACCGACGTATTTCCAGCACGAGTCGGGAAGCCGGCAGAGCTCGTCTGGTCGGCTGCGCTCGACCGTGCGCAGTTTCGCCGCATGACCGAGCTGATCATCGAACGCTACTTGCTGCATCCCGCGTACTGGCGGGTCGACGGCAAGGCGTGGTTCACGATCTTCCAGCTCCACACGCTGCAGGATGGCCTTGGCGGGGAGTACGCCTGTGCCGAGGCGTTGGCGGATTTCCGGGAACGGGCTCGCTCCGCGGGCGTCGGCGAGCTCCACCTCAACGCCATGGGCGGACGGTGGGACGGTCCGGACCCGACGCGGCCCGAGGTGCTCGGCATCGACAGCGTGGGCCCCTACAACTGGCTCCACCTCCTGCCCACCGACCGCGGGCTTCGCGTGCCTTACGACATGTGGCGTGAGGCCGCACGACAAGAATGGTACATACGAGACGCGGAGAGTCCGGTCGCGTACGTTCCCAGCGTCACCATGGGCTGGGACTCCACGACCAGGGTGCACCAGGATGACGAACTCGTCATCAGCGAATGGCCGATGCTCCCGGTCGTCGTCGACAACACTCCGGAGCAGTTCGAGCTGGCAGTTCGCGACGCGATCCACTTCCTGGACACGCGGCCCAGCGGCCCTGCGGTCGTGACGGTGAACGCCTGGAACGAATGGACGGAAGGGAGCTACCTTCTGCCGGAACGTCGCACCGGTATGGCCTACCTGCAAGCACTCTCGCGCGCCGTCGGCCAGCGGTGACCAAGGTGTCGCACAGCACTAGAGTGAGGTGGCTGTGCCCGTGAGTCGTCAGATGGTCATGAAGGTGTGGGTCGGTCGACGTGAGTCTTACCACTCGTGCGGCAATTGTCGAAGGCAAGGGCCGAGAGCCCAAGATCGTGGAGCTCGAGCTGGCGCCGCTGCGTCCCGACGAGGTGCTGGTGCGGCTCGCTGCGACCGGTATCTGTCACACGGACATCGCCTGGTCCGACGGAGAGATCAGCGACGCGTTTCCTGCAGTCCTGGGCCACGAGAGCGCCGGAGTCGTCGAGGCCGTAGGCACGTCCGTCACACGAGTCGCTCCAGGTGATCGGGTCGTCCTCGCTCTCGCCCATCATTGCGGTCATTGTCGCGACTGTGAGTCCGGCAGCCCCATGCTCTGCCAGCGCCGGACGGACGTTCCCCCTCGGCTGACCCTGGACGGTGCGCCTGTGACCCAGGGCTTCGGCACCGGCGGGTTCGCGGAGCGAACCATCGTTCGCGAGGCGTCGGCGATACCGATCCCGGACGGCGTTCCGCTCGAGGTCGCCGCGGTCGTGGGCTGTGCCACGTCGACTGGCCTCGGCGCCGTGTTCAACATCGCCGAAGTCGCCTACGGAACGACCGTCGCGGTCTTCGGTGCCGGCGGTATCGGTGCGAGCGTGGTGATGGGGTGCCGGGTAGCCGGCGCGGAACGCATCGTCGTGGTCGATCCCGACCGCTGCCGCAGGGAAGCGGCGTTGCAGTTCGGCGCGACGGATGCGGTCGAGCCGGACGAGGCGGCGATTCGCTCCCTGGAGCCCGCCGGTTTCGACTACGTCTTCGAGTCTGCGGGAAAGACCGAGGCCATGGAGATGTCGGTGCGCCTGACCAGGCCGGGCGGGACGACGACCATCATGGGCGTCGTCCCGCGTGGCACCACGATCCAACTCGACGTTCGCGACTTCGTGCCGGGTCAGCGGCGGCTCCTGGGATGCTTGACCGGCAACGTACGTCCGAACGTCGACTTCGACCGGTACTTCCGCCTGTATCTGCGGGGGCGCCTGGATCTCGGGGCGCTGGTGACGGGCTCGGTGCCGCTCAGCGACATCAGCACCGGATTCGAGCGCAGCAGGCGTGGCGAGGGTATCCGCACTCTCGTCACCATGGGCTAGCCCTGAGCTGGCGGAACCATCACGTCAGCCCTCAAGATCCGCCAGCCAGACGCGAGATTCTGCCACTACGGGTGCATCTGTGCGCCTTGAGGATTTTTGGACCCGTAGAAGATCAGCACGGGATGGCCAGTCCCACCTCGAGTCGGCACTCAGGCGGATCGTGGGGACGGGCCCTGGCCGCTATGCCAGGAGTGGGCCACGGTCATGATCCTGCGCTCGCCTGCCGCCGCTGGATCAAGCCGTCCGGCTCGTCCGGCGGATCATGCAACAGGTCGACGCCGAGCCGCCACGCCCGGCCCTGGTCGGCCGGCGTGAGGTACTCAGCTGGCGACTTCCCACGGACCCGAGCCAACAACAGGCATGCCACGTGGCGGAGCACGTAGTCCCACCGCGGTCGCAGCGGAGGCGCGACGTGTGTGTCGTACGCCGTGACGAAAGCGGTGACGCAGCCGTCGTAGAGGCTCGCGTACGCCGGACGATGCACCGCCTTCAAGGTCAGATGCGTGAGAAGGAATCCCAGGTCGAAGGCGGGATCGCCGATGTGGGCGACCTCGAAGTCGATGACCCAGCACCCCGAGCGAGGGCCTACGAGCACGTTCTTGGGCGAGAAGTCCCCGTGCACGAGGCAGTCGCGGTGGTCGGCCATCTCCTCGACCAGGGCGAGGACCGCCGGGGCCACCTCGGGTGCGCGCCTCGCGACCGTTCGGTGGTACGGATCGACTCGCAACAGCTCGAACGGCTTCGTGTCTGCCAGCCGGTCAGGGAGAGCTCGTCCCGTCTGATCCCGGGTCAGGCTGTGCCAACGTGCCAGGAGGGTGCCGAGCCGGTCCGCGGTGGCGTTGTCCACCTCACCGGCAAGCAGCCGACGCTTCCAGTCAGCCCACTCGGCGGGAGCCTGTGCCAGGACGAGAGTGTGTCGGGCAGCATCCCGATCGAGGACAGGGGGAACGGAGTCGGGCGTGAGGTCGGCCGCGAGCTCCAGCGCCACCGCCTCGGTGATGACCCGGTCCACCGGAGCCAGCCACTCGTCGGCGACCCGAAGCCGTGGCAAAGCCTGCTTCAGCACCAGCCGACGAGTGCCGTCTTCGACCGCCAGGACGACGTTGCTGACTCCGCCGCCGAGCGACCGGGCGGTGGCCGTCTCCGGGTCGATCAGCCCACGTCCGGCGAGGTAGTCGACGACGCTGGTCTCGTCCAGCAACCCGACCGGATCCTGAATCATGGTGGCTCCTCGTTCACCACCGGCCTCCGCGGGAACGTGCAGGTCGTGGCCGGCCTTGCTCGGCTGGAACGTCAGGGGGTCATTATCCCGTTCACCATCGCGCGCATCGTGGGATGCCGGATTCTTTCCGCCCTCGGCCACGGGCCCGGCGTGGCGTTTCGTGCATATCGTCTGTCGAACGTTGCATTGTCGCATCGGACCGGAGGACCGAGCATCGTCGTGGAAGCCACTCCGCCTGGCTGTCAGGTGAGGCCTGAGCCTGGCAGCCAGGCACCACAAGAGTCAGAGTCGAAGGCAGAACCATGGACATGCGCACCGCGCTTCGTGACCTCGGCGTCGAGGACGACACGCTTACCGATGCCGAGAAAGCTCAGCTGGATGAGGACGGGTTCCTTCCCCTCTACGACATCCTGACGCCCGAGCAGGTCGAGGCATTCAACCGCAGACTCGCCGAGCTCACTGCCGCGGAAGGGGAGCGCGCTGGGCTCGAGGTGCACCAGGAAGCGGGTACGAATCGGTTGGCGGATCTGGTCAACAAGGACCCGATGTTCTCCGTGTGCTTCAGCCATCCCCGTGTGCTGGCCGCCATTCACCACGTGCTGGGTGAGTTCAAACTGTCCTCGCTCAACAGCCGGGCTGCGCTCCCGGGGCAAGGTCATCAAGCGCTTCACGCCGACTTCGCCGAGGCGGTGGCTCCCGGCGACTACCAGGTGTGCAACTCGATCTGGCTCCTGGACGACTTCACTCCCGAGAATGGGCCGACCCGTGTGGTGCCAGGGTCACATCGAAGCGGGAAGCGCCCAGGTGACGTGATGGCCGATCCCAAGGATTCCCATCCGGACGAGGTCAAGGTGCTGGGCCCGGCCGGTACCGTGGTGATCTTCAACAGTCACCTCTGGCACGGCGGTACGCTCAACCGCTCATCGGCCCCCAGGCGGGCGATGCATTCGTACTTCTGCAAGCGTTACCTGCCGCAGCAACTCGATCAGAAGGCCTACATCCGCAGGGAGACGTTCGAGCGGCTGAGCCCGGCACAGCGGTTCATCCTCGATGTGACCGCCGAAGACGTCGAGGCGGCTGAGGCAGGACGCCGGCAACCCGTCCGGGCGCAGACCCGACCGCACCACGCCTCCTGAGTCCGCCGCGAGAACGCGTGTGGTCGCAGGTGGTTGCAGCAGGCCAGCGAAGCTGCACACCAGGCGGGCGCACTTCAGACGTCCGACCTGGGCCGTGACCGTTTCAGTGCGGCCGCTCGTGCATGTCCTCCGGTTGAACCACGAAGAGGCTAGCCAGCGAAGGCTGTGAGCAGGCCTCGGACTGTGAGGACCAAACCGAGCACGACGACCGCCGAGGCCGTCACCATGGGGAGAATCCGCAGCGCCCGCGGCTGCCGTGCTCTTTCGAGTCGTTTCTGGAGCACCTGGCTCAGGCGTACGGCGGCCAGACCGGCCAGGACCAGCACGAGCGCCATGCCCGCGCCGTACGCGGCGACGAGGACGACACCGAACCACGCATGCCCCAACGCTGCGGCTCCGAGCAGCACGACCACGGCAGACGGCGTAGGAACCATGCCGCCGGCGATACCCATGAGCAGGATGCCGCCAGTGCCTCGCCGTTGCTCGTGCGGGTGGTCGTGCCGTTGCCGGTGGTCGTGTCCGTGCGGGTGACCGTGTGCGTGGCCGTGCCCGTGCTCGTGGCTGTGGGACCGCCGAGCGTGTGCCTGCCACAGCATGGTTGCTCCGACGAGGGTCACGAGCACCCCGCTGATGGCGGTGAGCCACGGATACGTCGCCTGAGGCGCGAAGGCGGTGCCGACGGCGACCAGGATCCCCAACAGCAGGACGCCGGCTGTGTGGGTCAAGGTGACCGTGGCACCGAGAGTCAGCACGGTTCGAAGGGACTGCTCTCCACGGCCTGCCGCGTACGCGGCCATGATGGTCTTGCCATGCCCCGGCCCCACTGCATGGAGCGCACCCAGCACGACGGCGACGACAACTGCCATGAGCCCCATGCTGAGGCCGAGGTCGTGGCGTCCGATCGTTGCCATGAAATCTGAGGTGAGCTTGTCGACGCCGCGCGGCAGGACGGTACGAATCGGTTGCGCCTGCTCGTTCGCATGGGATGCGGCCCCTCCCTTGCGGACGACGAGATTCGCGACGCGCTGGTTGATCGGATTCTGGAGCAGGTCCGGGGGATATGAGGTGAGCACGCGACTGATCGAGCGGGCAGGGACGTCACTTTCGACGAGGGTCACGCCCTGACCCTTGGCCGTGATTTCACGCCATGCGATGCCGTTGCTCAGCGCCCGATCGATGAGCACCAAGGAGACGGTGTCGTCGATCGGTGTGATCGTCGCGCTCATCTCGCATTCGAGTCGCAGTGTCTGAAGGCCCGCTTGACCTTTGCGCACGTCGGCTCGTGCGGTGAGCAGCTCGAGGGGGACGGCGTTTTCCTGCACCGTGATGCTCAGGTGCCGTGTGGCGGCACGACATGTCGGGCGTGCCCAGGCGCGCAACTCGGGTGGATCGAACGTCTCGTCGGCGTCGGCATCGATGCGTCGACGGACCTGTTCGGTCGGAATCTCTGCATAGTCCTGCACGTGGTGGACTCGGAGCCGATCCGGCAGGACGACGAGGCCCGTGTACCGGTTGATGCTGAAGTTGCCCAGCGGGTGCATGCGTATCGCACTGGCGGATGAGGCGGCGTGTGAAGCGCCGTAGGAGGCAGATGGCACCACGACGAACAGCTCGACGATGACCAGCAACACAAGAGCTGTCAGGAGAGTGAGCGCCCGCCTTCGCGTCGTGCTCGACGCTCCCGTTACCCCGACCCCGACGTAGTCGTTCGGGCCCCATGCGATACGGCCCATAGCTGACGGCCGCTTCCGGTCACCGTTCATGGTGGGGGCGCGCTGCGAGGATCATGAGGTCAGGGCCGGGTCCGAGGCAGGCAAGCCGATGCTCGTCGGTGGGTGGCCTCGACCAGACGTCGGCCACATGGTGACAGGGCGGATCAGGCCTGCCTGTCATGGAGAACGGCTCGCCGCAGATGGCGTCGTTCAACGACGTGGACTTTCAGCCGATCTCGACCGACGTGTGGTCGGAGTTCACCTTCTGGATGAGCGGGATCTGCGTCTTGCGCACATCGGTCGCCACAGGGCCCATCTCGCACCTCCGTCCAGTGGTACGCCATATGGTGCCACACAGGCTTAGGACGACTGCGTTCTCGCGAGGGCTCCAGAAACGAAGCTCGAGCGGTCGGCAGCGTGACGGAGCGCTGGTGATCCACATGTTCCGTCAGGGCGGCCCGGGCGCGACCGTCGTCGATTCGGAGTGGCCGAGGTCGCGATCAGGGGCAATGCGGTCCCGAACCAGGCGCTTGAGGTGGGCGAGCTCGGGAAATCCGCCGTCGGTGGAGCGCGACCACAGCGTCTCGCCGTCGAGGCGCACGGTGAAGATGCCGCCGGTACCCGGAAGCAGTGCCACCTCGCCCAGCTCGGACTGGAAGGTCGTGAGCAGCTCCTGTGCGATCCACGCAGCGCGCAGCAGCCAGCGGCAGCGTGTGCAGTACTCGATCTCCAGTCGTGGGGCTCTGCTCGTCACGTCCGCCAGTATCGCCGGGATGCCGACCGATCCCGCGACGGCACTCGGCGACCGCAGAACTACGGTTCCCAGACGGAGTTGTCGTGGGCGAAGAGCACCCGCCTGGGGTCGAACTCGAGGAGCCGCTTCATCCACGGCCGATAGCTCGGCAGCGGCGGCTCGACCTGCTCCTCGGACGCCCGGTGGGCGAGCTGCTCTGATCCGAAGGTCGACGCGAAGTCATGAGCCTGTCCGGCCAGGATGACGGTGCCGTCGGACTGGCGTACGACAAGGGACTGGTGCCCGTCGGTGTGCCCCGGGGTGGGAACGATCCACACGCCAGGCCAGACCTCGGCTTCCCCCACGAGCTCGCGGTAGGTGACGCCGGGGAAGTCCACGAGCTCAGGAACCGTGTATCCCGCGGACCGAGCCAGCTCGAGCTCGGTCTTCTGCACGACGATCGGTATACGCGGAAACAACGGGTTTCCACCGCTATGGTCGAAGTGCAAGTGGCAGTTGACGATCAGGGACACGTCTCGCGGCGTCAACCCGCACGCGGCGAGGGCGTCCGGCAGACTGCGCCGGCGAGGACGGTAGTGGGCCTCCGCCTCGGGGCCGGCATCTCCGCACCCGGTGTCGAAGAGGATCACGCCGTCGTCGCGTACGACAAGGTAGGCGAGCACGGGCTCGACCCGAGGTTCCGGACCGCCGGTCTCGCTGGCCGGCCGGATGAAATAGCCCAGATCGAGTCGGCGGATCGCTCCCGTCATCTCACCTCATTCAGGCTTCTCGACGAGCTCGACAAGGACACCGCCAGCGCTCTTGGGGTGGACGAAGTTGACTCGGGAGCCACCCGTTCCGGTCCGTGCTCGCTCGTAGAGCAGCTGAAGACCGCGTTCCCGCAGGGTCTCGGCGACCTGGTCCACGTCGTCGACGGAGTACGCGATCTGGTGGATGCCTTCGCCGCGGGTTTCGAGGAACTTGGCGATCGGCGACTGCTCGGACAGTGGCGCGATGAGCTGCAGGAGCGGGCCGGACTCACCCACGCGCAGCATCGCTTCGCGGACGTCTTGATCGTGATTGACCTCGGTATGGACAGGCTGCATGCCGAAGGTCTCGGAGTAGAACGCGATGGCGGCATCGAGGTCGCGAACCGCGATCCCTACGTGGTCGATGCCGCGTAACAGCGAGTGTCCGTTTCCTTCCGCCCCGGGTTCGAAAGACACGCGACGCATTCTATGGTCGGGTGGTGGCGGAGTCGGCGATCCACACCGACCCACGAGAGGATAGGCGCATGACAGCCGAGATCGCTCCAGACGCCGAGGTCGTGCAGATCTGCCGGGACCTGATCCGCATCGACACGACCAACTTCGGCAACGACGACGGACCGGGGGAGCGAAAGGCCGCTGAGTACGTCGCCCAGAAGGTGAGCGAAGCGGGTCTGGAGCCGCAGCTGTACGAATCCGAGCCGGGACGCACGACCGTGGTCGCCCAGTGGGCCGGGCGCGACCCGTCCGCGCCGCCGCTTCTCGTCCACGGCCACCTCGACGTCGTCCCGGCGGTCGCCTCGGACTGGCAGGTCGACCCGTTTGCCGGCGAGATCGTCGACGGCTGCCTGTGGGGGCGAGGCGCGGTCGACATGAAGGACTTTGACGCCATGGTGCTCTCGGTCCTGCGTGCGCGGGCTCGGGCTGGACGGCCACCTCGGCGCCCCATCGTGCTGGCCTTCACGGCTGACGAAGAGGCGGGTGGACGCAAAGGTGCCCACTGGCTGGTCGAGAATCATCCGGATCTCGTCGCCGACTGCACGGAGGCGATCGGCGAGGTGGGGGGCTTCTCCCTGACGGTGCGCGACGACCTGCGGCTCTACCTCGTCCAGACCGCGGAGAAGGGCATGGCCTGGATGCGGCTGCATGCGCGGGGCAGGGCGGGTCACGGGTCGATGGTCAACGACGACAACGCCGTCACCGAGCTCGCCCAGGCGGTGGCACGGATCGGCCGGTACGAGTTCCCGCGCCGGATCACGCCGACCGTGCACGCGTTCTTGGCCGAAGTGTCCGAGGCGTTCGGTGTCGATCTTGACCCGGACAGCGAGGATCTCGATCGACAGCTTGCCCGGTTGGGAACGCTGGCTCGGATGATCGGAGCCACCCTGCAGCACACCGCCAATCCGACGATGTTGGAGGCCGGCTACAAGGTCAACGTGATCCCGGGTGAGGCCACCGCAGCGGTCGACGGCCGGTTCCTGCCGGGCGGGCAGGAGGAGTTCCTGGCGACGATCGACGAGCTGCTGGGGGAGCGGGTTTCGCGCGAGATGATCAATCTGGACAGTGCGCCCGAGACCGAGTTCGCGGGTGCCCTGGTGGATGCGATGCGGGCGTCGCTCGCGGCGGAGGATCCCGGTGCTCGTGCGGTTCCGTACCTGATGTCGGGTGGTACGGATGCCAAGGCATGGCACCGGCTCGGGATTCGCTGTTTCGGCTTCGCACCGTTGCGTCTGCCGCCGGACCTGGACTTCTCCGGCATGTTCCATGGCGTGGACGAACGCGTCCCGACCGAGTCGTTGGAGTTCGGTGCGCGGGTGCTCGACCGCTTCCTCGATCTGGCCTGAGGCAGCATACGACCCTCCTCGCGTGGGTCGAGTCTCGGCCGACACCTCGCTCGTACGTCAGAGGAACTCGAGGCTCGGTCGTGGAGAGCCGGCGCGACGTCGAGCTGGAGGCGATCGGCTTACCACGGCGCACGCTGCTGCGAGCGCCGGACTGGAGGCGTCCCGCCCGCCGTTCGGCCCGGGCACGCAGGTCTCGGTCAGGTCAGGGCGCCTGCCCTGGGCTGCATGGTCTTGGTGACACGAATGATGCGACGCCGCATGGTGACAGTGCGTCGGCCGTCGGGATGGACCCGCATGCGAGCCAGCTCCCAGCCGTCGTACTCCGCCCGATCAACGAGCAGCTGCCGCACAGCTCGGCGGGAGAGCGTGCGCGGCAGTCTCAGCTGATGCGTTTCGTACTCTCCCATCGATTCATGGTGGCACGGGTGGGCCCGAACTGTCGGACCAACTTCGGCCGTGCTTGGTCTGTGAGAAATTTCTCGCTGAATGCGGCTCACCGCCCGGCACTGCCGGGCTCGTCCGGTGGGCAGACCGGCGGGCGGGAGACGTCGTCCAACGCCTGCGTGATCTCCTCCGGTAGCTCGACGTCTTCCACGGTCAACGAGCCGCGCAGCTGCGCAGCGGTCCGCGCCCCCACGATCGGGGCCGTGACGCCGGGCCGGTCGCGGACCCATGCGAGCGCGACCTCCATCGGAGACAGCCCAAGCCCGTCCGCGGCCCGGCAGACGGCGTCCACGATGCGGCGCGATCGTTGGTCGAGGTAGACGCCGACGAACTCCTCGAAGTGTGGAGTCGCGGCCCGGGAGTCGGCAGGCGTTCCAGCCCGGTACTTCCCGGTGAGCACGCCCCGGCCCAGGGGCGACCATGGCAGCACGCCGAGTCCGAGAGCGCGAGCGGCCGGTAGCACCTCCGCCTCGATGCCTCGCGCGAGCAGGGAGTACTCGACCTGCGTCGACGCGATCGGCGCCCGACCCGGCCAGGCTGCCTGGTGGGCCACCGCGAATCCGGTCTGCCAGCCCGCGTAGTTGGACACGCCGACATAGCAGGCCCGACCACTCGCCACAGCGACGTCCAGTGCGGCGAGGGTCTCCTCGATGGGGACGGCATCGCTCCAGGCGTGAACCTGCCAGAGGTCGATGTAGTCGACGCCAAGGCGACGCAGCGAGCCGTCCAGCTGGTCGAGGAGCGCCCGGCGGGAGACGTCGACCCGACGCTCTCCGTCGCGGCGGCTGACGCCCGCCTTGGTCGCGATGATCAGTTCGTCGCGCCGGACCAGGTCTCCGATCAGGGAGCCGAGCACGCGTTCGCTGTCCCCGTCTGCGTAGCTCGCGGCGGTGTCCACGAGGGACCCGCCGGCCTCGACGAACGCGATCAGCTGGTCACGTGCCTCGTGTTCGTCGGTGTCACGGCCCCAGGTCATCGTGCCGAGGGCGAGCCGGGACACTCGGAGGCCAGTACGTCCGAGATAGCGCTGCTGCACGTGAGTCGACCCTCGTATCCCACGGGTTCCGTGTCATCGGGACCCTAACCGATGTGGCCGCCTGTCATCTGCCCGCCGGCGATGATGGCGGCTGCAGGCAGTAGGCTCTCGCGGCGCGCCTCGTGCAGGCCGCCACGCGTGACCGACCGTGGGGGATCCGGTGCCCTAGCGGACTGCGCCCGGAACCTTCGCCGGAGCCTTCGGAAAGCCTAGGAGGAGGCCGCTCGTGCGTTTGGGACTCACCCTCAACGCCTCGAATGCCGCAAACCTCGCCGCCAGCATCGCGTTGGCCGAGGAGGCCGACCGACTCGGGTACGACGTCTGCTGGGCCTCGGAGGCGTACGGCTTCGACGCCGCCACGGTCCTCGCGACGGTCGCGGCGCGGACCAAGCGGATCGGCATCGGCTCCGCAGTCTTCCAGATACCTGCTCGTGCGCCGGCCATGACCGCGATGACGGCGGCGACGCTCGACACGCTCTCCGGCGGTCGGTTCCGGCTCGGCCTCGGGGTTTCCGGTCCGCAGGTGTCCGAGGGCTGGTACGGCGTCCCGTTCGCTCGGCCCTTGCAGCGCACGAGGGAGTACGTCGAGATCGTCCGTACCGTGCTCCGGCGGGAGCGTCTCAGTTTCGCGGGCGAGCATCACACGCTCCCGCTGCCTGGGGGTCCCGGAAAGGCGTTGCGCCTCTCGGTGCGACCGCCCCGCTCGGACGTCCCGATCTACATCGCCGCGGTGGGCCCGGCGAACCTGCGATTGACCGGCGAGATCGCCGACGGGTGGCTGGGTATCTTCGTCTCCGCGTCGTACCTGCTGGAATCCCTGCGGCACCTCCGGGAAGGGCGACGGGCCGGTGGGAAGGCCGACTCGAGCCTCGACGTCGTGGCCTCCGTGCCGGTCGTGGTGGGTGACGACCCTGCCACGTGTGCCGACCCGATAAGGGCGTACGCCGCGCTCTACCTCGGCGGCATGGGCAGCCGGGAGCAGAACTTCTACAACGCCCTGGCCGTTCGCATGGGTTACGCCGACGCCGCGGCTCGGGTACAGGACTTGTACCTGGCGCGCCAGCACCGGGATGCGGCGGCGGCCGTCCCGTACGAGTTCATCGACCAGACCTCCCTGCTGGGTCCGGCCGACCGGATCGCCGAGCGGCTGGAGCAGTACGCGGAGGCAGGCGTCAGCACCTTGTCGGTCTTGCCGTTCGGCGACACGGTCGAGCAGTGCGCCGCGGCGTTGCGTACGGTTGCCGAGGCCGCCAAGGCCAGAGGGATAGGGGAGTGAGCATTGGAGCAGCACACGGTCGGATGGTTGGGTGCGCTCATCTACGGGCTGCTCCAGGGGTTGACCGAGTTCCTCCCGATCTCGTCGAGTGCCCACCTGCGGGTCGCCGGGGCACTGGTGCCCGGCTGGGGTGACCCGGGAGCGGCCTTCACGGCGGTGATCCAGCTCGGCACCGAGACCGCAGTCGTCGTCTACTTCCGACGCCAGATCTGGGAGATCATCCGCACCTGGACGCTGTCGCTCGTCCAGCCGGCGTTGCGCCGCCATCCCGATGCTCGGATGGGCTGGTTCATCATCGTCGGCAGCATCCCGATCGGGACCATGGGATACCTCTTCCAGGACACGATCGAGACCGCGTTGCGGTCGTTGGTGTACGTCGCGACCACGTTGATCGTCTTCGGGATCATTCTCGGCGTCGCTGATGCCACCGCGAAGAATCGCAAGGACCTGAGCCGCCTCACCCTCCCGCAGGCCTTGCTCTTCGGCTGCGCCCAGGCCCTCGCCCTGATCCCTGGCGTGTCCCGTTCCGGCGGGACCATCACCGCGGGACTGCTGATGGGTTTCACCAGGGAGGCGGCCGCGAGGTACTCGTTCCTGCTGGCGATCCCGGCGGTCTTCGCGTCAGGGTTCCTGGAGGTGCTCGACATCGGCGAGCACGACACGCCGGCGTGGGGGCCGACCATCCTGGCCACGATCGTGAGCTTCGTGGTCGGGTACGTCGTGATCGTCTACTTCATGCGCTACATCTCCCACCACCGGTTCCTCCCGCTCGTGGTCTACCGCTGCGTCCTGGGCGCGGTCGTCATGGGGCTCCTGGGATTCGGCGTGATCACGCCGTACGCATGAGATGGGCCGCGCCTGACCGGGCGTTCGCTGTGTGGTCGGGTCGGATGCAGCTCGCGTACGACGCCATGGTGACTCTCGTGGCTTTGGCCGACCTCGTAGGCTCGCGGGTATGGCGACGGTGTTCCTGGTCCGGCACGGACGTACGCAAGCCAACGCCGACGGCGTCCTTGCCGGCTGGACGCCTGGTGTGGGCCTCGACGATGTAGGGCGCAAGCAGGCCGAGAGCCTTGGCGACCGCTTCGCGGGAGTGCCAGTTCGACGCCTTGTGACGAGCCCGCTCGAACGCTGCCGGCAGACAGCCGAGGTGTTGAGCTCACGCGACGGCTATCCGCAGGCCGTGGTCGACGAACGGCTGGGCGAGGTGCGATACGGCGACTGGGAGGGCAAGCCGCTCAAGACACTCGCCAAGGATCCGCTCTGGAAGGTCGTGCAGCAGCAGCCCAGCAGCGTCAAGTTTCCCGGCGAGGGTGGCGAGACCTTGCGGGCGATGGCGGAGCGGGCCGTGACGGCCGTGCGGGAGTGGGACGCGGCGACGGAGGCGGAGCACGGCCCGGACGCGATCTGGGTAGCGGTGAGCCATGGCGATGTGATCAAGGCGATCGTCGCGGACGCGCTCGGTGTCCATCTCGACCAGTTCCAGCGCATCGTGATCGATCCCTGCTCGGTCAGCGTGGTCCGTTACGCCCCGCTGCAGACCTTCGTCGTCCGGATCAACGACACCGGCGGTGATCTCGGCGCGCTCGTGCCACCGCGCCGGCGTCGCCGGAGGCGGCGGTCGGCCGACAACGATGCCGTCGTGGGAGGCGGAGCCGGTGCCGGTGGCACGCTCAGCAGCCACGCGTAGCCGGACCCAGGCGACCTCCCCGATATGCCCGATGTGTCCCTGATCTGCCCGACACCACCCCGGGCGACACAGCGTAGGACGTGACGACACTGACGGCCGGCGTGTCGCGCAATGAAACGGAATCGTGAACTGAAGCCGATGAGGGACAGGGGTCGACCCGGGCCGCGCGTTGACCGCGTAATGTCTACAGGTATGGCCCGTGTCGTTCACGTTCACGATGCCCCCCAGCGTTTCGTGGCAGGCACCGTCGGCCAGCCCGGCCAGCGGACGTTCTTCCTTCAGGCCAAGTCCGAGGGGCAGATCACGACGGTGGCCCTAGAGAAGGAGCAGGTCGCCATCCTGGCCGAGCGGGTCGACGCCATGCTTGACGAGGTGCTACGGCTCACCGGTGGTCGTGCGGTGATCCCCGCTGTGGCACCTGCTGAGCTCACAGACGACGAGCCGCTCGAGCAGCCGATCGTGGAGGAGTTCCGGGTCGGCACCTTGCGGCTCGCGTGGGACAGCGAGCAGGAGCGCGTGGTCATCGAGGCGTACGAGGTCACCGAGGACGAAGCGGATCCACCGCCCTCGGTCGACGAGGACCCTGACGCCGACGGTCCGGAGACATTGGTCGTACGCATCACGGGCGCGCAGGCTCGCGCCTTCGTGAAGCGGGCGCTTGCGGTTGTGGCGCAAGGCCGACCACCGTGCCCGTTCTGCGGCAATCCTCTCGACCCCGAGGGACACTTGTGCCCGAGACTGAACGGATACCGGCGTTCGGCATGATCGACCGGACCTGATTCGGGCGGAACTGTGGAACTGCTTTCAGGCGGAGCCGAGACCCTCGAGTTGCTTCGTCGTGGTCGGATGGAGGTCGAGGGCCGGCTGGTCACGGCCTCGAACGCGACGTTCTACTGCTCGCTCAGCCTGGACGGTGTGACAGCGGCCGCTGTCTACAAGCCGGTACGCGGTGAGCGGCCGCTGTGGGACTTCCCGTCGGGCACGCTGGCGCGCCGCGAGGTGGCGACCTACCTGCTGTCGGAGGCGTCAGGCTGGGGCCTGGTGCCACCGACCGTCTTGCGGGATGGCCCGTTCGGCGAGGGCATGTGCCAGCTCTGGGTGGAGCACGACCCAGAGCGTGGGGTGGTGGACATCGTGCCGCGCGGACAGGTGCCGGACAGCTGGCGCGTGGTGTTGGAGGCCTACGACGCCGACGGGGACGAGGTCGTGCTCGTCCACGCCGACGACGAGCAGCTGAGGCGCATCGCGATCTTCGATGTCCTCGTGAACAACGCCGACCGCAAGGGAGGCCACATCGTGCTGGCCGAGGACGGTCGCGTGCTCGGCATCGATCACGGCCTGTGCTTCCACGAAGATCACAAGCTTCGCACGGTCCTCTGGGGCTGGGCGGACGAGCCGGTGCCGGGCGAGGATCTCGCGGTCGTGGAGCGCCTGGAATGCGACCTCGACGGCCCGCTGGGCACGGCGCTGGCGGAGTTCGTCGCGGCTGAGGAGATCGCGGCCTTACGCGCCCGCATGGCCCGGCTGCGTGGAAATGGTCGATTGCCCAAGCCCGGGGACGGGTGGCCGGCGATCCCCTGGCCGGTCTTCTGACCGTCCGGCATCGGCCGGAAAGCCTGGGGGTGGATCCCCGCGCAAGCGAGGCGGTACGACGCGCGAGACACCATGCCGGAAGCGGTAGGTGGAAGGGTTGGCCCGGCCCGCTAGGCTCGATCAGCATGAAGGCCTGGGCCGCCCCTGAAGTGCCGCGACTGCACGGCACCGGACAGATTCCGATGATCTACGACCACTCGCGCGGGGAACGGCGACCCAGCGCCACCGGACGTCAGGCCCGGATGTACGTCTGCGGCATCACGCCCTACGACGCGACCCACCTCGGTCACGCGGCGACGTACATCGCGTTCGACCTGCTCGGCCGTGCCTGGCGTGACGCAGGTCTTGACGTGACGTACGTGCAGAACGTCACCGACATCGACGACCCGCTTCTGGAACGAGCCGAACGCGATGGCGAGCACTGGCAGGAGCTCGCCCAACGCGAGACCGAGCTGTTCAGTGACGACATGGCCGCGTTGCGTGTCGTCCCGCCGACGGTGTTCGTCGGAGTCGTCGAGTCGATGCCCCTCGTCATCGAGGCCATCCAGGGGTTACGAGAGCGTGGTGTGACCTACGAGCTGGACGGCGACCACTATTTCGCCGTCCGCACCGCCTTGGACTTCGGCCACGTTTCTCGGTTGCCCGCGGACGAGATGCGGGAGCTCTTCGCCGAGCGCGGCGGCGACCCGGACCGTGTCGGAAAGCGTGACCCGTTGGACTGTCTGCTGTGGCGGCGGGAGCGGCCGGGCGAGCCGGCGTGGGACGCGCCGTTCGGCCGTGGTCGGCCCGGGTGGCACGTCGAATGTGTGGCCATCGCCTTGGAGTACCTCGGCATGGGATTCGACATCCAGGGTGGTGGCTCGGACCTGACGTTTCCGCATCACGAGATGTGTGCGGCAGAGGCGCAGGCGCTGTCAGGCCAACGCCCGTACGCCCAGGCGTACGCCTACCAAGGCATGGTCGGGCTGGACGGCGAGAAGATGTCGAAGTCACGCGGCAACCTGGTCTTCTCGTCCAGGCTTCGTGCCGAGGGCGTCGACCCGATGGCGATCCGGCTCGCGATCCTTGCCCACCATTACCGCGACGACTGGGAATGGACCGACGACGGCTTGCGCGCGGCCAAGCGGCGGCTCGACCGGTGGCGTACGGCGGTGCGCCGGAGCCATGCCCCGGATGCGACGAAGGTGCTCGACGGTGTGCGCGAGGCGCTCGCAGCGGACCTCGATGCCCCTGCAGCACTTGGGGTCGTGGACGCCTGGGTCGACGCCACACTGGCCGGCGACGGCACCGACACCGGTGCGACCGAGACGGTACGCGCGACGGTCGATGCTCTGCTGGGGGTTCAGCTCTAGCGGTCACAGCTGGGTACGTCACGGCCCCGGGGGTGGCCACAACCGACCCCGGCTGGTGCATGCAGCGCGAAGCGGGGCAGAGGTCTGTGGGTCGGCTACTCCGTGCCGTGCTCGGGACGGCGGCGCAGGTAGCGCTCGAACTCCCTGGCGATCGCCTCGCCGGTCGCCTCGGGAAGGTCGGCCGCGTCACGGGCCTGCTCGAGCGACCGCACGTACTCGGAGACCTCGGTGTCCTCTTTGGCCAGGTCGTCCACCCCGCGTTCCCACGCGCGAGCGTCCTCGGGTAGCTCACCCAGGGGGATGGGCACGTCGAGCAGATCCTCGACCTTGCGAAGCAGCGCGAGCGTGGCCTTGGGACAGGGCGGCTGTGCGACGTAGTGCGGAACTGCCGCCCAGAACGACACGGCCGGCAGTGCTGCACGTTCACAGCCGTCGGCCAAGACTCCGAGCACCCCGGTCGGCCCTTCGTACCGCGACGGCGACAACCCGAGGGCCTTGGAGAGCTCGGGGTCGTTGGCACTGGCGCTGACCGGGATCGGGCGCGTGTGCGGGCTGTCGGCTAGTAGGGCGCCGAGTAGGACACACATCTCGACACCGGCGGTCTCGGCCACCTCGATGATCTCGTCGCAGAACTGCCGCCACCTCATGTTCGGCTCGATCCCGCGGACCAACAGCATGTCCCGGGGTGCGTCGGGTGGGGTCGCAACGAGGATGCTCGTCGTCGGCCACGTGATGACGCGCTTGCCGTCCTGGATGTGAACCGTGGGACGGTTGACCTGGAAGTCGTAGTAGTCGTCGGCATCGAGGGAGGCAATCGAGCGGGCCTTCCACACCTTGGACAGGTGGTCCAGAGCGGCGCTCGCGGCGTCGGCGGCGTCGTTCCATCCCTCGAAGGCCGCAATCAACACCGGGTCGTTGAGGTGAAGCGAGCCTTCGAGCTCGATCACGTAGATCGTCCTCCTCCGGATCGGGCGTCACCGCCCGTTTGTCGTATGGCCAAGCCTACGTGCATCACCTCTGCGCTCGCTGCAACCGGGCCGGATGCCGTACCGCCCGGCATATCTCGCGTGTCGAGAGTGTCGTCCAGAACGTGGACGACCTCGGTAGGCTGGGCATTTCGTTGTCCGTGTGACGGGAATCCGGTCCGCTGACATCGGTACGAAGGAGCTCATCGTGGACCAGCGTGGCGAGCGGTCTGAAGGTCGCACCCGGGTCCGGCCAGATCTGCGTCAGGTCCTGGCCCAACGAGTGCTGGTCGCCGACGGGGCGATGGGCACCATGCTTCAGGCTCACGATCTCACCCTGGACGACTTCGACGGGCTCGAAGGCTGCAACGAGATCCTCAACCTGACGCGGCCGGACGTCGTGCGTTCCATCCACGACGCCTACCTTTCGGCCGGAGCCGACTGCGTGGAGACGAACACGTTCGGAGCGAACTACGCGGCTCTCAACGAGTACGACATCTCAGGCCGCTGCTACGAGCTCTCCCTGGCCGGCGCCAGGCTCGCCCGGGAAGTCGCCGATGCGCACGCGACACCGGACCGGCCCCGCTGGGTGTTGGGCTCGATGGGTCCTGGAACGAAGCTGCCCAGCCTCGGCCACGCGCCGTTCGCCGTATTGCGGGACGCGTACCAACAAAACGCAGCCGGTCTCCTCGACGGTGGGGCCGATGCCTTGATCGTGGAGACGTGTCAGGACCTGCTCCAGGCCAAGGCGGCGGTCATTGGCGCGAAGCGGGCGCGCGCGGCCAGGGGAGCGACCGACGTCCCGATCGTCGTCTCGATCACCGTCGAGACGACGGGCGTGATGCTGCTCGGCTCGGAGATCGGCGCGGCGCTGACTGCTCTCGAGCCCCTCGGGATCGATCTCATCGGGCTCAACTGCGCGACCGGTCCCGCGGAGATGAGCGAACACCTGCGCTACCTGTCGCAGCATGCGCGAATCCCGCTGTCCTGCATGCCGAACGCGGGACTCCCGGAGCTCACTGCTGACGGTGCGTCCTACCCGTTGACCCCTACCGAACTCGCGGATGCACACGAGCAGTTCGTCAGTGAGTACGGTCTGTCACTCGTCGGGGGCTGCTGTGGGACGACGCCCGAGCACATCCGCAAGCTCGCGGAGCGGGTAGGAGGACGCGAGGTCACGCGGCGGAAGCCGCGCCACGAGCCAGGCCTTTCCAGCCTCTACCAGCACGTCTCGTTCGCCCAGGACACGTCGTTCCTCGCCATCGGCGAGCGCACGAACGCCAACGGCAGCAAGGCGTTCCGCGAGGCGATGATCGAAGGCCGCTGGGACGACTGCGTCGAGATCGCCCGGGCGCAGATCCGGGACGGCTCCCACGTCCTCGATCTTTGCGTCGACTACGTCGGACGCGACGGCGTAGCCGACATGAAGGAGCTGGCCTCACGGCTCGCCACGGCGTCGACCCTGCCGATCATGATCGACTCCACCGAGCCGCCGGTGATCGAGGCCGCGCTCGAGCTGCTCGGCGGTCGGTGCGCGATCAACTCGGTCAACTTCGAGGATGGGGAAGGCCCGGAGAGCAGGTTCGCTCGGATCATGCCGTTGGTGCGCGAGCACGGCGCCGCGGTCGTCGCGTTGACCATCGACGAGGAGGGTCAGGCCCGCACTGCCGACCGCAAGGTCGCAGTCGCGGAAAGGCTGATCGACACGCTCACCCGCAAGTGGGGGATGGCGGAGAGCGACATCATGATCGACTGCCTGACCTTCACGTTGGCCACCGGTCAGGAGGACAGTCGCCGGGACGGCATCGAGACCATCGAGGCGATCCGGCGGTTGAAGGCCGCGCATCCCGACGTGCAGACCGTGCTCGGTGTCTCCAACGTGTCGTTCGGTCTCAACGCCGCGGCCCGACAGGTGCTGAACTCGATCTTCCTGCACGAGTGCGTCAAGGCGGGCCTCGATGCGGCGATCGTGCACGCCAGCAAGATTCTGCCGATCTCCCGGATCCCTGAGGAGCAACGCGAAGTCGCTCTCGACCTGGTGTACGACCGACGGCGTGAGGGCTACGACCCCTTGCAGCGGATGCTCGAGCTCTTCGCTTCGGTGAAGGCGTCCGCCGCCAAGGCCAGCCGAGCCGAGGAGCTCGCTGCGCTGCCTCTGGCGGAGCGGCTGAAGCGTCGCATCATCGACGGCGAGGCGAACGGGCTCGAGGCGGACCTACAGGAAGCGCTCGACAGCGGGCGCCCGGCGCTCGACATCGTGAACGAGGAGCTGCTCTCCGGCATGAAGGTCGTGGGCGACCTCTTCGGCAAGGGTGAGATGCAGCTGCCGTTCGTCCTGCAGTCCGCCGAGGTGATGAAGGCGGCCGTGGCCTACCTCGAGCCACACATGGAGAAGACCGAGGACGAGGGAAAGGGCACGATCGTGCTCGCCACCGTCAAGGGCGACGTGCACGACATCGGCAAGAACCTCGTCGACATCATCCTCAGCAACAACGGATACACGGTCGTCAACCTCGGCATCAAGCAGCCGATCAGCCAGATCATCGAGGCCGCCGAGAAGCATCGGGCGGACGCGATCGGCATGTCCGGTCTGCTCGTCAAGAGCACGCTCGTCATGAAGGAGAACCTCGAGGAGATCAACGCCCGCGGCAAGGCGAAGCAGTGGCCGGTGCTGTTGGGCGGCGCGGCTCTTACCAGGTCGTACGTCGAGGAGGATCTTGCCGAGATCTACCAGGGGGAGGTGCGGTACGCGCGTGACGCGTTCGAGGGCCTGCGCCTGATGGACGCCGTGATGGCCGTCAAGCGCGGTGTGCCCGGGGCGAGCCTGCCGGCACTGCGGAAGCGTCGCGTCGCGAGTGCCCGGCTCACGGAGACACCTCCCGACCAGATGCCGGCCCGGTCCGACGTGGCGACGGACAATCCCGTGCCGAAGCCACCGTTCTGGGGAAGCCGCGTGGTGAAGGGCATCCCGCTGGCCGACTACGCGGCCATGCTCGACGAGCGCGCGCTGTTCCTCGGTCAGTGGGGACTGAAACCGGGACGTGGGCGCGACGGCCAGTCGTACGAGGAGCTGGTCGAGAAGGAGGGTCGACCACGGCTGCGTGCCCTCCTCGACCGCATCCACACCGATGGTCTGCTCGAGGCCGCGGTCGTCTACGGCTACTACCCGTGTGTGAGCAAGGGCGACGACCTGGTCGTGCTGGACTCCGACGATCCCGGCGCGGTCGGGCGTGGTGGCAGGGAGCGCTGCCGCTTCACCTTCCCGCGTCAGCGCAGGGACCGGCATCTGTGCCTTGCCGACTTCTTCCGGCCGGAGGAGTCGGGGGAGATCGACGTGGTCGGGTTCACCGTGGTCACCATTGGCTCGCGGATCAGCGAGGAGACGGCTCGGCTGTTCGCCGCGAACCGCTACCGCGACTACCTGGAGCTGCACGGGCTGTCGGTGCAGCTGGCCGAAGCACTCGCGGAGTACTGGCACGCCCGGATGCGCGCTGAGCTCGGTTTCGGGCACGAGGACGAGCGCGACGACGTCCAGGAGATGATCCACAAGCTGAGGTATCGCGGAGCTCGTTTCTCCTTCGGCTATGGCGCCTGCCCGAATCTCGAAGACCGCGCCAAGCTCGTGGACCTTCTGCGGCCGGAGCGGATCGGCGTGACCATGTCGGAGGAGTTCCAGCTGCATCCGGAACAATCCACCGACGCGATCGTGGTGCACCATCCCGAGGCGAAGTACTTCAACACCTGAGCATCACGTTGTCGCGAGCCGCGTTGGCTCGACCAGCTTGCTGGGAACACGAGTGAGACGGACTGACACTTCCTGCTCATAATGTCAGCGTGTCAGCTGAGAGTGCGGTCCGTAGGGATGCGATTCTCGATGCAGCCGTCGGCTGCTTCGCTCGCTACGGCTTCCGACGAACCTCGATGGACACGATCGCGCGTGCGGCGCACATGTCGCGTCCGGCGCTGTACCAGTACTTCACCGGAAAAGAAGAGGTCTTCCGAGCCATGGGCGTGCGCATGATGGAAGCCGCCCTGGCGGAGGCCGAGCGCCACAAGGCCGGTCCGGCTCCGATCCTCGAGAAGCTGTCGGCCATCCTCCTCGTCCGCATGAACCTCACGCACGGTCAGGATGTCGTCACGTCGTTCGGGCGGGATCTCCTCGCCGACATCGAGACGGTGGCAGGCGACCTGTTGGCGTCGTTCAACGTCCGGATGATTGCAATCCTGGAGTCGGTGCTCACGAACAGTGACGAGCTCGATGTCGCAGCGGCGCAGATGTCGGCACACGACGTGGCGGTCCTGTTGCTCGACGCACTTGCCGGCATCGACCAGACCGGCGATGCGTACGACGTCAAACGTGGGAAGGTACGCCGGCTGGCCCAGCTCACCGTCAGTGCGTTACGTTCCGCGGTCGACTGACTGCTCATAGCAACGACAGGTCCGTGACCGTCCCACTTTCAGTCGGACAAGAGATTTCGTTGCTCAATTGCGACCCGGAGGCCGGCCGACCACCGTTCCTGTGCTGGTCACCTTGGGACTATCGTGCGGGGCGGGTCGCGCACGAGCGACCTGGTACCGGCTCTTGACGTCAGACTCTTCACGAGGTGGATCCATGCGACCGGATAACAGCCGGCTGGTCCGAGGGCTGGCTTTGGGCATCGTGCCGCTCCTGGCGTTCGCCGCCTGTGGCAGCGACGGTGACTCCGAGACAGGCGAGACCGGTTCGGAGCAGCAGGTGCCCCTCATCTTCGGCACAACCGAGCAGTTCAGTGAGATCGACCCGGCTGCCTCGTACGACTGGCCGGGCTCCATGTTGCAAATCAACATCGCGCAGACGGTCCTGGAAGTGCCACCTGGTGGCAACCAGCCGGAGCCGGAGATTGCGGAGAGCTGCGAGTTCGAAGACCCCAAGACCTACACGTGCAAGCTGAAGACCGGGCTCAAGTTCTCCGACGGCAGCACGCTGGACAGCGCCGACGTGAAGTTCAGCATGGACCGGATGATCGGCATCAAGCATCCGGAGGGTCCGTGGTCGATCTGGGCGTCCTCGCTGGAGAGCGTCGAAGCGCCTGACCCGCAGACGGTCATCTATCACTTGAAGTACGCCGACGCGACGTGGCCGATGCGGTTGACCTACCCCGGTGCGTCGATCGTGCCGGAAGGGGAGTACTCCGCGACCGAGATCCGCAAGCCCAGTGAGGGCGCGATCGGCTCTGGACCCTACAAGCTCACGAAGTTCGATCCCGACCAGGAGATCGTGCTCGAGCGAAACGAGTACTACAAGGGCGACAAGGAGCCGATCCACGACACGGTCATCATCAAGCCGTACCCGGGAAGCGAGACCGGCTTGAAGACGGCGATCGAGGAGGGTGAGATCCACGTCGCGCACCGCACCCTCAACTCGACGCTGATCCAGGACCTGGAGGAGAACGGCGCGAGCAAGGGCGTCGAGGTCCTGCAAGGTGAGGGCACCGGTATCAGCTACGTGGTGTTCAACCAGACCAAGGGCCCGTTCGTCGAGAAGGCGGTCCGTCAGGCCTTCGCGTACCTGATCGACCGGGAGAAGATCGCGCAGGACGTCTACAACGGAACCGTCGAGCCGCTGTACACGATGGTGCCGTCGGCCTTCGAGGGGCAGTACAACGCCTTCCAGGAGGTCTACGGCGAGAAGCCCGACCCGGCCAAGGCCGAGCAGGTGCTGCGGGATGCGGGCGTCTCGACCCCGGTCAAGATCCAGCTGTGGCACGACTCGGGTGACCACTACGGCGTCGAGTCCGCCGACATGTACCAGGAGATCGAGCGGCAGCTCGAGTCCAGTGGGTTGTTCGACGTCGAGCTGAAGAGCGCGGCGTGGGACCGCTACAGCGCCGACTACCCGACCGGCGCGTACCAGGCCTTCCAGCTGGGTTGGTACCCGGACTTCCCGGACGCCGACAACTACCTGTCCCCGTTCTTCGAGACGAACAACTTCATGGAGAAGGGACAGGGCTACTCCGACAAGCAGATGGACCAGCTGCTGGCCGAGGAGCGGTCGACCGTCGAGCTCGAGGACCGGCTGCCGATCTTCGAGCAGATCCAGAAGAAGGCTGCCGAAGACGTCCCGACGCTGCCGATCTGGGAGCAGAAGATGGTCGTGGCCCAGCGCAAGGGCGTCAAGGGCGTGGAACGCACGATCGACGCGGCCAACCAGATCCGGCTCTGGTTGATCGACGCGACCCAGGCGCAGTAGGGAAGTCACCGTTGTCACGCGTCGTGCGTGCCTGTGGTGCGCCACAGGCACGCACGACGCGTGAGTCAGGAAAGGAAGGTCTTCTCCGCCAATGGCGGGACGGTCTGGATCGCTACGCGAGTACCTCCTGGTACGGCTCCTGCTGCTCGTTCCGAACGTTTTCGTCCTGCTGACCCTGGTCTTCGTTCTGCTGCGAGTCGCACCCGGGGATCCGATCTCTGCCGCGCTCGGTGGACAGTTGCCGGCGTCCGAGCTCGCGAGACGTCGGGCGGAGGCTGGTTACGATCGTCCACTTCTCGTGCAGTACGTCGAGTACCTCGGCCAGGTGCTGAGTGGAGACCTCGGAACCACGGTTACCGACAGCCGAGCGGTCACCGACATATTGGTGGTCAACGGTGCCGCGACCTTGACGCTCACCGTCGCCGCCGTCCTGGTGGCCCTTCTCATCGGTGTGCCGCTGGGCCTTCTCGGAGCGCGATTCCGCAACACGTGGCTCGACGTGGTGATCAGGCTGTTCGGCGTTCTCACGTACGCCGCACCCGTGTTCTTCGTCGGCATCGTCGCCATCGTCGTCTTCACCGGGATGCTCGGCTGGCTACCGGCTTCACACCAGGCCAGCCCGATCATGCAGTACAGCGTCGAATCGCGTACGCACTTCTTCCTCATCGATGCACTGCTCGCCGGCAACACGAGAGCGTTCGTCGACGGGCTGCGACATCTCGTCCTGCCTGCCATGACGTTAGGTCTGCTCGTCTCCGGTGTGCTCATCCGGCTGATCCGGGTGAACGTTGCGCAAACCCTGCGTGACGACTACGTGGAAGCGGCACTCGCCCGAGGGATCTCCGGGCGTCGGGTGGTTCTCAGCCACGCGTTCCGGAACGCGCTGGTGCCGTTCGTCACGGTGCTCGGTCTGCAGATCGCCTTGTTGCTCGGCGGTGCGATTCTCACCGAGACCACGTTCAGCTGGCCCGGGCTCGGCCAGCAGCTGGTGCAGTACATCAATGCGCGGGACTACATCGCGGTCCAGGGAATCATGACGATCTTCGCACTGGTCGTCGCGGTGATGAGCTTGCTGATCGATGTCGTGAACGCCTTGATCGATCCGAGGGTGAGGTACTAGGCGATGGTCTTCACCCCAACTGTTCCGACCGACAAGGATCTGCATGCCACTGCGGCAAGACGCTCGTGGCTGCGCAAGACCGTCGACGTCATCGCGTATCCGTACCGTGCCTCCTCCGGTGTGGCGCGAGGAATGCTCGTGGCCGGGACCGTGATGGTCGGCTTCATGGTCGTGCTCGCGATCTTCGCGCCACTTCTGGCACCGGCAGGTTTCAACGAGGTCGAGACCGCCGAGCTGGGAGCGTTCCCCAAGCACGCGCCGCCGTCGAGCGAGCACTGGTTCGGGACGAACGTCCAGCGGTTCGACGTGCTGTCCCGCGTGATCTGGGGAGCGCGTACGGAGCTGCAAGTCGTGCTCTTGTCGCTCTCGCTCACCGTGGTGACCGGGGTCCTGCTGGGGCTCGTCGCAGGCTATGTCGGCGGCTGGCTGGACCGGCTGCTCGTCCTCGTGATGGACGCGTTGTTCGCCTTCCCGTACCTGCTGCTCGCGATCGTGGTGGCCTTCCTCCTCGCGGACAAGCTCCCGCAGGGACTCGGTGGAGGCATCGCGGTCGCCGCTGTCGCCATCACGGTGGTGTACATCCCGCAGTACTTCCGCGTGGTGCGCAACAGCACGATCAGCGCGAAGCAAGCCACCTACGTCGAGGCGGCTCGAGCGATCGGGGCGCCACCGTTCGTCGTCGTGATGCGCTACCTCTTCTCGAACGTCATCCAGAGCGTGCCGGTGATCGCGACGCTGAACGGGGCCGACGCCATCCTCACGTTGGCAGGGCTCGGCTTCTTGGGGTACGGCCTGCAGCCCACCGAGGCTTCCGAGTGGGGGTACGACCTGCAGCGCGCGGTCGACGACGCGACAGCCGGAATATGGTGGACCGGCTTGTTCCCGGGTCTTGCGATCGTGTGGCTCGTGGTCGGTTTGACGCTCGTCGGCGAAGGGCTGAACGAGACGTTGAACCCGACGTTACGGGTACGCCGACTCATTCCGGTCCAGCTCACATCGGTGGGCACCACGGCCCAAGAACCCGCGGTTGCCGGTCGTAGCAGCGGCCGAGGAGGTGAGGACGCGTGATCGAGACGGTGCCTTACCCCGTCGAGTCGGCTGCCAGGTCGGAGCCGGTCTTGACGGTTTCCGACCTGCGCGTGTGGTACGGCAGCGAACGCGGCGCCGTGCGTGCCGTGGACGGTGTGTCGTTCACGCTTCGACCCGGCGAAACACTCGGCCTGGTTGGGGAGTCAGGCTGCGGGAAGTCGACCCTGGGTCGGGCCCTGCTCGGGCTGCTACCTGCTGGAGCCGCCTGCGACGGCCAGGTGCACTTCCGAGGTCGTGACCTGCTGCGAATCAATCGCTCGGAGCTCAGGAGGCTCCGCGGCCCAGCGCTCGGCATGATCTTCCAGGAGCCGCTCACGCGCCTGAACCCGCTCATGCGGATCTCGGAGCATTTCGAGGAGACCTTGCGCGCGCATGCGCCGCGAATGAGTCGAGACGAGATGCGCCAACGCTCGATCGAGACGCTGCGGAAGATGGGCATCCCGCCCACGCGGTATCGCGCGTATCCCCACGAGTTCTCCGGTGGCATGCGTCAGCGCATCATGATCGCCCTGGCGTTGGTGCTGGAGCCAGCGCTTGTGGTGGCTGACGAGCCCACGACCGCGCTTGACGTGTTGGTGGAGGCTCAGATCATCTCGATCCTTGCCGACCTGCGCCGCAACTTCGACACCGCGTTGCTGCTCATCACGCACAACCTCGGCATCGTGGCGGAGGCGTGCGACAGGGTCGCGGTGATGTATGCCGGGCGACTTGCGGAGGTGGGCGACGCTCGTGAGGTCTTCTCCGCGCCCCAGCATCCGTACACCAGAGAGCTTCTGCGCTCCACGATCTCGTTGCGCACCACCGACTTGCACTACATCCCGGGCTCTCCGCCTGACCTCATCGATCCGCCACCTGGCTGCCGGTTCCACCCCCGCTGTCCGGATGCCATGGTCGTGTGCCGCGACCGGGAGCCGGTGGAGGTGCCGACTGCCGCCGGGTCTCGAGTGGCGTGCTGGTTACACGGTCCTGCCGACCAGGTGCCCGACGGCGGCGCGGAGGCGTTGGTTCGAGAGGAGATCAGCGTTGCCGACGAAGCCTGAGCCCTCGACTGCGGCGCCGCAGACGTCGTCGGGTGCGGACACGTTGCTGGAAGTCCGCGACCTGGAAGTCCACTTCGCCCTGCGGGCCACTGCTCTGGGCAGGATCCTCGGCAGAGGCGGAGGCGTGGTCAAGGCCGTCGACGGTGTGAGCTTCCAGCTACGCAAAGGTGAGGTCCTTGGGCTCGTCGGCGAGTCGGGGAGTGGCAAGACCACGTTGGGGCGCGCCCTGTTGGGATTGGTGCGCCCGACCGCGGGTGAGGTCCGCTATCGCGGCCAGGACCTTTCGACACTATCGGAACGGCGGCTGCGTCCCCTTCGGCGCAAGCTCCAGATGGTGTTTCAGGACCCAAGCGCTGCGCTGAATCCTTCGATGGACATCGGCACGGCCGTGGGCGATCCGCTGCGGATCCACGGGCTTGCCAAGACCCGCGCCGAATACGACGCCAAGGTTCGCGAAGCCCTCGAGCGGGTGGGGCTCGTGCCCGTCGAGCAGTTCGTCGCGAAGTATCCGAGCGATCTCTCCGGTGGCCAGAAGCAGCGCGCCGTGATGGCGCGAGCAATCATCCTCGAACCTGAGCTCCTGGTCGCTGACGAGCCGATCTCGATGCTCGACATGAGCGTGCGGGCCAAGATCCTCGAGCTCATGATGGAGCTCAAACGAGACCTCGACCTCACGTACGTCTACATCACCCACGACCTGGCGACGGCGAAGTTCTTCTGCGACCGCGTGGCCATCATGTATCTCGGTCGCATCGTGGAGATCGGGCCGACGGAGGAGATCTTCTCCGACCCGAAGCATCCGTACACCAAGGCCTTGCTACGAGCGGTGCCTGAGCCGGATCCGAGCAAAGCCATCACGCGTGACCTTCCTCGAGGCGAGATTCCCGATGCGGCGGCGCCGCCGCTGGGATGCGCATTCCATCCGCGGTGCCCGCTGGCCTTCGAGAAGTGCGGCTGGGAGAGTCGAGACCTGCGAGCGCTGCTCGAGCAGCACTGGTTGATGCTGGACGAGGAGTCGTACGCGGCCGAGCGAGCGCTCATCGGCAACCTGCGCAGCCTCGACGTTCCGGCCACGAGCGTTCGGCTGACACCCGGGCGGGGTCGGGTGCCGGGAGATCTCGAGGAGCTCGTGAAGCGATTGAAAGGATCCGATCCCGACGAGCCGCTGTGGCGTGGTGTTGCGCAGGTGAGGGCGGAATCCGATGCGCTCGTCGTGGACTTCCACCCCGGCGAGGAGCCGCGGCTGCGCCGGTCCGGTGACGTCGACGTTGCGTGCCATCTGTACTGAGCAGACAGCCCATGGCGTTGTGGGGTAGGCGTTCGCGGCGCCATCATGTGGCGGCTGACGTAGGTTCGTAGGCATGACTGAGGTCCAGACGGCCGCGGTCGACGTTCGCACTCGGTGGCGGTCGACTGGTGCCCTGATGGTCGGTGTTGCGTTGAGCAACGTCGCGTTGGTGTCATCCGGCACGGTTGCGCCCCTCATCGCGTCTGACGCGGCTGGTGATGTGTGGAGTGGGGTGCCGTCCGCGGCAAGTGTGCTCGGAACAGCCGCAGGAGCGCTTGGGCTCGCGACCGTCATGCGTGCCCAAGGTCGCCGGAGCGGGATGCTGCTGGGCTACACAGTGGCGATTCTGGGAGCGGCTGTCGCCACCGTCTCCGTGCTGGCTGGCTGGGTGGTGCTTCTGGTCGCCGGCATGGCATTGCTCGGCATCGGCAACGGAGCTGCACAGCTCGCCCGCTACGCTGCGGCCGATCTTCATCCGCCTGAACGCAAGGGCTTCGTGCTGAGCCTCGTCGTCTGGGGCGGCACGGTTGGCGCGATCGCCAGCCCGGCCCTGATCGCTCCTACGTCCAACGTCGCCGAAGCCCTGGGCATCACGCCATACGCGGGTCCGTACGCTCTCGCGTTGCTCGCCACCTCGAGCGCGACCATCGCCTCGCTGGCGTTGCCCCGGCGACGCGTTGCCGTGACACCCAACCACCGGCAGATCCGGGTAGGTGAGATCCGGCGTGCGCTTCGCCTGCCGGCCGTCACCGTGGCACTCGCCGGCATGGTGGCTGCTCAGCTCGCCATGGTGGCGGTGATGACGATGACACCGCTCCAGCTCCACGACCATGGTCACGGCCTCGATGTCGTCGGCTGGGTCATCACCGCGCACCTGGTCGGGATGTTCGCGCTGTCGCCCGTGTCGGGACGGCTCGCCGACCGGATCGGTGGCCGGATGACGATCTCGAGCGGTACGGGCGTTCTCATTGCCTCGGCTGCCTTGACGTTCGTGGCGCCGACCTCGCACGACATCGGTCTGCCCTTGTCGCTCTTCCTGCTGGGATACGGCTGGAACTTGTGTTTCGTGGGCGGCAGTAGCCTGCTGAGCCGCGATTTGCCGGAAGGCCTGCGAATCGAGCTTCAGGGGGTCGTGGACGCCCTCGTTTGGGCGTCGTCGGCGTTCGCCAACATCAGTGCCGGTGCGATCTACGCCGGTGGCAGCTTCAGCCTGCTCGCGCTCCTTGCCGGCGTGCTTGCGCTGGTGCCCTTGCTGGTGGTCGTCGTGCAGCGCAGGACGGGACCGACCGAGCCGACTGACTCACAGCAACGTGAGCTGGAGCCAACCGATTCAGGCGTGAGCTAGAGCCACCTGACTCAGGACAGTCCGTGGTCTTGCGGCAAGGCGCTCAGAGGTCGACCAGCGACGTGTGAGCCGACGGGACTTCGGCCCGGTCGGCCGCTGGATCATGGACGTCCGGGCTCCCGTCTTCCGGCAGCGGTGGTGGGGTCCCGCCCCAGGCCGGGCATCGCACCTTGTGGTCGCACCAGTCACACAGCGGTCCGGGACTCGCCCGCCATTCCCCAGTGGTGTGCGCGCGGTCGATGGCACGCCAGAGGGCCAGCAACTTGCGTTCGGTCGCCAACAGATCGTGCTCGTCCGGGGTGAATCGCAGGACGTCTCCGCTGCCGAGGTAGACGAGTTGCAGCAGGCGGGGCACGACTCCACGCAGCCGCCACAGTACGAGGGCGTAGAAGCGCATCTGGAACATCGCCCGCTGCTCGTGGCTTGGCCCGGGAGCTCGTCCGGTCTTGTAGTCGACCACACGAAGGGCGCCGTCGGGTGCTTGGTCGAGGCGGTCGATGTAGCCACGCAACATGAGTCCGGAGTCGAGCAGGCACTCGACGTAGAGCTCCCGCTCGGCGGGTTCGAGCCGCGTCGGGTCCTCGAGCCGGAAGTAGCAGTCGAGCAGTGCACGAGCGCCGGCGAAGAACTCCTCCAGGCGACGCGGGTCCGGCGTTCCCTGCTCGTCACCGAAGAGGTCGGCAAGCTCGGGCTCGGCTTCGAGCAAGGCCTGCCATTGGGGCTCGAGGAGGGCAGCGGCGCGTTCGGGAGTGCGAGCGTGGGCGGGCAGGTCGTAGAGCCGTTCCAGGACGGCGTGGACGACCGTGCCGCGGGCCGCTTCCGGACTCGGGCGTTCCGGAATGCGATCGATGACCCGAAAGCGGTAGCGCAACGGGCAGCTCACGAAGTCACTCGCCCGGGACGGGGACAGGACACCGATGGGGTTCGGCTGGACCTGATCGCGGTTCTCGACGACCGTGGTGACGGCGGACCCTTCGGCGTGTGCTTCCGCGTCTGGTGCGATCATGCTCCAGAGCGTAGGGCAGGACGCCGACAGCCGAAGGCACGACGCGCCGCTCGAGCACACGTGATCACGGGCTCTGATCGGGAACGTTCCCCCTGAGCCGGTCGTTCGCGTGAACGTCGGCCCTTCGTGCTGATCTACGCTGTGCAGGCGAGCAAGGCACCAGACTCCAGGATCGGGATCGATGGACAACCAGCGAGGCCCTCGGGGCCGGGACCACGCACCGCCGCGGTTCGGCGCTATGAAGATCGGCCGCATTTCCGGCGTACCGATTTATGTCAACATCTCCTGGGTCCTGGTCGCCCTCCTCATCGCCTACATCTTCCGGCCGTGGATCGAGCAGGAGGTGCCGGGCCTCGGCCGCTGGTCGTTCGCTGCCGCGTTCGGCTTCGCCGTCCTGCTCTATGCGTCCGTGCTCGTTCACGAGATCGCGCACGTCCTCGTCGCCCGGCGCTTCGGTCTGCCGGTGCGTGCGATCACCCTGCAGTTCCTCGGTGGGCTTTCCGAGATCGAGAAAGAACCGGAGACACCGTGGCGCGAGTTCGCGGTGGCTGTGGTAGGACCCTTGACCTCCCTCGCGCTCGGCGGTGGCTTCGGGGCGCTCTTCATGGTGACCGCCGGCCCACCGTTGCTCGAGCTCACGCTGATCCAGTTGGCGTGGGCGAACCTGCTGGTTGGTGTGTTCAACCTGCTGCCGGGGCTTCCGCTCGACGGTGGTCGCCTGCTCCGGGCGGGGGTCTGGGCCGTGAGCCGCCGTCCTCACCTCGGCACGGCCGTCGCCGGCTGGGCAGGTCGCCTGGTGGCCGCCCTGGTGATCCTCTTCCCGTGGGTCTTCTACGCCGGGACGGCTGGCAGGCCTGATCCGCTGTACATCATCTGGAGCATCATCCTGGCGATGTTCCTGTGGGCGGGCTCGACCCAGGCCTTGATGTCGGCCAGGATCCGCGGCAAGTTGCCTGCGCTGCAGGCGCGGGCACTGGCCCGACGCGGCATGCCGGTCCCGCCGGAACTTCCGCTTTCGGAGGCGATCCGTCGCGCTCAGGAGCTGCACGCCGGCTCGCTCGTCGTGGTCGACGGCCAGGGCAGGCCGACCGGACTCGTGAGTGAGGCAGCCGTGTTGGCGACGCCGGAACACCGGCGACCGTGGATCCCGATCGGTGACGTCGCTCGCAAGCTGGAGCCCGGGCTCGTGCTCAGCGTCGACCTGCGCGGGGAAGACCTGGTGCGTGCCATGAGCGGGATGCCGGCCACCGAGTATCTCCTGGTGGAGCCGGATGGTCAGGTGTACGGCGTGCTGGCCACGGCCGACGTCGACGCTGCGCTGGCCCGTGCCTGATGCCCGTGGGACGCTGACTACCCTGCCCGCCATGCCACCCAACAGCCAGCCCGAAGAGTACGCGGAAGGCCGTGACGACGGCCGTCACGACGACGTTGATCACGATGTCGATGCAGGCGTTGGTCGGGAGCTGCCGGAGACCGCTCCTGTCGCAGGGCTGCTGAAGGCCGGGGAGCAGGTGCGTCTGGAAGATCCGAAGGGGAAGACGCACCTCGTCACGCTGCAGCCGGGCAAGGTCTTCCACACGCATCGGGGCGGCGTGGCACTCGACGAGCTGATCGGCCGGCCAGAGGGCGTCGTCGTGACGTCGACTGGTGGGGTGCCGTATCTCGCGATGCGTCCCCTGCTGCGGGACTACATGGTGTCCATGCCGCGGGGCGCGACGGTCGTGTACCCGAAGGACGCGGCGCAGATCCTGCTGGTAGCCGACATCTACTCCGGTGCGTACGTCATCGAGGCTGGTGCCGGGTCCGGTGCCCTCACGTGCGTACTGCTTCGTGCGGTCGGACCCCAAGGGCGCGTCGTTTCGTACGAAAAACGCCCGGATTTCGCCGCCATCGCCCGACGAAACGTGGAGCGTTTCCTTGGCGGACCTCAGCCGAACTGGGAGCTGATCGTCGGCGATGTGACCTCGGCGGAACCGCCCGGGCATGACGCGCACCAAGCTGGTGGCCGGGAGTCTCGGCCCGACCGCATCGTCCTCGATTTGCTCAATCCGTGGGACTGTGTGGAGTGGGCAGGCTCGATGCTCCGACCGGGCGGCGTCCTGTGCTGCTACGTGGCCACCACCACACAGCTTTCCCGAATCGTGGAAAGCTTGCGAGCCCATGGCGGCTTCACCGAGCCCGAAGCCAGCGAGACCCTGGTGCGTACCTGGCATGTCGAAGGGCTGGCCGTGCGCCCGGACCACCGCATGATTGGGCATACCGGCTTCCTCGTGGCCAGCCGCCGCCTGGCGCCAGGGGTCACCGCCCCGGGTCGGCGACGGCGGCCCGCGCCAGGTGCGTACGGTGAGGACTACGTGGGGCCTCGGCCGTTCGCCGAGTCCCAAGACCCACCAAACGGGTCATAGGACCCCGATATCAAGCACTTCAGGATGAGTACGGAAGGGCCACAATTCGGCACGGGATCATGACGTGGCCCCTGATGGGCATGACCTCTTGCGACCTCGGATATAGGGTCAATGGAGTCGCCGTAACTGCCTCAGCGCGGAGTCAGCCGGCGGTTGTGACCATGGGCGCCCATGGACACCCGGACTGGGGAGGTGAGGAACGTGCCCGCACACAATGATGGACGTGGGGCGCGCTCGCCGGACGAGCTCGCCAGCCAGATCGCCTATCTCGAGGAAGAGGTCGCCGCGCTTCGGCGGCGTCTTGCCGAGCAGCCGCGGGAGACCCGTCAGCTCGAGCAGCGGCTCGCCGAGTCGCAGGCCATGCTTGCCAACGTCACGGCCCAGAACGAGCGGCTGGCTGCCACCCTGCGCGAGGCTCGGGAACAGATCGTGACCCTGAAGGAGGAGGTCGATCGGCTCGCCCAGCCGCCCGCGAGCTTCGGGATCTTCATCTCCGCCAACGACGACGACAGCGTGGACGTCTACACCGGTGGCCGGAAACTGCGCGTCACGGTCAGCCCGAACGTCGACGTGAACGAGCTTCGACCTGGCCAGGAGGTCATGCTCAACGAGTCGTTCAACGTGGTCCGGGCGTTGAGCTACGAGCGGGTCGGCGAGGTGGTGATGCTCAAGGAGCTCCTCGACGACGGTGAGCGCGCGCTGGTGATCGGCCACACCGACGACGAGCGCATCGCTCGCCTGGCCGAGCCGCTTCGTGGTGTCCCCATCCGAGCCGGCGACTCCCTGCTGTTCGAGCCGCGCTCGGGCTACGTCTACGAACGCATCCCCAAGACCGAGGTCGAGGAGCTCATCCTCGAGGAGGTCCCGGACATCAGGTACGAAGACATCGGAGGTCTGCGCAACCAGATCGAGCAGATCCGCGATGCGATCGAGCTGCCATACCTGCATGCCGATCTCTTCCGCGAGCACAACCTGAAGGCGCCCAAGGGTGTTCTGCTCTATGGTCCTCCGGGATGCGGTAAGACCCTCATCGCGAAGGCGGTCGCCAACTCTCTCGCCAAGCAAGTGGCAGCGCGTGACGCCAAGACCGAGGGGAAGAGCTACTTCCTCAACATCAAGGGTCCGGAGCTGCTGAACAAGTACGTCGGCGAGACCGAACGGCACATCCGTCTGGTCTTCCAGAGGGCACGCGAGAAGGCCAGCGAGGGCACCCCGGTCATCGTGTTCTTCGACGAGATGGACTCGCTGTTCCGCACCCGCGGATCGGGAGTCTCCTCCGACGTCGAGAACACGATCGTTCCTCAGCTGCTCTCCGAGATCGACGGCGTCGAAGGGCTCGAGAACGTCATCGTGATCGGGGCGTCCAACCGCGAGGACATGATCGACCCCGCGATCCTGCGTCCTGGCCGACTGGACGTCAAGATCAAGATCGAGCGGCCGGACGCCGAGGCGGCACGCGACATCTTCGCCAAGTACCTCACGCCTGACCTACCGCTGCACCCCGACGACTTGAACGAGTTCGGTGGGGACGCGGAGGCGTGCGTACAGGCGATGATCCAGCGCGCCGTCGAGCGGATGTACGCCGAGCTCGAGGAGAACCGCTTCCTCGAGGTGACGTACGCCAACGGCGACAAGGAGGTCCTCTACTTCAAGGACTTCAACTCCGGCGCGATGATCGAGAACATCGTCAACCGGGCCAAGAAGATGGCGATCAAGGACTACCTGGAGACCGGACAGAAGGGTATCCGGGTACAGCATCTGCTGCAGGCCTGCGTCGACGAGTTCAAGGAGAACGAGGACCTGCCCAACACGACCAACCCCGACGACTGGGCACGGATCTCCGGTAAGAAGGGCGAGCGGATCGTCTTCATCCGCACGCTCATCCAGGGCAAGGAAGGTTCCGAGGCAGGTCGTTCCATCGACACGGTCGCCAACACCGGTCAGTACCTGTAGCGCCAGGGGAGGCTGCGAGCCTCCTGGCCTCAGCGGGAGACCGGGAGACTTTGGGGCTCGGGAAGCCGCGTCAGCGCCCTTCCCGAGCCCTCAGCGTTTCTCCAGGTCTTGCATCGCCCACCGCTCAGCGGTGCGCACACCGGTCCATCAGGTCCGGTGTTGGTTGGCTGCTGGTCGCCACGCCTGCCGGGCGAGCCTGCTCGAACGGACGTCTGGTATTCACTCACGGCAGCCATCGCAGGGACAGTGTCCTTGGTGATGGGACACTGTGTGCCGCCCTCGGCGGCCGTGCTCGCTTGAGTAGTGCACAGGATCTCTAGGGACTAGGCACTGTCGTACTAGGGATCGACTCCTCGATCTCGCTAAGCTCAGCTGGGACAGAGATCGCGTGGGGGTGAGCTATGGCGAAGACCATGAACCCGGCGAGTCTGCGCGCCGGTGGCAAGGAGCTGCGTCGTGTCGGTGAGGAGATTGGCCGAGCTACCGACACGCTCAAGAATGAGACCACCAGCAAGAACTCGCCGTGGGGTGGTGACGACCTGGGGACGCTGTTCGGCTCACTCTATACCCCGCTCGCCGAGAAGGCGTTCGAGTATTACCGCGAAGCCGGAGCCGCCGTCGATGAGCTCGGTGAATGGCTGGAAAAGCGCGCCAGCGACCACGAGGAGACCGAGAAGCAGAACGAGAGCACGATAAACCACGCGGGCGGCAACTGACGCGGACGGGAAGACGCGGAAGGGCGGGGGTTCGTTGTGGCGTGGATTCCTTTGCCTGAGGGTGCGGCGGACATCCTTCGGATGTTGACGTTTGAGTGGCCGGAGGCTGATGAGGAGAAGCTGTGGGAGTG
>Ga0310839_100062_pt1 | contig 169668 bp, 163 predicted proteins | sample SM_ome_7_FD_201305 | JGI IMG/M metagenome (GOLD analysis project Ga0310839, IMG submission 201305) | Sorghum-adapted microbial communities enriched on stacked mutant (SM) sorghum from Joint BioEnergy Institute, Emeryville, California... ...
TCCCTTCCATTCAAGATCTTGGTCGATCCCAAAATGATCGGACGGTGGCCGCCTCACGTCACGCAGGCACACCGAACACAGCCAAGAACCCAACCCCCAGCCCAGCCCGGAACGTTAAATCCCCAGCCGAGCATGGACACCGCGAGATCCCGGTAAACGGAGTCGATCAACCTGCCCGAACACCGCGACGTCCTGCACACGGTGGCGTCAAGCCCGCCTCGGACATGCGACATCCTGCACACGGCGCCGACGAGCCCGCCTCGGACACCCCGAAATCCTGCACACGGCGGCCCAGGCCTGGCCCGGACACCCAGATCCTGCAACGGCGGCCCGGGCCGGTGCGGACACCCAGAGATCCTGCAACGGCGGCGTCAGACACGACCGGACACCCCGGCATTTCGAAACCCGCGACGATCATGGGCACGCGCACGAGCTGAGGGCTCAGCCAGTTGAGGGCCGGCAGAGCTAGGGGCCGGGCGAGCCAAGGGCCGGCGAGCCAAGGCTGGGCAAGCTGAGGGCTGCGCGGGGCTGATCGGCCACGGCGGTCAGGGCTCGACCCGGGCGCCGTGCGCGGCGGCAAACAGGGCGGTCTGGGCCAGGTCGATGCGCACCTCGGTGAGGTCCAGCCCGCGCAGCGGCATGCCCTCCAGATTCGCCCCGCGCAGGTCCGCGCCGCGCAGCTTGGCGTTCTGCAGCCGCGCGTACCCGAGATCCGCGCCGGACAGGTCGGCCCGGCGCAGGTCGGCCTCGGTCAGATCCGCCTCCCGCAGCCGCAGGCCGGCGAGCCTGGCACCGGTCAGGTCCTGGCCGCGCAGCGACACGTACGCCCAGTCCCCACCGGTGATGTGCACGGGGCGCAGCTCACACTCAATGAACTGGGTGCCCGTGAGCTTGCAGTCGTCGAACCGCGCGTCGAAGAAGATGCAGCGGCGGAACAGGCAGTGCAGGAACGCGCACCGGGTGAACGTGGCCGCGTTGAAGCGCACGCCGACGATCTCGCAGTTGGTGAAGACACATCCAGTGAACGCGGATTCGGTCGCGTCGATCTCGCGCAACTCGCAGTGGCCGTACTCTACTTTGGACACTTTGGCGAGGGCCCAGTCCTCGTAAGCGAACCGGGCCTCGGCGAACTCGGGCACGCCCTCCGTCGAAGGCATCAGATCAGTGGAAGAAGTGGCGGGTGCCGGTGAGGTACATGGTGATGCCGGCGGCGTCGGCGGCGGCGATGACCTCCTCGTCGCGCACCGATCCGCCGGGCTGCACCACCGCCCGCACGCCCGCCTCGGCGAGCACCAGCAGCCCGTCGGGGAACGGGAAGAACGCGTCGGAGGCGGCCACCGCGCCCGACGCCCGCTCCGCGCCCGCCCGCGCCACTGCGAGCCGTGCAGCGTCCACCCGGTTGACCTGGCCCATGCCGACCCCGACCGTCGCGCCGCCGGAGGCGAGCAGGATGGCGTTGGACTTCACCGCACGCACCGCCCGCCACGCGAAGGCGAGGTCGCGCACGACCTCCTCGGTAGCTGCCGGACCGGCGACCAGCCGCCACGCGGCCGGATCGTCGCCCGGCGCGTCCACCCGGTCGGACGTCTGCACGAGCACCCCGCCGCCGACCTGCCGCCACTCGACGGGTGGCGGACTCCAGGCCGGGGCCCGCAGCAGCCGGATGCCCTTCTTGCGGGTCAGGATGTCCAGCGCCCCCGGCTCGTACCCCGGGGCGACCACGACCTCGGTGAAGACCTCCGCGACCTGCTCGGCCATGGCGACGGAGACCGGGCGGTTCACCGCGATCACCCCGCCGAACGCCGACAGCGGGTCGCACGCGTGGGCCTTGCGGTGCGCCTCCGCCACGTCAGTGCCGATCGCGATGCCGCACGGGTTGGCGTGCTTGATGATCGCCACGCACGGCTGCGCGAAGTCGTTCGCCGCCCGCCACGCCGCGTCAGCGTCGACGTAGTTGTTGTACGACATCTCCTTGCCGTGCACCTGCTCGGCCTGGGCCAGCCCGGGCGGCGCGTCCGGATCCGTGTAGAGCGCCGCGGCCTGGTGCGGGTTCTCGCCGTACCGCAGCGTCTTCGCCACGCGCAGCGCGAGGCCTGCGAACTCCGGCCAGCGCCCGGCGCCCGGGTCGGTCGGCTCGGGCGGCGCCACGACGGTGCTCGCGAACCAGTTGGCCACGGCGACGTCGTACTCGGCGATGTCGGCGAAGGCCCGCGCGGCGAGCGCCGCCCGCTGCGCCAGCGTGAAGCCGCCCGCCGCGAGCGCCCGGGCGACCTCCGGGTACGCCGACGGCGCGGTCACCACGGCCACGTTGTTGTAGTTCTTCGCCGCCGCCCGCACCATCGCCGGGCCGCCGATGTCGATCTGCTCGACGCACTCGTCGATGCCCGCCCCCGAGCGCACCGTCTCGGTGAACGGGTACAGGTTCGACACGAGCAGGTCGAACGGCGCGATGCCGAGCTCCGCCAACTGCTCGGCGTGCGACGGTTGGCGCAGGTCGGCGAGCAGGCCGGCGTGCACCGCGGGGTGCAGCGTCTTGACCCGCCCGCCCAGGCACTCGGGGAACCCGGTCACCCGCTCCACCGGGGTGACCGGCACGCCCGCCGCCTCGATCGCGGCCGCGGTCGAGCCCGTGGAGACGATCTCGACGCCGTGCCCGTGGAGCGCCCGGACCAGGTCGACCAGCCCGGTCTTGTCGTACACGCTGACCAGCGCCCGCCGGATCTGCCGTCGGGTGGCCTCTTCTGTCACCGCAACCTGACCTTCCTGCCCTCGATGGTCCACCCGTTGCGGACCATACGGCCGACACACTCCACCAACTGGCGGCGCTCGGCCTGTTTGATCCGCTCGGTGAGCGTCTCCTCGGTGTCGTCGTCGTACACGGGCACGGCGACCTGCGCGATGATCGGGCCGGTGTCGACGCCGGCGTCCACGAAGAACAGTGTCGCGCCGGCGACCTTGACGCCGTACGCGAGGGCGTCGCGCGGGCCGTGGATGCCGGGGAACGCCGGCAGCAGCGAGTTGTGGGTGTTGATGTACCGGCCCTGGAAGGCGGCGAGGAACTCGGGTCCGACCAGCTTGAGGAAGCCCGCGGAGATCACCAGGTCGGGCCGGTGCGCGGCGGTCGCCTCGGTGAGCGCCCGGTCCCAGTCGGCGCGGGTCGGGTAGTCGCGCAGCCGCACCACGTACGTCGGCACACCGTGCGCCGCGGCCCGTTCCAGGCCGCCGATGCCGTCCCGGTCGGCGCCCACCGCGACGACCGTCGCGCCGTAGCTCGGATCGACGCAGGCGTCCAGTAGCGCCTGCAGGTTGGTGCCGGAGCCCGACACGAGTACGACGAGGCGCGCGGTCACCCCAGCACCCTACCGACTCGGCACACCGGACCATCACCAGCCTGCCAGGGTGCCCGTACTGGAGACCGGGCTCGGGCAGCACGGGCGCAGAGGTTGCGTATCCCCGTGATCGTCACGGTTTTCTGAATGTCGGAGTGTCCGGGCGGGTTGCGGGTCGCCGTTTCCAGGATCTCGGAGTGTCCGAGGCGGGCCTGGGGCTCCTGTTTGCAGGATGTCGCGGTATCCGGCCGGTTTGATCGACTCCGTTTACCGGGATCTGGCGGTCTCCGCGCCCGGTCGAGCGCGCCACATGCAGGATCTGGCGCGCCCGACGGCCCGGGTCGGCGCGATTTCCTGCATCTCGCGGCCCGCCGACACCGCGCTTTGCCGGTATCTAGTGTCGATCACGATGTCCGGCTGTGGAGAACGGGCGCTGCCCGGTTATGGAGGACTGGCGTTGCCAGGCTGTACGGGACGGGCGCCGCCCGGTCGTGCGCAGGCCCCACCGGACGGCCGGCCGCTATCGTCCACACCATGCAGTCCGCGGGGCTGGCGGTTTCGCCCCGGTTCACAAGCTGATAACGGGTCTGCCGTATTGACGACTTTTCCGCGCGTCGGTCCTTGACGAGAGCCGACCGAACAGCCAGCATCAGCCAGGCTCCGAGATCTCAGATATCGACAGGAGGAACATTGACCACTCCGACCCCTCCGCCACCTGCGGGCGCGCCACAACAGCAGCCGAAGAACACTCAGGGTCTCGTGGCGATGATCCTGGGTATCGTCTCCATTCCCCTGGTGTGCTGCCTCTTCCTCGGTATACCGGTCGGAATTGCAGCGGTAATCCTCGGTGTACAGGGCAAGAAGCTGGCTGATCAGGGTGCCGCCACGAACCGTGGCCAAGCCCTCGCCGGCATCATCACCGGTGCCGTTGCCATCGGGCTCGGGGTGATTCTGGTCATCCTCAACATCGTCGCCAGGAACATCGACCTGCCGATGTACACCCCCTGATCGCGTCCGACGTCGAGCGGCGGCCCTTGCTCCAAGGGCCGCCGCTCGGTTCTTGACACGAGCTTCTCAGGGGGAGCTACGGGCGCCGAACACCGCTCGAGTGGCGGCCGCGCCGAGGAGCGCGCCCAGCAGCGCGATCGCCGCACCGACCGCGGCGACCTGCCAGGGGACCGGACCGACCGCCGCGAGCCGGCCGGCACCGATCGACCCGGCCGACACCCATGCGGCGAGCCCGAGCAGCCCGCCGGCGACGGGACCGGCCACCGCCGCGGCACCCAGTAACGGCAGCCACCCGGGATCGCGGCGCAGGCGTCGGCGGGCCAGCAGCCACCCGGCCGCCATCGCGGCCGCCAACGGCGCCCCCGCCAGCAGCCCGCCCACGCCGGGCAGCGGCCCGGGCGGCAGTCCTGCGAAGACCGGCAGCGCCGGCACCGCGCCGATGGTCACCTCGTGGGTGGTCACCACGGTGTCACTGCCGACCGCGAACCCGGGGCCGAGCGCGTAGCTGGCCCCCCATGCGGCCAGGTTCGGCGCGTACGCCAGACACAGCAGGGTGATGGCGGCCTGACCGGCGACGCCGGTGCGGTACGAGGCCAGGGTCTCGGTCGCCTGGCCGCCCGCCAAGGCGACGGCCAGGCCGGCCAGCGCCGCGCCGAGCGCGAGCACCAGCAGCGCGCCGACGATCCCGGCCCGCAGCCCGTCGCGCACCACGTCGGGCAACCGCCGCAGCATGAGCACGGAGACCCCAGTGGTCGGCAGCGCCCCGGCCAGCGCGGCGGCGAACCCGAACCCGCCGAGCGTCAGGCCTGCCCGACGAGGGTCGATCGCCAGGTCCGCACCGCCGGCGAGGCCGGCGGCACCGGCGCCGATAAGGGCGTACACCACGGCGACAGCGACGGCGGCGGTCAGCGCCATGCGCGGCGAGCGACTGCGCCGCCCGCCGATCGCGCGGGCCGTGTGCACGCCGGCCCGGAGCACCCGCCATGCGGCGAACGCGGCGAGCGCCAGCGGGGCGATCCCGACCGGCCCGAGTGGAGTGCGCAGCGGTACGCCGTGGGCGAGCAGCCACCCGGCGAGGCCGTACCGGGTGATCTCGGCTATCGAGAACCTCGGGGCGTCGGCGAGGTGAGCGACGGCCACCACCGCCACGACCGGGGCGACGGACAGGATGGCCGCCCAGCCGGTGGCGACTGCGGCGGCCAGCGGCAACGGCGCGCGGCGCAGGCGGCGCTCGGCACCACCGTCGCCGGCCCGATCCGGGCCGCGCGGCCGCGGCACCCGCGCCACGTCCCTGCCCGCAGCCGGACCCCGGCCGGACGGCGGGTCCGACCGCGACGCCTGCCGGCGCGCCGCACTCGGCTGGCGGTCGGTCACCGGGCCGGGCGCGCGACGCCGCACGGTAGGCCGTGCGGCGTCGCGTCGCGCGGCACTCGCGCCACGCCGTCCGTCCGAAGTAGCAGCCATCGGCACTACTTTTCCACGATCGGGCGGCTCCGGCTCAACGACACCACGGCCCGCTGCGCCAGCCGGGTCGGATCCGCCCGCCGGACGGCCGCGCTAAGCAGTCATGACCTCGCGCATCAGCCGGGCGGTCTCCGAGGGCGTCTTGCCCACCCGTACTCCGGCCGCCTCCAACGCGACCTTCTTCGCCTCGGCGGTACCCGACGAGCCGGAGATGATCGCGCCCGCATGGCCCATGGTCTTGCCCGGCGGGGCGGTGAAGCCGGCGATGTACGCCACCACCGGCTTGGTCACGTTCGCCTTGATGAACTCCGCGGCCCGCTCCTCGGCGTCCCCACCGATCTCGCCGATCATGACGATCGCGTCGGTCTCCGGGTCGGCCTCGAACGCGGCGAGCGCGTCGATGTGCGTGGTGCCGATGACCGGGTCACCGCCGATGCCGACGCAGGTCGAGAAGCCGATGTCGGAGAGTTCGTACATCATCTGGTAGGTCAGCGTGCCGGACTTGCTGACCAGTCCGATGCGGCCGGGGCCGGTGATGTCGGCGGGGATGATGCCGGCGTTGGACGCGCCGGGCGAGGCGATGCCGGGGCAGTTGGGTCCGATGATGCGGGTCCGGTTGCCCTTGGCGACGGCGTGCGCCCAGAAGGCGACCGTGTCGTGCACCGGGATGCCCTCGGTGATCACCACGGCGAGCCCGATGCCGGCGTCGATCGCCTCGATGACAGCGTCTTTGGTGAACTGCGGCGGCACGAAGATGACGGTGACGTCCGCGCCGGTCGCGGCCATGGCGTCGGCGACGGATCCGAAGACCGGCACGGCCGTGCCGTCGAAGTCCACCTGCTGACCGGCCTTGCGCGGGTTGACGCCGCCGACGATGTGGGTGCCGGCCCGCAGCATCCGACGGGTGTGCTTGGAACCCTCCGAGCCGGTCATACCCTGCACGATGACCTTGGAGTCCTTGGTGAGCCAGATCGCCATGGTGTCTACACCCCCGCCGCCAGCTGCGCGGCCCGGCGCGCCGCACCGTCCATTGTGTCTACCCGCTCGACGAGCGGGTTGTTCGCCGCGTCCAGGATGCGCCGGCCCTCCTCGGCGTTGTTGCCGTCGAGCCGGACCACGAGCGGCTTGGTGACCTGCTCGCCACGCTCGGAGAGCAGCGCCAGGGCCTGCACGATGCCGTTGGCGACCTCGTCGCAGGCGGTGATGCCGCCGAAGACGTTGACGAACACCGACTTGACCGCGGGGTCGGAGAGCACGATCTCCAGGCCGTTGGCCATCACCGCGGCGCTCGCGCCGCCGCCGATGTCGAGGAAGTTGGCCGGGCGTACGCCGCCGAACTCCTCGCCCGCGTAGGCCACCACGTCCAAGGTGGACATCACGAGGCCGGCCCCGTTGCCGATGACGCCGACCGAGCCGTCCAGCTTGACGTAGTTGAGGTCCTTCTCCTTGGCCCGCTGCTCGAGCGGATCGACCGCCGATTTGTCCTCGTACACCGCGTGCTCGGGGTGCCGGAAGTCGGCGTTGCCGTCCAGCGTCACCTTGGCGTCCAGGCACAGCACCTTGCCGTCTGGCGTCTTCGCCAGCGGGTTCACCTCGACCAGCGTGGCGTCCTCGGCGACGAACACGCGCCAGAGCTTGACCGCCACATCGACCACCTGGTCGGCGACCTCCGCGGGGAAGTTGGCGGCGGCCACGATCTCGCGGGCCTTCGCCTCGTCCACGCCCCGGGTGGCGTCGATCGGCACCTTCGCGACCCGCTCCGGGGTCTCGGCCGCCACCTGCTCGATGTCCATACCGCCGGCCACGCTGGCGATGCACAGGAACGTGCGGTTGGCCCGATCCAACAGATACGAGAAGTAGTACTCCTCGGCGATGTCGGCCGTGACAGTCAACATCACCTTGCGGACCGTGTGGCCCTTGATGTCCATGCCGAGGATCTCGGTCGCCCGGGCCACCGCCTCCTCGGGGTTGTCGGCGAGCTTGACGCCGCCGGCCTTTCCGCGGCCGCCGGTCTTCACCTGAGCCTTGACGACCACGCGCCCGCCGAGCCGCTCGGCGATGGCGCGTGCCTCCTGTGGGGTCTCGGCGACGCCGCCCTCCAGCACGGGCAGGCCGTGCCGCGCGAACAGCTCGCGCCCCTGGTACTCGTACAGGTCCACCTGAACCTCTTCGACGCGACTTGTGTAGGGGACTCGACCGAGCCTAACGAGCGGGTTTCGGCACCTCGCTGACGGGTGGGCCGCTGCGGCGAACCGGTCCGCGGGGGCGGCCGGAGACCAATCTCCTGTTACGTACGTCACCCCTGTGCGGCTCGGTCGTTGTGTCTGGTGTCAGCCGCCTGACCGCGGACGAGCGGTTCGGGTGGCAGAGTCGAAGACGGCCGATGCCCTGTCGGTCGAGGGGTGGCGGCGGGGCGTCGTGCATGAGAGGCCGGACGTGTGAGGGGTGCGTCCGGCCTCTCCCTGTCTGTCTCTCTCTGTCTGTACGGTGCAGAACCGCCACCCGGCCGTGCACGGACGCCGACTGGTCCGGCGTCACGCGGGTCCTGCCGCGGAAGCGTCAACGGCCGCGTCGGCGGGTGGCGGGGCGGACGGTGCGGCGCCAGCCGACCGGGCGGACGGTGCGGCGCTAGCCGACCGGGGTGCCCACGTTGGCGCGCACCCACTCAACAATGGACTGAGTGCTTGCGCCCGGTGTGAAGATCTTGGCGACGCCGAGCCGCGTGAGCTCGGGGATGTCGGCGTCGGGGATGATGCCGCCCCCGAAGACCACGATGTCGTCCGCGCCCCGCTCACGCAGCAACTCCACGACCCGACGGAACAGCGTCATGTGGGCGCCGGAGAGCACCGAGAGCCCCACCGCGTCCGCGTCCTCCTGGATGGCGGTCTCGACGATCTGCTCCGGTGTCTGGTGCAGCCCGGTGTAGATGACCTCCATGCCGGCGTCCCGGAGCGCCCGCGCGACCACCTTGGCGCCGCGATCGTGGCCGTCCAGGCCGGGCTTGGCCACGACAACCCGAGTCCGAGAGCTCATCGTCGACAGCTCCTTCGCTACCCAAACGGGCGCGGCGGTGCCGCGCTGCTGAACGAACATTAACCCAGGCCGACGCGGGTTCCACCAGGTCGCGCCGCCCATCGCGCAACGCAGCAGGTCGAGGGCGGTGCGTAGCGGAATCGGCGTTAACGAGTCGCGGCACAAACAGTTACTAATTCGGGCGGTTCATGGCAGACCATGCCAGATCAGATCCATGAATGTGCGGGTACGACTTGTGGGCCCGATAACGGGTTGGCTACGGTGTCCCCCGGTGCAACATCCACGCCAGTTTTCGCATTGACAACGGAGGGCGCGCGTGGTTTACCGGCCACCACCGAAGGAGCCTGAGAGATATCGCGGGCGACGTCGCGCACCCACCCCTCCCCGCAGCCGCTACGCGGCGGTCGTCACAACCGCCTTCGTCGGGGCCGGTGTCGTCGCGTTCGCCGCCGGCGCCGGGATCCCGGACGCCAAGCAGTCGCCACAAGCGCTGTCCGTCGACACCGCGGAGCTGCTCGACCGCGCGGCCATGGCCGAGCGGTCGTCCCGTGACTTCGACCGAGGGCCCGCCACCTCAATCAACCAGCCGGCGCCCGACGTGTGGCTGCTGCCGGTTCACGGCTACCGGTTCACCTCTCAGTTCGGCCCGCGCTGGGGCAAGCTCCACGCTGGCGTGGACATGGCGATCAGCGAGGGCACGCCGTACATGGCCGCGCGTGGCGGGGTCGTGAAGCTGGCGAGGTGGTGGGGCGGCTACGGCTACTGCATCGTCATCGACCACGGCGACGGCATCGAGACCGTGTACGGCCACTCCTCGAAGCTTCTGGTCAAGGAGGGGCAACGGGTCGAGGCCGGCCAGGTCATCGGGCTGATCGGCAACACCGGGCATTCGTACGGCGCCCACCTGCACTTCGAGATCCACATCAACGGTCGCCCGACCGACCCGGTACCCTACCTGCGCCGTCACGGCGTGGACATACCCCGACAAGTCGAGGCAATCTTCACCGGCGAGGCCACCCCCTGAGCCGAGCCGGGTGACGAGAAACTGGGAGAAAACCACCCGTATCAAACCGTATGGGTGGTTCTCAAAAATGTGACGTGGTATAGGTCACGGGAAGCGACGAGACCTGCGTCACACTCCCGCTATTCGTGCTTACCGGTCAGTAGCCCCTGTTACTGGGCAATTTGACCGTGTTTCAGCGTGGGCGACGACACGAACAGCCCGCCCGCTCCCCATCCGCTGCGGCCCGCCGTCCTGGTCCACGGCAGAGTTGGCAGTCGCGCGTTGTTGACCGAGCCAGTCAACGCGAACGCCAGTGCCCAGACGACGGAGGTCTCCGCCGTGCAGGACGCCAACCTGAACGACGAGCGAACCGACAGCGAGGAGCAGGCCGAAGCGCGTGCCGGACGGATGGCCCGCCTCCTCCAGTACGGTCGCCGCGCTCCCCGCGCTGCCCGGTACAAGGCGCGCCACGCGGCCCAACGGGTGGGTCGCCACGCGGCCCGGCGAGCCCGCGCCGCCGCCCGGCGCGGTCGCTCCCTCGGCCTCGGTGCCGCGGCCCTCACGGTCGCCAGCCTCGCCGCCGTGGGCGGATCGGCCCCCGGCGGCCTCCTGCCGCAGCCGACCAACACATCGACCATGGCGCAGGGCGTTCTCAATCGCTCCACCGAGGAGCGGGCGGACCGCTCGACCCGGACCGCTCCCAGCACCTCGCCGTCGCCCACCGAGCCCGCACCCACCCCGTCGGCCACGCCGAGCAGCGCGCCGCCGCCCGCCCCGCCGAAGCCCAAGCCGGCCTGGGTGAGCCCGATGCCTGGGGCCACGGTCACCTCGTGCTTCGGCCTGCGGTGGGGCATCCACCATGCGGGCATCGATCTCGCGCTGCCGCCCGGCACCCCGGTGCTCGCCGTGGGCGCGGGCACGGTCGAGGCGGCCGGGTGGATCTACGCCGGCTACGGCATCTCGGTCGTGATCAACCACGGCAACGGCTACCTGACGCACTACGCGCACCTGAGCAAGGCCACGGTCTCGCCGGGCCAGAAGGTCTCGGCCGGCCAGCAGATCGGCACCGAGGGCTCCACCGGCGACTCCACCGGACCGCACCTGCACTTCGAGGTGCACAAGGGCATGTGGAACCAGATCGAGCCGGCCAAGTGGCTGCGCGACCGCGGCGTCCACATCCCCGGCTGCTGACGCCGCACCCTCAGGGAAGAGGACGCCGCAGCCTCGGGACAGAGACGTTGGTGACCCCGCGCGACGCGCACTTCTGACGGCGCGCTAGAGCTTCTCGATCGGGGCGTGCCGGAGGACCAGCCACAGCACCTGGTCGCCGAAGTCGATCTGCGCCTGCGCCCGGGGCCCGTGCCCCTCGACGGTGAGCACCCGGCCCAACCCGTACCGCTGGTGGTTGACCCGGTCCCCGGCGGCGAGGCTGGGCACCGCGGGCAGGTCGCTCGCCGTCGCCAGGCCGGCCACCGGGACACCCAGCCTGCTGGCGATCCCGGCGGCCTTCGGCGTACCGTCCGCGAACCGGGCGGCCGCCGACCGGCCGCCGACGCCGCCGTTGGTCTGGCCCCACGACGTGTACGCCGTGTCCGTGCGCTGCCAGTCGACCAGCTCGGCAGGCAGCTCATCGAGGAACCGCGACGGCGCGTTGTACTGCGGCTGCCCCCACGCCGAGCGGGTCACCGCCCGCGTGACGTACAGCCGCCGGCGGGCGCGGGTGATTCCCACGTACGCCAACCGGCGCTCCTCCTCGAGCTCCCGGGGATCGCCGAGCGAGCGCAGGTGCGGGAAGGAGCCCTCCTCCATGCCGGTCAGGAACACCACGGGGAACTCCAGCCCCTTCGCGGTGTGCAGGGTCATCAGGGTGACCACGCCCTGTTGTTCGGGATCGTCGGACGGCACCTGGTCGGCGTCGGCGACGAGGGCGACCTGTTCGAGGAACCCGGCCAGGGTCGGGCGGGCCTCCGGATCGCCCGCCTCCGCCGCTGCCTCGGCCCGCTCGGTGTACTCCCGGGCCACGCTGACCAGCTCCTGCAGGTTCTCCACCCGGCCGGCGTCCTGCGGGTCGACGCTGTTCTCCAGCTCGTCGAGGTACCCGGAGCGGCGCAGCGCCGCCTCCAGCACATCCTCGGGCGGGGCGGACGCGGCGAGCTCGCGCAGCCCGTCCAGCAGCGCCACGAACTCGGCGATCGCGTTCACCGCGCGGGTGGAGATGCCGGGCGCCTGCCCCGCGTGCCGCAGCGCCTCGCCGAACGACATCCGCTCGCGCGCCGCGAGGGCCTCGATGCACGCCTCGGCGCGCTCACCGATCCCCCGCCGTGGCGTGTTGAGGATCCGCCGCACGCTCACCGTGTCGTCGGGGTTCACGATCGCGCGCAGGTACGCCAGTGCGTCGCGCACCTCCTTGCGCTCGTAGAAGCGCACCCCGCCGACCACCTTGTACGGCAACCCGACGCGGATGAACACCTCCTCGAAGACGCGCGACTGGGCGTTGGTCCGGTAGAAGACCGCCACCTCGCCGGGGCGTACCCCCTCCTCGTCACCGAGCCGGTCGATCTCGCGGGCCACCCAGTCGGCCTCGGCGTGCTCGGTGTCCGCCACGTACCCGACGATCGGCGGCCCCGCACCCGCGTCCGTCCACAGCCGCTTGGGCTTGCGCTCGGTGTTGCGGTCGATCACCGCGTTGGCGGCGCTCAGGATCGTCTGCGTCGAGCGGTAGTTCTGCTCGAGCAGGATCGTGCGGGCGTCGGGGAAGTCCCGCTCGAACTCCAGGATGTTGCGGATCGTCGCCCCGCGGAACGCGTAGATGGACTGGTCGGCGTCGCCCACCACGCACAGCTCGGCGGGTGGCGGATCCGTCGCGTCCGCCGGCCCCACGAGTTCCCGGACGAGCACGTACTGCGCGTGGTTGGTGTCCTGGTACTCGTCAACGAGCACGTGGCGGAACCGCCTGCGGTACTTCTCCGCGACCGCCGGCTTCGCCTGCAGCAGGCTCACCGTCGTCATGATCAGATCGTCGAAGTCCAGCGCGTGCGCCTCGCGCAGCCGACGCTGGTAGAGCTGGTACGCCTCGGCCAGCGCCCGCTGGTTCGGCCCCCGCGCGCGGGCGCTGAACTCGTCCGGGTCCACCAGTTCGTTCTTCAGGTTCGACACCTGGGCGGCCAGCGCGCGGGCCGGGTACCGCTTCGGGTCCAGGTCCAGCTCGCGGGCGACCAACTGCATCAGCCGGCGCGAGTCGTCCTGGTCGTAGATCGAGAACGTCGACTTCAGCCCGGCGTGCTCGTGCTCGGCACGCAGGATCCGCACGCACGCGGCGTGGAACGTGGACACCCACATCAGCCGGGCGCGCCCCCCGACCAGCGCCGCCACCCGCTCCTTCATCTCCCCCGCCGCCTTGTTCGTGAACGTGATCGCGAGGATCTCCCCGGGGTGCACGCCCCGGGCGGCGAGCAGGTACGCGATGCGGTGGGTGAGGACCCGGGTCTTCCCCGAGCCGGCCCCGGCCACGATCAGCAGCGGGCCACCGGTGTGCGTCACCGCCTGACGCTGCGGCTCGTTGAGGCCCTCCAGCAGCGCCTCGGCGCCCGCCGAGCGGGGCCGGGCGGAGAGCGCGGGACCGGCCGCGGGAGGTTCGGCGCGGGCGTGCCCGGCCGTCCGTTCCAGCTCGGCCGCGCCCCGCACGAGCCGACCCGGGACGGGCGCGTTCACGGGGCCGGAATCAGGAGGCAACATCGCACCCGCGAGTCTATGCCGCGACGGGGACATCCCCTCGGCACGCGCCGGCCAGGCTTGCGGTAGGCCATCCCTTGGCTGCCACCCCGGCCGCCGCTAGACTTACTCGCCGTGACCAACCAGGCGCGCTTCTACTTTTTCTACGGCTGCGGGAGTCCGGCAGCCGTAGGTCGCGCCTGAGACGAAAGACCTGCGAAGCCCCGGGCCCCCGAGGACCCGGGGCTTCAGGCTTCCGGGTGCGGGTCCCCGAGGCGAAGCCAGACGCCGAGGAGACGAGATGACCACACCGACCACGGCCGCCGGCACGGAGACCGACCCGCAGACGGAGGCGAAGATCAACGAGCTGCGCAAACGCATCGACGAGATCGATGCGCAGATCATCGCGCTGTGGCGGGAACGCGCGGAGCTGTCCCGCCAGGTCGGCGCGGCCCGGGTGGCCGCGGGCGGCACGCGGCTCGTGCTGTCCCGGGAGCGGGAGATCCTCGACCGGTTCCGCACCGCGCTCGGCGCCGACGGCACCCAACTCGGCCTGCTGATCCTCCGCGCCGGCCGGGGTCCGCTGTAGGCTCGGTCGCCATGAGCTTTCCCCCGTCCGCCCCGCCCCTGCCGGACGTACGGCGGGTCCTGTGCGTGTTCGCGCACCCCGACGACGTCGACTTCGGCGCAGCCGGCACGGTCGCGCGGTGGGTCGAGGACGGGCTGGAGGTGGCGTACCTCATCGTCACCCGCGGCGACGCCGGCGGCTTCGACGACACCCCGCGGGAGATGATGCCGGCCCTGCGGGAGGCCGAGCAGCGGGCGGCGGCCGCCGCCGTCGGGGTCAAGCAGGTGGACTTCCTGGACGGCTACGCCGACGGAACGCTCACCCCGACCCTCGGGCTCCGCCGAGACATCACGGCCGCGATCCGGCGGTTCCGGCCGGAGCGCGTCCTCACGAACTCGCCGCTGCGGCGGTGGGAGCACCTGGCCGGACCGAGCCACCCCGACCACCTCGCAGTCGGCGAGGCCACCACCTGCGCGATCTATCCCGATGCGCGAAACCCGTTCGCCTTCCCCGAGCTCCTCGCCGAGGGCCTCGAGGCATGGACGGTGTCCGAAGTCTGGTACATGGGTGGCCCGGCCCCGGACCACGTTGTCGACGTCACGGACGCCTTCGACCGGAAGATCGCCGCGCTGCGCGCCCACGCGACGCAGACGTCCCACCTCGACCTCGAGGGGATGCTGCGCGAGCGGATGGCGGCCACGGCGACCACGGGCGGCCTACCCGCCGGACGGCTCGCCGAGGCCTTCACGATCATCCGTACCGCGTAGCCGGCCAACCCACCGAGACGCCGGTTCCCCGGACCGGCCGGTGACCGTACCGCCGCCGTCACCGCGATCTCGTGGAACTCGCGCCGGCTGGAAATTGGGGTGCCGGGCGCTGCACGCTCGGCCGAGGATGGCCGGGTGCTGATACGACGGGAAGAGCCGGCCGATGTCGAGGTCATCCGGGCCATCGTGGCGGCCTCCTTCACCCGCCCCGGTGACGTCGACCCGGTTCCGGCGGAGGTCACTCTGCTGGACGAGCTCCGCGCCGACGACAGCTGGCTGCCCGCACTCTCCCTGGTGGCGGTCGAACCGCACGGCGACGAGGTGGTCGGCCATGTCGTGTGCACCCGTGCGTGGGCCGGCGGGCGACCGGCGCTCGGGCTCGGCCCGCTCGCGGTACGGCCGGACCGGCAGCGGCGCGGGGTGGGCTCGGCGCTGATGCACGCCGTGCTCGCGGCGGCGGACGCCCTGGACGAACCGTTGGTCGCGCTGGTGGGCGATCCCGCGTACTACGGCCGCTTTGGATTCCGCCCGGCGACCGAGTACGGCATCGAGCCGCCGAACCCCGAGTGGGGGCCGTACTTCCAGGTACGTACGCTGTCCGCGCATCAGGGGCAGACGGGCATCTTCGCCTACGCGCCGCCGTTCAACCGGCTGTAGACCCGGCCGCGTGCCGCCTCGCCGGAGAACTCCGACCCGGTCGCCGGAGGACTCCGACCCGGCGCGGGTCAGACCAACCTGCGGTCCGCGGCCCAGCGCGACAGCTCGTACCGATTGGACATCTGCAGCTTGCGCAGCACGTTCGACACGTGCGTCTCGACCGTCTTGATCGAGATGAACAGCTCCTTGGCGATCTCCTTGTAGGCGTAGCCGCGGGCGAGCAGCCGCAGGACCTCCCGCTCCCGGTTCGTGAGCTGGTCCAGCTCGGGATCGGTCACCGGCACGTCCGGCCGCGCGGCGAACGCGTCCAGCACGAACCCGGCCAGCCGAGGGCTGAACACGGCGTCGCCTTCGGCCACCCGGCGGATCGCGTCGGCCAGTTCCTCGGGGGAGATGGTCTTGGTGACGTACCCGCGGGCGCCCGCCCGGATCAGACCGATCACGTCCTCGGCGGCGTCGGAGACCGAAAGGGCGAGGAAGCGGACCTCCGGGTGGCTGCGGCGGATCGCGTCCAGCACCGCCCGGCCGCCGCCGTCGGGCATGTGCACGTCGAGGAGGACCACGTCCGGTTCGAGCGCGCCGATCTGGGCGACGGCCTCGGCGACCGTGCCCGCCTCGCCGACCACGTCGACGTGCGCGCCGAGTTCGGCCCGCACGCCGGCTCGGAACATCGCGTGGTCGTCGACGAGGAACACGCGCAGGCGCTGCTCGGTCATTGTGCATCCTCCTTCGTCACGGGAAGGCTGAGCCGTACCTCGGTGCCCTCACCCGGCGCGCTGTGGATCTCGGCCTGTCCGCCGTGCCGGCGCATCCGCCCGATGATCGATCCGCGTACCCCGTGCCGATTCTCCTCCACCGCGGCCGGATCGAAGCCGGTCCCCCGGTCCCGGACGAAGACGCTGATCAACTCCGGCTCGACCTCGGCGTACAGCGACACCGTCTGCACCTTGGCGTGCCGGGCCGCGTTGACCAGCGCCTCGCGGGCCGCGGCGACCAGGGCACCCACCCGCTCGTCCACCGCTCGGTCGCCCACCACCACGGTCTCCACCGCGATCCCGTACGTGTCCTCCACCTCCGCCGCGACCTCCTCGATGGCGGCCGCGAACCGGTCGGACGGAGATCCGGTCGGCTTGTAGAGCCAGTTGCGCAGCGTGCGCTCCTGCCCGCGGGCCAGTCGCAGCACGGTCTTCGGATCGGCGGCGCTGCGCTGGATCAACGCGAGCGTGTGCAGCACCTGGTCGTGCACCATGGCGGCGAGCTCGGCGCGCTCCTGCTCGCGGACCCGGGCCTCCCGCTCCGACTGGAGCTGGCCGAAGATCCGCCAGAGCAGCGGCGCGAAGACCAGCGCCACGGCGCCGACGCCGACCATGGCCAGCAGGACGCTGTTGACGATCCCGCCGATGCCGTTCTGGGAGACGGGCGAGATCACCGTGACGATCGCCATGATGCCGATGGCCACCAGCACCGCACCGCCGACGAAGCGCAGCAGGAGCGACGGGCGGCGGTCGGCGCCGACGACGCCGTCGGACCCGACCGGTGACCCCGGCTCCCGGCGCCACCGGTCGGGTCCGGCCTGGTGCCAGACGATGGCGGCGCCGACCGCGGTGATCGCGATGAGCCAGCCGATGGCGGCGTTGAACCCACCCCACCCGATATGTGACTGGAGGATCAGGACGCCGATCGCGATCGCCAGGTAGGGCAGCATCTGGCCCCAGTTCCGCCTGGCGTGGCCGGCCTCGGGGTGTACGGGAAGGACGGCCCAGTAGACCGCGTACAGCAGCGCCCCCAGGCCGTTGAGGCCGAGCATCACGACGAACGCGATCCGCACGGCCGCGACGGGCACGCCGAGGTGCCCCGCGATACCGGAGGCGACGCCGGCGAAGACCCGGTCGTCCAGCCGCCGGTAGAGGCGGCGGGCGGGGTGGGCGGAGCCGGCGATGGGGACCTCCGGAATGTCGTCGACCGCGGCCTCTGCGGGCCGCCTGGATATCTGGTGGCTGGGGTCGTAACCGATGGTCACACGCCACGGACGGGTGGTACCACGGGGAGTACCCGTATGTTTGCGGGCGGCGGAATTCAGGGTCGGCTCAGGGTCGCCGCCCGAGGCAGCTCGGGCCGGTGAGCGGCCAGGATCGAGGCATGACGGACGACAGCAGCCCTCCACCCTCGGTGCCGCCCACCGGACCCGGGTACACCGGCCCACCGCCCGGCCCCCGCGCCACGGCACGGGACGGCCTGGTGCGCCCGCTGCACGGCCGGTACCTGGCCGGCGTGTGCGCGGCGATCGCGCGTGCCACCAACACCGACCCGGTGCTCTGGCGCGTGCTCGCGGTGGTTTTGACGATCTTCGGCGGCATCGGTCTGCTGCTCTACCTCCTGGGCTGGCTGCTCATCCCCGAGGAGGGGGACACCGCCTCACCGATCGAGGCCCTCGCCGGCCGGGGCACCTCGAACACCTCCCCGGTCACCGTCGTGGTGGTGGCGGTGCTCGCCGCTCTCGTCTTCTTCTTCGTCGTGGCCGACAGTTTCCGGGTCGCGGTGCTCGGCATGGTCGCGGTGCTGGCGGCCCTGCTCCTCCTGCTCCACCGCTCGAACACCGGCCGGCAGGCGGGTGGCGGCCGGGTCGGCGCCCCGGGCGTGCCACCCACACCCACCAACGAACCGACGACACCCGGCGCGCCCCCGGTCGCGCCGGCGGGGTCCCCCGATGTCCCGTCCGCACCCCCGTCCGCCACAGCGCCCGCGCCGACCGCGACCGAGCAACCGATGACCCGTCCGCAGGAGGTCACGACCCCACCGACCGTGAGCCCACGGGCCCAACCCACGCTGGCCCAGCCCACGGTGACCCAGTCCACGGTGACCCAACCCACCGCGACGCACCCCACCGGCTATCCGCCGCCACCGCCCGGCGGATACCGGCCACCCTTCGCGCCGCACGGGCCGTACGCGAGCCTCCCGCCACCACCGGCCCCGCCGCGACCGTTCAGGCAGCCGCGACCGCCCAAGCCGCCGCGACCGCCGCGTCAACCGTCCCGCCTGGGTGCCCTGGTGCTGTCGCTGATGTGCCTTGCGCTCGGTACGGTCGTCGCGGTCGACCTGACCACCGACCTGGTCCGGCCGTCGATGTACGTCGCCACGGCGCTCACCGTGGTCGGGCTTGGGCTGCTGGTCGGCGCGTGGCTGGGTCGTGCCCGGTGGCTGATCGCACTCGGCGTGCTGCTGACGATCATCCTCAGCGTCGTCACCGTCGCCGAGAGGTGGGCCGTCGGCCGCCACGCTTCTGTGGTCATCTGGCGTCCGCAGTCCGTCGCGGAACTCCAGGCCCAGTACCAGCTCGACTTCGGCGACGCCACACTGGACCTGCGCGACGTCGACTTCGCCGCCGCGCCGGACCCGGTGAGCCTGCAGGTCGATGTGAACTTCGGCCGCCTGCGGGTGATCCTGCCGCCCAACGTCGACGTGGACGTGACCGCGTCTGTCGACTTCGGCGACGCGCACGTGCTCGGCCGTCACTGGGGCGGCATCGACACCCGGTCCCAGCAGGTACATGACCCGGGAGCGGACGGTGTCGGTGGCGGGAAGCTGCTGCTCGACGTCCGGATCGACGCGGGCAACATGGAGGTAACCCGATGAAGGCACATCGTACGGACGGCCTGTCGCTGACGTTCGGGCTGATCTTCCTCTCGATCGTGGCGTGGTGGCTGACAGTACAGTTCGTCGATGTGTCGCTGCCGAACGCCGGGTGGTTGGTGGCGGGCACCCTGATCCTGCTCGGTCTGCTCGGCCTCGTCGGCGCGCTTCGGCCCAATCGCCCCGCCCCGACCGCACCCGGCACCGAGCCACCTCCGGCCACCCCGGGCAGCGAACCGCTTTCGGCCACCCCGGGCAGCGGGCCTCCGGCCACCCCGGGCAGCGAGGCGCCTTCCGACCCGGGTACCGACCCGGTCTCCGCGCCGACCGTACCGACCGGCGGTGCCACGACCGCCGTGACCCAGGCGAGCGACGCGGCGAGGACGCCGGCCGAGGATGGACCGGCCGGACCGGCGCACCAAGCGCCGGCTGGAGGGGGCGCGGTGAGCGAGATCTCACCGGACGCACCGGGCGACGGCCCCGGTGACGAGGACCCCAGGGCGGGGTGACGCGGACAGACGCCACGGCGACCTATGCTGGCCGGTGGCCGACCGCGTGGTCGGCCACCGGCCAGCCCTTCTCGTCCCGTCGTCCCGGCGGGCAACCGGCAAGGAGCCCAGCCCTCATGACCGAACCCCCCGCGCGGCTCGCGGGCACCGGACCGGTGCGCGTGCAGCCGATCCGCGTCGGCACGGTCGCCGCCCGCACGCTCACCGCGGAACTGCGGCGTCTCACCGGGCCCAAGTCCGCGCTGGTGGTCGGCGCGCACGCCGGCTCCCCCGTGCTGGCCGCCGCGCTCGCCGGGACCGGGCCCACGGACACGCTTGCGGTGGTCCCTTCGGCCGGCAGTGGCGCTGCCGAGCTGCGCGCGCAGCTCGGGCAGTCCAGCCACCGGCCCGGTGACCGGGTGCGGGTGCTCGACTCGCTCGCTGAGGTGGATCCGGTCGACGTGATCGTCGTCGCGCAGCCACTGGCCGGCTCCCCGGACGCGGTTCGCGCCGAGATCGAGGACCTGGCGAAGCGGCTCACCCCGGGCGGCGTGCTCTCCGTCGCGGCGGTCGCGGTCCCCGGGCTCGGTGGCGAGGCCGCCGCCGAACTCGGCGTAATCGCGCTCCGGCACGGGGTCGGCTCCGACCTGGTGCTGCGCAACGCGCCGCCGCTGCGCGTACACCGACTGCGCTTCTCCCCGGCGGACACGGCGGCCGCCGCCCGGCTCGCCCCGGCGTACCGGCCGTCGAGCGTGCCGTTGACCCGCACCATGCACATCGACTCGAACGGGGTGGCCGCGGCGGGGATCGCCCTGGGGCTGGCGGCGCTGGTGAGGGCGGCCCGTCCCACGTCGCGGCTCTGGCTGCTGCCGGCCCTGGCCGCCGCGCCGGTGGCGGCGTTCTTCCGCGACCCGGAGCGTGAGGTGCCGGAGGACGAGGACGCGATCGTGGCGGCGAGCGACGGCAAGGTCCTGTCCGTGGAGCGGGTGGCCGATTCGCGGTTCGGCGAGCACGAGTTTCTGCGTATCGCGGTGTTCCTCTCCGTGCTCGACGTGCACGTCAACCGGGCGCCGGTGGCGGGCCGGGTCGTGGACCACTTCGTCACCGACGGCGGGTTCGCCGCTGCGATGAAGCCCGAGGCCGAGCACAACGTCGCGGCGTACACGGTGCTGGACACCGCGCACGGCACGGTGGTGGTGGCCCAGCGGACCGGGCTGATCGCCCGGCGCATCGTGCAGCGGGCGCCGGTCGGGGCGCTGCTGGCGAAGGGCGAGCGGTTCGGGCTGATCCGCTTCGGCTCCCGCACCGACGTCTACCTGCCGGCGGCGGCCGCCCGTCCGCTCGTCTCCGTCGGCGACCGGGTGTACGGCGGTTCGACGATCATCGCCCGCTGGACCGCCTAGCGCCGGGATCGCCCGCGTCCCGGATACTGGGTGATCCACCCGATTTCCTTGGTCTCGCGGGGTTGGCGGCTCTCGGGATGCAGGAAGTCGCGGTGTCCGGGGCTTGGTGCGGCACGAGTTCTTTGAATTCGCGGTGATCACGCCCCTCGCCCCTGGGATGGCGCGATTCCCCGGGAAGCCCTGGTGGCGATCGTGGACCTCTTGACACGGCCGTAACTTCAAGTACTTTATTTGGACACCGAATATAGTTGCGGAAGGAAGTCAGGTGACGGCCACCTCCGGGGCGCGACTGCGCGATGTCAACCGGGTAGCGGTGCTCTCCCTGCTGGGCCGGCATGGTCCGCTGTCGCGAGCCGACATCGCCCGGCGGCTCGGGCTGAGCCCGGCCACGGTCACGACGGTTACCAGGTCACTGATCGAGGCCGGCGTAATCCGCAAGGTCGACGAGGCCTCCCCGAGAGGTGGACGCCCCGGTGAGCTGCTGGCGGTGGTCGGCTCCGCGGCGGTCGCGATCGGCGTCAAGGTCGCCTCGGGCCGGGTCACCGGAGTGCGCGCCGACCTCGACGGCACCGTGCAAGAGACGTTCTCCGCGCCCTTCGCCGAAACGGGTGCCAACCCCTTCGACGCCTTGGCTCAGCTGCTCGCGCCACACCTGTCGGCAGCGGACGCGGGCCGACTGCTGGGTGTAGGGCTCGGCGTGCCCGGGTTCGTCGACAGCCGCACCGGGCTGGTCGAAGCGCCGCTGCTCGGCTGGCGACACATGCCGCTGGGGGACTACCTGACCCGACTGCTCGGCGTGCCGGTGCTCGTTGACAACGACGTGAACACCCTCGCCGCATATGAGCACCTGTACGGCATCGGCCGAGCGTACGAGGACTTTCTGACGATCACGCTCGGCCGCGGCCTCGGGGCGGCGATCGTCTGTGACGGTGACCTGCGCCGGGGAGGGCACGGGGCGGCCGGCGAGCTGGGCCACCTGCCCGTGGACGACCAGGGACCGCCCTGCCACTGCGGTAAACGGGGCTGCCTGGAGACGTACGTCAGCGACGCCGCGCTGCTCGACCAGGCGCGCCGGGCCGGCGTCGTGGGCGAGCGGGCGGTGCCCGCCGACCTGCTGGCGGCCGCGGACGCCGGCCACGTCACGGCACGGGAGATCTACCGGCACGCTGGCAGCCGGCTCGGCACTGTCGTGGCCGGAGTGGCCGCAGTGCTCGACCCGCAGGCGATTCTGATCAGCGGGGAGGGCTCGCTCGCCTGGCCACACCTGTCCGACGGCTTCCTGGACGCCTTCCACCGTGGCACGTTCCCGCCGCTCGCCGACGGCGTCGCGGTGCACGTTGACCCATGGGACGACACGAAGTGGGCGCTGGGCGCGGCCGCTCTCGTGCTGCGCGCCCCATTCACCGCGGCGCTCACCGCCGACGGGCAGGTGAACGCGATCCGGGCGCGCCTGGCCGCGTTTCCCGGCGCGGAAGGAACCCAGGAATGAGAGCCCGTCGGTGGCGGCGGGTCGGCGTCGCGCTGGCCTTCCTCTCCCCCAGCCTGGTCACGCTGCTGGCCTTCTGGATCGGGCCGATGCTCGGCACGGTCTGGGTCAGCCTCCAGGACTGGAATCTGATCGGCGTGCCCAGGTTCGTCGGCCTCGACAACTACATCGAGCTGTGGCACGACCGCGAGTTCCACGCCGCGTTCGGCCATACCCTCGGCTACCTCGCCGGCTACCTGCCGCTGGTGCTCGCCAGTGGGTTGGCCGTAGCGCTGCTGCTCAACGCGAGACTGCCCGCGATGACTCTGTACCGGGCGGCGTTCTTCCTGCCGGTCATCACCAGTTGGGTAGCCGTGTCCCTGCTGTGGAAGTGGCTGCTCAATCCGGCCGGTGGCCTGGTCAACCGGATGCTGGAGGCGATCGGTGTGTCGGGGCCGGGTTGGTGGACGTCGCCGGACTGGGCGATCCCGTCCGTCATCCTCGCCTCGGCCTGGAAGGACGTTGGGTTCGTCGCGGTGATCCTGCTCGCGGGGCTGCAGGCGATCCAGCGCGACGTGTTCGATGCCGCGACGCTCGATGGTGCCGGCCCGTGGCGGCAGCTGCGCAGCATCACGCTGCCGCTGCTCTCCCCGTCGCTGTTCTTCGTCGTGGTGATCAGCTTGATCAACGGCTTCCAGGTCTTCGACCAGATCTGGGTGATGACCGAAGGCGGGCCGGGCGGCGCCTCGAGCGTGGTGGTCGAACAGATCGTGAAGTACGCGTTCTCGTACGGGCGGGTCGGCTACGCCTCGGCGATGAGCATCGTGCTGTTCGCGGTGATCCTTCTGGTCACCGCCGTACAGCTGCGGCTGCAGCGGAGGTGGGTCCACTATGACTAGGACCATCCCGCACTACGCCGCGCTGACCAGGACAATCCTGCGCTACGCCGCGCTCACCGTCGGCGCCGCCGCGATGGTCGGTCCGTTCCTGTGGATGCTCGCCACGTCCTTGACCACGGACGCGCAGCTCGGCGACGTGGACGCGCCGCTCGTGCCGGATCCCGCGACGGTCGAGCCGTACGGGCGCCTCGGCGAGGCCTTCCCGTTCTGGCGTTTCGCAATCAACAGCCTCGCGGTCGCCTCGGTCTCCACGCTGCTGCAGCTGGTCACGAGCGCAACCGCCGCCTACGCCTTCAGCCGCCTGCGCTTCCGGGGCGACAACGCGATCTTCCTGCTCTACCTGGCCACGATGATGATCCCGATGCAGGTGATCATCGTGCCACTGTTCATCGAAATGCGTCACCTCGGACTGGTCGACACCTACGCCGGGCTCCTGCTGCCCACGGTGGTCTCCAGCTTCGGGGTCTTCATGCTCCGGCAGGCGTTCCTCGCGCTGCCGAAGGAACTGGACGAGGCGGCCTTCGTTGACGGGGCCGGACACCTACGGGTCTTCGCCCAGGTGCTGCTGCCCCTGGTCGCGCCCGCGCTGGCGACGTTCGCCGTGTTCGCCTTCATGTCCAGCTGGAACGCGTTCCTGTGGCCGCTGGTCATCGCGCAGACCGAGGCACACATGACCCTGCCGGTCGGCCTGTCGCTGCTGCAGGGGAGGTACAGCACGGCGTGGAACGTCGTCATGGCCGGGTCGACCGTGTCGGTCCTGCCGATCCTCGCGCTCTACGTCTTCGCCCAGCGGTACGTGGTGCGCGGAATCACCTTCACCGGAATCAAGTCGTAGCGAGGGGAATCCGATGAGCAGAACCCGAAGGATCACGGCGGCAGCCGTGGCCGCGATGACCGCGGTGAGCCTCCTGACCGCGTGCGGCAACGACGGCGGCACCGCCGGTGGCGGGGACGACGCCACCGGCGTCATCACCTACTTCACCTTCTCCGCCGCGCCCGACCATCTCAAGGAACTGGAAGCGATCGCCGCCGAGTTCGAGAAGCAGAACAACGGCATCGACGTGCAGATCCAAACGGCCTCCTACCAGGACTACTTCACCAAGCTGCAGACCGCGATCGCGGGCGGCAAGGCGCCGGACACGTTCGAGCTGAACTACGAGAACTTCGTCACCTACGCCCGAGCGGGGGCGCTGCTCGACCTCGACTCGCTGGCCGCCAAGGACCCCGACTATGACCCGAACCGGGTCTATCCGAAGGCGCTGGAGGCCTTCAAGCACAACGGCAAGCAGTACGCGCTGCCGACCACGTTCTCGACCGTCGTGCTCTTCTACAACAAGAAGCTGTTCGACGCCGCCGGCGTGCCGTACCCGACCTCGTCGTGGACCTGGGCCGATGAGAAGGCCGCCGCAGAGAAGCTGACCGACCGCACCAAGGGCATCTACGGCGACTACCAGCCGGTCACCTTCCACGAATTCTACAAGGCGCTGGCTCAGGCCGGTGGCTCGTTCTTCTCGCCGGACGGCAAGAAGGCGACGTTCAACGACGCCAAGGGTGTGGAGGCGGCCAACTGGCTGCTGAGCAAGCCGGGCACGGTCCAGCCGACGGTCGCCGAGATCGGCGGCAAGGCCGATTACGACACGGCGCTGTTCAAGTCCGGGAAGCTGGCGATGTGGCACAACGGCATCTGGCAGATCGACGGGCTGGCCGCCACCGAGGGTCTGGACTTCGACATCGTCGTCGAGCCGGGCCACACCCAGCGCGCCAACGCGGTGTTCATGAACGCCACCGCCGTGTCCGCCAAGACCAGCAAGCCCACCGCCGCGTGGAAATGGGCCCGGTTCCTGAGCACCGCGCGGGAGACCGTGCAGACGCGGCTCGCCTCCAACTGGGAGCTGCCGGCGGTCAACGACGACAGCGCGTTCCGCGAGTACCTGGCCAAGACACCGCCGGCGAACCGGCAGGCGATCTTCGACGCGCTGGACGCGATCGCGCTCCCGCCGGTTATCGACACGCAGCAAACGAAGATGCAGGACATCGTCACCCAGGCGCTGGAGAAGGCGGCCTCTGGACAGGTCAGCGTCCAGCAGGCGCTCGACGAAGCCGCCGAAGCCGTAAACGCCCTGCTCAAGTAGCCGAAGCCCGCGGGGTGTGGCCGGCCCGGCCACACCCCGCGGGGCTGTCCGTACCGAATCAACTGCCGTACCGAACCAAGCAGGAGGATCCGGCGTGCCGTTCGCCGCACCGCCCACGGTGCACGCTCTCGCCGAGCGCAGCATCGCACTGATCGAAGCCCACCAGCATCCGTCCGGCGCCTACCCGGCCAGCCCCACGTACCCGGTCTACCGGTACAGCTGGCTGCGGGACGGGTCGTTCATCGCGGACGCGATGAGCCGGGCCGGCCGGCCGGACAGCGCCGAAGCCTTCTTCGGCTGGTGCGCCCGGGTCATGCAGGACCGCTCCGACCGGGTCGCGGAACTGGTGGCACGCGCCGGGCGCAGCGAGCACATCGGCGCGGACGAGATGCTCCCGGCGCGGTACACCCTCGACGGCGGCGACTCCGACGAACCGTGGTGGAACTTCCAGCTCGACGGGTACGGCACCTGGCTGTGGGCGCTGCACGCCCACCTGGCGCGGTACGGCCGGCCCGCCGAGCCGTACCAGTCGGCGGTCGCCTCCACGGTGGACTATCTGGTGGCCTTCGGTGACCGGCCCTGTTACGACTGGTGGGAGGAGCACCCCGAACACCAGCACGTCGCCACACTGGGCGCGGTCACCGCCGGGCTACGCGCCGCCACCGTGCTCGTTGACAAGCATGGTCGACCGCTGCTGGACGCCACCCGGAGGGCGTCCGCGCGGGAGCGTGCCCTGGCCATCAACGCGCTCATCCTCGAACGAGGTGTGCACGACGGGCACCTGACCAAGTGGCTCGGCAGCACCGCGGTGGACGGCAGCCTGCTCGCCTGCCTCACGCCGTTCCAGACCGTCGATCCGCACGGCCCGATCGCGGCACGCACCTACGACGAGATACGCCGTAAGCTGCTGCGCGGCGGTGTCTACCGGTACCTCGGGGACACGTTCTACGGCGGTGGGGAATGGCTGATCCTCACCGCCTGGCTCGGCTGGTACGAGGCACGTACCGGGCGCAGGGAGCAGGCGCTGACCCGGCTCGACTGGATCACGGCGCAGGCCACGGCCGACGGGCTACTGCCCGAACAGGTCAGCGGCGACGTTCAGCAACCGTCCTCCATCGCTGAGTGGACCGAGCGGTGGGGCCCGGTGGCCACCCCGCTGCTGTGGTCGCACGCCATGTTCCTGACCCTCGCGGTTGAGAGCGGAATCTGGCCATGCTGAGTCACCGTCCATATGGGAGTGAGCATCCGTACCGGTACGACCTCGACCAGCGGGTACCGGTCCACCCACTGGCCGGTGACGTGTACGAGATCCGCGTGCTCGCCGATCCGGCGGTCAGCGAGGTCGTCGTGGTCTTCGCCGACGGGACCACAGTGCCCGCCGCGCCGGCCGATCCGACCCGCCTCGTCCTCGACCACGGTCCACCGCCGGCCGCGCCCGCCGGGTCCGAAGGGCATCTGGCCGCGGCGGCCGCGGCCATGCCGGACACCGGTGGGCGCACGGTCTGGGTCGCCACCGCCACGGCCGGTGCGGACACGTCGTACCGCGTCACCGCCCGGACGGCGGCCGGACACGAGGTGACCGCCGGGCCGTTCACCGTACGGCCGCTGACCTGGCGCCCCGACGGTGGTCGACTCGCGGTCGACGACCCCGGTGCGGTCGGCGTGCTCGACCCCGCCAGCGTGAGCTGGCTGGTAGGCACCGACGGTCCGCGACGGGTCCGCTTCGCGCTGCGCCTGGAACCCGACACGCACGTGGTCGGGTTCGGCGAGCGGTTCAACGCCCTCGACCAGCGCGGCGAGGTGCTCGACGCGGTGGTGTTTGAGCAGTACAAGCGGCAGGGCCACCGCACATACCTGCCGATGCCGTTCTTCATCGCCGTCGGGTCGGGCTGGGGGTGCCACCTGGTCACCAGCCGGCGCACCTGGTACGACGTCGGCGCGACCGATCCATCCCGGCTGATCGTCGAGGCCGAGGTCGACCCCGCCGACCCGGTCCTGCCCGTGCGGATCTACGCCGGCGATCCGGCCACGGTCCTGCGGGCGTTCCTCTCCGAGACCGGGCCGGCGCGTGTGCCACCGGAGTGGGTCTTCCGGCCGTGGATGAGCGGCAACGAGTGGAACACCCAGGAGCGTGTCCTGCGCGAGGTGCGGCGCAGCCTCGCGGAGGACATCCCGGTCGGCGTGGTCGTCATCGAGGCGTGGAGCGACGAACAGACCTTCGTGGCGTTCCGCGACGCGCGCTACCCGGTGCACCCCGACGGCGCGCCGCACCGGCTGGCGGACTTCGAGTTCCCCGCCGACGGGGCGTGGCCCGACCCCAAGGGCATGGTGGACGAGCTGCACGCCGCTGGCGTACGCGTCCTGCTGTGGCAGATCCCGCTGGTGCCCACCGATCGGGGCGACACCGGCCAGGTGGCGGCCGATCTGCGGACCATGGTCGAGCGTGGCTACTGCGTGCGGGAGGCGGACGGGCGCCCGTACCGCAACCGGGGCTGGTGGTTCCCCGGCGCATTGCTGCCGGACTTCACCAACGCGGACGCGCGGCGCTGGTGGCTGGCGAAGCGGCGCTACCTGCTCGACGAGGTGGGCATCGACGGCTTCAAGACCGACGGCGGCGAGCACCCCTGGGGCCACGACCTGCGGTACGCCGACGGTTCGCGCGGCGACGCCGGCAACAATCTCTTCGCGGTCCGGTACGCGGCCGCGTACCACGAGCTGTTCGCCGAGTGCGGGGTCGACGGGGTGACCTTCAGCCGGGCCGGGTTCACGGGCTCGCCGGCCTACCCGGCGCACTGGGCCGGCGACGAGGACTCGACCTGGGAGGCGTACCGCGCCGCCATCACCGCCGGGCTCACCGCCGCATCGAGCGGAATCTTCTTCTGGGGCTGGGACCTGGCCGGCTTCTCCGGCGAGATCCCCGGCGCAGAGCTGTATCTACGCGCTGCCGCGATGGCCTGCTTCTGCCCGATCATGCAGTACCACTCGGAGTTCAACCACCACCGGTCACCCTCGCGCGACCGTACGCCGTGGAACATCGCCGAGCGCACCGGCGACGACCGAGTCCTGCCGATCTTCCGGCGGTTCGCCAAGCTGCGCGAGCGGCTGGTGCCCTACCTGGTGGAGCAGGCGGCCCGGTCGGTCGGCAGCGGTCGGCCGCTGATGCGACCGCTGTTCTTCGACTACGGCGACGACGAGCGGATCTGGTCCTACCCCCGGCAGTACCAACTCGGCGACGACCTGCTGGTGGCGCCGGTGACCGAACCGGGCGCGACAACCTGGCGGGTGTACCTGCCCGCCGGCGAGTGGGCGGACCTGTTCACCGGGGAACGGCACACGGGCCCGGTGGAGGTGAATCGAGCGGCGCCGCTCGACGAGATCCCGGTCTACCTCCGCCTGCCCGCGTCCCCCACCCTGCCCGCGCAATGGCGGGTCGGCGGGGTGGTGTCAGCCGGGGACTAGACGCGGCGCTGGCGCAGCCAGATGACCGGCCCGCTGGCCAGATAGGCCGCGACGACCAGGGCGAAGGTCACGCGCACGTCCACGAGCGCGCCCAGCACCGGCACCGCCCACAGCCACGGCGGCAACCGGAGCAGGCGGGCCAGTTTCGCGTACGGGAAGCTGGACACCATCGCGAAGGCGAGCAGCGCGACGCCGGCCAACTGCCAGGTCCCCGGGACGGGCAGCCCGATCAGCACGGCGAGGGCGAGCACCCCGGCCGCCATCGTGGTGGGCACGCCGCAGAAGAACCTGCCGTCCTTCGGTGACACGTTGAACCGGGCCAGCCGGATGGCGGCGCAGGCGGCGACGAGCGCGCACGCGACCATCGCGGCGGCCGGTGGCACGCGGCCGGCGAGCGACGCGTAGACGACGACCGGCGCGGCCAGTCCGAAGGAGCACATGTCGGCGAGTGAGTCCATCTGCGCGCCGAACGGGCTGGCGACACCGAGCCGGCGGGCCAGCGCGCCGTCGAGACCGTCGAAGGTCACGCAGGCGATGAGGCAGAGCGCCGCAGTCCGGACGTCGCCGCGCATCGCCAGAAAGATCGCGACGAGGCCCAGGGTGAGACTGGCCAACGTGGCGAGGTTCACCACGGCGAACCGCAGCCGACGGGCGAGGGTGGGCTCGCCGGGTAGCAGCGGGACCGTCAGCGGGCCGGCGGGGGGACCTCCGGCGGGCGCGCGTACGGCCGGGCTGACCGGGGCGAGCACCTCCACGTCGAGGTGGACGAGATCTGGGTGCGGCTCCAGCGGGGATTCGGGCAGGTGGGTCACGCTGGCGGTCACCGAGCGGCTCATCGGGTCACGGCGACGACGGGTCACCAGCACCCGTCGGGCGAGCGAGCCGCCTCGACGGAGTCGTCCGGCCCACCGCCCCGCGGGACGGGGACTGTCCGTCGTCCGGCGCCGACGCCAAGGGGTTCTCGGCACGGTCCCTCCATCGCCGGACCGTCCGCCGCCGGCGGCTGTCCGGCCGTCTCACGCCGGCCAATTGATCGACCGGGCAACCTGTGATGCGGCCTACACCATCGCACATGAAGGTGCGCCTTGGCGATAGGCCCATCACCGCTTTCCGTACTTATGGCACAAAAACACAGAAATCGCCGATCACTCTCCGTGATCGGCAGGCGCCAGCTTACTGGATCATTCGATCTACGCTTATCACTTGTGGCGCAGTTCACTGAGTGCGCTCGCCGCAATCCCGGTGAGGCGCAACCGGGCCGCCTGGGCACGGGTGAACCACGCCGCGGCCGCCGTCGACCCGCCCGCCGCCTCGGTCACCCGCGCGACGGTCGGCGCCTCGACCCGTACCCGGTACAGCGCGCGGACGCTGTGCCAGTCGATCGGGTGGCCCTCCGGCCCGAGCGCGCGGGGATTATGCAGATGCGAGACGGTGAGCAGCTCGCTCACCGTGCCCACCTGGTCGGTCTCCTCGGCCAGCTCACGCAGCAGCGCGGCCGCCGGCTGCTCGCCGAACTCGGTGCCGCCGCCGGGTAGGTGCCAGCGGCCGGCGCCGGGGTACCCACGCGCGATCCGGGTCAGCAGCACCCGCCCGGCCGGGTCGGTCACCAGGCCGTACGCCGCGAACCGCTGGCCACGCCGGACGCCGGGCTCGACGGGCTCGGGTTCGTCGAGGTCGTGGCCCACGTCGGCGAGCGCGCCGACCGGCTGTGCGGCGGGCACGGCGGCCTGCGGTACACCGAGCGTCTCGGCCGTGAAGGGCACCAGCGGCAACCGCTCGACCTCCCTGTGCGGCACCCATCGCACGCGGTCCGTTGTACCGCTGATACCGTCGCGCAGCGCGCCGCCGTGGACCTCGACGTCGTAGACGATGCGGTCGATGTGGACGGTCACCTCGGGCAGCGTCACCACGTCCGCGACCACGCTCCGTACCCGGGTGACCCGCACGGTCAGGCCGGTCTCCTCGGCAGTCTCCCGCACCACCGTGTGGGCGGGATGCTCGCCCTGGCGTACCCGGCCACCCGGCAGCAGCCAGCGCCCCCATCCGGTCTCCGGCGCCCGCACCAGCAGCACCCGGCCCGCGTCATCCCGGCACACGCCGTACGCCGCGATGCACCGTCGCTGCATCTTCTCGTCCTTCCGCCGTGGGGCGCCGTCCGATCATGAGCCTACGGCCAGCGCCGCACACCCGGTCTCGACGAGATGTCCGGGCGGTTCGCGGCGTCGGGGGCGGTTCAGATCAGCCCGGCGGCCCGTACCGCCTCCTCGGTCACCTCGGTCAGCGGAAGCCCGGCCAGCTCGCCCGGCGTGAACCAGCGCGCCTCGGCGGTCGAGCCGCCCGCATCCGCGACCACCGGCGGAGTCGGCCGGTCGACGGCGACCCGGTAGAAGGCCCGGACGCCGTGCCAGTCGATCGGATACCCCTCCGGCCCGAGGGACGCCGCGTCCCGGTGGCTGGCCACGCCGAGCAGCTCCACGAGCTCGCCGACCTGGCCGGTCTCCTCCTTGAGCTCGCGGATCAGCGCGACGCCCGGCTGCTCACCGAACTCCGTGCCGCCGCCGGGCAGGTGCCAGCAGCCGCCCCCCGGGTAGCCGTCCGCCACGCGCGTCAGCAGCACCCGCCCGTCCGGATCGGTGGCGACGGCGTACGCGGCGAAGCGCTGCGCGCGGTGCAGCCCGTCCGGCCCGGGTACGGCGTGAAACGACGGAAACTCCGGCGGCTCGTCCGGCTGGATGTCCACCGCCGCGGGCGGCAGGCCGAGCGCGAGCGCGGTGAACGGGCGCAGCGGCAGGGCCTTGGCGTCCTCCAGGGAGTACCAGCGGACGAGGTCGGTCGGCTGGCCGACCCGCTCGACGAGCCGGCCCCCACGCACCGTCACCTCGTAGATCAGGCGATCGGTGTGCAGGGTGATGCCCCGATGCGGCAGGGCGCGCATGTCCGCGAGGATGTCGCGCAGCCCGGTGACGGCGACCGACAGGCCGGTCTCCGCCGCGGTCTCCCGCACCACCGTGTGGCCCGGGTCCTCACCGTGATCCACCGCCCCGCCGGGCAGCGACCACACCCCGGGAGTGCCGGAGCGGGGCGACGCCCGCACGAGAAGAACCCGACCGGATGAATCAGTACAAACGGCGTAGGCGGCGATCCGTCGGAGAGGCTCCAACGTAGGGGTCACGCAGCGCATTCTTTCCCAAACCGCGCAGCGAGACAACCGTACGGCGAGCGGCGGTCACTCCCACTCGATCGTGCCCGGCGGCTTGCTGGTCACGTCGAGCACGACCCGGTTCACCGCCGGCACCTCGTTGGTGATCCGCGTCGAGATCCGGGCGATGACGTCGTACGGCAGCCGCGCCCAGTCCGCGGTCATCGCGTCCTCGCTGGAGACCGGGCGCAGCACGACCGGGTGTCCGTAGGTGCGCCCGTCGCCCTGCACGCCGACCGAGCGCACGTCGGCGAGGAGTACCACCGGGAACTGCCAGATCTCGCGGTCCAGCCCCGCGGCGGCCAGTTCCTCGCGGGCGATCTGGTCCGCCGCGCGCAACGTCGCGAGCCGCTCGCGGTCGACCGCGCCGATGATGCGGATCGCCAGCCCCGGGCCGGGGAACGGGTGCCGCCACACGATCGACTCGGGCAGCCCGAGCTGCTCGCCGATCGCCCGTACCTCGTCCTTGAACAGCGTCCGCAGCGGCTCGACCAGCTCGAAGCGCAGGTCGTCCGGGAGGCCGCCGACGTTGTGGTGGGACTTGATGTTGGCCGTGCCCGCGCCGCCGCCGGACTCCACGACGTCCGGGTAGAGGGTGCCCTGGACGAGGAAGTCCACGTGTTGCTCGGCGTCCAGGTCGCGGGCGGCCTGCTCGAAGACCCGGATGAACTCCCGCCCGATGATCTTCCTCTTCTGCTCCGGGTCGACCACCCCGGCGAGCGCGTCGAGGAACCGGTCCGCGGCGTCCACCACGACCAGGCGGATACCGGTCGCGGCCACGAAGTCCTTCTCCACCTGCTCGGCCTCGCCCGCCCGCAGCAGCCCGTGGTCGACGAAGACGCAGGTGAGCTGGTCACCGACCGCCCGGTGGACGAGCGCCGCGGCCACCGCGGAGTCGACGCCCCCGGACAGGCCGCAGATCACCCGCCGGTCCCCCACCTGGGCCCGAATCGCCGCGATCTGCTCGTCGATGATGTTCTGGCTCGTCCAGGTCGGTTCGATCCCGGCGATGTCGTACAGGAACCGGGTCAGCAGCCGCTGGCCGTGCCGGGTGTGCGCGACCTCCGGGTGGAACTGCACGCCGGCCAGCCGCCGGCCGCGGTCCTCGAAGGCCGCGACCGGAGCGCCGGCGGTGGCGGCGGTCACCGCGAAGCCGGTGGGCGCCTCGGCCACCGAGTCGCCGTGGCTCATCCACACGTCCATCTCCTCGGGGAGCCCGGCGAAGAGCACGCCGCCCCCGTCGATCACGCGCAGCGGGGTGCCGCCGAACTCGCGTCGCCCGGTCTGCGCGACCGTGCCACCGAGCGCCAGCGCCATGGCCTGGAAGCCGTAGCAGATCCCGAAGACCGGTACGCCGGAGTCGAACAGCGCGGGATCGACCTGAGGTGCCCCGGCCTCGTAGACCGAGGACGGGCCGCCGGACAGGATGATCGCCGCCGGATTGCGGGCGAGCATCTCGGACACCGGCGTCGAGTGCGGGACGATCTCGGAGTAGACGCGTGCCTCGCGCACCCGACGCGCGATCAGTTGCGCGTACTGGGCGCCGAAGTCGACGACGAGAACCGGGCGGGGCGTGCTCACCCGAAAAGCGTAGCTAGCCGACGGCCGGGGCGCCCGGCGACGGGGACTCCACCGCTGGAAGACATTGCCTAGACTCGAAGTCTCCACCGCCCACCCGGGAGTCGCCCATGGCCGACGACTCACTGGTGCCGTACCGCGCCGAACCTCCGGCCCCCCGCCCGAATCGGCTGCCGGCGCCGCCCGGACGCCACGTGCCCGTCCCGCCCGGGCGCCACCCGCCGGTTTCGCACGGCCAGTACGCTCCGGTCCCGCGCGGACAGTACGGTCCGGTTCCCCAACCACCCCCGATCACGGTTCAACCCGGCGCGATCGAATGGGGGGCGCCGGGACCGAGCCGCGAGGAGTGCTGGCAACGGCTTAGCCCGGGGGTCCAGCGGCGGGTCTACGAGCGGGTCGGCACCTGGCTCGACTGGTGGGCGACCGACCGAAGCGGCCGCGTCGACGCGGTGGTGCTCGGCACACGGGCCCTGGTTGTGGTCACCCCGACCGTGAACGCCGCGGGCCGTCCGGTGTACGAACTGGTGACTGTGCATCTGCGCGAGTCCTCGTTCCGCTCCGCGCCGATCCATGCCCCCGGCGTACCCCCGCAGCCACCGACCGCTGCGGACGCCTCGGTCCTGTCCGCGGGGTCCCGGCGGTTGGACGAGACCGTCAATGCGTTCCTGCGGGTGCTTCCGGTACGCGCCCAGGTGCTGCTCCAGGAGCCGTTCCTGGCCGACGCGAGGCCTCTGCAACGGGACTGGTACGCGTACGCCACAGGCGACGTGCAGAGCCTGGAGGGGCGAGCGTCCGCGTCTGGTGCTACCTGACGGACCGGCGAGTGCTGACCTTCCTCGGCGGGATCGGTCACGGCTACGTTGAGGGTGTCGGCGCCCGGCGGTGGGAGCTGACCTGCTGGCGGGCCGAGGCCACACCCCGGCGAGGGGCCGGTACGAATGCGCTCGTTCCTACGTGACCTCGACGGCCGGGATCCGTACGAGATCCTCCAGGTGCCGCGGAACGCCACCACTGAGGAGATCATCGCCGCTCACCGCCGCCTGGTGCGCAGGCTCCACCCGGACTCGCCGACCGGTGACACGGACGCGGCGGCGCTGCTCAACGTGGCCCGTGACATCCTGTCCGACCCGATCACCCGCGCCGAGTACGACCGTTTCGCGGCCGAGAGGGCGGCCGGAGGCGCACAGACAACAGCCAGCCGCACAGAGACAACGACCAGCGGTGCCCGGGGGCCCTGGTACGCGTCGGACACCGGCATGCCCGGGGCGACCGAACAGCCGTGGACCTGGGACACAGAGACAACGACCAGCGGCACAACGACAACGACCAGCGGTGCCCAGGGGCCCTGGTACGCGTCGGACACCGGCATGCCTGCCGGCGCGACCGAACAGCCGTCGGCCTGGGACGCAGAGGACGTTGTCGCCGGTGCCGTTCATTCGCCGAACGTGTACTGGAACGCGTACTGGCAGGCCGACGCGCCGCAGCCGGCGGAATATCCACCGCCTGCCTACCCTCAACCCGGCTACACCCCACCGGCTTACCCCCGGCCGGGCTACGTTCCACCGGCCTACCCGCCCCGCTACATGCGCGTCCCGTGGCGAACCGGCCTCGGGTTTGGCATGACCGCGCTGTTCTTCTCGTGCGCGCCCGCGCTGTGCGTTTCGTGGTTGTGTACGCCGATCGGCCTGATCCTCGGCATCGTCGGCTGGGTCCGGTATCCCCGTGGGAGTGCGGGCCGGATCTGCTCGATCATCGCCGTCGTGATCTCGGGATTGATTCTGTGTCTGGCGCTTCTGCTGTCCGGCCTGATCCCCGACGACCCGTCCGTGCCGGCCGGGCCGACGTCCAGCCCGGCATCCAGCACCACCTGATCGGGGCCGCAATCAGCGTACGGCCGGTAGCCGCAGGGCGGCCGGGGCGCCCTCGGGCACGGCGGGCCGCTGCGGCGGCACCGGCGCGACCGGCTGGTACGGCGAGCCGAGCGGGGGCCGGGGATCGGGCTCGCCCCGGTTGGGCCAGAACGCCATCGCCCGCTCCGCCTGCGCGGTGATGGTCAGCGAAGGGTTGACCCCAAGGTTCGCGCTCACCGCCGCCCCGTCGACCACATGCAGCCCGGGGTGGCCGAAGACCCGGTGGTACGGGTCGACGACGCCGTGCGACGGGTCGGCGCCGATCACGCAGCCGCCGAGGATGTGCGCGGTGATCGGAATGTTGAACGCGTCGCTCCACGAGCCACCGGGCACCCCGCCGATCTCCTCGGCGAGCAGCCGTACCGCTCGGTGGCCCTGCGGGATCCAGGTCGGGTTGGGGGCCCCGTGGCCCTGGGTGGTGGTGAGCCGGCGACGGCCGTACCAGGACCGGCGGTAGTGCACCTGCAGCGAGTTGTCCAGCGACTGCATGACCAGCACGATGATCGTGCGTTCCGACCAGCCACGCGGGGTCAGCACCCGCCCGTAGCGCAACGGATGGCGCAGCAGTTCGCCGATCGCCCGGGCCAGCCGCCAGGGGCCGCCGTCAACCAGGGTCGCCTGCAGCAGCCCCATCGCGTTGGAGCCCTTGCCGTAGCGCACCGGCTCAAGGTGGGTACGCGCGTCGGGATGGAACGAGCTGGTGATGGCCACGCCGTCGGTGTAGTCGATGCCCCGGCGGCGGGCCTGCCGGCGTGGCACGGCGGCGCCGAGGATCGCCTCCGAGTTGGTCCGGGTGAGCGCGCCCAGCCGGGGCGAGAGGTTGGGCAGCGCGCCGATGGCCTTCATGCGGTGCAGCAGCCGCTGCGTGCCCAGCGCACCCGCCGCGAACACCACCTGGTCGGCCTCGAAGACCCGCCGGCGCTTGGCGAGCCACGCGCCGGTGCGTACCGTCTCGATCGTGTAACCGCCCCCGGTCCGGGGCCGGACGGCGGTGACCGTGGTGAGCGGGAATACCTCGGCGCCCAGCCGCTCGGCCAGGTAGAGGTAGTTCTTGGTGAGCGTGTTCTTGGCGTTGTACCGGCAGCCGGTCATGCACGAGCCGCAGTGGCGGCACCCGGCACGCTCGGGGCCGACGCCGCCGAAGTACGGGTCGGGGACGGTCTCGTCCGGCGGGCCGAAGTGGACCCCGACGGGTGTGGGGTGGAACGTGTGCCCGACCCCCATCCGCTCGGCCACCGCGCGCATGGCCCGGTCCGCGGCGGTGGTCCGGGCGTACGTGACGACGCCGAGCATCCGCTTGGCCTGGTCGTAGTACGGCGCGAGTTCGGTCCGCCAGTCGGTGATATCGCGCCACTGCGGATCGTCGTAGAAGTCGGGCAGCGGCTCATAGAGCGTGTTCGCGTAGACGAGGCTGCCCCCGCCCACCCCGGCGCCGGAGAGCACGAGGATGTTGCGCAGCAGGTCGATGCGTTGGATGCCGAAGCAGCCCAGCTTCGGAGCCCACAGCCAGCGGCGCAGCCGCCAGGACGTCTCCGGAAACTCGTCGTCGGCAAAGCGGCGGCCGGCCTCCAGCACCGCCACCCGGTAGCCCTTCTCAACCAGGCGCAGCGCGGCGACGCTGCCCCCAAATCCGGAGCCGATCACCACCACGTCGTACGCCATAGCGCATGATTACCCGCCAGTAACCCCTGAGCGCAAGACCTGGACGCCATCCCGACCCCGGCTGACCGGTCCGGCGAGAGCCGACGCGCCCGCCGGGCCGTCCGGGCGTTACGACCGGCCGGGTTCGAGGCGCGTCAGCGCCAGGCGGGCAGCTGCGGCCAGTGCGACGATGTGCGCGCCCAGGACCAGCATCGAGCGCCACCAGGCCGAGGCCGTGGGCTCCCAGAGGCTGTCGCGGAACGGAATCATGCTGAGGAGGTCCACGGTGGACGCGGTGGCGGCCAGGCCCCAGCGGGTCTGGGCGAGCCAGGAGATGTGCTGCAGGATCGGCCCCGTGTCCTCGAGTTCGAACAGCCCGCCGGAGAGGACCAACTGGGTCATCACCGCGATCACCAGCACCGGCGTGGTCTGCTCGACGGTGCGCACGAGCGCGCTGATGCACAGCCCGAGCACCGTACAGGAGATCGATACGAGCGCGACGGGGACGATCACCTCGGTCATCGGCGAGTCGAAGACCAGGGCACGGTCGGGACCACCCCGTGTCCAGAGAGCCAGGCGAACAAAGATGATCACCTGTACGGTGTTGATCAGTGTAAACACGACGATCTTCGAGGCCAGGTAGGCGCTCGGCGACAGGCCGACCGCGCGCTCACGACGGTAGATCGACGACTCGGAGACGATCTCCCGGATCGCCGGCGCGATGCCCATGAACGCCGCGCCCACGACCAGCACGACCAGCAACCGCTGGGCCTCCAGGCTGATCATGCGGGGCGGTGGCGTGCTGAGGCCGAGCTCGCCGGGTACGGAGTGCGTGAGCAGGGCCAGCACGAGCGGCAGTCCGAGGAGGAACAGCGCGTATCCGCGGTCCGCGCCGATCACCGCGGCCATCCGCGCGCAGAGCGTGACGAACTGGCGCAGTGGCGCGCTGGGGTGCAGCGCGCGACGGACCAACGGCAGGCGGCCCAGCGTCAGGCGCACACGCCTGGCCGGCGACGTGGACTCCGCCGACGCGGATGTGGCCGAACGCCGCCAGACCTTCTCCCGCAAGGACTGGCGCAAGGACTCCCGCGCCGGTGGCGTGGGCGTGGGCGTGGATGCCGCCACCGGCACCGAGATCATCGGCTCCATGACGTACTGCTGGTAGAACTCCGAGACGCGGAAGCGGTGCGCCCACACCTCCGGCTCGTCGGTGACCTTCGCGAACACCTCCGCGTAGTCGGCCGCCTCGAAGAACTCCAGCACCCGGTCCGGCGGGCCGAAGTAGCCGAGCCGGCCGCCCTGGCACAGCACCATCACCCGGTCGCACAGGTCGAGGTGCAGCACGTTGTGGGTGACCACGATGACCGTACGGCCCCGGTCGGCCAGTTCCCGCAGCTGTGCCATGACCTCCTTGTCCAGCGCCGGATCCAGCCCGGAGGTGGGCTCGTCGAGGCACAGCAGCGACGGCTCGGTCAGCAACTCCATCGCGACAGAGGCGCGCTTGCGCTGGCCGCCGGAGAGCGTGTCGATGCGCGCCTTCGCCCGCTCGGTGAGGCCGAGCATCTCGATCACCTGGTCGACCCGGGCCTTGCGTTCGCGGCGCGGCACGTCGTCGGCGAAGCGCAGCGAGGCGGCGAAGCGCAGGGCGCGCCGTACGGTCAACTGCCGGTGCAGCACGTCGTCCTGCGGCACCATGCCGATGCGGTAGCGCAGCTCGGCATAGTCCGCGTACAGGTCGCGGCCGGCGTAACGCACCGTTCCCAGGCTCGCCGGCCGGATCCCGGTCAGCGCCCGCAGCAGCGTGGACTTCCCGCAGCCGCTCGGCCCGATCAGCGCGAGCAACTGCCCCTCGGCGAGCGCGAAGCTCACGTCGTCGAGGAGCACCTTGCCGTCGATCTGGACGGTGAGGTCATTGGCGACCAGCGACGTCGGCCCGGTGTCGAGGTACTGGTGCAGCCGCCGGCCGTCGAAGGCGAACTCGTACCGGCCGATCGAGATCATGTCACCGGGAGCCAGCACGGCCCGAGGTACCTGCCGTCCGTTGTGGAAGGTCCCGTTGCGACTGCCCAGGTCGACGACGAGGTACGTGCCGTTGACGTGGCGTACCTCCGCGTGGTGCTTGGACACCAGGAGGTCGTCCAGGACTATGTCGTTGCCCGGGTCACGGCCGATGCGCAGCCGGGTGGTGACCTCGTACTGGCCGGTCTGCGGACGGGCGGCGACGGTGGCGGTGGCCGGGCCCACCCCCGGCGCCCCCGCACCGGCCTCGGCCGCCGGTGCGCCACCCTGCCGCGGCACGGCGGTGAGGGCCTGCCGTGGTTGCGGGGCGTCCGCGGTCGTCGAGGCCGTGCCCCCGGAGAGCCCGTCGACCGGGGCCGCCTCGGCGTCAACGGCGAGCATCTCGCCGTCGAGCGCGTCGGTGGCGACGGCGAAGCGCAGCACGGGGCCGTCGACGCCACCCAGACGGACCTCGATGCCCTCCGTCAGCGCGACCGACGACCGGCGCTCACCATCCACGTACGTGCCGTTGGTGCTCTCCAGGTCCCGCAGCAGCCACCCGCCGTCGGCCCAGCACACCTCGGCGTGGTGCCGCGACACCCGGCTGTCGTCGATGACCAGCTGGCAGGTCGGATCCCGACCGACCAGGATGGACCGGTCGGGGCGGGCCACGGCACGGGCGGAACCGCTCGACACCTCGAGTCCGGCCGCGCCGGGCGCGGTCGTCTCCGGCTGATCGCTCTTCCCCACGGCAAACATCATCCACACCGTGTCCAGCCCGCCGGCGCCGGCCTTCGCGACGCCGCTCGTCAGGGCCAGGGCGGCTTCGTGGTGCCGAACAGCCAGGCGTCGAAGAGCGAGTCCAGCGATCTGCCCGAGACGCGTTCGGCGTGCGCGATGAACTCCTCGGTCGTCGCATTGCCGTCGCGCTTCTCCTCGGCCCAGGTCCGCAGGATCCGGAAGAACGTGTCGTCGCCGACCGCCGTGCGCAGCGCGTGCAGCGTCATGCCACCGCGCTGGTAGATCGCCCATCCGCCGCGGGTGAACATGTCCGGTCCCGGGTCGCCCGGCGGCACGCTCCACATCTGCTGCGCCGCCGACGAGTAGATCCGCTCGACCTGCTGCTCCACCGGCACCCCGCCGGAGTGCTCGGTCCACAGCCACTGCGCGTACTGCGCGAAGCCCTCGTTGAGCCAGATGTCCTTCCAGTGCTTCACCGACACGCTGTTGCCGAACCACTGGTGGGCGATCTCGTGCGCGACCACCCCGGTACCCCGGACGTCGTCGGTGAAGAAGCCCGGCGAGTAGACGGGGCGCGCCTGGTTCTCCAACGCGAATCCCACCTGGCGCTGGTTGTGCACGATCCCCCCGTACGCCTCGAACGGGTACGGCCCGAACCTCTCGGCGAGGAAGTCGGCGATCTCGCCGGTGCGGGCCAGGGCGCGGTCCGCGGTACCTTCCGGCAGGCTCTCGGCGATGGCGGTGACCATCGGCTTGCCGTTGTGGGTGGTACTGGTGACGCGGTACTCGCCGATCACGACCGTCGCGAGGTAGCTGGCCATCGGGGAGCGTTCCGCCCACCGCCAGGTGGTCCAGCCGTCGGTCGCGGTCGTGCCCTCCGGCGCCCCGTTGCTCAACGCGACCAGGCCATCCGGCACGGTGATCGCGATGGTGTACGTCGCCTTGTCCGACGGGTGGTCGTTGACCGGGAACCAGGTGCTCGCAGACTTCGGCTCGCCGATCGCTATCGCGCCGTCCTCGGTGTGGATGAAGCCCTCCGAGCCGAGCCCGGCACCGCTGACGGACGCCGGCATGCCCGCGTAGCGCACGTCCACGGTGAACTCGCTGCCGTCGGCGAGCCCGGTGGCCGGGGTGACGAGGAGTTCGTCCTGCACCCGCTCGTGCGCCGCGTCCACGCCGTCGACCCGGACCGACTCGACCTCCAGGCCGCTGAGATCGAGGTTGAAACGGGACAGATTCTGGGTCGCCCGCGCGGTGATGGTCGCCTCGCCGGTCAACCGGTCCGTCCCCGGGTCGTACCGGATCCGCAGGTCGTAGCTGATGACGTCGTAGCCACCGTTGCCGAGCGCCGGATAGTACGGGTCGCCGACGCCCGCCGCACCCGCCTGGAAGCCGCCGCCCGTGCCCGACGGTGAACCCTGCCGATCCGACCCGTCGGTGCACCCGGCGACAGCCATCACCGTGGCCGCCACCACGGCCGCGATCGCACCCCGCACGTTCATCCCGAGCATGCTAGGGGCACCGCTCTCGTCGTTTTAACGGGAGCGGTCACGGACGAGAGCCACAGGGTGGCTGTGCGAATCGGCTCGCAGGCTCACTCGGCGCTGCTGTGAACAAGCTCATGATCGTCCGACCCGGAGGGGTCAGCGGTCGAGGACCAGGCCGACCTTCTGGAACTCCTTGAGATCCCGGTAGCCGCACTTGGCCATGGCGCGCTTGAGGCCGCCGAACAGGTTGAGCTGCCCGCTGGGGTCGTCGGCGGGTCCGTACAGGATCTGCTCCAGGGAGCCGAGCGGCTCGCGCGCCGGGCGGAACGCGCCCCGGGGCAGCTTCGGGTGGCTCGCCGCCGAGTGCCACCAGGCCCCGCCCGCCGGCGCCTCGAGACACGCCGACAGCGGCTCGCCGAGCATCACCGCGTCGGCCCCGCATCCCAGCGCCTTGGCGATGTCGCCGCTGGTGCTCAGGTCACCGTCGGCGATCAGGTGCACGTACCGGCCGCCGGTCTCGTCCAGGTAGTCGCGGCGCGCCTCGGCGGCGTCCGCGATCGCGGTGGCCATCGGCACCCGGATGCCGAGCACCGTGTCGGTTGTGGACGAACTGTCCGCGCCCACGCCCACGATGACACCGGCCGCGCCGGTGCGCATCAGGTGCAGCGCCGTCTGGTAGTTCGTGCAGCCCCCCACCACCACGGGCAGGTCGAGGTCGGCGATGAACTCCTTGAGGTTCAGCGGCTCGTCGACGGTGGACACGTGCTCGGCGGAGACGAGGGTGCCCTGGATGACAAGGATGTCCACGCCCGCGTCGAGGATCACGGGCGCGAGGGCGAGCGTGTGCTGCGGCGACACCCGCACCGCCACGTGCACCCCGCCGTCGCGGATCTGCTTGACCCGCTCGCCGACCAGCTCCGGCTTGATCGGCTCGGCGTACACCTCCTGCAGGCGGCGGGTGGCCGAGCCGTTACCTCCCAGCTCCGCCAGCTCCGCGAGCACCTTCGACGGGTCCTCGTACCGGGTCCACAGCCCTTCGACGTTGAGCACGCCCAGCCCGCCGAGCCGGCCGAGCGCGATCACCGTGTCGGGGCTCATCGTGGCGTCGGAGGGGTGCGCCACACAGGGGATCTGGAACTGGTACGCGTCGAGCTGCCAGGAGGTCGACACGTCGTCCACGTCGCGGGTCCGGCGGGTCGGCACGATGGCGATGTCGTCCAGGTGGTACCCACGCCGGGCCACCTTGCCCAGCCCGATCTCCACGTTGTCACGCACGTGCGGCGCTCCTCGGGGCAGTCAGCGCGCGGTGTAGTTCGGCGCCTCGACGGTCATCTGGATGTCGTGCGGGTGGCTCTCCCGCAGCCCGGCGGCGGTGATCCGGATCAGCCGGCCTCGCCGCTGCAACTCCGCGATGGTCTGCGCACCCACGTACCCCATCGCCTGGCGCAGCCCACCCACGAGCTGGTGAGCGACGGCGGCAAGCGGCCCGCGGTAGGGCACCTGGCCCTCCACGCCCTCGGGCACCAGCTTGTCCTCGCTGAGCACGTCGTCCTGCATGTAACGGTCCTTCGAGTAGGACCGGGCAGCGCCGCGCGCCTGCATCGCGCCGAGCGAGCCCATCCCCCGGTACGCCTTGAACTGCTTGCCGTTGATGAAGATGAGCTCCCCGGGGCTCTCCTCGCACCCGGCCAGCAGCGAGCCGAGCATGACGGAGTCCGCGCCGGCGACGATCGCCTTGGCGATGTCGCCCGAGTACTGCATGCCGCCGTCGGCGATGACCGGAACGCCGGCCGGGCGGCAGGCCCGGGCCGCCTCCATGATCGCGGTGACCTGTGGCACGCCCACGCCCGCGACGACCCGGGTGGTGCAGATCGAGCCCGGTCCGACGCCGACCTTCACCGCGTCCGCGCCCGCCTGCACGAGCGCCTGTGCGCCCTCGTACGTCGCCACGTTCCCGCCGATCACGTCGACCTCGGGGACGTCGCGCTTGAGCCGGGCGACCATCTCCAGCACGTTGCGGCTGTGCCCGTGCGCGCTGTCGACGACGATCACGTCCACCCCGGCGTCCACGAGGCTGCGCGCCCGTTTGTAGGCGTCCTCTCCGACGCCCACCGCGGCGGCCACCCGCAGCCGCCCGGCGTCGTCCTTCGTGGCGTACGGGAACTGTTCGCTCTTGGCGAAGTCCTTGACCGTGATGAGCCCACGCAGCCGGCCGGTCTCGTCGACCAGCGGCAGCTTCTCGACCTTGTGCCGGCGCAGCAGCTCGAGCGCATCCGCTTTGGACACCCCGACGGGCGCGGTGACCAGGGGCATCCGGGTCATCACGTCGCGCACCTTAACCGATTTGTCCGAAACAAACCTCATATCGCGATTCGTGACGATCCCGATGAGGGCGCCGTCGTTCGCGACCACGGGCACGCCGGAGATCCGGTACCGGGCGCAGAGCTGGTCGACCTCCTGCAGGGTGTCGTCGGGCGAGCAGGTGACGGGGTTGGTGACCATGCCCGCTTCGGACCGCTTGACGAGGTCCACCTGCAGCGCCTGCTCCTCGATCGACAGGTTGCGGTGCAGCACGCCGATGCCGCCCTGTCGCGCCATCGCGACCGCCATCCGCGCCTCGGTCACCGTGTCCATCGCGCTCGAGATCAGCGGGATGGCCAGGCGCACGCGCCGCGACAGCCGGGTGCCCGGGTCGACCTGGCTCGGCACCACGTCCGACTCGCCGGGCAGCAGCAGAACATCGTCGAAGGTCAGCCCGAGGGGCAGGCCCCCGGCCGCCCCGGCGGGCGCGTCGGAGACGGGCTGTTCGCCGACGAAGCCAGGCGAAAGATCCACAATCAGCCTCCCTCGGGACGTGGGATTCATCGTACCCGCCGGACATGCGCGGACTCGCCGGCGTCGGGGCGGCGGCGGCAGGTGTCTGGGCTACGGTTAAGGCGTGCACGACGAGCCGCTCGACCCCTTCACCGGCGACCCCGCTGACCCGGCCGCCGAACTCGACGACCTCGAGTCCGAGGCGATCGAGCCGCTGTCGCCTGCCGAGCGCGAGGACGTGCTCGAAGACCTCGCCGACCTGGAGATCTACCAGGCGCTGCTCGCGCCCGTCGGCATCCGCGGACTCGTCATCGAGTGCGAGGACTGCCACGAGCCACACTACTTCGACTGGGACCTGCTGCGGGGCAACCTCAAGCACCTGCTCGACTCGGGCCGCCCGCGCATCCACGAGCCCGCGTACGACCCGGATCCCGAGCACTACGTCACGTGGGAGTACGCGCGGGGCTACGCCGACGGCGTGCACGACGCGTTGGCCGAGAGCGCGGAGGACAACGAGCGGTAGCCGGCCGGCCGGTGCGGCGCGGCGTCAGGCGACCAGGCCGGCCCGGAAGCGTCAGGTGACCAGGCCGGCCCGGAAGCCGGAGGCGACCGCGTGTGCCCGATCCCGGGCCCCCAGCTTGCGGAACAGCCGCCGCGCGTGCGTCTTGACCGTGTCCTCCGAGACGTAGAGGTCGCGTCCGATCTCCGCGTTGCTCTTGCCGTCCGCCATCCCGCGCAGCACCTGCAGCTCGCGCTCGGTCAGGGCCGGCCGAGCGGCGTTACGGCCGCGCTCGGGACCGAGGTCGGTGCGCTGCTGCGGCACGACGGTGGCGCTGCTGTTCTCGGCCAGGGGCGCGACGGCGGCGGGCACGGCCGGCCGGGCGGCGGACGGTTCGGCGGCCGACTCCCCGTTGCGCACGAGGGGCGGCGGGCCGGCGGCCGGCGGGCGGCCGGCGGGCGACTGGATGCGGGCAGCCCCGTCGGGAATGGGCGGGCTGACCAGCAGCAGTGTCTTGGTGACGGCGGTGACCAGATCCTGCCCGGTTCCGCGGATCACACCGCGTGCGCCCGCCGCCACCGCCGCCGCTGCCGCCCGGGGTTCCTGGTCGCCGAGCAGCACGACGGTCGCGTTCGGGGCCCGGTTGAGGACGCGCCGGGTGAACGCCGCCGGATCGGGCTTGGACAGCGCAGCGTCGACAAGTACGACGTCGGTGGGCCGCTCGGCCAGCCGCGTCATCACCTCCATCTCGGACACCGCGGTGCGCACCGCGGCGGCGACACCCAGCCGCGCGGCACAGGACGCGATGGTCTGCGCCGCGAGCGGTGTCCGAACGCATACGAGGACCGTACGCACGTGATCCCCCATCCAGCTGTGGAGATGACCCACTCCTGTGAGGAGAAGACCGGTGAATCGCCTAAGCATGACGCATTTTCCGGCCATGAGTGGGAAAAACACACTAAATCGGCAGACGAGTCCCCGGATGGTTAGATCCTCGGTTCCTCGGGTACGGGGGGGCCGGTTCCGGCGCTCGCAGACACGTGGAGGGACTCGGACGATGGTCGACATCCGCAGGCTCCCCCGGCCCGTCGCGGAGGCCTGGGAATGGCAGCGGCTCGGGGCCTGCCGAGGCCACGACAGTGCCGTGTTCTTTCAGCCGGATGGCGAGCGCGGATCCTTGCGCAAGCGGCGCGAGGCGAGGGCGAAGGCGGTGTGCCGCCGCTGCCCGGTACGCCCCGAGTGCGCCGCGCACGCGCTCGCCAGCCGCGAGCCGTACGGCGTGTGGGGCGGGTTCACCGAGGGCGAACGACTGCGGCTGTTCGCCGCCGGCTGGGAGGACCTCGCCGACCGCCGGCGCACCCGGGTGGACGTCGCGCGGCTGGAGGCTCGGCTGGGCCCCCAGGCGCCGGTCGCCCTGCCCCGGCCCCGGGCCCCCCGGCCGACGCGCGACACGCACGCGCTGCGCGGGTAGCGGGGGTCGGTCCGCGGCCTGCGACCGGCGCCGCGATCCCGCGGCGGCGCACGGGTCGCACGCCCTGGGTCAGCGGACGGTCACCTCGATGGTGTGCCAACCGGTCGCGCCGTCGGGTACCACCGGGCGGCGCTCCTCGGTCTGGGTGACTCCGTGGCTGTCGGTTGCCCGCACCCGCAGCCGGTGGCGGCCCGGTGTCGCTTCCCACCGCCAGGACCACTGGCGCCACGTGTCGATCGACACCGTGTCCGCGAGAGTCGCCTCGTGCCACTCGCCGTCGTCCACCGACACCTCGACCCGGGCGATGCCGACGTGCTGTGCCCACGCCACGCCCGCGACGGTCACCGGGCCCGCGCGGACCTCGCTTCCCCGGCGCGGCACGTCGATCCGCGACTGCGTCTTGACCGGTCCCCGCGGCGCCCAGCCCCGCCGCACCCAGTACGCGTCGACCTCAGCGAAGCTGGTCAGCTCCAGCTCCACGAGCCACTTGCACGCCGACACGTACCCGTAGAGCCCGGGCGTGACCATGCGCACCGGGAAGCCGTGCTCGATCGGCAAGGGCTCTCCGTTCATGCCGACCGCGAGCAGGGCGTCCCGGCCGTCGCGCAGCACGGCCGTCGGGGTGCCGCAGGTCCAGCCGTCGGCCGAGCGGCTGAGCACCTGATCCGCCCCGTCGAGCGGCTCGACCTCGTCCAGCAGGTCCTTCACCGGTACGCCGAGCCAACGGGCGTTGCCGATCAGGTTCCCGCCAACCTCGTTGGACACGCAGCAGAGCGTGATGTGGCGCTCGACCATCGGCCGGGCGAGCAACTGCGCGAAGGTCAGTTCGATGGGGTGGCGTACCCGCCCGTGGATGCGCAACCGCCAGGTATCCGGATCGACCTGCGGGACGACGAGCGCGGTGTCGATGCGGTAGAAGTCGCGGTTGTCGGTCACGTACGGCGCGAGACCGGGGACGCGGAGGTCGGCGCGCGCGGGGACGGCCTGTCGGGGCTCGCGCGGCGACGGCAGGACCACGGCCGCGCGGGCGGCCTCGACGTCGCGCCGGGTGCGCAACAGGCGTCCGCTCACCCCGGCGACCGCCGCGGCGCCGAACGTCAGCAGCAGCCACCGGCGATCGGGTCGCGGCTCCCGGGACGGACGCGGCGCGGCGGTCAGCGCGTACAGGACCGCGGCGGCGCTCGCGCCGCCGACGAGCGAGGGGAGCGCCCACGTCCAGGTGGCGCCGGGTCGGGTCACCGCCGCCGCGACACCGAGGACGCTGAGCGCCGCGATGCCGGCGAGGCCGTACCACCAGCGGCGCAGCGCGGCGACGCCGACGAGCGCGGCGAGAGCGGCGAGCAGCACGACGGTGCCGACGAGCAGCGCGATCTTGTCGTAGACGCCGAACACCGCGATGGCGAACTGCTTGAGCGGCTCCGGCGCCAGGTCCACCACCGCGGCATCCACGGCGACGAGCGGGGCCGAGCGGGATCCGGTCGCCACCGCGACGAGTTCGGCCACGCCGAGCGCGACGGCCGCGGCGGCGACGCCGGCCCAGGCGGCGCGCGATGCCTGCACGCCTCCAGTCTCGCCGCCCCGGGCCTGCCGGAGAAGCCCCGTGCGGCGACCATAAGAATCCGGGCGGCCGACTCGGCCGCCCGGATCTTTGTACCGTTCGGTCAGAAGCCCGGACCGTGCTGGTGCCCGTGCCCGTGCCCGTGGCCGTGGCCGTTGTGCGCCGGCTCGGGCTCCTTCGGCTTCTCGACCACCAGGCTCTCGGTGGTCAGCAGCAGCCCGGCGATGGACGCGGCGTTGGCGACGGCGTTGCGGGTCACCTTGACCGGGTCGATGATGCCGGACTTGACCAGGTCGCCGTACTCGCCGCTGGCCGCGTTGAGGCCCTCGCCCCAGCTCATGTCGCGGACCCTGCTCACCACGATGTTGCCGTCGTGACCGGCGTTCTGCGCGATCCACCGCAGCGGCTCGGCCAGCGCCTTGCGCACGATCGAGACGCCCACCCGCTCGTCGGCGTCGGCGGGCAGGTCGGTGTCGAGCACCGACGCGATCTGCACGAGCGCCGCCCCACCGCCGGGCACGACGCCCTCCTCGACGGCCGCCTTGGTCGCCGCGATCGCGTCCTCGATACGGTGCTTCTTCTCCTTCATCTCGACCTCGGTCGCGGCCCCGGCCTTGATGACCGCGACGCCGCCGGAGAGCTTGGCCAGCCGCTCCTGCAGCTTCTCCCGGTCCCAGTCGGAGTCCGTGGCCTCGATCTCGGCACGGATCTGGTCGATGCGGGCGGACACGTCGCTCTGCTTGCCCGCGCCGTCCACGATCGTCGTGGTCTCCTTGGTCACCACCACGCGGCGCGCGCGACCGAGCACGGACAGACCGACCGAGTCGAGCCTGTAGCCCAGCTCGGGCGAGACCACCTCGCCGCCGGTGAGGATCGCCATGTCCTGCAGCATCGCCTTGCGCCGGTCGCCGAAGCCGGGGGCCTTGACCGCGCAGACCTTCAGCGTCTTGCGGATCGAGTTGACCACCAGCGTCGCCAGCGCCTGGCCCTCGACGTCCTCGGCGACGATGAGCAGCGGCTTGCCGTCCTGGACGACCTTCTCCAGCAGCGGCAGCAGGTCCTCGACCGCGGAGATCTTCTCGGTGGTGACGAGGATGTACGGGTCCTCCAGCACCGCCTCGCCGGCCTCAGGGTCGGTGATGAAGTGCGGGGAGATGTAGCCCTTGTCGAACTGCATCCCCTCGGTCACTTCGAGCTCGGTGGCCAGGGTCGAGCCCTCCTCGACCGTGATCACACCGTCGCGGCCGACCTTCTCCATCGCCTCCGCGATCATGTCGCCGATCGTGGCGTCCTGGGCGGAGATCGTCGCCACGTGGGCGATGTCGTCCCGGCTGGACACCTCGGCGGCCTTCTCCAGCAGCGCAGTGCTGATCTTGGAGACTGCCGCGTCCATGCCACGCTTGAGCGCGGTCGGGTTCGCGCCCGCCGCCACGTTACGCAGCCCTTCACGGACCATGGCCTGGGCGAGCACGGTCGCGGTGGTGGTCCCGTCGCCGGCGACGTCGTTGGTCTTCGTCGCCACCTCCTTGACCAACTGCGCGCCGAGATTCTCGTACGGGTTGGCGAGTTCGATCTCCTTGGCGATCGTCACGCCGTCGTTGGTGATGGTCGGGGCTCCGAATTTCTTGTCCAGCACGACGTTGCGCCCACGGGGCCCCAGGGTGACCTTGACCGCGTCGGCGAGCGTATTGACACCGTGCTCGAGCAGGTGCCGGGCGTCGTCCGAGAAGCTCAGGATCTTCGCCATGTCTCTGTGTAGTCCCTTCACGCACTACCGCCCCGAGTCCGGGCGCGGGGCGCCCGGAAGCCCGGGGCGGTAGCAACTTCTGTCAGGTCACGTTACTTCTCGATGACCGCGAGGACGTCCCGGGCCGACAGCACCAGGTACTCCTCGCCGCCGTACTTGACCTCGGTGCCTCCGTACTTGGAGAAGAGGACCGTGTCGCCGACCTTGACATCGATCGGCACCCGGTTGCCCTTGTCGTCGATGCGGCCCGGGCCCACAGCGAGGACTACGCCCTCCTGCGGCTTCTCCTTCGCGGTGTCGGGAATCACGATGCCCGACGCCGTGGTCGTCTCAGCCTCGCTCGCCTGGACCACGATGCGGTCCTCGAGCGGCTTGATCGCAACCTTCGTCGCGGTAGTCACGGGCATACCCTCCTGGGGTACATGGTTTCGTTACCGGCCTCAGCCGGCGACTGTGTGTGCTCAACGCCGCCTGGCGGAACCGTCGTCGCGGGTGCCGGACCGCCGGGCGTGGCGCCCGTCGGCCGTCGACCGACGAGCTGGCACCCTCGACACGAGAGTGCTAACCGCAGGTTATGCCGGTGGCTAGCACTCCGTCAAGGAGAGTGCCAATTTGCCGCCCCCTCGTGCGACGGCGGTCGCGCGAGCCTGCTGCGCGAGTGGGACCGGTTGGGGCATGGTATTGGCATGCGCGCATCAGTCGGTGACCGGTTGCTCATCCGCGGCAACACGGTCGGGATGAACAACAAGATCGCGGAGATCATCGAGGTGCGCGGCAAGGACGGCTCACCGCCGTATGTCGTGCGCTACCCCGACGGGCGTACCAGCATCGTCTACCCCGGCCCCGACAGCGTGGTCGAGCCCGCCGCGCGGCCCGCCTGACGGCGGGATGGATCCCGGGCAACTGGCGGTACTGCGTACCCCCGAAGGGACGGCCGCGTTGGCGGCGGCACGCGACGCGCTGGCGGCGGGGCGGACGGTCGTGGCCCTGCGCGCCCGCGGCGTGCCGCCCGCCACCGCGGCGGCCGCGTTCACCCAGGCCGAACTGCGCGCACGGGCGGTCGCCAAGTTCGGCGACGACGCGCACCGGATGTTCTTCACGCGTGCCGGGTTGCAGCAGGCGACCCGCGCCGTCGTGGCGGACCGGCGTGCCGCACGCCTGCGGGCCGCCGGGGTGTGCACGATCGCCGACCTGGGCTGCGGCATCGGGGCGGACGCCCTCGCCTTCGCCCGCGCCGGCATCCGGGTGTACGCCGTGGAGGCGGATCCCGCGACCGCCGCCGTGGCCGAGGCCAACGCGCAGGCGCTGGGGCTGACGGATCTTGTGTCGGTCCACTGCGGCGACGCGACCAGCGCGCCGCTGGAGGACGTGGACGCGGTCTTCTGCGACCCCGCGCGCCGCTCGCCTGAGGGTCGGCGGGTCTTCGACCCGGCCGCGTTCTCGCCACCCTGGGAGTTCGTGGCGGGGCTGCCGCGCCGGATACCCCGCACCGTGCTCAAGCTCGCCCCCGGCATCGACCACGCGCTCGTGCCGCCCGGAGCCGAGGCCGAGTGGGTCTCTGTCGACGGGGAGGTGGTGGAGGCGACGTTCTGGTTCGGCCCGCTCGCGCGGGCGCCTCGGCGGGCGAGCCTGCTGCGCGCCGGCGCGGTCGCCGAGTTGACCGGGACCGGCGAGCGGCTCGCCCCGGTGGACCGCCCGCGCGCGTTCCTCTACGACCCGGACGGGGCCGTGGTGCGCGCGCACCTGGTGGCCGAGTTCGCGGCCACCGTCGACGGGGTGCTCGCCGATCCATCGATCGCGTACGTGTACGCCGACGCGGCGGCCCCGACGCCGTATGCGCGCTGCTTTCAGGTGGACGAGGTGCTGGCGTTCTCGGTCAAGCGCCTGCGGGCGGCGCTGCGCGACCGAGGGGTGGGCCGGGTGGAGATCCGCAAGCGGGGCTCGGCGCTGGACCCGGCCACGTTGCGACGCGCTCTGCGCCTGTCCGGTGAGGGGTCGGCGACCGTGGTCCTCACCCGGGTGGCCGGCGCGCCCGTGGCGCTGCTCTGCCGCCCGGCCACAGCCGAGGGCCTCGGACCAACAGGCTGACCGGACCGAGGGCTCGGGACCCATCGCTCTCTACCCGCGACTTTCCGGCAGTCGCGGGGTTGGCGCGACACGAGATGCAGGATTTCGCGGTATCCGAGGGCGGCGGTTTCAAGTGGCTGTTGCAACGAGGCAGGCGTCTAACGCTTCAGCTGGATTTTGCCAGTTCAGGGTTTGGCGGGGGCGTGCGTTGAGTTCGCGGGCGCTCGGCTAGAGTCGACCGCCGTGGCGGGGCAGGGCACTCCGGCGACCGCGCTGCTGGCCCGGCAGCGGGTCCCCCACGCGCTGCACCCGTACGACGTGGCGGCGGACACCCCCGACTACGGCGCGGCGGTGGCGAGGGCGCTGGGCGTGGCGCCCGATCGGGTGTTCAAGACGCTGGTCGCGCAGGTGGACGGCGAGTTGACCGTCGCGGTGGTGCCGGTCACCGGCGGGCTGGACCTCAAGGCGCTGGCCGCCGTGGCCGGAGGAAAGCGGGCCACGCTCGCCGAGCGGGCCGTGGCCGAGCGGGCCACCGGCTACGTGCGCGGCGGTATCAGCCCGCTCGGCCAACGCCGCAAACTCCCCACGGTGATCGACTCATCGGTCGAGCGGTTCGACACGGTGTTCGTCTCCGCTGGTCGGCGCGGGCTACAGGTCGAGCTCGCCCCGGCCGAGCTGATCCGGCTGACCTCGGCGACCCTCGCCCCGCTCAGCACCGCCGCGCCGGCCTCCGGCCGGGCGGCGCCCGATGAAGCTGCGGCGCCCGATGAAGCTGGATAGGAGACGCCGACGCCTGGGCCGGCCGGGCTGACAGCTGGACTGGCTGGACGACAGCCGGACCGGGCGGCACCGACCGTCGCCCGCCCCATGGCTGGTCTTCTCAGCGGGCTGGGGTTGGTGCGTGGCGGTCGCCATGCACCAACCCCAGCCTGTACCACTACAGCCGAGCGCACTGCCCGGTGGCCGGGCCGCGCACGGTATTCGGCCGGTCCTCGTTGACCGGAGCCGGATCGTTGCCGGTGCAGGAGAGCGGACCGTTGATCGTGTTCGCCGCGATCACCACCGGTGTGCCGCCGGTGTGACGGTTCACGGTGACCGGGCCGGTGACCGTGGCGCCATCGATCCGCAACCCGCCGCTGCCGCCGCTGACCAACAGCGGGCCGCTGATGCGGCTGTCGTCGATCGTGACCTGACCGGTCGCGCCGATCACCGTCACCGGGCCGTCGATCGTCGCGTCGGAGAGCGTGACGAGCAGGCTGTCGGTGGCGATGACGGGCCCGCTGATCCGCCCGTCGGTCATCACCAGCGACGCGCCCGAACGGACCGTCACCGGGCCGGAGATCGTGGCGTCCACGAGGCAGGTCACCCCGGCCGAAACCAGCAGCGGTCCGCTCCACTCGCCGGTGATGGTCGTCGTGCACTGCGGACCGGGCCGGCCGACCGCCGAGCGCGGCTCGGTGTCCGGGGTCACCGGCGAGTTGGCGGCGAAGTACGCCACCAGCATGGTGAGGTCGTTGTCGCCGGTGGTCACCACGTCGGTGCCCTGCGCGAGGGTGAAGAAGTTGTCACCGCCGGCGGCGAGGAACGAGTTGACCGTCACCCGGTACGTCCCGTTCGGGTCGATCGGCGTGCCGTTGAGGCTCATCGAGGTGATCCGCGAGCCCTTGGGCGCCTCGGGGTCGTAGGTGTAGAAGAAGCCCTTCGACACGCCGAGCCACAGCAGCGGACGGGACGCCCCCTCCGGCTGCCACTGCTCCTCCAGCACCTGCTTGATCTGAGCGCCGGTGTAGGTCTTGGTGACCACGTCGTTGGCGAACGGCTGCACGGAGAACGCCTCCGCGTAGGTGACCACGCCGTCCGGGTCGTAGCGCAGGTCGGCCCGCAGACCGCCCGGGTTCATGAACGCGATCTGCGCCCCGCCCCGGCCGGGGTCCTTCGTGCCGGCGAGCTGGACGTCGGCGATGAAGTTGCCCAGCGCCGACTCCTTGCCCCGGTCCTCCTGACCGTTGGTGAACGCGCGGGTGATGTCCGCGGTGATCGACCCGATCGGACGCTGACCCAGCTCCTCGGCGCGCTCCTTCGCCGCCGCGACGATGTCGGCCACCGCGGGGTCCTCCGGCGCCCCGACCACGTCGAGCAGCTCGGCCCGCGCGTCGGTGACCGTGCCGGTCGCCGGGTCGACGGTCAGCGTGACCTTGCCGAGCTTCTTGCCGTAGTCCTGGGTCTGCACCACCGGGCGCAGCCGCTCGGTACCGGGCACCGGCACGAGGAACGCGTACGGCTGGTGGGTGTGCCCGCTGAAGATGACGTCGATCGTGGCGTCCGCCCGGACGAAGCGGCCGAACACCGGGTCGGCGGCCAGCTCCTCGGGAGAGCCGATGTTCTCCGTGGCCGCGCCCTCGTGCGCGAGCAGCACCACCACGTCGGCCTCCCCGTTGGCCGGGTCGCCGTCCTTGAGCTGCCCGGCCACCAGGTTCGCCTCGGCCACCGGGTCGCGGAACGTCAGCCCGGCGATGCCGTCCGGGCTGACCAGCGAGGCGGTCTGCTCGGTGACCACGCCGACGAACCCGACCTGCACCCCGCCGAGCGTGGTGACGTGGTACGCGGGCAGCGCCCGCTCGTCGCCCCGGTAGACGTTGGCACCGAGGTACGGGAAGGCGGCCCGGTCGGTGACCCGGCCGGCGAGGTCGGCGTACCCCTTGTCGAACTCGTGGTTGCCGACCGCCGACACCGTCAGGCCGGCGCGGTTGAGCACGTCGATCGTCGGGTTGTCGTCGTCGATGGCCGAGATGAACGTGGACGCGCCGATGTTGTCCCCCGCGGAGACGAACGCGGTGTTGGGGTTGGCGGCCCGCAGCTGTCCGACCAGCCCGGCGAGCTGCGCCGCGCCGCCGACCGGCTGACCGCCCTGGCTGGCCGGGGGCTCCAGCCTGCCGTGGAAGTCGTTGATGCCGAGCAGCTGCAGCTCGACGGGGCCGGCCGCGGCGGTGCGCAGGCCTACGACGATCGGGTTGTGGTCGCTGGCCCGGTACGGGTCCGGGGCGTAGAAGGCGGGCACCCCGTCGTACTGGAACGCGTACGACTCGACCGCGTTGATCTGCCAGACGTCGACGCCGGTGACCCGGGACGCCAGCGACGGCGAGGCGAGGGCGTGGTCGAGCGACCCGGACTCGCCGTTGAAGACGTAGGTGGACTCGCCCGTGGTGTTCAGGTTGACGTACTGCTCGTCGTAGAGGACCTGCATCGGGTCCTCGTACGTGTAGGCGTTGAAGTCGCCGAGCAGCAGCACGTGGTCGCTGCCGCTGTCGGCCGCCACCTGGTCGGCGAAGGCCGCCAGCGAGCGGGCCTGGCGGATGCGGTCACCGTTGAAGGCGCCCTGGCCGTCGCCGGTGTCGGCGTTGTCGCCGGTGCCGGTGCCGCTCTTGGACTTGAAGTGGTTGACGATCACGGTGAAGGTCAGCGGCCCGGCGGTGAAGGTCTGCGCGATCGGCTCACGCGCGTTGAACCACACCGTCTCGTCGTTGATCGACCGGGACGGGCCGCTCGGCTGCACCTTCGCCGGCTTGAAGATGATCGCCGTGGTGATGACGTCCTGCTGCTCGGGAGCCGGAAGGTCGGCCGGGCTGCGCACGTAGTCCCAGGTGCCCGCACCGTCCGCGGCGTTGAGCGCGGAGACCAGGCGCTTGAGCGCCTTCTGCGGGTCGTCGGGCGAGAAGCGGACCGAGTTCTCGATCTCCTCCAGCGCCACCACGTCGGCGTCGAGCGCGGTGATCGCGGAGACGATCTTCGCCTCCTGCTTGGCCAGCTCCGCCTCGTTGGCCGCGCCGCGCGCCTCGCCGCCGAAGTGGACGAAGTAGTTCAGCACGTTGAACGAGCCAACCCGCAGGTCGCCACCGACATCTTCGGGAGCCGCCGTACGCGGGTTGACGGACTTGAACGTGGTGCGCCCGGCCGCCGGGGTGTCCGCGCTGACCGGCGTGGTCGGCTGCAACCGCCATTCGTTGAAGCTGTAGGAGAGAACGCTCGGGCCGAACCGCTCCACCGCGTCGCCGACCCGCAGCGGGTTGTCCTTGGACAGATACGGCGGCAGCAGGCCGGCGCTGGACAGGTTTGTGGTCTTTCCGTCGTCAACGACGATCCGGCCGAGCTTGTTCGCGGCGGCGATGTCGCGCGCGGCATCCGATCCGGGGCGGGCGCGGTCGGTCGGGATGGCCGCCGGACGGTCGCCGGCGGCGAGCACCACCTCGCCGAACCGGTTCAGGTTGAAGACCTCGGAGACGGTGAAGGCACCGACCGGGGCGACCAGCATCGACTCGACCGACTCGCGGGCGGCGTCGTCCAGCGGCAGGGTCAGCGGCACCGGCTCGGGCAGCGGCACGCCCCGCTCGCAGATCTGAACGGCGTCCCGGTTGGCGATGCTCAGCTGGGTCAGCCCGTTGAACTCGCTGACCGTGCCGGTGACCCGGATCCGGTCACCGATGGCGACCGACGGGTGGTTCGCCGCGTTGCTGGTCAGGTAGACGAAGACACCGTCCGAGGCGACGCCGCCCGCCACCGGGCGCGCGCCACCGCTACCGGCCGTCTGCACGTAGATGCCGTTGTATCCGCCGGTACGGTGATCGGCGGTGACCACGCCCTCGACGGTCACCGTCGCGCCGGGGATCGGTGTCGCCGCGCCGGTGCCCTGCACCTGCGCGATCGTGTGGTCGACCGGGACGGTGCAGCCGATCGGAGGGTCGGGATCGGAGTCTCCGTCACCGTTGCGGACCCCGAACGTGTTGGGTGCCGGTGCCCGCCAGACATCGCCGACCTTCTGCAGCGAGTACCCGATCGGCGTGCTCGACGTCTCGGCCACGCCGATGTCGGTGGCGGTTCGCCCGTCGGCCGGCCCGCCGACGGCGGCGAAGGTGCCCTCGTAGCTCAGGAACTCCACCACGTCACCGCTCGGGGAGACCAACGCCACCCCGTCCGGCGATCCATTCTGGATACCGTCGGTCGGGTAGTTCTCGACCACGACCCCGGTGGCGGGCACCGTCCCGCCCAGCGTCCGCGTGCTGTACGCCGCGCCGTTGGCTCCGTTGTAGAGGACGAGCTGCCAGCCGGTCAGATCGAAGCCGGGCGGGGCCTGGACTTCGATCGCCTCACCGGTGTCGGTGCCCGCGTTGTCGTAGTGGATCTCGCTGATGAACGGTGTGTCGGCCTGGGCGGCGTACGCCGGTGCGATGGTGGCCAAGGCAAGCCCGGTGCTGGCGATGAGTGCGCCAGCCAGGCGAAGTGGACGGGCGTGTGTACGTCGACGCATCGGACCCTCCAAGGGTGTGGATGCGTCGGAGCATAAGCGCAACGGGCGTCAAGACAAGTACCGGCCGGTGAACGACCGCCATCAGCATTCGTGACAAACCAGCGGCCGACAAGCGATACAACGGACTATCGGGATGAATCAGGTATCACCAGGGGTCGACCGGCTACGAGACGAACGACGCCCGGCGAGACGGAGTAGACGGTGCGGACTGCCTCAGCCCCGCAGTGTGGTCGCCGGCTCGATCCTGGCCGCCACCCACGCCGGGTATAGTCCCGCCAACATGCCGACGACCACCCCGGCGACCGGAGTCACCGCGACCAGGAGCGGATCCAATACCACCAGCCAGCCGTGGTAGAGACAGACGACGGCTGTCACGTCGATCGCCACCACGGTGCCGAGCAGACCTCCACCGGCGCCAAGTATGGCCGACTCCACGAGGAACTGCCCCGCGACCGCGCGTCTGCTCGCACCCACTGCGCGCCGGAGTCCGACCTCCGAACGCCTCTCCAGCACTGCAACGAGCATCGTGTTGCTCACCCCGATCGCGCCCACGAACAGACAAACGCCCGCGAGCGCGAGGAACAGTGACCGCGTCTCCTGCTCGACCCCGCGACGGAAGGTGCGAAGGTCCGGAGGGACGAGTACGGTCAGCGAGGCGGGGTCCTCCGGACGTAATGCCAGAGGGGCTTCACCACCGATCTGGTCCGCAGCACCCAGCTGTGTGCGTATTACCGCCTCTGTCGGCCGGTACGCGGCCGGCGTTCGCCGGCACTCCTGGTACGGCACCACCGCAGCCGCGGTGAGTCCCGCCTCGCCTGTGCTGGCACGGATGATTCCGATAGCCGTGTAGGCTTCACCGTCCAGGTAGATCAAGGGATGGTTGGCGACATCGACGACGCCGAGCGACTCGGCGGCCACGGTATCCAGCAACGCGACACGGTCGCCACGGCGCTCATGGCCGTCGTCGAATACCCGTCCGGTGACGAGCGCGACGCCGAGGGCCTCGAGCGCACTCGGCTGAACGGCATGCACATTGACCCGCTCGCCAACGGCGTCGGCGATGCGGCTGTCGACCGTGGTTAGCCGACGTTCCTCGGTCGCTGAGCACATGAACCCCGCGGCCACGACCCCGTTGAGCGACCGTACGCCGCCGATGACTTCCTGATCGGGACGCACCAGGGTATCCGGGTACCTGACCGTGACCATTGTCGCTCGGGTCGCGTCGAACCGGTCCGAAATCGCCGCCGCAGAACTCGCGGTGATGCCGAGCGTGGCGAGCGTCGCCGCGACGCCGAGCGAAACGCCGAGGGCGGTCAACAGCGATCTCGTCGGCCGCCCACGCACCGCCCACAGCGCCTGAGCGACCACGTCCTGCGCCGCGGTGCGAGGGCGCCGCTCGGCTGGAACGTGACGCATGCGTCCCCTGACGGCTGAGCCAAGGCGACTAGACCACATAGCCGTCCGCCAAACGAATCACCCGATCTGCCTGCGCAGCGATCTCCGGGTCGTGGGTCACCACCACCAGAGCTCGACGGACGGTCACCAGCGAACGCAACAGCCGGAGGATCGCCGCGGAGTTCTCCCGGTCGAGATTGCCGGTCGGCTCATCACACAGCACGATCGTCGGGTCGTTGACGATCGCCCGGGCGATCGCCACCCGTTGCTGCTCGCCCCCGGAGAGCATGGTCGGTCTCGCGGTGAGTCGATGGCCGAGCCCGACCGATTCAAGGGCGGCGATCGCGGCCGAACGGCGGTCGCGGTGGGCAGGGCCGCCGCCGTGAACCATCGGCAAGGTCACATTCCGTACGATGTTGAGATAGGGCACAAGGTGGAACGCTTGAAAGACAAACCCGATCCTCGTGGCGCGCAACGCGGTGCGCACCCGCTCACGGCTCGTGGCCATATCGACGCCCGCGAACAGAAATCGGCCGGAAGTGGGCGTGTCGAGCAGACCGAGAATGTTCAGCAGCGTCGACTTACCTGAGCCGGAAGGCCCGACGATGGCCACGAACTCGCCAGCGCGGACGTTCATCGAGACCCCACGGAGCGCTGCGACCACAGGCGACCCGGAATAGGTCTTGGTCACCTCGACCAACTCGAGGATCGGCCGATCCCCGGGTGACAGCTCAGCCACCGTGGGAACCCGCATCCCGATATCCGACCAGCACGCGTGCGCCGACCGGCAACGGCTCACCCAGCGAACGCACGGCGACCCGGCCATTGGCGGAGAGTTGGACCTCGACGGGAATGTCGCGGCGCCCCCCGTCCTGCACGACGGTCACCGCCACCGTGCCGTCATTCGCGGTCCACAACGCGGACGCGGGTAGGACAACGCTGTCCGGGCCGCTGCGCGCCCGCTCGATCGTGATGCGCTGCCGTTCTCCAGGTACGGCCTCGATGTCGCCTTCCACGTCGAACACCGCTTCGCGCGACCGGCCACCTCGACAGCCACGGCTCGCTCGCAGAGCCAAGCCTTCTCGCGGATACCTCGGCAGTACTCCTCGACAGCCGTTTCCCGAGCCGCTACCGGGCGCGCGACCGCGCGCCCGCGTGCCGCCACGCAGCTTCGCTCCAGCGGCGTTGACCGCGCCGATCCACCAGCACTGCTGGACCGATTTCCACCGCGAGGTGCGCCCGGATCATCTCCGCAGTGACCCACCGATTAGAGCCCCCGTGATTGCCGCCCGACACGCATCATGGCGCCGCAGCCCGCGAGCAGATCGATTGCGGTCAGCAAACGGCATCTACTCGGGCGGTGGCGATCCGATGCCCGGGCACAACATATACCGCTCAATCGATGCACTTAAGCCCACAGTAACGGAGGGGCACGAGCGTCACGTCCATAATGATCGACTGATCCAGTCACCGAGCCGACGCCGCGGACCACACGAAGGCCGGTAACGATCTCCAGTTCTGAGCTACCGGTCGACGGGCGTGAAGTCCCAGCTGTGCGGTGAACGGGCCACCAGGTGGCCTGGCGGGTCCGGCAGCGGCTGTGGGCTGCCGCGCCACCGGGAGACGACGACGACCCGGTTGTCGGTGTTGGAGAAGACCTCGCTGGTGATGTGCAGCGGGTGTGTCTCGATCGCGGGCAGTGCCACGTCGCACACCCACGAGAGCAGATCGGGCAGCGTCTTCGGGTGCGCCCGCACCTCCCACATCCGCACGATCACCTGGGTCTCCACGTCGACTCCCTGGGTCGGCTAGCGAGGCTACACCGTCACCGTGGTCAGCGGGAGGGCGGAGTCGGCCGGCAGGTCCAGGCGGCTGGGCTCCACCCCGGCGGCGACCAGGTGAGCGCCGAGCGCCGCGACCATCGCGCCGTTGTCGGTGCACAGCCGAGGCCGGGGCACCCGCAGCTCGATGCCGTGCCGGGCGCACCGCTCGGCGGCCAATGCCCGCAGCCGGGAGTTCGCCGCCACCCCGCCGCCGATCGCCAGTGTGGACACGCCGTGCTCGCGGCACGCGTCGACGGCCTTGCGGGTCAGCACGTCGCACACCGCCTCCTGGAAGCTGGCGGCCACGTCGGCCACCGGCACGGGCTCGCCGGACCGCTCGCGCGCCTCGACCCACCGGGCCACCGCGGTCTTCAGGCCGGAGAACGAGAAGTCGAAGCGGTGTTCGGCCAGGTCGCGGGGGGCGGTCAGGCCCCGCGGGAACGCGATCGCCGCCGGGTCGCCGTCCCGGGCGGCCCGGTCGATCGGCGGCCCGCCGGGAAACGGCAACCCGAGCAGCCGGGCCACCTTGTCGAACGCCTCCCCCGCCGCGTCGTCGATCGTCCCGCCCAGCGGCCGTACATCCTTGGCCAGATCGTCGACGAGCAGCAGGCTGGTGTGACCGCCGGAGACCAGCAGGGCGACCGCGGGCTCGGGCAGCGGGCCGTGTTCGAGGGTGTCCACCGCGACGTGCGCGGCGAGGTGGTTGACCCCGTAGACGGGCTTCTCGGCGGCGAGCGCGTACCCCTTGGCCGCGGCGACCCCGACGAGCAGCGCGCCGGCCAGGCCCGGGCCGGCGGTGACCGCGATGGCGTCCACGTCGGACAGGGTGACTCCGGCGTCGGCCAGCGCCCGGTGCATCGTCGGAACCATCGCCTCCAGGTGCGCCCGGCTGGCCACCTCCGGTACCACGCCGCCGTACCGGGCGTGGGCGTCCACACTGGAGGCCAAGGCGTCGGCGAGCAGCGTGTGCCCGCGCACGATCCCGATCCCGGTCTCGTCGCAGGAGGTCTCGATCCCGAGGACGAGCGGTTCATCCCTCACGTCTCATCACCAGCGCATCGGTGTTGCTCGGTTGGTAGTAGCCGCGCCGCACGCCGACGGTCTCGAAGCCGTACCTCGCGTACAGCCGCTGGGCCGGTTCGTTGTTTACCGCGACCTCGAGCAGCACGGTCGGCGCGCCGCGGCGGTCCGCCTCGGCGAGCAGCGCCTCGAGCAGCGCCCGGCCGATCCCCCTGCGCTGGACGTCCCGGCGCACGCCGATGGTCTGCACCCACGCCTCCGGCGGGGTGACCGCCAGCCCCGCGTACCCCAGCAGCGCGCCGTCGTCGTCGCGCGCGACCAGGTAGTAATGGCCGTTGGCCAGCTCGTTCCAGAACATAGCGGCCGACCACTGCTCAGCCCCGAAGAGGTCCGCCTCCAACGACAGCGCCTCGTCGATGTGCCACCACCGGAACCGCTCGATCTTCATTGGGACACCGGCTTGCCTCGGGAGGCGGGCGGGACCGCGTCCGGCCGGCGCAGGTACAGCGGGACCAGGCGCTCGGACGGTGCGCCGGCGCGCACCCGGTCGGCGGCGAGCCGGGCGAGGGCCGCCGGCTCCGGGTAGCGCGGCTCAGGCCGGACCGGCAGCGCGAGCACGTCGGCGTACCGGTGCGCCCCGTCGCCGACGGCGTGGGCCGCGGCCAGTCCCCGCGCCGCCTCCGCCACATCGGCGGGTCGGTCTACCGCGGGCTCGGTCAGGCGTACCCCCTCGTCGTACACCGCCCAGTAGAGCTCCCGGCGGCGCGCGTCGGTCGCGACCAGCGCACGACCGGGGCCGCTGCCGAGCCCCAGACCGTCCAGCGAGCAGACCCCGTACGCCGGCACGCCGGTGGTGTCGGCGAGGGCGGCGGCGGTGACCAGCCCGACCCGCAGGCCGGTGAACGGCCCCGGGCCCACCCCGGCCACGACGGCGCTCAGGTCCCGGGCGCGTACGCCACGTTCCCGCAGCACGGCGTCGATCTGCGGGGCGAGCAGTTCGCCGTGGGCCCTCGCGTCCACGGTCACCCGCTGCGCCAGCACGGTCACGGCGTCCGGCGTGATCTCGGCGAGCGCGGCCGTGACCGCCGGGGTCGCGGTGTCGAGGACGACGACGAGCACGGGTTGCACCCTAACGCCGAGGGGAGCGGAGGCGACGCGATTCTACGATCGGCGACCGCGCACGATCGCAGCCGGACCGGCCAAATCGGCTGAGGCCGGCCCGCCGGCTGCGGCCGGACTACCGGCTGAGGCCGGCACATCGGTGAGGCCGGCCTACCGGTGATCCGGGTCCGACCGCCACCGGCTCAGGCGCTCGGCCCAGTCCCCGCCGTGGCCGACGAGCTCGACCACCCGCGTGTCGTCCTCGCGCCGGTCGATGCGCACCTGCAGGTACGCGTCGGTCAGGTGCTCGACCATGCCCTCGCCCCACTCGACCACGGTGACCGAGTCCTCGAGCGAGGCGTCCAGGTCCAGGTCGTCGATCTCGGCGCGCGGGTCGGCGACCGTGCCCAACCGGTACGCGTCGACGTGCACCAGCGGCACCGGCCCCGGATGGACCCGGGCGATCACGAACGTCGGGGAGGTGATCTCGCCCGACACCCCGAGTCCGGCGCCGATGCCCTGCACGAGCGCGGTCTTGCCGGCCCCGAGCGGGCCGGTCAGCAGCACCAGGTCCCCGGCGCGCAGCATGCCGGCGAGCGCACGGCCGAACGCCCGGGTGTCCTCGACGGTCGGCAGCGTGAACGCGGTCACGGCAGGGTCTCCCGGGTCACCACCGCACCTTGGATGGTCACCGCAGCGTCTCCAGGAACGCCGTCAGCGCCTCGTTGACCTCGGCGCTGTGCTCCAGCAGGACCACGTGCCCGCTGTCCGGCACGGTGACCAGCTTCGCGTGCGGCAGCCGCTCGCAGATCTGGGTGGAGAGCGCCACCGGGGTGATCTGGTCCTTCTCGCCGCAGATCACGAGCACGGGGACGGTACGCAGCGCGTCGAGCGCCGGGTACCGGGAGTGGGTGTAGAGGGTGCGCAGGTAGCGCGCGATGGTGTCGATGGAGGTGCCGGAGTTCATCCGCTCCACGAACGAGACCAGGGCGCGGCTGGGGTGGGCCGCCCCGAACCCGTACCGGCGGGTGAGCTGCCACGCGAGGTCGCTGGCTGCCGACCGGGCGCGGTCGATCATGGCGGTGGTCAGCCGAGCGGCGTTGTTGACCAGCGGCAGCAGCGGCCGGGCGGCCCGCGACACGATCTGCGGCAGGCCGACACGGGTCGCCTCCAACCGCCCCGCCGACGTCGCGATGAGGACCACCCCGGCGACCCGCCGGGCGATCAGCTCCGGGTCCAGCTCGGCGAGAGCCATGATCGTCATGCCGCCCATCGAGTGCCCGACGAGCACGATCCGTCCTTCGGGCGTGGTGGCCTCGATGACCCGCCGTAGCGCCGCGCCCAGCCCTTCCAGGGTGTACTCGCCCTCGTCGCGTCGGCCGGAGCGCCCGTGCCCGGGCTGGTCGTAAAAGACCATCCGCCACTCCCCGCGCTCGGCGAGCGCCCGGCGCTGGAAGTGGAACGAGCCCATGTGCAGGCAGAAGCCGTGGACGAAGACGAGCGTGGGCGCCGGGGCACCGACTGGTTCGGCGAGGTCGAGGCCCAGGTCGTCGAGGTCCATGTCCACCCCGTCGACCGGCTCCACGATCTCGACGTACAGGTCTAGGCCGTCGTCGGTGGTCACCGTCAGCGACTCGTCGTACGGCTGCGGCCCGAACGTCTCGTTCGCGTACGGATCCTCGACCGGCCGCCGCCACCGCAGCAGTGCGCGCTGCGCCGCGACGCCCGCCACCGCGCCCGCGACGACGCCGGCGGTGGCGCCCAGGACCGCGCCGATCATGCCGGCACGTCGGCGCGCGGAGGAGGGATCGGCGGCAGCCTTGGCCATGCCGTAAGGGTAGCCGGGATGGGCGGCGGTGACCGCGATCGAATTCCCGGCCGTGATCAGGGCCGTGGCCGGAGTCGTGGTCGGATCAGCCGCCGTCATAGCCGCGGGCGATGCGCGGGTTGCCGAACCGGGTGACGATCTCGTAGCTGATCGTGCCGCTGACCTCGGCCCAATCGTCGGCGGTCGGCTCGCCGTGCTCGCCCGGCCCGAACAGCACCGCCACGTCACCGGGCCGCACGTCGTCGTCGCCGCAGTCGAGCACGATCTGGTCCATGCAGACGCGCCCGGCGACGCGGCGCACTTTGCCGCCCAGCCACACCGGCCCGGTGTTGGAGGCCACCCGCGGCACCCCGTCGGCGTACCCGATGGGCACCACCGCGAGGGTGGTCTCCCGCGCAGTGGTGTAGGTGTGACCGTACGAGACGCCATGGCCCGCGGGGACCCGCTTGGTGAGCATCACGCGGGCGCGCACGGTCATCGCCGGCCGCAGCCCGAAGGTCTGACCAGGGATCGGGCTCAGCCCGTACATGGCGATCCCGGCGCGTACCAGGTCGAAGTGGGTGTCGGGTCGGGTCAGCGTGGCGGCCGAGTTGGCGAGGTGACGGTATGCCGGGTTGATGCCACTCTGCGCCGCGACCTCCAGGGCGTCGCGGAACGCCGCCAACTGCTCGTCGTTCGCCGGATGCCCGACTTCGTCGGCCCGGGCCAGGTGGCTCCACACCCCGACCACCTCGATCGCCCCGTCCGCCTGGGCCTTCGCCGCCGCCTCCACGAGCCGCTGCCACTCCGACCGGGCGCAGCCGCCCCGGCCCAGGCCCGTGTCCACCTTGAGGTGTACGCGGGCGGGCCGCTTCGCCGTTGCTGACGCGGCGATGATCTCGTCGAGCAGGGCGATGGACCCGCCGCTCAGATCGATGTCGGCCGCGACCGCCTCGGCGAGCGGCAGGCCGGGGGCGAGCAGCCAGGCGAGCACCGGGGCGGTGATGCCGGCGCGGCGCAGGCCGAGCGCCTCGTCCAGGGTGCCGGCGCCGAGCCAGGTGGCGCCGGCCTCGAGCGCCGCCCGGGCGACGGGCACCATGCCGTGCCCGTACCCGTCACCCTTGACCACCGCCATCACCTCGGCGGTGGTGCCGGCCGCCAACCGGGCCACGTTGCGCCGGATCGCGTCCAGATCGACGCGCACCTCGGCCTGCCACATATCCGTCAGCCTACGGCCCGATGGGCGAGGCTCGCCGGCAACGCAGCCGGTCCCCACCGCCAGCTACCGCTCACGCACTGCGAGCCCGCCATGACGCACCTCCCACCGGGCCGGATCTGCCGCTTCGTATCACAGTTCCGAAAGCCGCGGGACCGCCTCCACCAGCACCTCGGGCAGCACCGTCGCCACGTCGGCGGCGGTCACCGAGCCCCGCCGGGCCGCCTTCCGGCCGGCCAGCCCGTGCACGTACGCCGCGGCGACCGCCGCCTGCTCGGGGCTGAGGCCCGCGGCGAGCAGCGAGCCGAGCAGGCCGGTGAGCACGTCGCCGCTGCCGCCGGTGGCGAGCGCCGGGGTGCCGGTCGGGTTGGCCCAGGCCCCTCCCGACGGGGTGGCCACGATCGTGCTGTGGCCCTTGAGCAGGACCACGACGTTCATCTGGGCGGCGAGCCGCTGCGCCGCGGAGACCCGGTCCTCGCCGGGCGGGGCGCCGGCCAGCCGCGCGAACTCGCGGTCGTGGGGCGTGACGACGGTCGGCGCTCGGCGCTCGCCGAAGGCGCGGCTCATCGGGCCGGCGATCAGGGTCAGGGCGTCGGCGTCGAGGACGGCGGGCACGTCGGCGGCGAGCACTGCCCGCAACTCCCCGGCCGCCAGGTCGTCGGTGCCGAGCCCGCTGCCGCAGGCCCACGCCTGCACCCGACCGGCGTCGCCCACCCGCTCGGTCACGATCACGGACGGGTGGCGCTGCGAGATCAGTGGCGCGGCCGTGCCGGCGTACCGCACCATGCCCGCCGGGCCGGCGAGCGCACCCGCCACGGAGAGCAGGGCCGCGCCCGGATAGCGGGCGGAGCCGGTGGCCACCCCGGCCACGCCCCGGCGGTACTTGTCCGACTCGGGGCCCGGGACCGGCCACCACGACCGGATGTCGGCAAGCTCCGGCACGCGCACCGCCGGGTCGGCGGGCAGGAACGGCGCGAGGCCGATGTCCACCAGCTCGACTTGCCCCGCGTACGGCACCGCGGGCCCGACCACCAGGCCCGGCTTCAGGCAGCCGAAGGTCACCGTGACGTCGGCGGCCACGGCCACGCCCGGCACGTGGCCGGTGTCGATGTCCACACCGGACGGCAGATCGACGGCGACCACGGTCGGTCTGTCGCCGTCGCTGGCCCGCAGCTCGGGCAGGCGCGGCACGATCGTGGCTGCGGGCTCGCGCAAGCCACCGGTACCCCCGATGCCGACGATCCCGTCCACTACCAAGTCCACTATGGCGGGGAACTTATCGACGAGTGCCCCGCCCGCGGCGCGCAGCGCGGCCAGCCCGCCGGCGTGCACGCGCTCGGGCACGAGCAGCCACGCGCGGACCTGTACGCCGCGGCGGGCCAGGGCCGCCCCGGCGAACAGCGCGTCCCCGCCGTTGTTGCCCCCACCCACGAGAAGCAGCACGCTGCGCCCGTACACCCCGCCGTACCGGTCGGAGAGCAGCAGCGCGCAGCGGCGCGCTAGCCCGGTCGCGGCCCGGTGCATCAGCGTGTCGGGCGGCAGCCGGCGCATGAGCTCCTCCTCGGCCGCCCGGACGTCCGCCACCCGCCACGCCCCGCGCATCACGCCTCCTCCGCGAACCGTTCTGCCACCACCATTGCCGAGGCGATACCGCCGTCGTGGGACAGCGACAGGTGCCAGCGGGTGATGCCCCGCTCGGCCGCCGCCGCGGCGACCGTGCCGGACACCGTCAGCCAAGGCCGCCCGTCCGGGTCGGTCACGATCTCGCAGTCGTGCCAGTGCAGCCCCGCCGGCGCGCCGAGCGCCTTCGCCACCGCCTCCTTGGCCGCAAACCGCGCCGCCAGCGACTCCGGGGAGCGCGGGTTACCTGATCTCGTGACCCGCTCCGCCTCGGTGAACAGCCGGTCGGCCAGCAACGGGGTCCGGGCCAGCGCCCGGGCGAACCGCTCGACCAGCACGACGTCGATGCCCACCGCAACGATCACGAGTCCGACCCTACGCGGCGGGCGCGGGGTGTCGCAGGCTAGCCGCGACGACGCCACGAGGCAAGAGTTGGGGACAACCGGGGGTACGCGGCAACGCCCCTGTCCACAGGGTCACGCGGAGGGCTGCGGCGGGCCGTAGCGTTCCGGCCATGCACGCCTCACTGACCGAGGTACGCCGCGTCGCCGCCGCGCTGGACTCCCTGCGTACCGCGCTCGAGCGTACCCGGGTGGTGGCTGGCGGGGCGCTCGCGGCGCCGGCCGAGACGGACCGGGAGTGGCGGGCCGCTTCCGCGTTGCGCGCCGTGGCCGCCGCGCTCGACGACGGGCTGGCGCAGGTGACGCGCGATTGTGACGAGATCGTCACCGCGCTGCGCGCCGCCGTGACCGCGTACGAGGCGGCGGACGACCGGGCGGCTGCACGGCTCACCGCGGTCCGGCGTCGACGGTGACGGCGGCGGAGGCGCGCCGATGGTGACGTACCGGCAGCTGTGGCGCGCCAGCCCGACCGCGTGGGCGGCGGCCGGCGCCGAGGCGGGCCGACTGGCGCGGCACACCGCTCGCGACGCCAGCGTCGAGGTGGCCAGCCAGGTCACGGCGCTCCGCGCCGCCTGGTCCGGAGCGGCCGCTCAGGTGGCGGCCGGCCGGCTGCTCACCGTTCGGGACCGGCTGGAGGCGTTCGCCGCGCTGCTCGTCGCCCTCGACCAGGCGCTCGCCGAGCACGCGGCCCGCCTCGCCGAGGCGAAGGCGATGCTGTCGGCGAGCGTGGCGGCCGCAGCAGGTGCCCGGGTGACGGTGGACCGCGACGGGCGGGTCGACGTCGACCGTACCGGCGAGAAGCCCGACCCGGGGGATGTCGCCGTAGCCCGGCGTACGGCCGCGGGCGTCGAGGCTGCCCTCGCGCTGGCAGCCGAGGCGGACGCCCGCACCGCGCGGCGGCTTGCGGAGCTCTCGGGGTGGTGCGAGCCGGGGCCGGCTGAGCCGCCGGGAGGGGTGCCGGAGCCGACGTATCCCGCGGCGGTGCGCGCCTGGTGGGCGGGGCTGACCGGACCGCAGCGGCGGTGGCTGATCCTGCACCGTCCGGACCTGATCGGTTCGCTCGACGGCGTGCCCGCCGCCGCGCGCGACCAGGCCAACCGGCTGCTGCTGGCCCGCGTGCCCGCCGACGACCTCGCCGACCTGCGTGCCTGGCTGCGCGACGCCGGCCGGTCGCGGGCGTACCTGCTGCGCCTGGACCTGGGCGCCGGGCGGGCCGTGGTGTCGCTCGGCGATCCCGACCTGGCCGACCACGTGCTGGTGCACGTCCCCGGGGCGCGGGCGAGCATCGACCGCATAGGCGTCGACCTCGCCCGGGCGGACCGGGTCGCGGCACGGGCGGCCGAGATCGCTCCGGGTGCGTCGGTCGCCGCGGTCGTGTGGCTGGACTACGACGTGCCCGCCTCGCTGCCGGAGGCGGCCCGCACCGGGTACGCCCGGGATGCGGGGCCGGACCTGCGGCGCTTCGTCGACGGCCTGCGCGCCACCCACGACACCCGCGCGCCGCACGTGACCGTGCTCGGCCACAGCTACGGCTCACTGGTCGTCGCCACCACCGCCCGCGACCACGGGCTGGCCGCCGACGATGTCGTCTTCGTGGGCAGCCCCGGTGTCGGGGTGTCGCACATCGACCAGTTACCCCTGCCGGACGGGCATGTGTGGTCCACCACCGCACGCCAGGACCCGATCCAGCTCGTTGCGCCGTCGCCCGCCCAGGTGGCCCGCGACATCGCCCGCAGCGCGGCGATGCCCTGGTACGCGGGCATCGCCCCCGCGCTGCCCGACGAGGATCTGTGGCACGGCCGCAACCCCAGCCTGCCCCAGTTCGGCGCTCGAATCTTCGCCAGCGCCGCGCGCGCCTCCGTCTACACCGCACACACCGCCTACTGGGACGCGGGCAACCCGGCCCTCGAATCTGTCGCGCGCATCACTCTCGGTGGCAGCTACCATGCGGCGGTGAGGTGAGCGGCGGGGTGGGGTGAGCGAGCGGTTTTCCGCACCGGTCGAGGCCGTGCTGCGTGAGGCCGGCTGGTACCCGGGCCGGCGGTTGTCCGACGACGAGATCGCCGCGATGCATCGCGGGTTCGCCACCGGTCGGGGACGCTTCGGCGGCCAGCTCGGCGGGGCCCACCTAGCCGATGCGGTGCTGCGGGAGTTCGGTGGGCTGGTCATCGCCGGCCCCGGCCCCGGGCTTGAGATCAACCCCCGCCCGTTCGCCATCGACCCATCCCTGGCCGCCCACTACACCGAAACACTCATCGACGTCGAGCGGGCCATGCGCGTCGACCTCTATCCGCTGGGGGTGGAGGGCATGGACGAGGCGGTGCTGGCCATCACCGACCTAGGCAAAATCATCTCGGTCGACCCGACCGGCGAATGGCTGCTCGGTGACAACTTCGACGAAGCGCTCGACCTGCTGATCACCGGACGACACCCCCGACCGGTCCAACCCAGCGACGGGCGCACCCCGCCACCGTGGCAACCCCCACCCGAGCAGGACCGCTCCCTTGGCGCCCCGATCATGCACGGCGGGTGGAAACGCCCGCTCGGCGCGGTGTTCTTCCTGCCCCGGACCTCGCTGAACCTGTACTACACCTGGCTGCCGCAGACTCTGCTTCGCATCGGCGTAACTCCGCTGTCCAGCCCATCCGACCCTGGCAACTTTTACATCGACGACTGGGGCGGGATGGCCTGCGAGGTGATGGTGCTGGACCTGGACCTGGCCACCGTGCTGGTACTCGCCTTCGAACAAACCTGGGCCCTCGACCAGCTCCATGAGGCCTACACCGACGACGACACACCCCCCGACGCCGCCCCACTGGTGAAAGCGTTCCGCAACGCCTGCGCCAGCCTGGCCCCGGACCTGTACACAGCCTTCCTGCACACACGTCTCGAGCAGGACCTGCTGGGCTTCATCGCCGAACTCGAAGACGACGTGTTCAACGCACACCTGCTGCTCTACCAGGGTTTCACCATGCTCTACCTGCCCGAAGGCTACGACCCGGAAATCGACGAGATTCTGGCCGTGCGGCCCCGCGACACCCTGCCCGTCCCCGGCGGACGCATCTTCTTCGCCAACACCGGCAAACAACGCTGGCAATGACCATGATCCGATGCTGTTCGAAGCGTCCGCTGCTGCTCACAGGCGAGGCCACTGGCGAGATTCCGGCCGTGATGGAGGAGGAGTAGGTGACTGGCGGCGACTGGGGCGACGATCCCGTGATCTGGCGGATCTGGGGTGGCCTGCATCGGTTGTTGCTGCGGCTCGGGTGAATCAGAGCGGTATGGGCGAATTCGACCCGGATCATCCGCGGCTGGTCGATCCCGAGCAACGGGAGGCCCTGCTGGCGCGGTTGTCGGGTGGTGTGGTGGTACCCGGCACCGATGGGTCCGATGTAGACGTGGTGCGGCCGGAGCGGGGCCGGGTGGTGCCGTGGACGTACCGTACCGACGGCCGGTGGGTGTGGCCAGAGGCGGTGGCCTACTACCTTGCCGAGTACGGGTTGGCGCCCGAGCCGGAGCTCTCGATCCACCTTCTGGCGACAGCCGCCGCACCGTCGGCAGTAGATGGTGTGGCGCTCTTTCGCGCCCGCCTCGCCATCGCGGGCGTGATTCGGTAGTTGCGGGCCTTTGTGGCCACCGAACTCTGGTGCTCAGGGACGCGCGACGCCGGTCCCCTGGTGCCCTTGTACCGAACCGGGTCCTCGGGGCAGCTCGCAGGCCGCGTGAATCAGCCGGGCCCAGGTGACGTACGGATATATTCTGGCCGTGCCGGGCTTGGTGGGGAGGTTGGCGTGATCGACCGATTCGATGCCAAACTCATCGCGGGCGCCTGGCTCAGTCAGGATGACGACGTCATGGTGCACGGGTTCGGGTTCCACGAGTTCGACCTGGGGTACCTGTTCTGGCGTAAGTCGCCACCGGGCCGGCCGCAGGACGTCGGCGCCGGGCGGATCGTGGTGGACCGGCACAACGGTGAGATGACCCACTGGCCGTCGGTGCCGGTGGACGCGGTGATCGAGCAGTACCGGGCGTTTCGGGCCGAGCATCCACCGGCGCCGTTGACCTGGGACCCGGTGGTACGGGCGAAGCGCGACCGGGTGCGCGCCCCGTTCCCCGAGAACGTCACCCATCTGCGTCTCGCCGACGGCCGGCTGCGCATCGGGCGCAGCATGAAGGGCGAGGGCACACCCAATCTGCACCCCCTGGTACGCGAGTTCCTCGACGGGTTGCCGCCCGCGCTGCGGGAGCGTGGGCACGACCGGTGCGCGGAGGTGGCCGCGCTCTCCGACGCCCTGCACGCCGAGGACGCCCGGCGAGCACACGCCGGGGAGCCGCCGCTGTCCCTGTCGGATGTCCGAGAGCGGTTGTTACGCGGGGCTGACCTGGTCACCTACCGCATCCGTGAGCCGGGTGACCCGACGGGCGGACAGCCCACGGCACCGTGTGTGTCGTGTCAGGCGCTGCTGCGGCACTTTGGTTTCGGGTTGCAGGCACCGGCCGAGGGGGTGGGGTGAGCGAGCGGTTTTCCGCACCGGTCGAGGCCGTGCTGCGTGAGGCCGGCTGGTACCCGGGCCGGCGGTTGTCCGACGACGAGATCGCCGCGATGCATCGCGGGTTCGCCACCGGTCGGGGACGCTTCGGCGGCCAGCTCGGCGGGGCCCACCTAGCCGATGCGGTGCTGCGGGAGTTCGGTGGGCTGGTCATCGCCGGCCCCGGCCCCGGGCTTGAGATCAACCCCCGCCCGTTCGCCATCGACCCATCCCTGGCCGCCCACTACACCGAAACACTCATCGACGTCGAGCGGGCCATGCGCGTCGACCTCTATCCGCTGGGGGTGGAGGGCATGGACGAGGCGGTGCTGGCCATCACCGACCTAGGCAAAATCATCTCGGTCGACCCGACCGGCGAATGGCTGCTCGGTGACAACTTCGACGAAGCGCTCGACCTGCTGATCACCGGACGACACCCCCGACCGGTCCAACCCAGCGACGGGCGCACCCCGCCACCGTGGCAACCCCCACCCGAGCAGGACCGCTCCCTTGGCGCCCCGATCATGCACGGCGGGTGGAAACGCCCGCTCGGCGCGGTGTTCTTCCTGCCCCGGACCTCGCTGAACCTGTACTACACCTGGCTGCCGCAGACTCTGCTTCGCATCGGCGTAACTCCGCTGTCCAGCCCATCCGACCCTGGCAACTTTTACATCGACGACTGGGGCGGGATGGCCTGCGAGGTGATGGTGCTGGACCTGGACCTGGCCACCGTGCTGGTACTCGCCTTCGAACAAACCTGGGCCCTCGACCAGCTCCATGAGGCCTACACCGACGACGACACACCCCCCGACGCCGCCCCACTGGTGAAAGCGTTCCGCAACGCCTGCGCCAGCCTGGCCCCGGACCTGTACACAGCCTTCCTGCACACACGTCTCGAGCAGGACCTGCTGGGCTTCATCGCCGAACTCGAAGACGACGTGTTCAACGCACACCTGCTGCTCTACCAGGGTTTCACCATGCTCTACCTGCCCGAAGGCTACGACCCGGAAATCGACGAGATTCTGGCCGTGCGGCCCCGCGACACCCTGCCCGTCCCCGGCGGACGCATCTTCTTCGCCAACACCGGCAAACAACGCTGGCAATGACCACGGCAGACATCTCCCTGGCTGACGGCTGGCGCCACCTGCGCGGTGGCCTGCTCACCGCGGTCCCGCCGCCGCACCGCCAGCAGCTCGATGACCTGGTGGTCACGCTGCTCAACGGGATCCAGCACGCCCCCTACCATGACCCGCTGGCCGCCGAGCAGGACCGGCTGCGCATCGGCGTGACCGCCGCCACGCACCTGGCCCGCTACACCGCGGACGACATCGAACTGCTCGCCGCCGCGGTGGTGCTGCCGTTCGCCGACCCGGGTCTGCTCGGCTTCCGCTGGCTGCTCACCCCCGGCCTTCCGCCACGCGGCGAGCCCCTGGACTGGACCGCCGCCATGGTGCTGGCCCTGACCCCGCCCGAGGGCACCCGCCCCGGCACGCTCCCGTCTGACGACACGTCGTGGCGGTACGTCCGGCAGTTGCTCGCCCTGCCGCCGCTGCTGCGCGCCGCGGTCATCATCGAACGGGCATTGGCCGCCAACCCGATGGCCGGGGCGTTGCCGCCTCGCTTTCCGAGCACGCCGTTCAGCCCAGACCAGATGGCGCTCTTGGCCGCGGGTGTGCCGGTCGACCTGCTGCCGTACCCGGTCCCCCCGCCAACGTCGCCGCCCGCGGTGCCGCCACCCCTGGGCAGCCCGGCGGACGCGATCGCGCTGGTGCGCCAGCACCAGGCCATGCCGTTCGGGTCGCATCGCGTGTGGGTGGATGGCGACCCGGGATTCATCGTCGAGGCCCGGGAGCTGGTTTACCAGGTGCGCTGGGACATATCCCCCGACCAGATCCACCGGCTCGGACCGGCACTGACCATGCCCGGCGACCGGGAGAACGTCGTCGTCCGGGAACCCGGCTGGCTGGTCGACCGGGTCACCGGCCAGGTCACCACCGTGGACCTGTCCACACAAGACCTTCGAGAGCGGGTGCGCGCCTGGCGTATCTTCCCGCTACCGCCAGGCTGGCGCCCGGGTCCGCGCCCACCACTGCCCCAGGGGCCGGCCACCGAACTGGCCGCCATGCTGCCCGCGCCGCTGTTCGCGGCGATGGAGCCGGTCGTCCAGCGGGCCACCGCCCGCTACACCGCGCTGCTCGCCACCGACGACTGGCCGGACTTCGTGGTCGCCTGGTGGGTGGCCGCACACACCGTCGGCCTGCTGACCGCCACCGGCTGCACCGACCCGCACCTGCTCACCGCGGCCCTGCTGGCGGCTCGCGGCACCGCCCCCACCGACACGCTCATCGAGGACGACTCCGAACTGTGGCACACGCCCGCAGGCGACCAGGCCAGGGCAGCCCGCCCACGCGACGACCAGACATACGGTGTCGGCGTCACACAGCGGGCCCAGCACCTCCTCACCGCGCCAGCGACGGTACGGACACTGGCGGTGGCGAACGCGTGGGCACGAGCCAGGGTAGAGACCGAGCTGTTCGGCATCACCCCGACGGCACGATGGGACGAACTGCGGGCGCTGTCCCCACTCAGCCACGATTTGCCGGCGCTACGCGAGCGCACCGCGACCGTGTGACAACCCGGTGCCCCCTGCCCATGCGGCCCGCATGGTGAGCTCCCGCCAGCGCCACGCCAGGGCTCACGTCTGGTTGTCGGGCAGCGCCGCCCACTTCGTGCGGAGCATCTCGATCACTTCGGCCGCACGCTCCTGGCTGATCTCCTCCAACTCGAACTCAACCGTGCCCTTGAACTCCGTCTCGACAATCGCGCTCGAATGATGCCAGCGGAGGTCAGGCCGGAGTGCTTCGTCGACGATCCCTCCGCCGCGCAGGTAACGTCGCCGCACCAGCCCGCGCGGGCTGTCGCGCGTTTCGCCCGATATCGGATAGAACTTCACGTAGTATGTGACACTCGTTGTTTCGTCGTCTGCCGACATCTAGTCCTCCCTCTGCCGGTAGTCGAAGCTGGCGATCCGATCCACGCCCTCTGGAATCGGAACGCCAGCGAAGATCTCCCGCATCTGCGTCAGAAGCTCACCCTTCACCACAGCCGGAGTGAGCGGGTTATCCCAGGTTTCGTACAGATCATGGGTCTGCTCCTTGGCCGCTCGGCTCTCCGGCGTATGGAACTGCAGCTCAAACAGGTGCCCGCTCGTGCGGTGACGCCAGGTGCTGTTGATGCCCTGATAGGGGTTGCGCGGATTGATCCACTGATTCTTGCTCACCACCGGCTCGAAGCCATGCTGTTCCAGCCGTTGGTACGTCCACTCAACGCCATCGACGTACGAAGTGCTCTCCAGCTCGAAGGTGTACCGAATCGCATCGACAACCTCGCCGAGGTGCGTCCTCACCGGCACGGTCGGCTCCTCCAGCAACTTCTTGGCGAGTTTCTCCTTGAGCCGAGCCTCGCCCTTCAGGCTCGTACCCTCGGCGGGTCCGACCAGGCGCGCCCCGGTCTCCGCTGCGACCCGCTGGAGCCTTTCGGTGATTTCAGGGTAGACCCGCCCTCTCCTGGCGAGGAACTCGTCAGCGGCCGCGTTCTGCTCCTGCGTCAGGTCCAGACCCTTCTCCGGCCAGTGCCATCCTCCGGCCTCGTCAACGAACGGACCGTTTGAGCCCTGCATACCCGCTGGTGCTTGATGCGCCGCTGGCTCTCGCCCGGAGGGCGAACGGTCTGGATCGACCGGCGGCTGATCCGGGTCGACCCGGTCGAACTCGCGCGGTGAACCCGGTGGTGGCCCGCCGGGGTGGTGGGGAACGCCGGGCGGCGGCTCGCTGACGTGCCGGCCGCCGACCACGCGATCGCCCACGACAATCGCCCGGTACGGCAGCTCAACCTTGGTGACCGGATCTTTGATCCGCAGTGCCTCCAGCTTGGCCGCCACCTCGGCCGTCACGCCCCTGGCGAAGTGCACCTCCAGCCGGGGCGGCTGCCCGTCCACGTGGTACCTGCCGGAGGCGATCACCCTCAGCTGGTCTCTTACCTGCCGCTGCAGCTTGCGGAAGGAGGAGCTGTCCAGGCCGAACGTCCCGTAGTCCTTGGCGTCCATCCACACCCGACCACGGTCGGCGATCACATCCACATCGGTGGTGTACGTACGACCGTCCGGCGCGGTCGCGGACACCCTGCGATCGACCTCCACGACCCCGTCCGTCCGCTCGGCCAGGGCCACCTCGGCCGCGATCGCCCGCACGTTGTTGCCGTGATCACGAGCCTTCTGCACCGACGGCTTGTTCTCCCCGCGCCGCTCTTCCCGCAGGCTGGACAGCTCGGAGTCGAGCTTCTTCAGCCACCGCTCCGTACCTTTAACTTCGGGGTGGCGTTGCGCGTACGCCTCCACGCGGACACGAACGTCGTTGATCGCACGGATCTGGTTGTCGATCTCCCGGATCACCTCAGGACCGGGTGGTTCGAGCGCCCGCTCGGCGGCCAGCCTCGCCTCGCGCTGAGCCAGCTTCCGCTCGTGCGCGTCAATGAGCGCGTCTTCCAGGGTCTTGCCCTTGGCGTGCGCCCTGTTCTGCATGTTGTCGAGCGCCTCAACCAGCTGCTCCTCGTTGCCACGCATCCGCGCGTACATCTCCGCGAACTGCTCCCGGGCCCGAGGGTCGTGCAGTGCGTCGTACCGGTCGCGGAGGTGGTCCGGCAGCTCCTCCGGTCGCAGCTGACCCGGATCGCCGGCGGCCCCGGGGGGCGACACCGACTCCACGCGCATCTGCCGGTGCCAGGCGGCCGCTGCGTCGTGGAAGGCCGCCGCGCGGTTACGGTCAGCGGTCGCGGCCGCCCGTTCGGCCGCTGCCGCCTGCTCTGCCGCCGAGGCGAGCTGGCGGGCCTGGGCAGCATGGGCGCGTGCCTCGTCGCGCGCCCGGGCGTGCTGATCGGCCTCGACCCGGTGCTGGTCGGCGGCCTGCCGGTGCGCCTCGGCCTGCTCACGGTAGGCGGCGGCCCGTTGCTGGTCGGCCGGATGCGGGCTGGCCGCCAACTCGTCGGCGGTCCGACGCAGGTGTGCCGCGTGCGCATCGAGTTCGTGTGCCCGCTGCGCGGCGGCCGCCCGGTGCTGCTCGTGTTCGTGCGCGGCCCGGTCGTGCACCGCGGCCTGCTGCCGGTACTGCTCGCCGCGCCGGGCGAGGTCACTGGCCAACTGGTCGTGGCGCGCGGCGGACTCCTCCCATTGCTGGGCCGCGCGGTACTGGTCACCCGCGCGCTGAGCCGCCTCGGCCATCCGCTGGTGGTAATCGGCCCGCTGCTCTTCGAGCTGACGCATCGGATCGTTCGGCGGATGCTTCGCCGCCTCCTGCAGGTGCCGCGCGGCCTCCTGCCGGTGGTGCACTGCCACCCGGTGATGCGCGTCCGCCGCCCGCTCGGCATCCCGCCGGTAGTCGGACTCGTGCCGCGCGGCCTGCCGCTCATACTCGGCGGCGAAGCGGTCCGCCTGGTCGGCGGCGTGCTCGGCGTGCTGCCGGCGCGTCTCCGCCTCGCCCGCCCGCTGCATCGCCTGCTGCTGCTCCAGCTCCGCGTGCCGGCGCAGGAGGTCCTGCTGGTGCGCCTCGGCACGCGCCTGCTGCGCCTCGTGGCGCGCCTGCTGGGCCGAGGCATGATGCTGCTCGACGAGCTGCTGGATCTGCTGGCGCTGCTCGACGGAGACCGCCTGGGCCTGCCTTGCGTGGTGGCGGGCGGCCTCCTCGTGCTGTTGCGCCACCTGGTCGAGCTGGTGCGCACGGCTCCACGCCGCGTCCCGCTGCTGCAGGTGTGCCGCCGCCCGCTTCGCCGCGCCCTGCGCCTGCTGCCGGGCGACCGCGGCCTCCACGGCGTGCTCGGCCGCCTGGCGACGCGCCTGCTCCGCCTGGTGGCTGTAGTCGGCCGCCTGCTGCCGCGCGGCACGCGCCGCGTCGTGACTGGCTCGCGCGCTCTCCGCCGCCTGGACCTCCGGGCTCTGCCCCCGGAGGTACTCGGGCGTCAGCGGCCGGTCGTTCCAGATGCCGGGCGGGCGGTCGGCGAACGGCATCGGCTGAGCGTTGCGATCGACGACGAGCGCGTCCATCGCCGATATCTGCGCTTGGCTGTGGATGGGATCGGCCACCGCCTGTCCGCTGTGGGCCTCGACGTAGCGGATCCCGCCCTGTCCGTCGGGTAGTGCCATCACCACCCGCGCGTGCTGCGGGTCGATGAAGTGGACCACTCCGTTGTGGTTGACCGCAGCCCAGGCGTGCGAACCGCCACCCCGCCACGCGGTGATGATCGACGCGAAGGAGCCGTGCCCACCGGCCAGCAACTGCTGGTGAATCTGCCGGAACCCGTCGTGCACCCGCTGCAGGGCCTGGGCTGGCGACTGCCGCGACACGTCGCCGACCAGCGACTGGTAGCGGCCGCCGGTCAGGTCCTCCATGCGGCCCGGGCCACCCATCTCGCCGGCCCAGGGCACCTGGGGGTTGCCCCGCGTGTATCCGTCGAAGGTGCGCGGCGCGGCCACGGTCGGGCGGCCGTGCACGTACGTGTCGAACAGCGATGCCACGCAGTCCAGGCAGTTCTGGGTACGGGTCGGGTCGGCCGGGACGCCGAACGCGTTCAGCAGCCGCAGCCACGGCCCCTTCGGGTCCGGGGTGCGCACGTACCCGCCGTGTCCGTCGCTGAGCGCCCGCTCCAACCGGACCTGGTCGACGTGCAGCACCTGGCGCAGGCCGTGCTCCACCCCGTACGGCCGGCTCCGCCAGACCGGTGGCGGGACGTCCCGGCGCGTGAGCTGGGACACCTCGGGGCCGGGGTGCTGGGCATCCACCATGCGGAAGCCGGCCTCGGCGTCCACATTGACCCAGCGCCACAACGCCGCGTGATGACGGGACGCCTGGCGGGTGATCTCGTCCGCCTGCCGGGTCGCCTCCGCATGCCGCCGTCGCGCATCGGCGGCCAGCTGCTCGCTCTGCCGGGCCTGGTCCTCGGCGCGCTGCGCGTCCTGCGCACGCCGGGTCGCGTAGTCGTCCAACTGCTCGGCATGCCGGCGGGTCGCCTCGTAGAACGGGTGGTCGGCGCCCAGTCGCTCCGCCTGCGCCCGCGTGTGCTGCGCCGAGGCGCGTGCGCGTTCCGCGTCTGCGCGGGCGTTCGCCGCCTCGGCGTGCTGGACCGCGGCCTGCGACCGCGCCTGCTGCTCCTGCGAATAGGCCTCCCACGCCTCCTGGCGCAGCTGCTGCAACCGAGGGTCGCGCTCGACGGCCATGACGAACTGGCCTTGCGCGTTCCGCAGGTTCGCCTCGTAGGCGTCGCGCTCGGCCTGGTCCCGCAGCTCCCGGGCCGGGTCGACCGGCTCGGTCCGGGAGAACAGGTTGCTCAGCCGATCCCAGACCCGCGCGAAGAGCCTTGCGCGGGTCTGTTCCCCCGGCGCCGCGAGGGGGCCGGTGGGCTCCTGTCCATGCCGCCCGCCGTGCCCCGGTCCGCTCGGGGACTCGGCCCGAGCCGGCGTGACATCAGCGTCCTCGGCCGGCTCCGGGCCGGTATCGGGACGCTGTTCGGGACTGCCCCTGTCGTGCTGAGGGGCCGGCTCGCCTGGTCGGGTGTCCGCCAAGTCCGGCTCCCGGACCCGCCCGTCGGGCACCGGCTGCGGCTCGCGGACCAGCTCACTGGTGCCCACGGGGTCGGGTTCGCGGACCGCCGGCGCATCCTGCATCCGCCCGCTGTCCGCACTCCGCCCAGCCTCCACCGCACCCTCGATGTCCGGCGCGTGCTCGATGTCTCGCGGGAGCGGGGTGACGGGCGCCTCGCCGCGCAACTCGCGTAGCTTCGCCTCGATTCCCGCCGCGTCCAGCGGCCTGCGGATGCCGGCCTCGTCGACGCGGCTGAAGTGCTGCTCCACAAAGCTGCGCAGCCGCTTTCCGTACGCGTTGAGGCTCTCCGGCCGGCTGTCCAACGCCCGCTGCACCATCTCCGGCGTGAGCCGTGCACCGGTCGGCGGTCCGCTGTGCCGGCCCGTGACCGGGGCGGCGGAGAAGTGCTCCGCCACGGCCTGGCTGTACAGGTGCTCCGCGCGCTTGCGGAACTCCCACCATTTCGGATGCTCACCACCCCTGGCCGGGGCCCCGGTGGCCGTGGCGCTGTCTCTGCCGTGCACCGGTCCTGAGTGGCCAGCATCCTGGTGCCGCGTGTGGACGGTCTCCGATGGACGGGTGCGGACGCCCTCGGAGGCCGTCGACTCGGGCCGCGCCGCAGCATCCTGCCCGCCGCTCGAGGTCGGGCCGGAGCTACGGTCAGTGCTCGCCGCATCGCGCTCGGCTCCGCCCACATGTTCACTCGGAACCGACTCGGACCGGGGACTGCCCATGTCGGTGAGGAGACTCTGCGGGGTCCGCTGCTCGGGCGTCCCGGAGGTGGCCGGCGGACGACCACCGCCCGGTGCACCCTGTACGCCGATGCCGTCGTCACGGACAAGTCCGGGTTCCGCCGCACGCACCGGCTCACCCCGGCCGGCCGGCTCGCTCCGGTCAAGTGTGTCCTTCGCCTCCGTGTGCCGGGCCGCCTCCGTCTGCCGGCCCGTTTCGGTGTGCCGGGCCGTGTCCGCCTGCCCAGCCGTCTCGGTGTGCCGGGTCGTCTCCGTCTGCCTGCCCGTATCCGATTGCCGGGCAGTCTCGGTGTGCCGGGCTGTCTCCGCCTGCCGAACGGTCTCCGTCTGCCTGCCCGTATCCGTTTGCCGGGCCGTCTCCGTCTGCCGGGTCGTCTCAGTGTGCCGCCCCGTGTCGCGGTCACTGCCCGTCCGCTCGACCCGGGCGCTGTCACGGCCCGTGGAGTCGACCCGCGCCGCTTCGCCGGACCCGCCCCGAGTGGATTCGACACGCGTGGAGGTGCCCGAGCCGGCCTCCGTACGCGACGAGGTGCTCGACTGCACGCTGCGGTCGCCAGCGGTGTCGACCCGAACTGAGCCGTCCCATCCGGCTCGTGTTTGCGGCACCTGGGTGGCGGCCAGCGGCGTGTCCACCCCTGTCTGCCGGCCGAGGCCCGGCGCGTCCATCAGGGCCCCGCTGTCGAGCTGGTGGTTCATCGGGGCAACGCCCTCGCCGGCGCGGCCGAGGTTGGAGAACAGGTCCGCCTCGCCGTGCCACACCGACACGTCGGCGCGCAGGCGGGCCCGGCCGTACCCACTGAAGTCGGTCAGAATCATGCCGGCCAGGGCCGCCGGGGTGAGGCCGGACGTGATCGCTTCCGAGGTCATGCCACTGTAGAGACCGTTGCGCTCCGCCCACTCCCGCAAGTCCAGGCGTTCCAGCCACTGGTCCCGCTTCAGCTGCAGCCAGTTGTCGGCGACCTGCCCGGCCATCATGGCGCCCGCACTCACCAGCCGGGAGGGAATCCCGAACTGCAGCGGCCCACCGATGGCCCCCGTGATGAAGCTGTCCACCGTTTCGCGCAGGAACCGGCCGGCGAAGTCCTCGGTGAACGGATCGTGCCCCTCCAGCGCCTGAACCATCGTGATGCCGGCCTTGGTGCCGGCGGTGAACAGGGCGAACTGGGCTCCGCTGCGCAGCGCCGTCTTCGCCGCCCCCCGTACGCCGGCCTTCATCGTGTTCAGTACGCTGGCCTTCAGCGTCTGCTGCCACAGCCGGGTGAGCAGGCGCTTCATGGCCTCTCTGATGGCGATCCGCCCGGTCACCATGGCTGCGATGCCGGAGACGCCGCCGATTCCGGTCCAGAAGGTCAGGAGGACCTGCACCAGGGCGGCCGCAACCATGACCAGGTTGACGATCGCCATGTACACGGCAGACTCGATCTCGAGTGCCTTGCCGTGCACCTCCTGCTGCAACTCGGCAGTCGCCTGCGCCATGGCCGAGCACTCTTCGAGGTACGCCCGAAGCTGTTCGTGCACCAGCGTCGCCGTACCGTCGCCCTGCCAGGCGTCCAGGTCGTTCAGGTGCGGAGTCAGTTCATCGACATGCTCCTGGTACAGCTCGACAACCCGCCGGTACGCGTCGGCCAGATCGAAGAGGCGGTCATGGCGAGCCTCCGGGAATTCGAGCACACACTCGACGAAGAAGCTGCCCGCGCCCGGGATCCACTGATCTACTTTGAGGAAGAACTCACGGAGCTCCTGCAGGATGTCGTCGACCTGACTCAAGACCAACCCCCGCCATGGCAAGGCGGGCCACGGCCGGCATCCGGTCTAGCCAGAGCCGGCCGTGGCCGTCGTCGCCGAGCAATGCGTCGAGATTAGACGAACAGCCCGGACCTGCGCATCAGCGGGCGCGGGGCAGGGGCGGGCGCTCCGGCGGCGGGCGGAGCCGAAGTCAACGTCAACCGACGATGTCGGCCAGCGGCTTCACTCCACTGTGACCGACTTGGCGAGGTTGCGCGGCTGGTCGACGTCGTGCCCCCTGGCGGCCGCGATCTCGCACGCGAGCACCTGCAGCGGCACGGTGGTCACCAGCGGCGCGAGCAGCGTCGGGGTGCGGGGCACCGTGATGAGGTGGTCGGCGTACGGGCGTACCGCTTCGTCGCCCTCCTCGGCGATCACGACGGTGCGTGCGCCGCGGGCGCGCACCTCCTGGATGTTGGAGACCACCTTGTCGTGCAGCGCGCCGCGGCCCAGCGGCGAGGGCACCACGCAGACCACCGGGCAGCCCTCGTCGATCAGCGCGATCGGGCCGTGCTTGAGCTCGCCGGCGGCGAAACCCTCGGCGTGCATGTACGCGAGCTCCTTGAGCTTGAGCGCGCCTTCGAGGGCCACCGGATACCCGACGTGCCGGCCGATGAACAGCACGGACCGCGAGTGGGCCAGATCACGGGCCAGCGCGCGCACCGGCTCCATGACACCGAGCACCTGCTCCACCTTGGCCGGCATCGCCTGGAGCTGGTCCACGATCGCAGCTACCTCGTCGGCGTACTTGATGCCACGTACCTGCGCGAGGTGCAGCCCGACCAGGTAGCACGCGACGAGCTGGGTCAGGAACGCCTTTGTGGACGCGACCGCGATCTCCGGGCCGGCGTGGGTGTAGAGCACCGCGTCGGACTCGCGTGGGATGCTGGAACCGTTGGTGTTGCAGATGGCCAGGACTCGGGCCTTCTGGTCCTTCGCGTGGCGCAGCGCCATCAGCGTGTCCATCGTCTCGCCGGACTGGGAGATCGCGAGGACCAGCGTGGAGCGGTCGAGCACCGGATCCCGGTAGCGGAACTCGCTGGCCAGCTCGACCTCGCACGGGATGCGTGTCCAGTGCTCGATCGCGTACTTGGCGACCATCCCCGCGTGGTACGCCGTACCGCACGCCACGACGAAGATCTTGTCCACGTCGCGCAGGTCCTCGTCGGACAGACGGACCTCATCGAGCATGATCTCGCCGGAGTCGGTGAGCCGCCCGCGCAGCGTGTCGGCGACCGCCTGGGGCTGCTCGGCGATCTCCTTAAGCATGAAGTAGTCGTACCCGCCCTTCTCCGCGGCCGAGGCGTCCCAGTCGATGTGGAAGTCCCGCGCGGCCGCCGGCGCCCCGGCGAAGTCAGTGATCTCGATGCTGTCCGCGGTGATGAGCACGACCTGGTCCTGGCCGAGTTCGATCGCGTCGCGCGTGTGCTCGATGAACGCGGCGACGTCACTGGCGAGGTAGTTCTCGCCCTTGCCACGGCCGACCACGAGCGGCGAGTTGCGCCGCGCGCCGACCACCGCGCCGGGCACCGCCGCGTCGACGGCGAGCAGCGTGAAGGCGCCTTCCAGCCGCCGGCAGACCCGCCGCATCGCCTCCGCGAGCGTCTGCGGCCCCTCCGGCATGCCCTCGCTGGCGAGGGTACGCAGTTGCGCGCACAGCAGGTGGGCCACGCACTCGGTGTCCGTGTCGCTGGCGAACTCGACGCCGTCCGCCTCGAGTTCGGCGCGCAGCGTGCCGAAGTTCTCGATGATCCCGTTGTGGATGACCGCGACCCGGCCGTCGGCGGACATGTGTGGATGGGCGTTGCGGTCCGTCGGGGCTCCGTGGGTCGCCCACCGGGTGTGCCCGATGCCGGTGGTCCCGTTGGCGAAGCCGTCCTCACCCCGTTCGGCAGCCTCCGCCAGGCGCTCGGCCAGCGTCTTGTCCAGGTTGGCGATCTTGCCGGCCCGCTTCTCGATCAACAGCATCCCGCCGTCGACGATCGCCACGCCGGCCGAGTCGTAGCCCCGGTACTCCAGCCGGCGGAGCCCGTCCAGGACAATGGTCAGCGCCGGACGCGCGCCTACGTACCCCACGATTCCACACATGGCCCGCACCTTACCGAACTTTCGCGCATGGTGGCTGCGCGGAACCCAACGTTTTGCGCACAGTACTTGACTGTTTTCCGGTAACGCTTACCCGTGGGCCCACCGGTCAACCCGATCCGGCGGAGAGGAACGCCGAACCAGGAATGCGGAATCGTCGTATCGGGGTGGTCTACTGCGCGGTATGGCGAGATGGTGCGACATCGAAGCGGCCGAGCCGGAGCTTGCGCGGGCCGCGCGCGACCTGTTCGACCGCAACAAGCACAAGGTGCTCGCGACGCTGCGGCGGGACGGGTCGCCCCGGCTCAGCGGGATCGAGACGGAGTTCACCGACGGCGAGGTCTGGCTGGGCATGATGTCCGGCTCACGCAAGGCGCGGGACCTGCGTCGAGATCCCCGGCTGGCGCTGCACACCGCGGTGGTGATGCCGTCTGACGACCCCTCGGGATGGCCCGGGGACGCGAAGCTGGCTGGCCGGGCCGAGGAGGTCACCGACCCGTCCGTGCTCGCCAGGTTCGCGGAGGGCGACTCGACGCCCGACTTCCACCTCTTCCGGGTCGACATCACCGAACTCGTGGTCACCCGGGTCGGCGAGCCCGCCGATCATCTGGTCATCGACTCCTGGCACGAGGGCCGGGGCCGTCGGCAGGTCACGAGGCGCTAGCGGAGATCAGGAAGAGGTGGTGGGGCTCGCCGCCCGCACAACGTCAGCGATGCGCTCCGCCACCGACCGGGCGTCCTCGGCGCTCGACGCCTCCACCATGACACGGACCAACTGCTCGGTCCCCGACGGGCGCAGCAGCACCCGGCCGGAGTCGCCGAGCGCCGCCTCCGCCTCGGCAACCGCCGCGCGCACCTCCGGCGCCGCCGCGGCGGCCGACCGGTCCGCCACGGACACGTTGATGAGCACCTGGGGCAGCTTGGTGACCACGGACGCCAGCTCGGCCAGCGAACGGCCGGACGACACGACCTCGGCCATCAGGTGCAGCGCCGTGAGCACCCCGTCGCCGGTCGTGGCGTACGCCGGCATGACGATGTGCCCGCTCTGCTCGCCACCGAGCGCGTACCCCTTCGCCCGCAGTTCCTCGAGCACGTACCGGTCGCCGACCTTGGTCTCCACCACCGCGATGCCGTGCTCGCGCATGGCCTGGCGCAGACCGAGGTTCGACATCACGGTCGCGACCAGCGTGTCCCCGGTCAGCCTGCCCTCGCGCTTCATGGCCAGCGCCAGGATCGCCATGATCTGGTCACCGTCGACCTCCTCGCCGGTCGCGGTGACCGCCAGGCACCGGTCGGCGTCCCCGTCGTGCGCCACACCCAGGTCTGCCCCGTGCGCGACGACCGCCTCGCGCAGCACCGACAGGTGCGTCGATCCGCAGCCGTCGTTGATGTTCAATCCGTCCGGCGCACAGTGCAGGGCCACCACGTCGGCGCCGGCCCGGGCGTACGCCTCGGGGGCCACCTGTGAGGCCGCGCCGTTGGCGCAGTCCACCACGACCCGCAGCCCGTCCAGCGACACCCCGCGCAGGGTGCCGAGCAGGTGGTCGACGTAGGCGGTCGCGGCACCGGGCAGGTCGCGGATCCGTCCGACGCCCGCGCCGGTCGGCCGCCGCCACCCCGCCCCGTTGTCGACCGCCGCCTCGATCGCGTCCTCGACCTCGTCCGGCAGCTTGTGCCCGCCCGCCGCGAAGAGCTTGATGCCGTTGTCGGGCATGGGGTTGTGGGAGGCGGACAGGACCACGCCGAGATCCGCGCCGTGGGCGCCGACGAGGTGCGCTACGGCCGGAGTCGGCATCACCCCGGCGCGCAGTACCTCCGCCCCGGCGCTCGCCAACCCGGCCACGACGGCCGCCTCCAGCATCTCCCCGGACGCGCGGGGATCTCGCCCGACCACGGCCACCGGCCGGTGCGACCGGTCCCGTTCTCGCAGGGTGCGCGCGGCGGCGACCGCCACCGCGAGCGCGAGCTCCGGAGTGAGATCGGCGTTGGCTAGGCCACGGACCCCGTCGGTGCCGAAGAGACGACCCATCGCGCTCCTAGTGGATGCGTGCCGAACGAACGGCGCTTGATCCCAAGCAGTGGCGTTGGCCCTAGGAAAAGGTCAACCCGAGGAACACAGCGTACGGCCGGGCTCGCCCGCCCATGACGGGGGGCACACCCGGCCGCACGGTGACGACAAGGGTCAGCGCTTGGAGTACTGCGGGGCCTTGCGGGCCTTCTTGAGGCCGTACTTCTTCCGCTCCTTGACCCGCGGGTCGCGGGTCAGGAAGCCGGCCTTCTTCAGCGCCGGACGGTGCTCGATGTCAAGTTCGCACAGCGCCCGCGCGATCGCCAGGCGCAGCGCCCCGGCCTGACCGGTCGTACCGCCTCCGCGCAGGTTCGCGATGACGTCCACGGCCTCGGCCTTGTCCACCGTCACCAGCGGCTCCTTCACCAGCTGCTGGTGCACCTTGCTCGGGAAGTAGTCCTCGAGGGTCCGTCCGTTGAGCGTGAACTTACCGGTGCCCGGCACCAGCCGGACACGCACGATCGCCTCCTTGCGGCGGCCCACCGTCTGGATGGGCCGGTCGCCACCCCGTACGCGGACGGTGCCGACGGAGGTCGGCGTCACGTTCGGCGCGACGTCAGTCGGGTTCGGCACGGTGGTTTCGGTCATGCTCGTCGTTCCTTCGCCCGCGCTCACTGCGCGATCTGCTTGATCTCGTACGGCGACGGCTGCTGGGCGGCGTGCGGGTGGTCGGGGCCGGCGTACACCTTCAGCTTCCTGATCAGCTTCCGGCCGAGGCGGTTCTTGGGCAGCATGCCCCGGACGGCCAACTCCACCGCGCGCTCGGGGCGCTTGGTGAGCAGGTCCTCGTAGCTGACCCGCTTCAAGCCGCCCGGGTAGCCGGAGTGGCGGTAGGCGACCTTGCTGTGCCGCTTGTTGCCGGTCAGCACGACCTTGCCCGCGTTAACGATGATCACGAAGTCGCCGGTGTCGACGTGAGGCGCGAAGGTCGGCTTGTGCTTGCCGCGCAGCAGCATCGCGGCGTGGCTCGCCAGGCGGCCCAGCACGACGTCCGCGGCGTCGATGACGTGCCACTGACGCTCGACCTCACCCGGCTTCGGGCTGTACGTACGCACAGGTCTACCTTTTATCTCGTCGGTGTCGGTTGCGGATCCCGCCAGCCACGAACCCTGGGCGGGCACACGGACGAAAAGCGTACCGCACTCCCTCGCGGGGAGAGAAATCGCCCGCCGGTCCACTCCCCGGCTCCGTCGGCCGCGGCCCCGTCCCCGAGTGATCAAGCTCCTGGCCTGGTCACGAACTGCCGGCAGGCGCGTCACAGCTCCTGGATGATGCGCAGCGCCCGGCTCACCTGGCGCATGGTCTCCGTGTCCGCCAGGTCCACGCACTCGACGAACCACTTCTTCATCGGGGAGGAGAGCCGGTCGGGCATCACGACGTACTCACCGATCGGCACCGCCAAGGGCGAGTCACGCAGGAGGTCCTTCTCGACCACCTCCGCGACGATGACGATCGGGACGTTGGTGCTGTTGTAGAGGTCGGAGCTGATCACCAGGCCGAGGCGCTCGCGGTGGCCGACGATGCGCCAGATTTCACCCCTCCGCAGCACCCGACCGCCCCTGGCCCGGACCGAACATCGCCGCGTCGACCAGCTCTATCTCGCGCTCGTCGGCGAGGGCGGCGTCCTCCAGGTCGAGCCCGGCGCGCTGGACCGCCTCCGCGTGGGCGGCGAAGAACTCGCGCAGCGCGCGCTCGCGGGCCGCCTTGTCCATCCACGCGGACAGCGACACGCCCTCGCGCTCGGCCAAGCGTCGGGCATGGGCGATGGTGTCGTCGGAGAAGGACAAGGTCACCTTGGCAGTCATGCCAAGAAGCGTACCAGAGGTATGACGTCTGGTCATCCCTGGTGGTCCGCTTCGTCCCCTTCCGACGACACCGGGTAGCGGGAGTCCCACTTCGGCCGTAACCTCCGCACATGCGGACCTGGACAAAGGTGTTCGTCACGGCCCTCACCGTCGCCGCGCTCGTCAGCGCCGGACAACTGGGCGTCGCGTACGCCCTCGGCATCCTGCGATGGAATCAGGCCTTCACGGGCCCCACCGAACACCTGTGGGCGGCCCACCTGACCTGGGCGAGCTACATCGCCGTGGTGTCGGTCACGGCCGGGGCGCTCGGCGGGCGGCGCGCCATCCGGCGCCACGGTCTGCGCGACGGGTTCGGCGCCTGGACCGCCGTCGCCGTCGCCGCTCTCATCGGCGCGGCCGTGACCGTGCCGCTGGTCGCCCTGCCAGCGGAGGACAGCCGGGTACCCGTACCCCTCGACCCGGTCCTCAATGCGGGGCTGGCCGCGAGCCTCGGCGGGGCCGTCGGGTTCTTCGCGGCGCTCGCCCTGCTGGCCGCCCGGCCGGTGGCCGGAGGCATGATCGCCACCGCGGTCTGGGTCTGGCTGCTCGCCCTCGCGTCGGCGGGCGCGTGGCTGGGAGAGACCTCAACCCCCGACGGACAGCGCCTCGGGGTGCTGGACCTGCCCGTGCTGGCCGACCGCCTCGAGCAGGACCTCGTACTCCCGGTCATGGTCGGCGTCGCGGTGCTGACCGGCGCCGTGATCGCCGTCTATGCGCGCTGGCTGGACGAACACCCGATCGCCGCCGCGGCGAGCGGGCTCGCGGGCCCGGCCCTCGTCGGGTCGGCGTACCTCATCGCGGGCCCCGCCGGACCTGCCCTCGACCGGCGTGAGCCGTGGTTCGCCGCGCTGGTCGCCGTCGGCGCCGGCTTCGCGGCGTCGCTCCTGGTGACCGTGCTGTGGCGGCGGCGAACCGACGCCGACACGGCTGTCCCGGCCACCGCAACGACCGTGCGGTCGTGGCCCGAGGCGGGTGGGGACCCGGGGATCAGCGCCGGCCCGCGCGCGGCCCGCGCTGGTGACGCCGCCGCTTCCGCGCGCCCTGCCGCAGCCAGTGCCACGCGCGTGAGCGGCCCCGATGACGACTACGTGACGTGGGTGGCTGGGCTCGGCACGACATCACGGCGAGAGTTGCCACGCCAGCGCGGGCGGTGAAGGACCGGGCCGGAGCCGACGGGACGGAGCGGAACCGGCCGCTGCGACTGGAGCCGGACCGGGTGCGTGCCGCCCGGAGCGACCGTTGATCTTGTGGGCTGCCGTTGATCTCATGGACTGCCCGCGTCAGCGGGTCAGCGTCCCGCTCTCCCGCTGGCGCTCAGCCCGCAACCTCGCCATGGCATGCTCGACCAGGGTGATCAGCACCTCTTTGACCGACTCCCGCACCCGAGCGTCACACAGGATCAACGGCACGTCCGGGGAGATCGACAGGGCGTCCTGGATCTCGTCCAATTCGTATCGCGGCGCGCCGTCGAAGCAGTTGACCGCAACCACGTACGGCAGATTGCGGTTCTCGAAGAAGTCGAGCGGAGCGAACGCGTCGGTGATGCGCCGGGTGTCGACGACCACGGCAGCGCCGAGGGCGCCGCGGATCAACTCGTCCCACATGAACCAGAACCGCGTCTGCCCTGGCGTGCCGAACAAATAGAGGATCAGATCCTCGGCCATCGTGATCCGACCGAAGTCCATCGCAACGGTCGTCGTACCCTTGCCCGGCACCTTGCTGGGGTCGTCGATGCCCACCCCTGCGCTCGTCATCACCGCCTCGGTCGTCAGGGGTGTGATCTCCGAGACCGCCCCGACTAGGGTGGTCTTCCCGACGCCGAAGCCACCGGCGATGACGATCTTCGCCGAGGTAAGGCCAGTGCCGCGTCGCGGTCGCGTGGGGTCAGAGCCTGCGAAGTCCACTCAACACCCTCTCAAGCAGATTCATGCGGTCGTCGTAGTCGTCAGCTATCGCCGGCTCATGCAGTGCGAGCAGGCCATCGGCGACCATGTCGGCGACCAGGACACGAGCCACCCCGAGCGGCATCCGGGCGTACGCTGCGATCTCGGCCAACGACAGCGGGTGGCTGTCGCACAAGCCAGCGATCCGCTGTTTGTCGTGGCCGGCGAAACGCGCCTCCTGGCGCCCTTTCGGCGTGGTGAGGAGCAGCGCCTCGATGGCGATGTCTCGAAGGGGCTCTGTGCGTCCGCGGGTGAACGCATAGGGGCGCACGAGCTCCCCACGTGGGTCGTGACGTCCGCCGGGCCCCATGACTCCTCACACCCCCTCTGCTGATAGCCGCTCGACCTGATCAGTGCTGTCGCGCCAGGTCACCGCGGCGACCCGGGTTCAGAGCGGCTCCCACGCGGTCCACGAGGAGAGCCATCTCGTACCCGACCTGACCGACGTCGCAGCTACGGGCGGCGAGCACACCGAGCGCCGATCCGTCGCTGATCGACATGAGGAACAGGTAGCCGCCGTCCATCTCGATGATCGTCTGAAGCACGCGGCCCCCGTCGAAGGCGCGAGAGGCGCCGTCGGTGAGGCTGATGACCCCGGCCACGATCGCCGCGAGCTGCTCGGCTCGGTCCGGCGGCAGATCCCGTGACGACGCCAGGAGTAAGCCGTCGGCCGACACCGCGACAACGTGCGCGATCCCCGCGACGCTCTCCGCGAAGTTGGTAAGCAGCCAACTCATGTCCTGCATCGTTGGTGTGTGGGTCATCCGATCGTCCCCTTGCCAGAGTCCGGCTCAGCAAACCTTGAGGCGTCAGTTCCCGCTCGGCCACGTTGCACGCCGCGGTGGTACGCCGAGAGCAAGCCTCGAACTTCCTCGGGCGAGCGCCGCGCGCGGCTCTGCACGTTGTTTTGCCCGACGCCGCCGGGGACCAGCTGGCTCATGGGCTTGCGCTTCGGCAGGCCGGAGCGCGTGGACCCGGCGATCTGCGGCTGCGCCGCCGCCTCGGCGGCCTTCCAACCAACGTCGGCGGCGGTCCGCCATTCATCGTCGGAAGTCCGTGGTGGAGGCACGGTAAGAGGACTGGTCACACTGTCTCCCCAGGACGGCACGCCCGATGTCGGAGCCGCCGCGGTCGCCGACGACACCGTCTGGTTGGTCTGCGCCGACGAGGTCGAGGACGCGTACGCGCCCGGGCCGGAGACGCTGGCGGCGGCGGGCGGTGCGGACGCTTGAGCCGCGGGCGCCCAGGTCTCCGTCCGGATCGGCCCGTGCGCGCGGAACCAGGCCGCCTGCATCTCGCGATAGATGGGCAGCTCTGTGGTGTCGTCGCTGCGCGCCGACGCCGGCGGCTCGCTCGTCGCCGCGAGGTGAGCCGTCTCCGCCAACGCGGCCCCGTACCCGGCGACCGGCATCGACGTGCTCGCGGCGGCAGCGGCCGAGGAAGCCGCGGCGCTCGTCACCTGCATGCCCACCGAGACAGCAGGCCGGGCGCGCCGGGCAGCATCGTCGGCCGGCGCCCAGTCCACCACTGTGGCGGGCACCACCTGGGTGATCGTGGGCGCCTCCTCACGGCTTCGTGCCGGGCTGGTTTCGACAGCGAGCGGCGCGCGGGCGGGGATGGGCTCGCGCCCACGGATCTTGGGCAGGACCAGGATGCTGGATGGCAGGACGACATTAGCGACAGTGCCGACGTCGCCGCGCCGCAGCTCGACCCGGATGCCGTGGCGGCTGGCCAGGCGCGCCACGACCGCCAGGCCCATCATCCGGAACGCCGAGACATCGACGGTGGACGGGTTCGCGAGCCGCTCGTTGAGAACCCTCAACTGCTCGTCGGTCATGCCGAGCCCGCGGTCCTCGATCTGCACGAGCGCGTAGTCGCCGATGCGGCGGCCGTCGGCGAGCACCACCGTGTTGGGCGGCGAGAACCGGGTGGCGTTGTCCATCAACTCGGCCACCAGTCGCACGATGTCGTTCACCGCGTGCGCGGCGATCTGCACGTCAGCGTCCACCGTGCCGAGCTCGACCCGGTCGTAGAACTCGATCTCGGACTGCGCCGCCCTCAGCGCGTCGATCAACGACGCGTCGTCCCGCCGAGGCGGGCTGGAGTCTGCGCCGGCGAGCACCAGCAGGTTCTCGTCGTTGCGGCGCATTCGCGTGGCGAGGTGGTCGAGCTGGAACAGCTTGGCGAGCCGTTTCGGGTCCTCCTCGTTGCGCTCGATCTGGTCCAGCTCACCGATCATCCGGTCAACCAGCGTCTGGCTGCGCCTGGCCAGGTTGAGGAACATCGCCGAGACGCTGGTCCGAAGTGCGGCCTGCTCAGCAGCGATGCGCACCGCTTCCCGGTGTACGACGTTGAACGCCTGGCCGACCTGTCCGATCTCGTCCTGGCTGTTCAGGGCGATCGGGTCGCGTACCTGCCTCGCGATCTCCTCGGGACTGTTCTCACCGAGCGACTGAACGTCACGCAGCCGGGCCACGGCTTCGGGCAGTTCCTTGTGCGCCACGGCGAGGGCGCCCTCCCGCAGCCGGCCGAGCGACCTGGCCATCGACCGAGCGACCAGCAGCGCGAACGTAATCGCCAGCGCCAACGTGACGAGCACGACGGCCGACTCGATGATGACCTGCCGAACCACGGCTGCGCGGAGTTGTTCGGCGTCTCTGATCAGCGCTTCGTCAATCCGCTCTTCCGTCCACCGCATGAGGTCCGCGATCGCACCGACGGCGTTGGATACCTCCCCGATCGACGGTGGTGCCGCCCCGCCGCCGGCCGACCGGATCACCCGGTTGGCGATCTGGTCGACAAGCTGGACTGCGTCACCGGTCACGGTCCGCTCAACGAGGTTGCGCTGCTCGTCGCTAGCGGTGAGTGAAAAGGTGACGAAGGCTTCCTGCTGCGCAGTCAGTGTGGCGAGGAATGCCGAGAGTTGCTCCTCGGTAAACTGCCCGGTCGTAAGCGCGGCGTACGCAACCGCCTGCTCCTCGGAGGCGTTCGCCTTGGCCTTGGAGAACGCACCAGCCGCGCGCAGTTTGTCTGCCAGGTCAGGGTCGCCGGGAACCTGAGCTATCTCCTCCCGGTACCCAACAAGGTCAGTGATCATCACGCCGTAGCGCAGCACGACCTGAGACACTGAGACCTGCCGGCCAGACACATCCTGTCGGATGCCGTTAAGCGTCGTCAGGTGCTCGTCGATGCGTCGGAGCCTCTCAAGCACCCCCGCGGGCACCTCGCCCAAACGGGCGCGCGCGTCCGCGTAACGGCGCGCCAGCGAATCCGTGACTCGCCACTGCTCGTTGTACGGCTCCGGCCCAGCCCCACGGTTCGACAGGAACTCTGCGGCGAGCATCCGCTCGCGATGAAGCTCATGAGTGAGCGACGACACGTCCGCGGACAGCGAGGTCAACGCTCCGACTAAGTCGGCGTCAAGCGCTCGGCGTCCGCTGTCTATCAGTCGTAGTCCAGCGAGCGCGAGGATGGCCACAACCGGGATGACCAAGATCAGGCTCAGCTTCGATCTGATACGGGCATCACGCAGGCGAGTCAGCCGCCAGCGGGCCCCGCTCCTGGCTGTAGGCCGGGGCCGGAACTTCGGGGTTGGGGTGCTCACAGTACTGCCCTTCGTCCGCGGGAATCGCTTTGCTGACTCCTCACGCCCAAGGTGAATGCCTCCGTCGCGCATCACCGGCACGGAGTGCTCCGACAGACCCTAGCCAGCGTCGTCAGAGCCCGACACCGGGTGCACCGCCGCGCATTCCATCATGTTGGACGGCCTCAGCGGAAGCCTCACCCGGGCACGAATCGGTCGAGGCCCGATGAAACCCGATGGGGGTGATTCGACCGCGACACCTTGACCAGCATGTTTCGACCTCGGACAGCCATGTGGCTCGCCACAAACGTGTGGCGACTACTGTCCACAGTGTGGACAGCGCATCTCACGTCCCTTGACCGAGACGCGCGGCCTTGGCAGAGTTCTGAAGGTTTAGATCGACTTGGCTCGAGCTAGGAGGGCGCCTGTTGCGTTCGCCACGTGTCGTGATAAGCGGTCTCTTGGCGCTGATCACGATCACCTCCACCACCGCGTGCCAGCTCAATTTTGCGGCTGACGACACGCGAGAGATCGTCATCGGTGCGGACCTGGAGCTCTCCGGCCCTCTAGCGGCCGTCGGCACGGCGTACCGACGGGCGCTTGAGCTGAAGCTCGACCAAATCAATCGTTCTGGTGTGCTAGGCAACCGCAAGTTGCGCATTGAGCCTGTGGACAACAGCTCGGATCCGTCACTGTCGCAGACCAACATCGCCAGTTTTGTGGAGCGATCGGATGTTGCCGCGATCATCACAGGAGCCTGCGGCGAATGCGTAATTGCCTCGTCCAAACTGCTCAACGAAAGGCGGATGCCAACGGTGGCGCTCGCTCCCGCCAGCGGCGTCGCTAGCCCTGTGGCCGAACGTCCCTACATTTTCAAACTGGGACCAAACGCCAACGACAGTGCGGCTGCGCTCGCGCGGGAAGTCAAGCGGACAGAACCGAAGGCGGCGGCGCTGGTGGTCACCGACGACGCATACGGGCAGGATGGACGGAGCGCGCTCCAGAGCGAGCTCTCAGGGATCAAGCTGACGACCTCCGTCGTCAGGTTGGCGGATACCGATCTCACGCAAGCCATCCAGCGGGCGCTTGACGCGGACCCTGACGCCCTCATCCTGTGGCTATTCCCGCACCAGGCAGCGACTGCGGCGGTCAGCGCACGGAACGCCGGATTCGAAGGAAAGATTTACCTAGATATGGGCGCTGCGGGCGATCTCTTCATAGCTGAGCCGGCAGCCCAGGCCATCGAAGACGCGATCATGATCTCAACGCAGACGATGGCAATCGATGACGTCATCGCGACCACGCCTGCGAAGGCCGCTCGCAAGCAGTGGTTCCGGGACTATACGTCCCGATACGGCGGCTATAACGCATATGCATCCTTTGCCGCCGATGCGCTCCAGCTCATCGTCAATGCTATTGAAACGGTAGGTGACATAGATCGCGAACGAATTCGAAATGTGCTCGAGACCACCCAGATCGATGGTCTGTCCGGGCCACTCCGGATGACGCCAGACAATCACTCTGGCCTCATGCCACAGGCCCTAACGGCACTCGTAGCCCGCGGCGGCAGGTGGCGGGTGAGCGGTTGACCCTGGAATTGTCCACTGAACCGGCAGTGCTCAGGACGTTGGACTGCAGAACGCTGGCCAGTATGCAGGCCCCAGCGGAAGAGATCCGTTTTGGGTGTTCCCGGCCGCCGTCAGTCGATGTGTCAACAGGAGCATTCCAGCCAACCACCGCAGACGCCCGGATTGGATGCACTTCTTCGGGAGAGGACAGGAGCAGAACCGAGTCAGAGTGTTCGTGGGCATTGTGGGGATTCAAGAGGTCTCGAACGCTCTTGCCCGCATGTCTAATAGTGAAGCGCTGACCCAGCGCACCGTCACGCAGTTCCAAGTCGTTGGAGAGAAGGTGTCATGAGGCTACATCGGCTACTCACCGTGGCCGCCGCCGCCACAACACTCCTAACCGCGGCTGCCTGCGGCAGCGATGACAAACCAAGCGAACCCAACAAGCCAACCACGGTTGACAAGGTGGAGTACCTCACCGGGTTTGGAACGTTCGGGCGAGAGGCGTACGTTTACGTCGCCTTGGAAAAGGGCTACTTCAAAGAGGCCAACATCGAGGTGTCAATCAAGCCTGGTGGATCGACGGGTGACAACCTGAAGGTCCTACGCAGCGGCCAGGCTGACTTCTGCCCAATTGACTTTACGGGCATGCTGGTGGATCTGAGCAAACAGGATGCACTGGACGAGCTGACAGCCGTCGCCGCGATCCATCAGCAAACACTCAACGCAATAATTACCCTTGAGGATAGGGGCATCAGGTCACCCAAGGATCTCGAGGGCAAGACAATCGGAAGCCCGGCGGGTGGCATTGTCCAGCAGATGTTCCCCACCTATGCGAGCCTAGCCGGGATCGACGCGAGCAAGGTGAAGTTTGTCCAGGTCCCGCCTCCGCAGCAGCCACAAGCCCTAGCATCTGGGGCAGTTGACGCGATCGGACAATTCGCCGTAGGCAAGCCGTCAGCGGAGGCAGCTGCTGGTGGAAAGAAGGCAGTGGTTCTTCCGTACAGCGACTACCTGACCGACCTGTACGGCAACACGCTAGTCACCACAACCAAGCTGGTTAAAGAGAACCCAGACCTCGTGAAGCGATTCCGGGATGCCCTTCTGAAGGGCCTGGTGTACGCCATCGAGCACCCGGAGGAGGCGGCGCAGATTCTGGTCAAGCACCAACCGGGCCAGAATGAGAAGGCGGCCGCAGCCGAATTGGAGCTGATGAAGGCCTACGTCCGCAGCAACGAGAGCGCGACCGTAGGCGTCATGGATAGCGAGCGCGTCGCTCGTGCGATCGCCATACTCCAGGGCGCTGGTGCGATCAAACCAGGGCACAAGCCTGAGCAGTTTGTGACGTTCGACTTGGTTCCAAAGGCCTAGAGCGTCGCAGTGAAGGTGGTGCCGCTCCGCTTATCACCGTAGGTGGAGCGGCACCACGCTACTGTTTGGCTCGTGGCTTAGCTAGCTCCCGACGGCAACAACGGCATCGACTTCTGGCAGGGGAAGTGAGACGAAGGAGCGACGTGTAGTGAACGAACTGGTGCCCGCTACACAGCGCGTACGTACGAGTGCGAGCAGATTGGCCACACTCGGTATGCCTATCCTCGGGGCATTCGCCGCAGTCGCTGTCTGGTGGCTCGCCACTATCGTCTTCAACATTCGGCCTTTCCTGCTTCCGGCGCCACCCGAAGTACTGGCCTCGTTCACGCGGCTGCGCTCATACCTGCTCGAACAAGCGGGAGTGACCCTCACCGAGACGCTCTTGGGCTTCGCGATGGCGGCAGTCGCTGGCCTGTTGATCGGGATAGTCATTGCAAGTTCGTCGTTTCTTGAGCGGATGTTCTACCCCGGCCTCGTTGCGCTCAACGCAGTGCCCAAAGTCGCAGTCGCCCCTCTGTTCGTGGCTTGGGTCGGGTACGGCGTCATGCCCAAGGTCCTCATTGCTCTCCTGCTGTCCTTCTTCCCAATTGTCATCTCCACTGCTGCCGGGCTCATGTCGATGCCCAAAGAACTCGGCGAGCTCGCCCGATCGCTCGACGCGTCTTGGCGCCAGACATTCATTAAGATTCGTTTTCCTAACGCACTTCCCCAGATATTCGTTGGACTGAAGGTTGCGATGCCCCTGGCCATTGTGGGTGCGGTTATCGGGGAATTCCAGGCTAGCGATGCTGGCCTCGGCTTTGCCATCGCACAGGCCAGTGGCATGGGGGACACACCGCAGGCGTTCGCCGCCGTTGCCTTATCGGCGATCATGGGTATTGCGCTGTTCTACCTCCTCGTCGGCATCGAACGTTTGCTGCTTCCGTGGGTTGGAGAAACAACGTCCGCCCGATAGGGACGCGCCCCATCTCCACCGCCATTGGCTTCCAGAACTATCGGTACACGATTCCTCACAATCCGCACTCATCTCAGCCTCAACACAGTTTCAGTGGACCGGATCCGACCCTTGCCCTATGAAGCAGCCAAGCCTCATTCTGAGATCGAACTCCGGATGCATGCAGCGACGAACTGAGTTAGGAACTTTCAGTGATTCGACTAGCCGAGGTGTCACAAGTCTTCAAGAGCCGCTCGGGCGCCGTTGAGGCACTCCGCGACATCACGCTCGAGGTTAACGAGGGTGAGTTTATCGCCATCATTGGCAGGTCGGGGTGCGGCAAGTCAACGCTGTTGCGGCTCATCGCCGGCCTACTGAAGCCGACAAGAGGCACAGTCACCGTGGACGGCACGCAAGTTGTCAAGCCGAGACGCGACATCTCGATCATGTTCCAGCGCCCCGCCCTATTGCCGTGGCGGTCGGTGCTAGACAACATGCTACTGCCGATGGAGATCCTGGGCGGTAACCGGTCTCGGCACCTGGCTAGGGCGCGCGAATTGCTCGAAATGGTTGGCCTTGTAGGATTCGAGAAGCGGCTGCCACACGAACTATCCGGCGGGATGCAGCAACGGGTAGCATTATGCCGGTCTCTTATTCAGCGACCGCGCGTCATCCTGATGGACGAGCCTTTCTCCGCCCTCGATGCGCTAACACGTGAGGAACTCTCGGTCGAGTTGCAGCGCATACACATGGAGCTCGGTGCTACGACGGTGTTCGTCACCCACTCCATTGAGGAGGCTGTGCTGCTCGCTGACCGAGTCGTCGTGCTTAGTCCACGTCCTGGTCAGGTCGTCAAAGTCTTGAAGATCGACATTCCCCGCCCTCGCTCTCTCGGACAGAACGAGCACCTGAACCAGGTCGCCAGCCTGAGCGCCGAACTGCATGAGCTCTTAATGGTCCAAGATGTGCGGGGGCCATCTCGTCCCACTGGCTCAGGGAGTACCTCGACCCGGTCCTTGATGGAGGGATCTGCCTGATGAGAGTCTGCGTCTTCATTGAGCCGCATCGCGGCGCCACTTATGAGGATCAGTTGCGGATCGCGCGGCACGTCGAGGATTGCGGTTTCGAGGGCCTCTTCCGCGCTGACCACTATCAGGCAATGGGATCCTCAGACGGGCTGCCGGGACCGACTGACGCTTGGATCACGCTAGCCGGGCTAGCGCGCGAAACATCCAGGATCAGGCTCGGCACGCTGGTGACGAGCGCAACCTTCCGCCATCCGGGAGTGCTGGCGATTACCGCGGCACAGGTCGATCACATGAGTGGCGGTAGGATCGAACTGGGCATCGGAGCAGGCTGGTACGAGCGAGAGCATCAGTCGTATGGAATTCCGTTCCCTTCACGAGCCGAGCGCTTCGATCGACTCGAGGAGCAACTGGCAATAATCACTGGCTTGTGGACTACGGAGATTGGACGCCCGTTCAGCTTTCACGGCCGTCATTACCAGATAGTCGACTCTCCAGCCCTGCCAAAACCGTACCAGGCTCCACGCCCACCGATCATCGTCGGCGGTCGCGGCGCTAAGCGAACCCCTCAACTGGCCGCTGAGTACGCTGACGAATTCAACGTGCCTTTCAAGAGTGTCGCGGAAGCAGCACTGTTGTACAAGCGAGTAACTGAGGCATGTGAACGATTCGGCCGTACAGCGCGGGGCCGTGCTCCACTCGTCTTCTCGGCGGGTGTGGTGGTCGCATGTGGCCGATCGGATGCGGAGGTACGGCGTCGAGCCATGCCTTTGCGTGAGCAAAGCGCCCTTCCGCCCGAGGATCCGGTCATTGGGCCGCCTTCGCTCCTGGTGGACCGAATCGGCGAACTCGCCGCCATCGGCGCCACCCGCATTCACCTCCGCATCACCGACATGACCGACCTCGATCACGTCGATCTGATCGCATCGGAGGTTCTCCCCCAACTGGATTGATCGGCTGATCATCTGCGGACGGGCCGCGACTGGGCGTCCAATGCGTCATGGCTGTCGCGAGGGTGTACGCATTTGGGTCACATGCAGAATTCGATAGCCCTTCTGCGAGGCATACCGCTCCACTGTCCATCCGCGATCAACGAGCCAGTGGTGCAGCGAGTCAGCGCCGAGGTGCCGCGCCACGACCAGCCACGCGGCGCCGTTTGGGGTCAGGCGTGGCAGCCAACGGTCCAGCATATAGTGAAGTTCTGCCTTACCGACACGGATCGGTGGATTGCTCCATATCTCGTCAAAGGTCACGTCGCTGGGCACTTCGTCCGGGGTGGCGGCGATGATGCGGTCCACCGCCCCGACGGCTGCGGCGTTACGCCGTACCAGGTCAAGGGCTCGGCGGTTCACGTCGACGGCGTACACGGTGGACGCTGGCGCGGTGACGGCGAGGACGCAGGCGATCGGGCCGTACCCGCACCCAAGGTCGAGCAGGGTGCGGGGCGCGTCGTCGGCCGGCAAAGGCGCCTTTCGCAAGAGGACAGCTGTGCCCGGATCGAGACGATCTGCGGAGAAAACTCCGGAAGAGGCGGTGAGCCGGAAGGTCATGCCCCGGATCGTGAATTCGATCTCGTGGGTACGCTCGGCGGCTCCGGGCGTTGGCGTGAAGTAGTGCTCGCCGCTCACATCACGCATTGTCACCGACGTACGCGCCGCTCGGTGCCGTACGCCGGTGGCGACCGCTGTCAGTTACCCTGTGCGCCATGACGTATGGGCACGGTCCAGAGTCGGGCAGGGGGTTCTCGCCCACCCGACGAGGCCCAGCCCATCGGCACGAAGACAGCGAAAGCGATCGTACTGTGGGCCCGAGGACGGGCCGTCTGCCCGGTCGCCAAGGCGGAGGGCGTCACGCGCGCGACGACGACGCACCGTGGTCGCAGCAACGGCCGTCCCTCAGACCGCTTCCCGAGGCGGGGCAGTTCGCGCCCGGGCTCGGCTCAGGCCGCCACCGTTCCCCCTTCAGCGAGAGGGCGGACCAGCCGTCCTCGACGCGTCGCCGTGCCGAGGGACACTCGCCGGCGCGCCCGTATCCCTCGACGACAGACTCGCGGGCCCCTTCCGATACGTCATACGGGCACCGCCCCGGCTCCCCCTCGTCACCGACCGGAGGCCGGCACAGCCGAGCCGACGACCGCCCCAGCAACGGCTCCGGCTCCACAGGCTCGCTGAATCGTGCGCGCAGCAATCCGCCCGGCCGGTACGTCGGATACACGCCCGAACCGACCGGCCGCGACGACGCCCGAACCGCCGCGCCGTACTCCGCCCCACCCGCCCCGCGGTACGCTGGAGCGCCTCGGACCCGGTACGCCCCCGCGCCGGCGCCGTCGGAGGCGCCGCGGCCGGTGTCACCCGGCCCGGTGCCCCCGCGACGTGCCGCGCGATCCAGCCCCGGTACGGGCACACCACCTGACTCGGGCCCAATCCGCGTGCCACCGCGCACGGGGCGAGGGCCGGAGACACCGCCAGCCGCGACGTCGACCTCGGCACCGGCGACGTCTCGCGCTCCCAGCAGCGCACCCCCGGCAACCGCGCCGTCCGGGCCGCCCGATCCGCGGACGCCCGATGCGCCGACGACGTCGCCGACCCGGATCGCGCCGCGAGGCCCTGGCGCAGGTCCCGCACCAGGCACCGCGGTACGGCCGGCCCCGACCTCACCAGGTGGTCCACGCCGCCCGATGCCCTCGCCGCCGGCGAGCACACCGACGTCGCGTCCACGTGGGCCCCGTTCAACGGTCTGGAAGGGGCTGCTCGCCGGGCTCAGCCTGGTCGTGCTCCTGACCGTATGCGGGTTCTCGGCGTACTTCATCATGGAGGACGAGCGGGCCGGCGTTGCGGCGGTGAACGACGTGCTCGCCTCGCCGACCGTGGTGCCGCGCGACATCAGCTCCCGGGAGGTCGACCCGGCACCGCTCACCGAGGCGGAGGTCTTCCCCGCCAGCGAGATCGCGATCGTGCCGGGCCAGCCGGCGTACCAGGTGCTCAAGACCCAGGAGATCGCGGACTGCCGGGCCGGAGCCACGGACGACCTCCGTGCGCTTCTGGCCGAGGCTGGCTGTTCCCAGCTGGTACGCGGAACGTTGAAGTCCCCGACCGGCGCCTACCTCGTGACCGGTGGCATCTTCAACCTCGCGACCGAAGAGAACGCGAACAAGGTGTACGACGGGATCAAGCCGCTCGTCGACGCGAACAAGGGTCGCTTCACCGGGCTCGTCGCCGGCAAGGAGACGCAACCCATCGCGCTCGCGGAGACGCACCTCGGCTGGGATGTCCGCGGTCACTACCTGGTCTACTGCGTGATCGCCCGGGCGGACGGCCGGAAGTTCGACCCGGGCGACCCGTACGCGCGGCAGATCATCTACGACATGATCGTCCTGCACCTGAAGAACAACGTGCTCGAGAAGCGGGCGGTCATGGTGGTGGACCCGGGTGCGAGCGGGGCACCGGACGCGACCGCCAGCCCGGGCGGTGAGCCCAGCCCGAGCGGGTGAACCGGATCCGGGACAGCAACGGCTGACGCGGCGACTACGCGCGCCGCCGGCGAGTGAGTTCGGCTCGGGCCGCGAGCCCGGCGACGTCGTTCGGATAGGTCACGGCGACCAGGGTCAGCCCGTGCGGTGGTGCGACGTTGACCTCGTTGGCCCGTTCGGTGCGCGCCAGCAGCGACGCGGGCCACTCGACCGGCCGCCGCCCGTCGCCGACCGCCAACAGGGCGCCCACGAGGCTGCGCACCATCGCCTGGCAGAACGCGTCGGCCTCGACGGTCGCCACGAGCACGCCGTCGGGTTCGCGGTGCCAATCCAGGTGGGTGATCGCCCGTACCGTCGTGCCCTGCTCCTTGCGCTTGCAGTACGCGGCGAAGTCGTGCTCGCCGCGCAGTCCCGGGCAGGCGGCCCGCAGGGCTGTGAGATCGAGCGGGCGAGGCCAGGCGAGGGTGTCGTGGCGGCGCAGCGGCGAGACGCCGTACGGGGCGTCACTGACCCGGTACGCGTACCGCCGCGAGAGCGCGGAGAACCGGGCGTCGAAGGCGGCCGGGACCTCGGTCGCGGCGGTGACTCGGACGTCGTCGGGGAGCAGCGCGGCGAGCCGGCGCACCACGGTGTCGGCGAGCGACGCCCAGCGGTCGGCGGGAACGTCCACATGGCAGACCTGGCCGGTGGCGTGCACACCGGCGTCGGTGCGGCCGGCGGCGGTCAGGCCGCGGACAGGGCCGAGCAGCCGCTCCAGCGCAGCCGTGAGCACACCGGCGACCGTACGCCGGTCCGGCTGCGCCGCCCACCCGGAGAACGCGCCACCGTCGTACGCAACGTCGAGGCGCACCCGCACCGTGTTCTCCTGGGCCGCGTTCTCAGGGAAGGTGTCGCCGGCGGAGGTCATCTACCCGTACCCCCGGGAAAATGCCGAGGCCCCGCGCCGCCCGCGGAGGATCTCCTCTGCGGGCGGCGCGGGGCTCGAATGCTCAGGCCTGGTCCTTGTCGGCTGCCTGGTCCTTCTCGGCGGCCTCGGCCTTGCCTTCGGTCGGCTCGGGCTTGCTCTCGCCTTCGCCAGCGGCCTCGGGCCGGGGGGCCTGCGCCCGCTCCTCCGACTCGGTCTCGCCGGCGAGCGCCGCCATCCGGTCCTGCCGGGCGGCCTGGCGGGCCTGGGCCTTGGCCGTCTTGGCCGGTGCCTCCGCCAGCTCCTCGACCAGCTCGATGACCGCCATCGGGGCGGCGTCGCCCTTGCGCGGACCGAGCTTCACGATCCGGGTGTAGCCGCCGTTGCGGTTGGCGTACCGCGGCGCGATCTCGTCCCGCAGCGCGTACGCGACGTCCAGATCGTGGATCACGCGCAGCACCCGGCGCAGTGAGTGCAGATCCCCCCGCTTGGCCTTGGTGATGAGCTGCTCGGCGAAGGGACGCAGCCGCTTGGCCTTCGCCTCGGTCGTCCTGATCTTCCCGTGCTTGAACAGCGACGTGGCGAGGTTCGCCAGCATCAACCGCTCATGCGCGGGGCTGCCGCCGAGGCGGGGGCCCTTGGTGGGCGTGGGCATGGTAGGAGCTCCTCAAACAGTCAATCTCTGGCGCGGCCAGGTGGCCACGACAGCTTAAAGCTGCTCGGTTTCGCGGTAGTCCTCGGTGTCGTAGTCGACCTCGCCGAACGTGTCCACGACGCGAGCCGGGTCGAACGCGGGCGCCGAGTCCTTCAGCCCCAGGCCCATGCCGGCCAGCTTCATCTTCACCTCGTCGATGGACTTCTGCCCGAAGTTGCGGATGTCGAGCAGGTCCGCCTCGGTACGGCTGATCAGCTCGCCCACCGTGTTGATGCCCTCACGCTTGAGGCAGTTGTACGAGCGGACGGTGAGGTCCAGCTCCTCGATGGGCAGGGCGAGGTCCGCGGCGAGCTGTGCGTCCTGCGGCGACGGGCCGATGTCGATGCCCTCCGCCGTCTCGTCCAGCTCCCGGCACAGCCCGAACAGCTCCACCAGGGTGGACCCGGCCGAAGCGAGCGCCGTACGCGGCGCGATGGACGGCTTGGTCTCGACGTCGATGATCAGTCGGTCGAAGTCGGTGCGCTGCTCGACACGGGTGGCCTCCACACGGTAGGACACCTTCAGCACCGGCGAGTAGATGGAGTCGACCGGGATCCGGCCGATCTCCTGACCGGGCTGCTTGTTCTGCGCAGCGCTCACGTATCCGCGGCCCCGCTCGACGGTCAGCTCCATGTCGAGGCGGCCCTTCGCGTTCAGCGTCGCGATCTTCAGATCCGGGTTGTGAACGGTGACGCCGGCCGGTGGCTGGATGTCACCAGCGGTCACGTCGCCCGGTCCCTGCTTGCGCAGGTACATCGAGACCGGCTCGTCGTGCTCGGACGAGACGCACAGCTCCTTGATGTTCAGCACCAGGTCGACCACGTCCTCCTTGACCCCGGGGACGGTGGTGAACTCGTGCAGCACGCCGTCGATCTTGATGCTGGTGACGGCCGCGCCCGGAATCGAGCTCAGCAGGGTACGCCGCAGCGAGTTGCCGAGCGTGTAGCCGAACCCGGGCTCGAGCGGTTCGATGGTGAACCGCGACCGCGTCTCGCTGATCGACTCCTCGGTCAGAGTCGGCCGCTGGGTGATGAGCACGTGCTTCCTCCAATACGTCGGGCGCCCGCCATATGACGCCACTCGTATGTGCCACCGGCTTGCCCACCGCGGGCGTGCCGGCCATAACCCTACGTCGAAGCGGTACTACTTCGAGTAGAGCTCGACGATCAACTGCTCCTGAATCTGCGTGTCGATCGCCTGCCGCGAGGGGAGCGAGTGCACCAGGATCTTCAGCTCGCTGGGGATCGCCTCCAGCCACGCGGGCACCGGACGGGAGCCGGCGTTGGCGGCGGCGATCACGAAGGGGGTGAGCTGACGGGACTTCTCCCGGACCTGCACGATGTCGTGCTCGCGCACCCGGTACGACGGGATGTCGACCTTCTGGCCGTTGACGGTGAAGTGGCCGTGCTTGACCAGTTGACGCGCCTGGTCGCGGGAGGCCGCGAAGCCGGCCCGGTAGACGACGTTGTCCAGCCGCGTCTCGAGGATCTGCAGCAGCACCTCGCCGGTCTTGCCCGGCTTGCGGACCGCCTCCTCGTAGTAGGAGCGGAACTGCTTCTCCAGCACGCCGTACACCCGGCGGGCCTTCTGCTTCTCCCGCAGCTGCAGCAGGTACTCCGACTCCTTGGCGCGCCCGCGGCCGTGCTGGCCGGGAGGGAAGGGCCGGGACTCGAACGGGCACTTCGGCCCCTCGCACTTGCTGCCCTTGAGGAACAGCTTCATCTTCTCCCGGCGGCAGCGCCGGCAGTCGGCGTCGGTGTACCGCGCCATCAGACCCTCCTCCGCTTCGGCGGCCGGCAGCCGTTGTGCGGCTGGGGCGTGACGTCGGCGATCGTGCCGACCTCAAGTCCGGCGGCCTGCAGCGACCGGATCGCCGTCTCGCGCCCGGAGCCCGGACCCTTCACGAACACGTCGACCTTGCGCATGCCGTGCTCCATGGCGCGGCGCGCGGCGGCCTCGGCGGCCAGCTGGGCGGCGAAGGGGGTCGACTTGCGCGAGCCCTTGAAGCCGACCTGGCCGGCCGACGCCCAGGAGATGACGGCCCCGGTCGGGTCGGTGATCGACACGATCGTGTTGTTGAACGTGCTCTTGATATGGGCGTGCCCGTGGGCGACGTTCTTGCGTTCCTTGCGCCGGACCTTCTTCGCGGCTGCTCCGGCGCGAGCCTTCGGCGGCATTCTCTATGCGCTCCTTGAGAGGTTACTTACGACCCGGCTTCTTCTTGCCGGCGACGGTGCGCTTGGGGCCCTTGCGGGTACGCGCGTTGGTACGGGTGCGTTGCCCGCGGACGGGCAGGCCGCGACGGTGCCGGATGCCCTGATAGCAACCGATCTCGATCTTGCGTCGAATGTCGGCGGCGACCTCGCGGCGCAGGTCGCCCTCGACCTTGTAGTTGGCCTCGATGTGGTCGCGGAGCTTCACCAGCTCGTCGTCGGTGAGGTCCTTGACGCGCTTGTTCGGGTCCAGGCCGGTGGCCGCGATGGTCTCCTGTGAGCGGGTCCGGCCAATGCCGAAGATGTAGGTGAGCGCGATCTCCAACCGCTTCTCGCGCGGGAGATCCACGCCGACGAGTCGTGCCATGTGTGGGCGTTCTCCTCTGTTTGCTCAGGCGGAGGTCTGTGCCCACCCCGCCCCCGCGTCAACGGTCCCGGCCCGGCGCGCCCTGGTCCGGCGCCGGGCCGCACCGTGGGCTGCGCTTCGCCCATCGGCGGCCCGGTTCCGGGTACGCGCCGCGCCACGGGACGGTCGCCCGATGGCGGGGCCCCGGCCTCCGACCGGGGGTTCGCCGCGTCTCCGCGGCTGGGGTGAGCTCTGGTTGCCGGCTCAGCCCTGCCGCTGCTTGTGGCGCGGGTCAGTGCAGATGACCCTGACCCGGCCGTGGCGGCGGATGATCCGGCAGTTGTTGCATATTCTCTTGACGCTCGGCTTGACCTTCACGGGTTCACCTTCGTTCGCTCGCGGCCGACCAGCGTCGAGCCGCGAAGGACGGACAGGGTTGTCCCTGCCGACGGCTACTTGTAGCGGTAGACGATGCGCCCGCGGGTCAGGTCGTACGGCGAGAGTTCGACGACGACCCGGTCCTCCGGCAGGATGCGGATGTAGTTCTGCCGCATCTTGCCGCTGATATGAGCCAGGACCTTGTGGCCGTTCGCGAGCTCCACCCGGAACATGGCGTTCGGGAGTGGCTCGATCACCCGGCCCTCGATCTCGATGGCCCCGTCCTTCTTCGGCATGTCCTCCGCTACCTGACGTCGGATACGGTTGCTGGCACCCCGAGTCGTTCGCGAGCGCCGGACTGCCCCGGCCCTCGCGCAGCCGCTTCCCCGGCCGCCGTCCGAGGGCGTGGACGGGCATGCCGGACCTGACGCGGTGCGCCGACCAGCCAGTCTACGCCGCGTGTGCGGGAAACGCCAAACCGACGCCGATGTACCCGCGGTCGGGCGTGTCGAAATCGCCCGAGGTCAGGTGACCGCCGCTGCCCGCGCGGTGACCAGGTCGCCCAGGCGCTCCCGCCCGCCGTCGCTCGCGGTCAGTACCCAGACGCCATCCGGGCAGATCGCCACGGTGTGCTCGACGTGGGCGGCGATCGAGCCGTCGCGGGTGACGACCGTCCAGCCGTCGTCCAGCTCGACCGTGTACCGCGAGCCCATCGTGATCATCGGCTCGATCGCGAGGACCAGGCCGGGGACGAGCCGCGGCCCCTTGCCCGGCCGGCCCACGTTCGGCACGTCCGGGTCCTGGTGCATCTCGGTGCCGATGCCGTGGCCCCCGTAACCCTGCACGATCCCGTACCGCCCGGCCTTGCGGATCTCGTGCGCGACCGCGTGGGAGATGTCGGTCAGCCGGCCGCGCCCGCTGATCGCGCCGCGCGCGGCGGCGGCGATGCCGGCCCACATCGCGTCCTCCGCGACCCGGGCCAACCGCAGCAGCTCGGGCCGGACCTCCCCGACCGGTACGGTGATCGCCGAGTCGCCGTGCCAGCCGTCCAGGATCGCCCCGCAGTCGATCGAGATGAGGTCGCCGGGGCGCAGGATCTGGCGGGACGAGGGGATGGCGTGCACCACCTGCTCGTTGACCGAGGTGCAGATCGTCGCCGGGTACCCGTAGTAGCCCTTGAACGACGGGACGCCGCCCGCCGCGCGGATGTGCTCCTCGGCGAGCGCGTCGAGGTCGGCGGTGGAGACCCCGGGGGCGACGGCCTTGCGCAACAGCTCGAGCGTGGAGGCGACCAGGAGGCCGGCCGCCCGCATCTTCTCGACCTGTTCGGGCGTCTTGTACTGGATATCCAGGGTCCGGGACCGCATGGCCTACGTCGCCGTGTTCATCCGCCGTACGAGCGCAGCGCGTCGATCGCGCGCACCGTCACGTCCTCCACGGGCCCGGTCGCGTCGATGCCGACCAGCTTGCCCTGCCCGCCGTAGTAGTCCACCAGCGGGGCGGTGTCGCGCGCGTACACGCGCAGGCGCTCGGCGATCGTCTCGGGCTTGTCGTCCTCGCGCTGGAACAGCTCGGCGCCGCACCGGTCGCAGATCCCCTCGCGCGACGGTGGGTCGAACTCCACGTGCCAGATCTTCCCGCATCCGCGGCAGGTACGCCTGCCGGACAGTCGCCGGATCACCTCGTCCTCGTCGACCACGAGCTCCAGGACGACGTCGAGCCCGGTACCGAGGTTGGCGAGCATCTTGTCCAGCGCGACCGCCTGCGGGACGGTGCGCGGGAAGCCGTCGAGCAGGAAGCCGTCCGCAGCGTCCGGCTCCGCGAGCCGCTCCCGGACCATGTTGATCGTGATCTCGTCGGGGACGAGCTGCCCGGCGTCCATGTACCGCTTCGCCTCGACCCCGAGCGGGGTCCCGCCCGCCACATTCGCCCGGAAGATGTCGCCGGTCGAGATCTTGGGCACGGCGAGGTGCGCGGCGATGAACTCGGATTGGGTTCCCTTGCCCGCGCCGGGAGGACCCACGAGCACGAGGCGCACTACCGCAGGAACCCTTCGTAGTGCCGCTGCATGAGCTGGCTCTCGATCTGCTTGACCGTCTCCAGCCCGACACCCACCATGATCAGCACTGCCGTGCCGCCGAACGGGAAGTTCTGCAGCGGGTTCTGCCCGCCGGTGAACCCGACCAGCAGGTTCGGCAGGATCGAGATGATCGCCAGGTAGAGCGCGCCCGGCAGCGTGATCCGGCTGAGGATGAAGTCCAGGTACTCGGACGTGGGCTTACCTGGTCGGATGCCCGGCACGAATCCCCCGTACTTCTTCATGTTGTCGGCCATCTCGGTCGGGTTGAAGGTGATCGAGACGTAGAAGTACGTGAAGAAGATGATCAGGAGGAAGTAGAGGGCGATGTGCACCGGGTCGGTCATGTCGACGAGGTGCCGGTCGATCCACTGGTACACCTTGCCGGGGGTTTCGCCGTCGGCCGTCGGTGCGAAGAACTGCAGACCCAGCGTGGGCAGGTAGAGCAGCGACGACGCGAAGATGATCGGAATGACGCCGGCCTGGTTGACCTTCATCGGGATGTAGGTGGAGGTGCCGCCGTACATCCGCCGCCCGATCATCCGCTTGGCGTACTGCACCGGCACGCGCCGCTGCGCCTGCTCCATGAAGGCCACCAGGGTGATCACCAGGACGCCGAAGCCCAGCACGCCGACGAACGTCCACTTGCTCTGCTGGAAGATCTGCCAGCCCTCGGCCGGCAGCCGTGCCGCGATCGACGTGAAGATCAGCACGGACATGCCGTTGCCGACGCCCCGGTCCGTGATCAACTCACCGAGCCACATGATCACACCGGTACCGGCGGTCATGGTCATCACGAGGATGCCGAGGGTCAGCCACTCCGGAATCCCGGTGCCGGTCGGGATGACGTCCGGGCAGTCGGCGCCGCCGAACAGCTGCCCGGTGCGGGCCAGCGCCACGAACGCCGAGGCCTGGAGCACAGCCAGCCCCAGCGTCAGGTAGCGGGTGTACTGGGTGATCTTCGCCTGGCCGGGCTGCCCCTCCTTGCGCAGCTGCTCCAGCCGCGGGATCACCTGGGTGAGCAGCTGCAGGATGATCGACGCCGTGATGTACGGCATGATGCCGAGCGCGAAGACCGACAGCTGCAGCAGCGCCCCGCCCGAGAAGAGGTTGAGCAGCGTGAAGACGCCGCTCTCGTTGGCCCCGCTGAAGATGTCGATGCACTGCTGGACCGCGACGTACGACACGCCCGGGCTGGGGATCGTGGCCCCCAACCGGTAGATGGCGATGATCCCAAGCGTGAACAGCAGCTTCTTGCGCAGGTCAGGCGTACGGAACGCACTGAGAAAGGCGGAGAGCACGTTCTTCCTCCTGCGCGGTGAGCGGCGCCTCGGCGCGGGCCGGATGCTGTGGGGACGGGTGGACGGTCTGTACCTCGACCGGACCTATGCCTTCCGGCCAGGAGAATACCTAATCATCTACGTGGCCGTGGCGTCCGCCGTGGTCCTCCCGGCATGACGGACGCCACGTTGGCCCGGGAACGACGCGCCGCTCCGGGACGGCGCGGCGGCACCGTCCCGGAACGGCGCGCGTCACAGGACAGTGACGGAGCCTCCGGCGGCCTCGATCTTCTGCTTCGCCGACGCGCTGAACGCGTGCGCCGACACCTGCAGCTTCACACCGCCCAGATCACCGTCGCCGAGCACCTTGACCGGCTGGCCCTTGCGGACCGCGCCCGCCTGGACGAGCTCCTCCGGTCCGACCGTGCCGCCGCCCGGGAACAGCTCGGCCAACCGGTCCAGGTTGACGACCTGGTACGTCACCTTGAAGCGGTTGCGGAAGCCCTTCATCTTCGGCAGCCGCATGTGGATGGGCATCTGCCCGCCCTCGAACCACGCGGGAATCTTGTGCCGCGCCTTGGAGCCCTTGGTACCCCGGCCGGCGGTCTTGCCCTTGGAGCCCTCACCGCGGCCGACCCGGGTCCGCTCGGTCTTGGCGCCGGGCGCCGGCCGGAGGTGATGGACCTTGATCGCCATCAGTCGACCTCCTCGACCTTCACCAGGTGGCTCACCGTGAAGATCATGCCCCGCACCTCGGGGCGGTCCTCCCGTACCACCACGTCGTTGATCCGCTTCAGCCCGAGCGTCCGCAGCGTCGCCCGCTGGTTACGCTTCGCGCCGATGTCCGAGCGGACCTGGGTGACCTTCAGCCGCGCCATCATCGCCACCTTCCGTTCGCGACCGTCCGGCTCGTGGGCTCAACGGTCGTGTTCACCGTGCCTCCGCCCCCGCGCGCGCCGCCAGCATGGCGGCCGGCGCCACCTCCTCGACCGGCAGGCCGCGGCGGGCCGCGATCTGCTCCGGTGACTCCAGCTTCTTCAGCGCCGCCACGGTGGCGTGCACGATGTTGATCGGGTTCGCGGAGCCGAGGCTCTTGGAGAGCACGTCGTGGATGCCCGCGCACTCCAGCACCGCGCGCACCGGTCCGCCGGCGATGACGCCCGTACCGGCGCTGGCCGGCTTGAGCAGCACGACGCCCGCGGCGTCCTCGCCCTGCACCGGGTGCGGAATCGTGGAACCGATCCGAGGCACCTTGAAGAAGTGCTTCTTGGCCTCCTCGACGCCCTTGGCGATCGCCGCGGGCACCTCCTTGGCCTTGCCGTACCCCACACCGACGGTGCCCTCGCCGTCGCCTACCACGACCAGCGCGGTGAAGCTGAAGCGGCGCCCGCCCTTGACGACCTTGGCCACGCGGTTGATCGTGACGACCCGCTCGAGGTGGGGGGTCTTCTCGACGGCTGCGCGGTCGCGGCCGCCCTCACGGCGGCTGTCGCGGCGACCGCCCTCGCCGGCGGACCCGCCGGTGCCGCCACCGCGACGCTGCTGACCTGGCATCTGTCTGTCCACCTTTCCTTACGCCACGATCGACCTAGAAATCCAGTCCCGCTTCGCGGGCGCTGTCCGCCAGGGCGGCGATCCGGCCGGTGTACCTGTTGCCGCCGCGGTCGAACACGACCGCGGTGATGCCGGCCGCCTTCGCCCGCTCCGCGAGCAGCGCGCCGACCTTGGCCGCCTTCGCCTTCTTGTCGCCCTCGACGGCGCGCACCGTCGGGTCCATGGAGGACGCCGACGCCAGCGTGTGCCCCCGCCGGTCGTCCACGATCTGCGCCACGATGTGCCGCAGGGAGCGGGTGACCACGAGGCGGGGCCGCTCCGGCGTACCGAAGACCTTCTTGCGCACCCGGAAGTGTCGGCGGGCGCGTGCGACCCGGCGGGCCGCGGCCACGCCATCGGCCTTGCGGCGCTTCAACAATGTTGCCGTCATTGCCGAGTCAGCCTTTCGCTCGCGACGGTGAGCCTGACAAGCTCACGGTTCGTGCTCACTTCTTCCCAGCCTTTCCGGCCTTGCGCCGGATGACCTCGTCGGCGTACTTCACGCCCTTGCCCTTGTAGGGCTCCGGCGGACGGATCTTGCGGATGTTCGCGGCGACCTCGCCCACCTGCTGCTTGTCGATGCCGGACACGTGGAACAGCGTCGGCCGTTCGACGGTGAAGGTGATCCCCTCAGGTGCGGTGACCACGACCGGGTGCGAGAAGCCCAGCGCGAACTCCAGATCCTTCCCCTTGGCGGTGACGCGGTACCCCGTGCCGGAGATCTCCAGGGTCTTCCGGTAGCCCTCGGTGACCCCGACGACCATGTTGGCGATCAGGGTACGGCTGAGCCCGTGCAGCTCCTTGGACCGGCGCTCGTCGTTCGGGCGGACCACCACGAGCGAACCGTCCTCGGCGCGCTCGACCCGGATCGGCTCGGCGACCGTGTGGCGCAGTTCGCCCTTGGGGCCCTTCACCGTCACCGTCCGGCCCTCGATCGAGACCTCGACACCCGGCGGCACGGGGATCGGCTTGCGTCCGATGCGCGACATCTTCAGACCACCTTTCCCCTTACCAGACGTAGGCGAGGACTTCCCCGCCCACTCCTCGCTTGCGGGCCTGCCGGTCGGTGAGCAGCCCCTGCGACGTCGAGATGATCGCGACACCGAGCCCGCCGAGCACCCGCGGCAGCTCGGCCGCCTTCGCGTACACCCGCAGACCGGGCTTGGAGACGCGCCGCACGCCGGCCAGGCTGCGCTCCCGGTTCGGGCCGTACTTCAGCTCGATGACGAGCGTGCGGCCCACGCTGCCGTCGGCCGGTTCCTCGACCGCCCACCCGGAGATGTAGCCCTCGCGCTTGAGGACCTCGGCGATGTTCTCCTTGATCTTCGAGTAGGGCATCGAGACGCGGTCGTGGTACGCCTGGTTGGCGTTGCGCAGACGGGTCAGCATGTCTGCGATCGGATCGGTCATGGTCATTGCATGTCAGCCTCTCTCGCCGCGGTTCCCCGGCCGCGAACCAGGCAGGGGCCTGCGGCGAAGCAGTGTCACCAGGAAGCCTTGGAAACGCCGGGGAGTTCGCCGCGGTGGGCCATCTCGCGGATGCACACCCGGCACAGCCCGAACTTGCGGTAGACCGCCTTGGGGCGGCCGCAGCGCTGGCAGCGAGTGTACGCGCGCACCGGGAACTTCGGCTTCCGCGCCGCCTTGAGGATCAGTGCCTTCTTCGCCATTGGTGCTTCAGCTCTCCTTGAACGGGAAGCCGAGGAGCTTGAGCAGCGCCCGGCCCTCCTCGTCGGTCTTCGCGGTCGTCACGATGGTGATGTCCATGCCGCGGACCCGGTCGATCTTGTCCTGGTCGACCTCGTGGAACACCGACTGCTCGGTCAGCCCGAACGTGTAGTTGCCGTGCCCGTCGAACTGGCGCCCGTCCAGACCACGGAAGTCGCGGATCCGCGGCAGGGCGAGCGACAGCAGCCGGTCCAGGAACTCCCACATCCGGTCGCCACGCAGCGTCACCTTCGCGCCGATCGGCATGCCCTCGCGGAGCTTGAACTGGGCGATCGACTTCTTGGCCCGGCGCAGCTGCGGCTTCTGGCCGGTGATGGCGGCGAGGTCGCGCATCGCGCCGTCGATCAGCTTCGCGTCCCGGGCGGCGTCGCCGACGCCCATGTTCACGACGATCTTCACCAGGCCCGGCACCTGCATCGGGTTGGCGTACCCGAACTGCTCGCGCAGCTTCGGCACGATCTGCTCGCGGTACTGGACCTTCAGCCGCGGCGTGACCTTCTCCTCTGTCGCGCTGGTCATGACAGTTCCTTACCGGTACGCCGGGAGATGCGCACCTTCTTGCCGTCGGAGCCGATCCGGTAGCCGACCCGGGTCGGCTTGCCGTCGCTGTCGATCACCATGACGTTGGAGACGTGGATGGGCGCCTCCTGGGTCACGATGCCGCCGGTCTTCGCGCCCCGCTGCGTGGTCTGGATGCGGGTGTGCTTCTTGACCATGTTCACGCCCTCGACCAGGACCTTGTTGGTCTTCGGGAAGGCGGCGATGACCTTTCCCTTGGCGCCCTTGTCCTTGCCGGCGATGACGAGGACCATGTCGTCCTTCTTCACCTTCATCGTCACAGCACCTCCGGCGCCAACGAAATGATCTTCATGAACCGCTTGTCCCGCAGTTCCCGGCCGACCGGCCCGAAGATGCGGGTTCCGCGCGGGTCCCCGCCGTCCTTGATGATCACGGCGGCGTTCTCGTCGAAGCGGATGTACGAGCCGTCCGGCCGCCGCTTCTCCTTCTTGGTCCGGACAACCACCGCCTTCACGACGTCACCCTTGCGCAGGCCGGCGCCGGGGATGGCGTCCTTGACCGTGGCCACGATGACGTCGCCGATGCCCGCGTAGCGTCGGCCCGAGCCACCGAGCACCCGGATGCACAGGATCTCCCGCGCACCCGTGTTGTCGGCGACACGCAGCCGCGACTCCTGCTGAATCACTTGGCCTTCTCCAGGATCTCGACGACCCGCCACCGCTTGGTGGCAGACAGCGGTCGGGTCTCCATCAGCAGCACCCGGTCGCCGATGCCGCACGCGTTGTTCTCGTCGTGCGCCTTCAGCTTGCTGGTCCGGCGAACGACCTTGCCGTACAGCGGGTGCTTGACCCGGTCCTCGACCGCCACCACGACGGTCTTATCCATCTTGTCGCTGACCACGTACCCCTCACGCACCTTGCGTCGGGGGCGCTGCGCAGTCGTCGCGTTCTCACTCATGCGGTCACCTCACTGGCAGCGGTTTCGGGCGCGGCCGAGAGCCCCAGCTCACGCTCGCGCATGATCGTGTAGATCCGAGCGATCTCGCGACGGACGACCTGCAGCCGGCGGTTGTTGTCCAGCTGCCCTGTGGCGGCCTGCACCCGGAGGTTGAACAGCTCCGCCTTCGCCTCGCGCAGCCGTTCGACGAGCTCCTCGGTCGTCAGCTCTCGCAGCTCGCCGGGCTTGGTACCCGCGGCCATCAGACCTCACCCGCCTCACGCTTGACGATGCGGCACTTCATCGGGAGCTTGTGGATCGCACGGCGCATCGCCTCACGCGCGACCGCCTCGTTCGGGAAGGACATCTCGAACAGGATCCGGCCCGGCTTGACGTTGGCGACCCACCACTCCGGCGAACCCTTACCGGAACCCATCCGGGTCTCGGCCGGCTTCTTGGTCAGCGCCCGGTCCGGGAAGACCGTGATCCACACCCGGCCGCCACGGCGGATGTGGCGGGTCATGGCGATACGCGCCGACTCGATCTGGCGGTTCGTCAGGTACCCGGGCTCGAGCGCCTGGATGCCGAAGTCGCCGAACGCGACGCGGGTGCCGCCCTTCGCCTGGCCGTGCCGCTCCGGGCGGTGCGGCTTGCGGAAGCCCTTCGGGGGCTTACGCGGCATCAGCATCTGTCAGCCCTCCTGCTGCTGCGTCGTCGGCTGTTCGGTCGCGGCGGTCGGCTGCTCGGCCGGCGTGGCCGGCGCTCCGGCGGCACCGCCCTGGGCCAGCTCGGCCGCGGCGGTCCGCCCGGCCTCCGTGCTGTGCCCGGTCGTGCCGGCGGCGCCGGACCGACGGCGCGGCCGCTCGGCCCGCTCCCGGCGCCCGCGCCCGGTGGGCGCCTCGGCCTGACCCTCCCGGCCGGGGACAGCGTCACCCTTGTAGATCCACACCTTCACGCCGATGCGGCCGAAGGTCGTACGCGCCTCGAAGAAGCCGTAGTCGATCCCGGCCCGCAGCGTGTGCAGCGGCACCCGGCCGTCGCGGTAGAACTCGCTGCGCGACATCTCCGCGCCGCCCAGACGCCCGGACACCTGCACCCGGATGCCCTTGACGAGCGGGTTGCGCATCGCCGACTGCATCGCCTTGCGCATCGCGCGGCGGAACGCGACCCGCGAGGAGAGCTGCTCCGCCACCGCCTGCGCGACCAGCTGCGCATCCGACTCCGGGTTCTTGACCTCGAGGATGTTCAGCTGGACCTGCTTGCCGGTCAGCTTCTCCAGTTCGGCGCGGATCCGCTCCGCCTCGGCGCCCTTGCGCCCGATGACGATGCCCGGCCGGGCGGTGTGGATGTCGACCCGGACCCGGTCGCGAGTGCGCTCGATGTCGACCTTGGAGATGCCGGCGCGCTCCAGGCCCTTGGCCATCATCCGCCGGATCTTGACGTCCTCGGCGACGTAGTCCTTGTAGAGCTTGTCCGCGTACCAGCGGGACTTCCAGTCGGTCGAGATGCCGAGCCGGAACCCGTGCGGGTGAACCTTCTGACCCATTACTCGGTCTCCTCACCCGCGGGGGCAGCGCCCCCGCGCTCGCCCGCGGGCGCCGCCTTCGCGGGTGTAACTGCTGACTTCTTGGCCGGCGTGGCGCCGCGTGTCGACGACCTGCGCTGCGCGGCCCGCCGCCGTGCGGGCTGCACGGCCTCCACCGCGATCGTGATGTGGCAGGTCCGCTTGCGGATCCGGTAGGCCCGCCCCTGCGCGCGCGGCCGGAACCGCTTGAGCGTCGGACCCTCGTCGACGTAGGCCTCGCTGACCAACAGCGCGTCCGGGTCCAGCCGCTCGTTGTTCTCGGCATTCGCGATCGCGCTCCGCAGCACCTTGTACACCGGCTCACTCGCCGCCTGCGGCGCGAACTGCAGCACCGTGAGCGCCTCCCGCGCGGGCAGGCCGCGGACGAGGTTGACCACACGGCGCGCCTTCATCGGCGACACGCGCACGTAGCGCGCGACCGCCCGGGCGCCCGGTAGCGCTGGAGCGTCGCCCTTAGCTGGCATCGCTTTGCTTCCCCTTGCTCGTCTTGGTCGGCCTGCCCGTCAGCGACGGCGGCTCTTGCGGTCATCCTTCTCGTGGCCCCGGAACGTCCGGGTGAGGGCGAACTCGCCGAGCTTGTGCCCGACCATCGCCTCGGTGATGAAGACGGGTACGTGCTTGCGCCCGTCGTGCACCGCGATCGTGTGCCCGATCATCTCGGGGATGATCGTCGACCGGCGCGACCACGTCTTGATCACGTTCCGGGTGCCCTTGGCGTTCTGCGCTTCCACCTTCTTCAGCAGGTGGTCGTCGACGAACGGGCCCTTCTTGAGGCTGCGTGGCATGGCGTACTAACCCCGCTTCCTGTTCGCGGCACGACGACGGACGATCAGGCGGTCGCTCGGCTTGCCCTTGCGCCGGGTACGACCCTCGGGCTTGCCGTTCGGGTTGACCGGGTGGCGACCACCCGACGTCTTGCCCTCGCCACCGCCGTGCGGGTGGTCGACGGGGTTCATGGCCACGCCCCGGACCGACGGGCGCTTGCCCTTCCACCGCATCCGACCGGCCTTGCCCCAGTTGATGTTTGACTGGTCGGCGTTGCCGATCTCGCCCACGGTGGCCCGGCAGCGCACGTCCACGCGCCGGATCTCACCCGAGGGCATCCGCAGCGTCGCGTAGTTGCCCTCGCGACCCAGCAGCTGGATGCCGACCCCGGCAGAGCGGGCCAACTTGGCCCCGCCGCCCGGGCGCAGCTCCACGGCGTGGACGGTCGTACCCATAGGAATGTTGCGCAGCGGCAGGTTATTCCCCGGCCGGATGTCGGCGCTCGGGCCCGACTCCACGCGGTCGCCCTGCCGCAGGTCACGCGGCGCGAGGATGTAGCGCTTCTCGCCGTCGGCGTAGTGCAGCAGCGCGATCCGCGCGGTGCGGTTCGGGTCGTACTCGATGTGCGCGACCTTCGCCGGTACGCCGTCCTTGTCGACCCGCTTGAAGTCGATCACACGGTACTGCCGCTTGTGCCCACCGCCCTGGTGACGCGCGGTGATCCGGCCGTACACGTTGCGCCCGCCCTTGCGCGGGAGCGGCCGCAGCAGGGACTTCTCCGGCTCCGAGCGGGTGATCTCGACGAAGTCGGACACGCTCGCACCGCGGCGACCCGGCGACGTCGGCTTGTACTTACGAATCGGCATGGTCAGTCAACCCCTCAGCTCACCGGGCCGCCGAAGGCCTCGATCCGGTCGCCCTCGGCGAGCTTCACCATGGCGCGCTTGGTGTCCTTGCGCTTGCCCCAGCCGGTACGGGTCCGCTTGCGCTTTCCCTGCCGGTTGGTGGTGTTCACCTGCAGGACACGCACGTTGAAGATCTGCTCGATGGCGATCTTGATGGCGGTCTTGTTCGCGTCCGGGTGGACCAGGAACGTGTACCAGTTGCCGTCGAGCAGGCTGTAGCTCTTCTCGGAGACCACCGGAGCGATGATGATGTCGCGCGGATCGGCGATCGTGCTCACTTCTCCTCCTCCGCCACCGTGCCCGCGGCCGACCGTCCACCAAGGAACTCGTCCAGGGCCTCCCGGGTGAAGACCACGTCGTCGGCGACCAGCACGTCGTAGGTGTTGAGCTGGCCGGCCTCGAGCAGGTGCACCCGGGGCTCGTTGCGCAGCGAGCGCCAGTTCAGCTCGTCGTCGCGGCCGAGCACGACCAGCACCCGCTTGGCCTCGGTCACCCGCCGCAGCGTGGCCAGGGCCTCCTTCGTCGACGGCTTCTCGCCCGTCACGAACGTCTCCACGACGTGGATGCGCCCCTCACGGGCCCGGTCGGACAGGGCGCCGCGCAGGGCGGCGGCCTTCATCTTCTTCGGGGTCCGCTGGGCGTAGCTGCGCGGCACCGGGCCGTGCACCACACCACCACCGGTGAACTGCGGCGCGCGGATCGAACCCTGGCGGGCCCGGCCGGTCCCCTTCTGCTTGTACGGCTTGACGCCACCGCCGGAGACCTCGCCGCGGGTCTTCGTCTTGTGCGTGCCCTGACGCGCGGCGGCCAACTGCGCGACCACGACCTGGTGCATCAGCGCGATGTTGGCCTGCACGTCGAAGATCTCCGCGGGCAGCTCGACCGAGCCGGCCGTCGTGCCGTCAGCCTTGATCACGTCAACGGTCGTCACTTGGCTGCACCACCCTTCGCCGGGGCCTTGACCGCCGACCGGATCAGCACCAGACCGCCCTTGGGGCCGGGAACCGCGCCCTTGACGAGAATCAGGTTCTGCTCCGGGTCGACCGCCTGGACGGTCAGGTTCTGCACGGTGTGGCGCCCGCCGCCCATCCGGCCCGCCATCCGCAGGCCCTTGAAGACCCGGCCGGGCGTGGCGGCGCCGCCGATCGACCCGGGCGAGCGGTGCTTGCGCTCGACACCGTGCGACGCGCGCAGACCGCCGAAGCCGTGGCGCTTCATCACGCCGGCGAAGCCCTTGCCCTTCGTGGTGCCGGTCACGTCGACCAGCTCGCCGGGCTGGAACCTGTCGACGGTGATCTCCTGGCCCACCTCGTACTCGCTCGCGTCGGTGGTCCGCAGCTCGACCAGGTGCCGGCGCGGGGCCACGCCCGCCTTGGCGAAGTGGCCGGCCTCCGGCTTGTTGACCTTCCGGGGGTCGACAGCGCCGAACGCGAGCTGGACCGCGGAGTAGCCGTCCTTCTCAGCCGTGCGAACCTGGGTGACCACGCACGGCCCGGCCTGCACCACGGTCACCGGGACGATCCGGTTGTTGTCCCAGACCTGGGTCATGCCGAGCTTCGCGCCCAGGATGCCCTTGACTTGCCTGTCCATTCGTCCGGTCCCTACTGTTCGCCGCCTACAGCTTGATCTCGATGTCGACGCCAGCCGGCAGGTCGAGCCGCATGAGCGAGTCGACCGTCTTCGGGGTCGGGTCGATGATGTCGATCAGCCGCTTGTGTGTACGCATCTCGAAGTGCTCGCGCGAGTCCTTGTACTTGTGCGGCGAGCGGATCACGCAGAAGCGGTTGATCTCGGTGGGCAGCGGCACCGGGCCCGCGACCTGCGCACCGGTACGCGTCACCGTCTCGACGATCTTTCGCGCCGAGGAGTCCACGACCTCGTGGTCGTAAGCCTTGAGCCGGATGCGGATCTTCTGTCCCGCCATGGTGGCTTCTATTCCTTCTCTCCTCGCAGCCCGCCCGGGTGGGCGGGACGCTTGCCGGGCCTCGCCCGGCGCTGCTGCCTGTTCCTCGACCGCTCCGGCGGGTCCGACCACCCCGTGCCGCCGGAGGTCGGCCGACCCCCGCGGTCGGGCGTGTCGCGCCCCGGAGCCAGGCTCCGCCCCGTGCACGCTCGTGTGCCCCAGGGGCTTGTACCTGACGGGCCGCTCGACCGGGGCCTCGCATCGCTACGCCCACCCAGCGGTCCGAGTCTGATTCCCATGGCCCCGGGCGACCGGGCCCACTACGGGAGGTCGGGGCGCCCGCCGTCCACGGGCGCCGTGCGAGGGCGGCCGAGCCGCGAGGACTCAGCCGCCCTGCGCAACGCAACTTGCTTAGTATGCCGCACCAGCGTGCGACATGACCAATCGGGCTACTTCAGAATCTTCGTGACCCGGCCGGCGCCGACGGTACGGCCGCCCTCGCGGATCGCGAAGCGCAGGCCCTCCTCCATGGCGATCGGCTGGATCAGCTGGACCTTCATGGAGGTGTTGTCGCCGGGCATGACCATCTCGGTGCCCTCGGGCAGCGTGACGACGCCGGTCACGTCCGTGGTCCGGAAGTAGAACTGCGGACGGTAGTTGTTGAAGAACGGCGTGTGCCGGCCGCCCTCCTCCTTGGACAGGACGTAGACCTGCGCCTCGAACTCGGTGTGCGGCGTCGTGGTACCGGGCTTGATCACCACCATGCCGCGCTCGACGTCCTCACGCTTGACGCCCCGCAGGAGCAGACCGACGTTCTCGCCCGCCCGGGCCTCGTCGAGGACCTTGCGGAACATCTCGATGCCGGTGCAGACCGTCTTGAGCGGCTTCTCCCGGATGCCGACGATCTCCACCTCCTCGTTGGGCTTGAGCACGCCCCGCTCGGCCCGGCCCGTGACCACGGTGCCGCGGCCGGTGATCGTGAAGACGTCCTCGATCGGCATGAGGAACGGCTTGTCGACCTCGCGCTGCGGCTCCGGGATCGCCTCGTCGACCGCGTTCATGAGCTCCATGAGCTTGGCGGTCCACTCCGGGTCGCCCTCGAGCGCCTTGAGCGCCGAGACCCGCACGACCGGAACCTCGTCACCCGGGAACTCGTAGTTGTTGAGCAGCTCGCGGACCTCGAGCTCGACGAGCTCCAGGAGCTCCTCGTCGTCGACCATGTCGCTCTTGTTGAGCGCCACGACGATGTACGGCACGCCGACCTGGCGGGCCAGCAGCACGTGCTCCTTGGTCTGCGGCATCGGGCCGTCGGTCGCCGCGACCACCAGGATGGCGCCGTCCATCTGCGCCGCACCGGTGATCATGTTCTTGATGTAGTCGGCGTGCCCGGGGCAGTCGACGTGCGCGTAGTGCCGCTTCTCGGTCTGGTACTCGACGTGCGAGATCGAGATCGTGATACCGCGCTGCTTCTCCTCGGGCGCCTTGTCGATCTGGTCGAACGGCGTGTACGGGTTGACGTCCGGCATCTTGTCGTGCAGGACCTTGGTGATGGCCGCGGTCAGCGTCGTCTTCCCGTGGTCGATGTGACCGATCGTGCCGATGTTGATGTGCGGCTTAGTCCGCTCGAACTTCGCCTTCGCCACTGGTGTCCTCCTGTGGACTTACTGTTTCCTGGTCCGACGCGCCGGGATGACGGTCAGACGCTGCCGACAACGTTCTCGGCAGACCGGTTGGCCTGCGCGATCCGCTCGCTCCCGGTCGCCTGCGCTGAGTCCGCCCCTGCTCGGCAGACCGGTCCCAACACGTCGTTCACTCCCCGGTCGCCTTCGCGATGATCTCCTTCGCGACGTTCTGGGGAACCTCGGCGTAGGAGTCGAACTGCATGGTGTAGCTCGCCCGGCCCTGCGTCCTCGACCTCAGGTCGCCGACGTAGCCGAACATCTCGGACAACGGCACCAGGGCCCGGACGACACGGCTTCCACCGCGCTCGCCCATCTCCTGGATCAGACCGCGCCGGGCGTTGAGGTCGCCGATGACGTCGCCCATGTTCTCCTCGGGCGTGGTGACCTCGACGGACATCATGGGCTCGAGCAGCACCGGATCCGCCTTGCGGGCGGCCTCCTTCAGCGCCATCGAGCCGGCGATCTTGAAGGCCATCTCCGACGAGTCGACCTCGTGGTACTGACCGTCGACCAGCGTCACCTTCAGGCCGACCAACGGGTAGCCGGCCAGCACGCCGTACTGCATGGCGTCCTGCGCGCCGGCGTCCACCGACGGGATGAACTCCCTGGGGATACGCCCACCGGTGATCTGGTTGTCGAACTCGTACAGCGCCTCCGCATCCAGCGGCAGCGGCTCGAGGTCGATGACCACCTTCGCGTACTGGCCGGAACCACCGGTCTGCTTCTTGTGGGTGTACGCGACCCCCTCCACCTTGCGGCGGATCGTCTCGCGGTACGCCACCTGCGGCTTGCCGATGTTGGCCTCGACCTTGAACTCCCGCTTCATGCGGTCGACGAGGATCTCCAGGTGCAGCTCGCCCATGCCGGAGATGACCGTCTGGCCGGTCTCCTCGTCGAGCTTGACGCGGAAGGTCGGGTCCTCCTCGGCGAGCTTCTGGATCGCCGTGGCGAGCTTCTCCTGGTCGGCCTTGCTCTTCGGCTCGATCGCGACGTCGATGACCGGCTCCGGGAAGGTCATCGCCTCGAGGATCACCGGGTTCAGCGGATCGCACAGCGTGTCGCCGGTGGTGGTCTGCTTGAGCCCCTGCACCGCGACGATGTCGCCGGCGACCGCGCTGTTGCGCTCCTCCCGCTTGTTGGCGTGCATCTGGAAGATCTTCCCGATGCGCTCCTTGCGGTCCTTGGTCGAGTTGGTGACCTGGGAGCCGGCTTCGAGCTTGCCGGAGTACACCCGGATGTAGGTCAGCTTGCCCAGGTGCGGATCGGTCTGAATCTTGAAGGCCAGGGCCGAGAACGGCTCGGACAGCGAGGTCTTGCGCTGCACCGGGGTCTCGCCGTCCATCGCCGTACCCTCGATCGGCGGGAGGTCCAGCGGCGACGGCAGGTAGTCGACGACGGCGTCCAGCATGGGCTGGATGCCCTTGTTCTTGAACGCCGAGCCGCACAGCACCGGGTTGAGCTTGCCGGCGATCGTGGCGCGGCGGATGCCGGCCTTGATCTCGTCGACCGACAGCTCCTCACCCTCGAGGTACTTCTCGAGGATGACGTCGTCGGCCTCCGACAGGGTCTCCAGCAGCTTCTCGCGGTACTCGGCGGCCTGCTCGGCGAGGTCGGCGGGAATCTCCTCGACGGTGTAGTCCTCGCCCTTGACGGTCTCGCCGCGCCAGGTCAGCGCGCGCATGCCGATCAGGTCAACGACGCCGATGAAGTTGGCCTCGCTGCCGATCGGCAGCTGGAGCACGAGCGGCGTGGCGTTGAGCCGGTCGACCATCATCTGCACGCAGCGGAAGAAGTCGGCGCCGGTGCGGTCCAGCTTGTTGACGAAACACATCCGCGGTACGCGGTACTTGTCCGCCTGCCGCCAGACGGTCTCGGTCTGCGGCTCCACGCCGGCGACCCCGTCGTACACCGCGATCGCGCCGTCGAGCACACGCAGTGACCGCTCCACCTCGACCGTGAAGTCGACGTGGCCCGGGGTGTCGATGATCTGGATGGTGTGGCCCTTCCACTCGCACTTGGTCGCGGCGGAGGTGATAGTGATGCCGCGCTCCTGCTCCTGCGCCATCCAGTCCATGACGGCGGCGCCATCGTGGACCTCGCCGATCTTGTACGTGATGCCCGTGTAGAACAGGATCCGCTCGGTCGTCGTCGTCTTGCCGGCATCGATGTGCGCCATGATGCCGATGTTGCGGAGCTTGGCGAGGGCGGCGTCTGCGGCAGCCACGGTGATCCCTACTTCGTCGTCTCGTCGTCCGGACACACCACCGGCGGTGGCGTGCGTGGGCTCGTCACTACCAACGGTAATGAGCGAATGCCCGGTTGGATTCGGCCATCTTGTGGGTGTCCTCACGCCGCTTCACCGCGGCGCCGAGGCCGTTGCTCGCGTCGAGCAGTTCGTTCTGCAGCCGCTCGATCATCGTCTTCTCACGCCGCGCGCGCGCGTACTGCACGATCCAGCGCAGGCCGAGCGTGGTGGCGCGCTGCGGGCGCACCTCGACCGGCACCTGGTACGTCGCGCCACCGACACGGCGGCTGCGGACCTCCAGGGTCGGCTTGACGTTGTCCATGGCCCGCTTGAGCGTGACCACCGGGTCGGTGCCGGTCTTCTCGCGGCAGCCCTCCAGCGCGGCGTAGACGATGCGCTCGGCAAGCTGACGCTTGCCGCGCAGCAGCACCTTGTTGATCAGCTGCGTGACCAGCGGCGAACCGTAGACGGGGTCCGGCGGCAGCGGCCGGCGCGGCGCGGGTCCCTTACGGGGCATGTCAGCTCTTCTCCTTCTTCGCACCGTAGCGGCTACGGGCCTGCTTGCGGTTGCGGACGCCCTGAGTGTCCAGCGAACCCCTGATGATCTTGTAGCGGACGCCCGGGAGGTCCTTGACCCGGCCGCCACGCACCAACACCATCGAGTGCTCCTGCAGGTTGTGGCCGACGCCTGGAATGTAGGCGGTGACCTCGAAGCCACTCATCAACCGGACGCGAGCGACCTTGCGCAGTGCCGAGTTCGGCTTCTTGGGCGTGGTGGTGTAGACACGCGTGCACACGCCACGCCGCTGCGGAGACCCCTTCAGCGCGGGCGTCTTGCTCTTGCTGACCTTCGCCTTGCGGCCCTTGCGGACCAGCTGCTGGATGGTTGGCACCCGGTTCCTACTCCCTGTCTCGTCCGGCCGGCGCCTCTGCCTTCCGGCCCGGAAGCGCTGCCTGCCCGGGTCGGGAAGCCCCGGCCCGGAGCCACGGCCGCGTGCGGCCGCGTCGTATCCGTCTCGCTGTCGTCCTCGTCTGCTGTAACTCTCGACCGGCCCGGCTCGGTGCGGCCCACGTGGGGCTCCCACCGACCCCCGCGGTCGGGCGTGTCGCCCGTCACGCGGACTGGCCCTCCTCGCGGAAGCGCCAGTGGTTTTCGCACCCCGCGTCCGGCGCTGCTGCGCCAGAGCGGAAGTGTCTGGCCGCGTACGCCATCCGCGCCGGCTTCGCCGCCTCGGTGAGACCAGCAGGGCCGGCCTCGGCGCACGCACAAGCGACCGGGGCATGCCCCGGGCACGAAGTGCAAGCGTACCCACTACGAGCGCGGTCGTCAAAACGGGAGGCCCGCCCGCCTGCCCGGCGCACCCGCGGCCAGGGAACTGGCCGGCGGCAAGTGTACCCACGCGAGACCGGGTCGGGCCCACCGTATTCACCAGGTTCACGCTGTACCCAACGGGTCTTTCCCGGACCCTGCACCTAGCGGGTCTTCGCGGGAATCTCGTACTCCCGTTCACCGGCCCACGGCGTCAGCCAACAGCAGCACCACCAGGATCGCCACGGTCAGGACCACGCCGGTGGCTCCGCATGCGATGCCGGTGATCGCCATGCCTCGCCCGCCGACGCCCGTACGGCGGACCTGCCGGATGCCGACGACACCCAATCCGATACCCGCGCTACCCAGCAGCGCCGCCAGCACGCCGAAGGCGCCGCCGACCAGGGCGCCGGTGCCCGCGGTCGTGGCGATCAGCCCGAAGCAGCCCATCAGCATGGTCACCAGGAGCGCGGCGATTCCGGTGACCAGGGCGCCCACCGACGGGCCCGAGGTCGGGCGGGCAACGTCCAGGTAGGCCAGCCCGTACGGCGTGTCGGGGACCAACTCGATGCGGCTGGGCGGCCGCGACGGCCCGCCGGCCGGGGGCGGGACGGGGCCGGGCGTCGCCGAACTCCCGGGGGGAGCCAGGTACGGCTCGGCGCCGGGAGTCGCCGGGTAGTGCGCCCGGCCGTACGCGGCCGGATACGGCATGTCCGATGCGGCCGAGTGGGGCGGGTCACCGGTCCCGGCCGCTGGCCGTATGAGCGGCGGCTGCCACGCCGGCGGCGCCTGCCAGGGTTGCGGCGACTGCCACGACGACGGCAGCGGACCCGACACCGCGGGCACGTCCGGGGGCGCGTCCGACGGCCCGGAGGCAGGGGCCTCCCCCGATCGCTGCGGCGGCTCGTCGCGCTCCGTCACGTGGCCATCTTCCCCTGCCGCACGCCCCGGCGCACCCGCCGCCCGCGGTCGGCGGGTCAGTCGATCTCTGATCCGTAGTCGGCGCCGCCGGGCGCAGCCAACCCGAGCAGGCCGACGATCGCCACGATCACGAGCGCCGCGGCCGCCAGGATGATTCCCGACCAGGCCAGGGAGGTTCCGGTGCGCAACCGGCGGGCGCCGGTCAGGAACCCGCCCGCCGCGCGCAGCTCGGCCCGGGCCTGGCGGGCGAGCAGCAGAGCCACGGTGGCCGGCACGAGCCCGCCGACGAGCGGCCCGGTCAACACTGCGACAACGCCCAGCGCAAACACGGCCGTCGCCTTGCTGTCGGGTACCACGTCGGGATCGAGCGGGTGCCGCACATGCCCACATTACAAACCGGTCAGCCGCACCGGCGCGGGATTGCGCGACTCCCGGTTTCCGAGGATCGCCTCAGCCTCAGCACTAGACGAGCCGACGGCCGCCGGTCACGCCGAGCACCTCACCGGTGACAAAGCTGGACTCCTCGGAGGCGAGGAACACGAAGGCCGGCGCCAGTTCGGCGGGTTGGGCGGGGCGATGTATCGGTGCCTGCAGGCCGGCCCGCGGAACCGTCGGCGGTAGCTGCGTCGCAGGGATGAACGGCGTCCAGACCGTGCCGGGCGCCACCGAGTTGACCCGGATCCCCTGCTCGACGAGGTTCGCCGCGAGCGCCTTGGTGAACGCGACGATCGCCGCCTTGGTGGTGGCGTAGTCGATCAAATGTGGCCACGGATCGAAGGCCTGAATGGACGAGGTGTTGATGATGCTCGACCCGGGCGGCATGTGTGGGATGGCGGCCTTGCTGAGCCAGAACATCGCGTACAGGTTGGTCTTCATCACCCGGTCGAACTGCTCGCTGGAGACGCCGGCGATGCCTTCCTCCTGTGCCATCGCGTAGCCGGCGTTGTTGACCAGGATGTCGATCCCGCCGAGTTCGTCAGTCGCCTGTTGGACCAGGCGCCCGCAGTGCCCCTCGTCGGTGATGTCGCCGGGCACCGGCAGCGCCCGCCGCCCCGCCGACTCGACCAAACGGACCGATTCCCGGGCATCCTGCTCCTCCTCGGGCAGGTAGGAGATCACCACGTCGGCGCCCTCCCTGGCGAAGGCGAGCGCCACCGCCCGGCCGATGCCGGAGTCGCCACCGGTGATCACCGCTCGCCGGTCGGCCAGCCTGCCCGAGCCGCGGTAGGTCTCCTCGCCGTAGTCCGGCTGCGGGTCCATGCGCACGCTGAGGCCAGGAGGGTCCTGCCTCTGCTCCGGCTGGCCCTCCCGCTGGCCGTACTGCTCCGTGGGATCCTTCAGGGTGTACTGGTCGGTCTGCATACGACGCCCCTCTCAACGCCAGTCAACAACGCCGGAACGTCAGTCGGGTACCCGTAGCCCATACGGCCAAACGGTCCCGCAACGGTGGTGGTGGTGGCGACCCAGGCAGAGGAATCGCGGTGGGGGGCCGGGCGGCATCGCCGCCCGGCCCCCCACCGCGATCCGATCAGCGGTACGAGCCGAAGTCGAAGTCGTCCAGCGGCACCGCGGCACCGCTGGCCGGCCCGAACCCGTAGTCGGTCTCGGCGTACCCGGTCATCGCGTACACCTTGGCCTTCGCCTCCTCGGTGGGCTCCACCCGGATGTTGCGGTACCGGGCGATGCCCGTACCGGCCGGGATGAGCTTGCCGATGATGACGTTCTCCTTCAGGCCGATCAGCGAGTCGCTGCGGGCGTTGATCGCCGCATCCGTCAGCACCCGGGTCGTCTCCTGGAACGAGGCCGCCGACAGCCACGAGTCCGTGGCGAGCGAGGCCTTCGTGATGCCCATGAGCACCGGGCGGCCGGACGCGGGCTCGCCGCCCTCCGCGACGATCCGCCGGTTCTCCGCCTCGAACTGGGCGCGGTCGACCAGCAGGCCGGGAAGGAACTCCGTCGAGCCGGAGTCGATGACCGTGACCCGCTTGAGCATCTGCCGGATGATGATCTCGATGTGCTTGTCGTGGATGAGCACACCCTGCGACCGGTAGACCTCCTGGACCTCCTGGGTCAGGTGCACCTGCACCGCGCGCGGGCCGAGCACCCGCAGCAACTCGTGCGGGTCGATCGTGCCCTCGGTGAGCTTCTCGCCCACCTCGACGTGGTCGCCGTCGTGCACCCGCAGGCGCACCCGCTTGGAGATCTTGTCGTGGACGATCTCGTCGCTGCCGTCGTCCGGCACGATGATGATCTTCCGCGACCGCTCGCCCTCCTCGATCCGGATCCGACCCGCGGTCTCCGCGATCGGCGCCTTGCCCTTCGGGACACGGGCCTCGAAGATCTCCTGCACCCGGGGCAGACCCTGCGTGATGTCCTCACCCGCGACACCGCCGGTGTGGAACGTCCGCATGGTCAGCTGCGTGCCCGGCTCACCGATGGACTGGGCGGCGATGATGCCGACCGCCTCACCCACGTCGACCAGCTTGCCGGTCGGCAGCGAACGGCCGTAGCAGGCCGCGCACACACCGAGCTTGGACTCGCAGGTCAGCACGCTGCGCACCCGGACCGAGTCGATGCCGGCGGCGAGGATCTTGTCGACGAGCAGCGAGTTGAGGTCCGCGCCCTGGGGCACGATGACGTTGCCCTTGTCATCGACGACGTCCTCGGCGAGCGTACGGGCGTGCGCGCTGGTCTCCACGTGCTCGTGCGGCACCAGCCTGCCGTCCACCCGCTGGCCGACCTGCACCGTGATCGCCCGGTCGGTGCCGCAGTCCTCCTCACGGATGATCACGTCCTGTGACACGTCCACCAGGCGTCGGGTCAGGTAACCCGAGTCGGCGGTCCGCAGGGCGGTGTCGGCCAGACCCTTGCGGGCACCGTGCGTGGAGATGAAGTACTCCAGCACCGACAGGCCCTCGCGGAACGAGGACTTGATCGGACGAGGGATGATTTCGCCCTTCGGGTTCGCCACGAGGCCACGGATCGCGGCGATCTGGCGCAGCTGGAGCATGTTGCCGCGCGCACCCGAGTGGATCATCATCCACAGCGGGTTCTCCTGCGGCAGCGCCTGCTCCATCTCCTTGGAGACCTCGTTGCTCGCCTTGGTCCAGATCTCGATGAGCTCGCCTCGGCGCTCCTCGGCGGTCATCAGGCCCCGCTGGTACTGCTTGTCGATCCGCTCGGCTTCCTTCTCGTACCGCTCGAGGATCTCGGCCTTCCGCGGCGGACGGACCACGTCCTCGATGGCGATCGTCACCCCGGACCAGGTGGCCCAGTGGAACCCGGCGTCCTTGAGCGCGTCGAGGGTCGCGGCCAGGGCCACCTTCGGGTACCGCTCGGCCAGGTCGTTGACGATCGACGAGAGCTGGCTCTTGCGGACCTCGTAGTTGATGAAGCGGTAGCCCTCGGGCAATGCCTCGTTGAACAGGACCCGACCCAGCGACGTCTCGACCATCACGGGGTCACCCGGCTGCCAGCCCTCCGGCGGCTGCCACGCCGGGGCGCCCGGACCGTTGTCGACCTCGGTGACGTCCTTCAACCGGATCCGCACCTTCGCCTGCAGGTCCAGCTCACGGTTGTCGTACGCCATCCGGGCCTCGGCGTCCGAGGAGAACGTCCGCCCTTCGCCGAGCACACCCTCGCGGATGTGGGTGAGGTGGTAGAGGCCGATGACCATGTCCTGGGTGGGCATGGTGACCGGCTTGCCGTCCGCCGGCTTGAGGATGTTGTTGCTCGACAGCATCAGGATGCGCGCCTCGGCCTGCGCCTCGGCGGACAGCGGCACGTGCACCGCCATCTGGTCGCCGTCGAAGTCCGCGTTGAACGCGGTGCACACCAGCGGGTGGATCTGGATCGCCTTGCCCTCGACCAGCTGCGGCTCGAAGGCCTGGATCCCGAGCCGGTGCAGGGTCGGCGCCCGGTTGAGCAGGACCGGGTGCTCGGCGATGACCTCCTCCAGCACGTCCCACACGACCGGGCGCTGCCGCTCCACCATGCGCTTGGCGGACTTGATGTTCTGCGCGTGGTTGAGGTCCACCAGGCGCTTCATCACGAACGGCTTGAACAGCTCCAGCGCCATCTGCTTCGGCAGGCCGCACTGGTGCAGCTTGAGCTGCGGACCGACCACGATGACCGAACGGCCCGAGTAGTCGACGCGCTTGCCCAGCAGGTTCTGCCGGAACCGGCCCTGCTTGCCCTTGAGCATGTCCGACAGCGACTTGAGCGGACGGTTGCCCGGTCCGGTGACCGGACGCCCGCGCCGGCCGTTGTCGAACAGGGCGTCCACGGCCTCCTGAAGCATGCGCTTCTCGTTGTTCACGATGATCTCGGGCGCGCCCAGGTCGATCAGGCGCTTGAGCCGGTTGTTCCGGTTGATCACCCGCCGGTACAGGTCGTTGAGGTCGGAGGTGGCGAACCGGCCACCGTCGAGCTGGACCATCGGCCGCAGGTCCGGCGGGATCACCGGAATGCAGTCGAGCACCATGCCCATCGGCGAGTTGCGGGTGTTCAGGAACGCCGCCACGACCTTGAGCCGCTTGAGCGCCCGGATCTTCCGCTGGCCCTTGCCGGTCCGGATGATCTCGCGCAGAGCCTCCGCCTCCGCCTCGAGGTCCAGCCGCTCCAACAGCGCCTTGATCGCCTCCGCGCCCATCCCGCCGGTGAAGTACTCACCGAACCGGTCACGCAGCTCCCGGTAGAGCAGCTCGTCGGTGATCAGCTGCTTCGGCTCGAGCTTGCGGAAGGTCTCCAGCACCTCGTCGAGGCGGTCGATCTCCCGCTGCGCGCGGTCGCGGATCTGGCGCATCTCGCGCTCGCCGGCGTCCTTGACCTTGCGCCGGACGTCCGCCTTGGCCCCCTCGGCCTCGAGCTCGGCGAGGTCCTGCTCCAGCTTCGCGGCCCGCTTCTCGATCTCCGCGTCACGGGCGTTCTCGGCCTGGCGCTTCTCCGCCGCGATCTCGTTCTCGATCGTGGGCAGGTCACGCTGGCGCGCCTCCGTGTCCACGCTCGTGATCACGTACGAGGCGAAGTAGATGATCTTCTCGAGGTCCTTCGGGGCGAGGTCGAGCAGGTAGCCGAGCCGGCTCGGGACACCCTTGAAGTACCAGATGTGCGTGACCGGGGCGGCGAGCTCGATGTGGCCCATGCGCTCCCGGCGCACCTTGGACCGGGTCACCTCGACGCCGCACCGCTCGCAGACGATGCCCTTGAAGCGGACCCGCTTGTACTTCCCGCAGTAGCACTCCCAGTCCCGCTGCGGCCCGAAGATCCTCTCGCAGAACAGGCCGTCCTTCTCGGGCTTGAGGGTGCGGTAGTTGATGGTCTCCGGCTTCTTCACCTCGCCGTGCGACCACAGACGGATGTCCTCGGCCGTGGCCAGGCCGATACGCAACTCGTCGAAGAAGTTGACATCCAGCACTTCGTTTATGTCCCTTGCGATCTCGCAGCCGTATCAGACTTCGTCGACGCTGATGACGCCTTCGTTCGGACGCCGGGCCAGGTCGATCCCCAGCTCCTCCGCAGCCCGGAACACCTCGTCGTCCGTCTCGCGCATCTCGAGGGCCACACCGTCGCTGGAAAGCACCTCGACGTTGAGGCACAGCGACTGCAGCTCCTTGAGCAGCACCTTGAACGACTCGGGAATGCCGGGCTCGGGGATGTTCTCGCCCTTGACGATCGCCTCGTAGACCTTCACCCGGCCGAGCACGTCGTCGGACTTGATGGTCAGCAGTTCCTGCAGGGCGTACGCGGCACCGTAGGCCTGCATCGCCCAGCACTCCATCTCGCCGAACCGCTGGCCACCGAACTGCGCCTTACCACCCAGCGGCTGCTGCGTGATCATCGAGTAGGGGCCGGTGGAACGCGCGTGGATCTTGTCGTCCACCAGGTGGTTCAGCTTGAGGATGTAGATGTAGCCGACCGCCACCGGTGCCGGGAACGGCTCGCCGGTGCGCCCGTCGTACAGCCGCGCCTTGCCGCTCGGCCCGACCAGCTGCATGCCGTCCCGGTTGGGCAGGGTCGAGGAGAGCAGACCCCTGATCTCCTCCTCCTCGGCGCCGTCGAACACCGGAGTCGCCACGTTGGTGTTCGGCTCGGCCTCGTCGGCGCCGATCGCCCGCAGAGACCGCTTCCACTCGGCGTCGTCACCCTGGATCTTCCAACCGCTCTTGGCGACCCACCCGAGGTGCGTCTCCATGATCTGGCCGATGTTCATCCGGCTCGGCACGCCGAGCGGGTTGAGCACGATGTCCACGGGCGTGCCGTCCTCCAGGAACGGCATGTCCTCGATCGGCAGGACCTTGGCGATGACGCCCTTGTTGCCGTGCCGGCCGGCGAGCTTGTCGCCGTCCTGGATCTTCCGCTTCTGCGCGACGTAGACCCGCACAAGCTCGTTGACGCCCGGCGACAGCTCGTCGCCGTCCTCGCGGGAGAACGTGCGCACACCGATGACCGTGCCGCTCTCGCCGTGCGGCACCTTCAGTGAGGTGTCCCGGACCTCGCGCGCCTTCTCACCGAAGATGGCGCGAAGCAGGCGCTCCTCGGGGGTCAGTTCCGTCTCACCCTTGGGCGTGACCTTGCCGACGAGGATGTCGCCCGGGACGACCTCGGCGCCGATGCGCACGATGCCCCGCTCGTCGAGGTCGGCGAGCATCTCCTCGCTGACGTTCGGGATGTCGCGGGTGATCTCCTCCGGGCCGAGCTTGGTGTCCCGCGCGTCCACCTCGTGCTCCTCGATGTGGATCGAGGTGAGGATGTCCTCCTGCACGAGGCGCTGCGACAGGATGATCGCGTCCTCGTAGTTGTGCCCCTCCCACGGCATGAAGGCGACCAGCAGGTTCTTGCCGAGCGCCATCTCGCCGTTCTCGGTGCACGGACCGTCCGCGATGACCTGGCCGGCCTCGACCCGGTCGCCCTCGTTGACGATCGGCTTCTGGTTGACGCAGGAGCCGGCGTTGGAGCGGACGAACTTGCGCATGAGGTACGTGCGCCGGTGGCCGTCGTCCTGCAGCACGGTGATGTAGTCCGCGCACAGGTCCTCGACCACGCCGCCGGCCTCGGCGACGACGACGTCGCCGGCGTCCACCGCGGCCCGGAACTCCATGCCGGTGCCCACCAGCGGCGCCTCGCTGCGCAGCAGCGGCACCGCCTGGCGCTGCATGTTCGCGCCCATCAGCGCCCGGTTGGCGTCGTCGTGCTCCAGGAACGGGATCATGGCCGTCGCCACGGACACCATCTGCCGCGGCGACACGTCCATGTAGTCGACCTGCTCCGGCGGCACGTTGTCCAGCTCACCGCCCTTGCGGCGGACCAGGACCCGGTCCGTGGCGAAGCTGCCGTCCGGGTTCAGCGGCGTGTTCGCCTGGGCCTTGACGTACCGGTCCTCCTCGTCCGCGGTCAGGTACACGATCTCGTCGGTGACCTTCCCGTTGACCACCTTGCGGTACGGCGTCTCGATGAAGCCGAACGGGTTCACCCGGGCGAAGGTGGCCAGAGCGCCGATCAGGCCGATGTTCGGGCCCTCCGGCGTCTCGATCGGGCACATCCGACCGTAGTGCGACGGGTGCACGTCGCGGACCTCGAAGCCCGCCCGCTCCCGGGACAGACCGCCCGGGCCGAGCGCGTTCAGCCGCCGCCGGTGGGTCAGACCCGCGAGCGGGTTGGTCTGGTCCATGAACTGCGACAGCTGCGAGGTGCCGAAGAACTCCTTGATCGCCGCCACCACCGGGCGGATGTTGATCAAGGTCTGCGGAGTGATCGCCTCGACGTCCTGGGTGGTCATCCGCTCGCGGACGACCCGCTCCATCCGCGACAGGCCGACCCGGATCTGGTTCTGGATGAGCTCGCCGACGGTACGGATCCGCCGGTTGCCGAAGTGGTCGATGTCGTCGGGCTCGTAGCCCTCCTCGCCCGCGTGCAGCCGGCAGAGGTAGTCGATCGTGGCGACGATGTCGTCCTCGGTCAGGATCCCGGTCGTGATCGGGACGTCGATGCCGAGCTTCTTGTTGAACTTGTACCGACCGACCTTGGCGATGTCGTACCGCTTCGGGTTGAAGAACAGGTTGTCCAGCAGGGTCTGCGCGTTCTCCCGCGTCGGCGGCTCGCCCGGCCGCAGCTTGCGGTAGATGTCGAGCAGCGCCTCATCCTGCCCGGAGATGTGGTCCTTCTCGAGCGTGTTCATCATCAGCTCGGACCAGCCGAACCGCTCGCGGATCCGCTCGTTGGTCCAGCCGATCGCCTTGAGCAGCACGGTGACTGCCTGACGCCGCTTGCGATCGATGCGGACACCCACGGTGTCCCGCTTGTCGATGTCGAACTCAAGCCAGGCACCCCGGCTCGGGATGACCTTCACGCTGGTGATGTCCCGGTCGGAGGTCTTGTCCGGCTGCTTGTCGAAGTACACGCCCGGGGACCGGACGAGCTGGGACACGACCACCCGCTCGGTGCCGTTGATGATGAAGGTGCCCTTGGGCGTCATCATCGGGAAGTCCCCCATGAACACCGTCTGGCTCTTGATCTCGCCAGTGGTGTTGTTGGTGAACTCCGCGGTCACGAAGAGCGGGGCACAGTAGGTGAGATCCTTCTCCTTGCACTCCTCGATCGGAGCCTTCACCTCGTCAAAACGGGGCGAGGAGAAGGAGAGCGACATCGTCCCCGAGAAGTCTTCGATCGGGCTGATCTCGTCGAGGATCTCCTCGAGGCCGGACTTGGCGTGCGGGTCGCCAGCGGACCGCTGCTGCCACGCCTCGTTGCCGATCAACCAGTCGAACGACTCGGTTTGGATGGCGAGCAGGTTGGGAACCTCGAGGTGTTCGGTGATCCGGCCGAATGAAATTCGGCGGGGAGCGAAAGCGCTCGACGGGGAATGGCTGGTCTTCGCAGGGCGGGAAGCTGCCAAGATGCGTCCTTCCGAGGACCGGTGGTGCGACGGCCATTTGCGTGCACTCCGACAGACCCTGGATCCGGAAAGTCCGAGACGGACATTCTGGGCAGGGGTGATGTCGGAAGGCAGCGCAAACTAGCAGTGTAGCCGCGAGGCTAACCGCTGTCCAGTCATCGTCGCAAGAAAGAGGGAACGTGCCCTGCCCGGGTCCTGATGGCCGGTACGGGCCGTTCTCGCATCTCGCGGCGCTGGCCGTCACAAGCGCGGAAGGCTGTGCTGCTTTAGCCTGCCTGCCGGGCTCGGCCTCGTCAAGAGCCGCGGCCCGGCGCATGCGCCGCAGCCCGCGTAGTCGCCGCCCGATACGCCAAGGCGTCGGGCCGAACAGTCGGGCCCGGTGCGTTCGCACCGGGCCCGACTGCTGGCGGCATCGACGTCACTTGAGGGTGACGCCGGCGCCCTCCGCCTCCAGCTTGGCCTTCGCCTTCTCGGCGGTCTCCTTGTTGACCTTCTCCAGGACCGGCTTCGGCGCGCCCTCGACCAGGTCCTTGGCCTCCTTCAGGCCCAGGCCGGTCAGCTCGCGCACGACCTTGATGACCTGGATCTTCTTGCCACCGTCGTTCTCGAGGATGACGTCGAACTCGTCCTTCTCCTCCTCGGCCGGGGCCGCCGGCGCGCCCGCGGCCGGGCCCGCCATCATCACCGGCGCCGCCGGCGCGGCGGCGGTGACGTCGAAGGTCTCCTCGAACTGCTTGACGAACTCGGACAGCTCGATCAACGTCATCTCCTTGAACGCGTCGAGCAGCTCCTGGGTGGACAGCTTCGCCATGGTGTCTGGCGTCCTTTCCTGATTCGCAGAGCGTCCGCTGACGCTCTAGGCCTCTCCTACCGGCCAGGCCGCTCAGGCGACCTGGCTCTCCTTCTCGCGCTTCTCCTGCAGCGCCGCCGCGGCGCGGGCGGCCTTCGACAGGGGAGCCTGGAACAGGGCCGCCGCCCTGCTCAGGTTCGCCTTCATCGCGCCGGCCAGCTTGGCCAGCAGCACCTCGCGAGGCTCCAGATCGGCGAGCCTCGTGACCTCGGCCGCCGAGATGGTCTTGCCCTCGAAGACGCCTCCCTTGATGACGAGCAGCGGATTGGCCTTCGCGAAATCGCGCAGGCCCTTCGCCGCCTCGACAACATCGCCGGAGACGAAGGCGAGCGCGGTAGGACCGGTGAACAACTCGTCGAGACCGGTGATCCCCGCTTCCGCCGCGGCCCGCTTGGCCAGCGTGTTCTTCGCGACCGTGTAGCTGGCCTGGCCCGCCAGCGAGCGCCGCAGCTGCTTGAGCTGGCCGACCGTCAGACCGCGGTACTCGGTCAGCACGGTTGCCTGCGCGCTGCGGAACTGCTCGGCGAGCTCCGCGACGGCGGCGGCCTTCTCGGCCCGAACCGGCTTGTCCGCCATGTCCCTCCTCTCTCGTTGCTCCAGGCTGGTCATGCCCGTCAACGAGAAGCGCCCCGGCGCAGGGCGCACGGGGCGGACACGGCGAATGCACGCCGACGCGTACCGTTGCCTCCCTGCGCGGGCCGCCCGCGATGTGCGGGGCCTTCGACCGAGACGCCGCCGGAGGACGCCTCGATGACCAGCGGTCTGTGGGTGGAACTCCGCCGAACAGCGTACGGGAGAGCTGCCCGTTACGCCAAGTCACCCCCCTCGGGGACGGCGACCGACCGTACCCCACGGAAGGACGGTCCCCACGGAAAAACGATCGCCGCCCCCAGAGCCGGGGACGGCGATCACGTGGTACCGGCGGTCAGGCCGCCTGGGCCTCACCGGCGAAGTTGCGCGTGATGTTGGGGTCGACCGGAATACCCGGGCCCATCGTGGTGGTGACGAAGACCTTCTTCAGGTACTTGCCCTTGGCCGCGGACGGCTTGGCCCGCAGGACCTCGTCGAGCACGGCGGCGTAGTTGTCGAGCAGCTTCTCGACCGGGAACGACGCCTTGCCGATGATCACGTGCAGGTTCGAGTGCTTGTCCACCCGGAAAGTGATCTTCCCGCCCTTGATGTCCTGCACCGCCTTGGCGACGTCCATCGTCACCGTGCCGGTCTTCGGGTTCGGCATGAGACCGCGCGGGCCCAGGATCCGCGCGATCCGGCCGATCTTGGCCATCTGGTCCGGCGTGGCGATCGCCGCGTCGAAGTCCAGCCAGCCCCCCTGGATGCGGGCGACGAGGTCGTCCGAGCCGACCGCGTCGGCACCCGCGGCCTGGGCCTCGGCGGCCTTCTCACCGGCCGCGAACACGATCACCCGCACGGTCTTCCCGGTGCCGTGCGGCAGGTTGACCGTGCCGCGGACCATCTGATCCGCCTTGCGGGGGTCGACCCCGAGCCGCATCGCGACCTCGACCGTCGCGTCGAACTTGACCGTGCTGGTCTGCTTGGCCAGCTGCATCGCCTCGGCAGGCGTGTAGAGCCTGGAGCGGTCGACCTGCTCCGCTGCCTTGCGGTAAGCCTTGCTGCGCTGCATGTTCTTCTCCCTGTGGTGTCTGCGGAGCGCCCTCGGCGCCCTCCCACGTCGCCCTGGCCGGGCGTCAGTCCTTGACCGTGATCCCCATCGAACGGGCGGTACCGGCGATGATCTTCTCGGCCTCGTCGAGCGTGTTCGCGTTCAGGTCCGGCATCTTCCGCTCGGCGATCTCGCGCAGTTGGGCTCGGGTGATCGAGCCGACGAAGTCGCGGTGCGGCACGCCGGAGCCCTTCTGCACGCCGGCGGCCTTCAGCAGCAGGCGCGCGGCCGGCGGAGTCTTGAGGACGAACGTGAAGCTGCGGTCCTCGTACACGCTGATCTCGGCGGGCACGATGTCGCCGCGCTGCGACTCGGTCTGGGCGTTGTACGCCTTGCAGAACTCCATGATGTTCACGCCGTGCGCACCGAGCGCGGGGCCGACCGGCGGTGCCGGCGTGGCCTGGCCCGCCGGCAGTTGAAGCGTGAAGGTCTTGACGAGCTTCTTCTTCGGAGGCATGGCTTCTTGTCCCTGGGCTAGTTGCGTGGCTTGGGACCGCCCTTGCGAGGGCACGGCTACGCGCCGGCCGCGCACGGGTCGGACGGTCAAGGGTAACCGACCCGGTCGGCCGGCTGGTGCGCCGGGCCGGGGTCGGCCGCTGGCCGGCGGTCGGCCGGATCCCCCCGCGTCCTAGATCTTGGCCACCTGGTTGAAGTTGAGCTCGACCGGGGTCTCCCGCCCGAAGATCGAGACCAGCACCTTGAGCTTCTGCTGGTCGGCGTTGACCTCGCTGATGGTCGCGGGCAGCGAGGCGAAGGCGCCGTCGGTGACCGTCACCGAGTCGCCGACCTCGAACTCCACCTTGACCTCGGGCTTGACCTTCTTGGCGGCCTCGGGCGCGACGGAGGGCGCCAGCCACTTGACGACCTCGTCGAGCGACAGCGGCGCCGGGCGGTCGGCGCGGTCGGTCGCCCCGACGAAGCCGGTCACCCCGGGCGTGTTGCGCACGCAGGAGTACGACTCCGGGGTCAACTCCATGCGCACCAGGATGTACCCGGGGAAGACCTTGTTCTGGACCTGGACGCGCTTGCCGTTCTTGACCTCGATCTCTTCCCGGGTCGGCACCTCGACCTGGTAGATGTAGTCCTCCATGTCGAGGCTCGTGATCCGCGACTCCAGGTTGGCCTTGACCCTGTTCTCAAAGCCGGCGTACGAGTGCACCACGAACCAGTCGCCCGGCTGGTTGCGCAGCTTCTGTCGCAACTCGGCAATCGGGTCGACCTCGTCGGAGGAGTCGACGGCGACCTCGTCCGGCTCGGTTGCCCGGTTCGCGTCGGTCTCGTCGTACTCTGTCACGCTGCTCACTTCCGTCACATTAGTCCTGGTCCGGGTTGCCGAACACCCACAGCACCGCCTTGGCGAAGCCGTAGTCGAGCAGCGCCACGAACGTCATCAGCGCCGCGACGAAAACGATCACCACGGCCGTGTAGGTCAGCAGTTCCTTGCGGGTCGGCCAGATGACCTTGCGTAGCTCGGCGACGACCTCGCGCAGGAACCGCAGGATCCGGCCGAACAGGCCCACCCGCTCGCCGGCCCGGGCCGGCCTCGCCCGCTCCGGCCTCGGACGTGCCTTCGTCGCGGCGCGACCACCGGAGCGCGACGCCCGGGACAGCTCCAGATCGTCCTCGTCGCGGGCGTCGTCGTCGGCGGCGTCGCCGAATAGCGCGTCATTCGCGTGCTCGTGTGCCGCGTCCTCGTCGCGGCGCCTGCGCTCGGCCACCTAGCCCTCTTCCATGTCGCGGTGATTCGCCTCCCCGGGGCGACCGCCGTCGCCACGAGGGTCATTAAGCGCAGCGTATCGTGCGCCGCACGCTACCGGTCGAGCACGACCGACCGGAGGCGGTCAAACCGCCCATAGCGCAGGGGCGACAGGACTCGAACCTGCAACCTGCGGTTTTGGAGACCGCTGCGCTGCCAATTGCGCCACGCCCCTCGGCAGAGGTGACAGTCACCCCTGGGCTACGTGAGGTGACCAATGCCCCCCACGGGCGACCAGTGTACGGGTAATCCGCCCGCTTTCCCAACCGGCTCGCTGCCACCCGGCCGTTGGCGGGACAAAGGCGAGCTCAGCCGTGCCGGACGACCGCGCGCGCCTGGGAGAGCACCTTCTCGCCTCCGCAGGTGGCCGTGATCTCCAGATGCGCCAGGCCGTCATCGGTGACCGACTTGACCACGGCCGAGACCACCACCTCAGTGCCGGTGTCGTCGTCCGGCACGACCACCGGGCGGGTGAACCGGACGCCGAAGTCCACGACCCGCCCCGGACCGCCCGCCCACTCCTCCACGGCGCGCCCGACCAGGGCCATCGTGAACATCCCGTGGGCGATCACTCCCGGCAGCCCCACCGAGGTGGCGACGCGATCGCTCCAGTGGATCGGGTTGAAGTCGCCGGAGGCACCGGCGTAGCGCACCAGGTGCGCCCGGGTGACCGGGTAGGTGCGCTCGGGTAGCCGCTCACCGACCTGCATCTGCCCGCTCCTGTCCGCCCTCCTGGCCCGGTACGCCCCGCACCACCAGCTTGGACCAGACCGTCACCACGGCCTCGCCGTCCGCTGTGGTCACCTCGGTACGGGTGGTGAGGAAGTCGTGCCCGCCGCGACTGGTGATCTCCTCGATCTCACTGGTGCAGACCAGCTCGTCCCCGGCCACCACCGGCCGGCGGTAGACGAAGCGCTGATCGCCGTGCACCACGCGGCTGTAGTCCAGGCCCAGCCCGGGGTCATCGATGACCCGCTGCCCAGCGGCGACGGTGATCACGACGGGAAACGTGGGGGGTGCGATGACGTCTGGGTAGCCGAGCGCCCGTGCGGCCTCGGGATCGTGGTAGGCCGGGTCGGTGGCGCCGATCGCGGCGGCGAACTCCCGGATTTTCTCGCGCCCGACCTGGTACGGGGCGGTCGGCGGGTAGGTGCGGCCGACGTACGAGGGGTCCAGCGGCATGAGTGAGACCCTACCGGTACCCCGGGGACGGCCGGCAGAGGCCGGCCGTCGGCTAGCGGGTTTCGCGGTGCACCGTGTGCTTGCCGCAGCGCGGGCAGAACTTCTTCAGCTCCAGCCGGTCGGGGTCGTTGCGGCGGTTCTTGCGCGTGATGTAGTTGCGCTCTTTGCACTCCGTGCACGCCATCGTGATCTTTGGACGAATGTCGGTCGCCTTGGCCACGGGAGAGCGCCTTCCTTCACAGGGTTACTGACTGAACCGGCCCACAAGCGTACCCGGTCGCCCGGGGGCGCCGAAGCCGCGCATCGGTAGCGGTGGCCGGACTCGAACCGGCGACACAGCGATTATGAGCCGCTTGCTCTGCCATCTGAGCTACACCGCCAGACGGGCCTCGCGGCCCGGTAGAGCCCCCTTACGGAATCGAACCGTAGACCTTCTCCTTACCATGGAGACGCTCTGCCGACTGAGCTAAGGGGGCGGGGCGCTCGGGTAAGCGTACACGTCCGATCGCGCAGGACGAAATCGGGTTCCCGATTTGCCGCTGCGGAACGCGTCACTGCACGGCGAGGGCGTGTGCGCGGGGAGGCGTCAGGGCACCGCGCGCAGCCGGCGCACCTCACCCATCGGCGTCGGTTCGGTCTCGGTCTGCGCGCCGAACCAGGCCTCCAGGCGCTCGTACGGCAGCGGCCGGCTGAACAGGAAGCCCTGGCCGATGTCGCAGCCGATCTCTTCGAGCAGGTCGAGTGTGAGCTGGCTCTCCACGCCCTCCGCGACCACGGTGAGCCCGAAGTGGCGGGAGAGGTCGACCACGGCCCGCACGATCGCCAGGTCCCCGGAGTCGGTCGTCATCCCCTGGACGAAGCTGAGGTCGATCTTCACCTGGTGCACGGGCAGCCGGCGCAGGTACGACAGCGACGAATAGCCGGTGCCGAAGTCGTCCACGGCCAGCCGTACGCCCATGTCGTGCAGCCGGCGAAGGGTCGGCATGGGCCGGTGTGTCTCGCCGATCACACCGTCCTCGGTGATCTCCAGGGTGAGCGACTGGGGGGCAACGCGGTGCTCGTCGAGAAGCTCGCCGACCCGATCGGCGAAGTGCGGATCGAGGAGCGAGCGCGGCGAGAGGTTGACCGCGACAGAGAGGGGCCGGCCGGCCTCGCCCCACTCGCGGCACCGCCGCAGCCCTTCGTGCAGCACGATCTCCGTGAGCCGGGACAACTGGCCGGTATGCTCCGCGACCGTGACGAAGTCCTCGGGCGACACCGAACCGTGCGTCGGGTGCTCCCACCGGGCGAAGCACTCGACGCCGACCAGACGCCGGTCGCGCAGCGAGATCTGAGGCTGGAAGAACACCCGCAGCTCGCCCCGGTCCAGCGCCCGGCGCAGGTCCTCAGCGAGCCCGAGCCGCCGCGACGAGCGGGACTCCAGGCCGAGGTTGAACAGCTGTACGGCGGCGGGCGAGGACTTCGCCGCGTGCGCGGCCACGTCCGCGCGTTGCAGCAACGTCTCCGGGTCGGAGGCGTGATCGGGGTGCACCGCCACCCCGACCGCAGCGTCCACGCCGAAGGCGAGGGTGCCGAGCCGCATGGGCTCCTGCAGCGCCTGGCGGAGTGCGGCCGCGAGGTTCGCGGTCTCCTCGGCCGACCCGATGCGCAGGGTGACGGCGAACTCGTCACCGCCCACCCGGGCCACCAGCGCCGCCGACGGCGCGTTGTCCCGCAGCCGGCGAGCGACCTCGGCGAGCACCTGGTCGCCCGCCGCCCGGCCGAGCGACTCGTTGACGTCACGCATGCCGTCGACGTCGAAGACCATCACCGCGACGACCTCGTTTGGCGCACGGACCTTGAGCGCCTCGCCGAGCGAGGCGAGCAGTTGACGGCGGTTGGGTATCCCGGTGGCCGGGTCGTGGTACGCGTCGAAGCGCAGCCGGTCAACCAGCCGCCAGTTCTCCACGGCCACCGCCGCCTGGGCGGCGACCGCCTCCATGAGTTGAATGTCGCTGGGCTCGAACCGGGCGACAGCGCCGAGCCTGCTGGCCACCTCCAGGCAGCCGATCACCGCCGTGCCGGACCGCAGTGGCACGGCGATGGCGTCCTTGACACCGCCGGCGCGCAACTGGGCGAGCAGGTACTGGTTGCCCAGCCGCTCCCCCACCGCGATCGTGCGCCCCTCCTCGACCACGCGCCGGCGCACCGTCTCTGGCGTCGGCGCGACGTCGATCAGGCCCCGGTCCTCGACCCTGGCGGAGAGCAGAACCTCGGGGTGCCGGCCCTGTGCGGGTAGCCACAGGGTCGCGTGCTCGGCCCGCATCAGCGTCCGGACCCGGTGGAGCAGCACGTCGTAGAGGGTGCCGTCGTGTTTCGTGTCGCGGATCGCGTGGATCAGCTCGTACAGCTCGGTGAGTGTGTGGTGCTGGTTGAGGAACCGCGCGTACGACTTGTAGGCGACCCCGAAGACCGTGACGACCACAGCGAGCAGCAACACTGCCCACGGGCTCTGCTGCAACGCCAGCAGGGCGACCAGCCCCAGGGTGATGTTGACCGCGGTGATGACCAGGCCCGGCCCGATCGCCCGGACCAGGTGACGGCCGGACGAACCGCCCTGCATCAGCGTGATGACGCCGACCACGGCGGCGAGGGTGGTCAGCATGTTGGCCCACACCGCCGCCGCGAGCACCAGCCAGGTACGCGGACCCGCCTCCTCCAAAGGCCCGAACGCGACGACGACCAGACACGCGACCGCGGCTCCGACGGCGACCTGGGCGGCGTTGAACCACATCCGGACCGGTGGCTGACGCCGTCTGGCGAACACCACGACCACGGCGAGCACACGCACAGTGATCGTCACCAGCGGTGCCAGGTAGAACAGCGCCAGCAGGAGCGGCACCTCGGTGACGGACAGCGACAGCGCGTGTCTTCTGATCTCGAAATGCAGGACCGTCGCTTCAGCGGCGATGAACAGCCCCAGATACGCCACCCCGTAGAGCCAGTGGATCGGGGGCAGCGGTTCGTTGATCTGGGCGGCGAGGGCCAGCGGCACCGCCAGGATCGCCAGCGGTGCCGTGATGAGCCACGCGAATTGTGGTGGGCGGGCAGTGGATGTATTCAGCCTGGGCATCCGATGCCCGCCCTCATGCGATCAGTTCCAGGTCCAGTCGTTGATGGACGCTGGCGCCGCACCGTCGGTACCCGCGTCGGTCACGGCGTCGGTGGGCACGCTCTGCCATGTCCAGTCGCTGGCGTGAGCAGCGGTGCTGACGGCGGCGGAGAGGCCGAGGCCAAGCAGTGCGACCGCCACTGCCCGCCCGACGACCCGGCCGGTCGTTCGTGCGCGCATTTGTCGCTCCTCATCGTGAGTGGGGTTCCGTCGCGAGGGCTAGCCCTGATCGTGCCACACGAGAGGTCAGCGGCCAATCGCAGATGCCGGCACGGCGGCCGACCGGCGCCGCACGCGGCCCGTTTGGCCGGCGGTCGTGCACCATCTGCCTACTCAGGCACCGTCGGCGTAACGGCGGCGTGGCGGTCGGTACACCGTGACGGCGCGCGGGCGGCGTGATTGGGTGTCCGGGTGACCCGCGTCGACGACTCCCCGGCCGCGTTGCCCGGCCGGACGTTGCACCGCGTCTACAGCGTCGTGGTGTTCATCGTGCTGGCCTCGCTCGACAACGTGGCGATCAGCCTGGTGCCGCCGCTGTACAAGCCGATCGCCCGGGACCTCGGCGTGGCCCAGGGCATGGTCGGCCTGGTCACCGCGGTCAACTTCCTGGTCACCGCGGTCGCGGCGGTCGGTTGGGGGTACTACGGCGACCGCGCCAACCGCAAGCGCCTGCTGATGGTCGGCACGCTGATCTGGGCGGCCGGGACCGGCGGGAGTGGACTCGCCGGTGGCTACCTCGGTTTCTTCGCGGCGCAGGTCCTCGCGGCCGTCGGTCTCGGCGCGGTCGCCTCGGTCGGGTTCTCCGTCGTCAGCGACCTCATCTCGCCGCGCCGCCGCGGTCTGGTGATGAGCTTCTGGGGGCTGTCGCAGGGCGTCGGAACGCTGGCCGGCACCGGGCTCGGCGGCATCCTCGGCGCCGGCGACTGGCGTCGGCCGTTCCTGCTGCTCACCGGCGTCGGCCTGGCCGCGACGCTGGCCTACTTCTTCACGTACGACATCCGGCGCGGGCAGAGCGAGCCGGCGCTGGCCGGGCTGTTCGCCGCCGGCGGCGAGTACGACCACCGGATCAGCCGGGCGGATCTGCCCGCCATCGCGGCGCGCCGCACCAACCTCTGGCTGATCCTGCAGGGGCTGACCGCCCAGGTCGTGTTCGGCTCGCTGGTGTGGCTGCCCCAGCTGTTCCGGGCCAGGGCCGAGGCTCAGGGGTACGAGGAGGGAACGGCGACCGTGATCGGCAGCGTGTTCGCGGTGCTGTTCCAACTCGGCGGCGTGTTCTCGATCGTCGGCGGGCTCGTGGGCGACCGTCTGCAGCGCCGCCATCCGGGCGGGCGGGCGCTGGTCGCGTCGGTGGGCATCCTCGCCGGGATCCCGCTGTACGTGGTGCTGTTCTTCGTGCCGCTGCGGGTCGATGTGCCGGCGGGCGGCAGCGAGTGGGCCGTCGCGGCGGCCGTCTTCACGTCGGCCGTCACCGAGCCCACCGTCGCCGCGAGCCTCGTCGTCGCGCTGCTCGCGCTCGCCCTGACCTCGGCCAATTCGCCGAACTGGTTCGCGTTGATCGCGGACGTCAACCCGCCCGAGCACCGGGGCACGGTGTACAGCCTGGGCAACCTGGTCAACGGGGTGGGCCGGGCCGCCGGCAACGGCCTCGTGGGCGCGGTGTTCCGGGCATTGGCCGGGGCGTTCCCGCCGCCGATGAACTACGCGGTCGGGCTGGCGGCCTTCCAGGTCTTCTTCGTGCCGACCGGGATCATGTACTGGCTGGCCTCACGTACCTCGCCAAGGGACATCGAGGAGGTCCAGCGGACCCTGCGGGCGCGGGCCGCGGCCGAGACGCCGGAGCCGACGGGCGGGAACGCCGGGTCGACGGGCGGTAGGCCCGAGCCTCACGCCTCCTCGCGCTGACGCACCGGCATGTCGGTGAGCAGTTCGAACTTCCACTCCGGCAGGTGCTCCCCGTCGCCGATGGCGATCGTGTACGACTCGATCCGCAGGCCGAGGCCGAGCGTGTCGGCCGCCTTCACGTGCTCGACGACATCCTCGACGCTGGACAGGTACGCGGTGTAGAGGATCGGTGGCGCGCTGGCCACGTCCTCCGGCGCGGCGTCGGTCATGGCAGGAAGCCTAGGGCACCCGGCCGGCCGGAAGGTCCACGTGCGGGATTTGGGGTAGCCGGATTCAGCGAGATCCGCAGCTTCAGCGAGATCGGCGGCACAACTAGTTGACTATGTCAACGGTCGTGCCGTTGACTAGCCGGCGCCCGCCGGCGGCCGCTATCGGCCGAGACCCGGATCCACGGAAGGAATCGATGACCCAGGCTCCGCCAGTCCGCAGCCCCGCCGCGTCGATGACCCGCCGGGACACTCTGACCGCACTCTCCGGGCTGATGCTCGGGATGTTCGTCGTGGTCCTGTCGATCACCGTGATCGCCACCTCGCTGCCGAAGATCATCGCCGACCTCCGGGGCACCCAGTCGGCGTACACCTGGGTGGTGGCGGCCTCGCTGCTCGCCATGACGGTCTCCACGCCGCTGTGGGGCAAGCTGGCCGATCTGTACAACCGCAAGCTCCTGCTGCAGGTGTCGCTCGGGCTGTTCGTGCTCACCTCGGCCCTGGCCGGGCTGAGCACCGGCACCGGGCAGCTCATCGCTTGCCGGGCGGTGCAGGGCGTCGCCGTGGGCGGCATGATGGCGATGGCCACGGTGATCATGGCCGACCTCCTGAGCCCCCGGGAACGGGGCCGGTACATGGGCGTGCTGGGCGCGTTCACGGCGGCCGGCCAGGTGAGCGGGCCGTTGATCGGAGGGCTCATCACCGACTCGATCGGTTGGCGGTGGAACTTCTACATCGGGGTTCCGCTCGCGGCGGTCACCCTGCTCGTGCTGCAGCGCACGCTGCACCTGCCGACGCGCCGGCGGGAGAGGGTGCGCATCGACTACCTGGGCACAGTGCTGATCTCCGGGGCGGTGTCGCTGCTGCTGATCTGGGTCACCCTCGCCGGCCAGCAGTTTGCGTGGCTGTCGGCGCAGACCGCCCTCATGCTCGGCGGGGCCGTCGTGCTCGGCGCGGTGTTCCTGCTCGTCGAGCGGCGCGCGGCCGAGCCGGTCCTGCCGCTGGACCTTTTCCGGGACCGCACGGTGGTGCTGGCCGTCGTGGCCAGCGTGTGCGTCGGAGTGGTGACGATTGGCGCGGCGGTCTTCCTGAGCCAGTACCTGCAGCTCGCGCGGGGCAAGACCCCCACCCAGACCGGCCTGCTCACCCTGCCCATGGTGTTCGGCACTCTGGTGGCGTCCACCGTGGCCGGTCGCCTGATCACCCGTACCGGCAAGTGGAAGCGCTACGTGGTGGCGGGTGGCGTCCTGCTGCCGGTCGGCGTCGCCCTCATGGGCACGCTGCGGCACGACACGAGCTGGTTCGAGGTCGGCCTCTACATGGCGATCGTCGGGGTCGGCACCGGCCTGCTCATGCAGAATCTCGTCCTCGTCGTGCAGAACGTGCTGCCGGTCTTCCAGCTCGGGGTCGGCACCTCCACCGTCACGTTCTTCCGCAGCCTCGGCAGCGCGGCCGGTGTCTCGGCGATGGGAGCCCTCCTGGCGCACCGCGTCACCACCCTGATCAGCAGGGAACTTACGAGGATCGGCGTCCCCCTGCCCGAGGGGCGATCCGCCTCGACCATCCCGGATCTGGCGACGCTTCCGCCACCGGTACGGACGATCATCGAGTCCGCGTACGGGGAGGGCGTCGGGGAGGTCTTCCTCGCCATCACCCCGCTCTTGCTGATCAGCCTGGTCGCGGTCATCCTGCTGCCCAACCGCACCCTCGGCGACAAGTCCGGCCTGCAGTTGGCGGAGGAGGCGGTGGGCAGCGCAGGGCTGCCCGCCGATGTCGAGGGTGTGATCGACCACCCGAGGGGCCGACGGGAACGAGCATGACGCAGGAGCGCGCCGCCGAGGACATCCAGCGGGTTGAGTTGGCGCTGACGCGGCTCTTCCGCGAGGTACGCAGCACGCTGCGCGACGACGTGGCCCTCGTGCACCCGCAGGCCACCCCCGCCGCGTACAACATCCTGGCCCACCTGGTCAACGTCGGCCCGGCCCGCGCGGCGGACCTGGCCGAGGTCTTCGCGGTTGACAAGGCCGCGATCAGCCGGCACCTGTGCCAACTGGAGGCACTCGGCCTGATCGAGCGGACCCCCAACCCGGCGGACCGGCGGGCGCTGCACGTCACCGCCACCGAGCAGGGGCGCCGCGGGTACCTGACGGCCAAGCAGGTCAGGCTGGAGCGGCTTCGCGAACGGCTGCGGCGGTGGCCACCGGAGGAGGTCAGGCTGCTGGCCGACCTGCTGGAGAAGCTGGACCTCGGCGGTCGGTGACGGTTGGGCCGAGGGCTGTCGGCGCGCCGTCGTCCCGGCTCGATGCCCGCTCGGTACGTCGCCGTGCCGGGTGCAAGTACGATCCACGGCGTTCGCCCGACGCTCGCTTGCGCATGCTGGAGCCCCGTATGTCCGATGAGCGCTCTGTCGAGGTTCCGGATTCCGCCGCGCGTCCGCTTCGGCGGCGGCTGCTCCCCGCGGCTGTCTTCGGAGCCGTGCTCCTCATCGTCGGCGGCGTAGCGATGGCCTGGCCGGAAGCGGAGCGCCCGCAGCGCGCCCACCCCGCCGCCGAGATCGCTGCCGTCCCGGCGGCCACCGAGGAAGCCGCGCTCGCCACCCCGCTGCCGCTGCCAACCGGCTCAGTCGCGCCGACCCGCACCGCCTACCGCACGGAGCCTCCCAGCCAGCGGCCCGTGCCGGCGAGGTCCACCGGTACACCCACCCGGGGGGCCGGCGCCACGGGCACCTCGCCCGCGCCACGCTGTACCCCGGCTGGCGTCGTGGACGTCGTCCAGGTGCTCACGAACGGGGTGGCGAAGGTCGCGGCGCGCACGGACGGCACGTCGGTCAACCAACTGTGCCCCGGGGAGCGCATCCGGGTCTTCTGGGCCACCTACCGTCCGACCGCTGACGGCGGCGCAACGTTGTACCGGTCCGAGGTGCGCTACCTCGACCACTCCTCTCCTACCTGGACCATGCGACTGGAGCTGCCGGACGAGTGCGGTCGATCCTGGTACATCGGAGCGGGCAACTGGGTCATCCCGCAGACCCTCAAGCCTGGGCAGGTGCCGTTCGGCTCCGGCAAGCTGAACTGGGACACCGGCGGGAGCTGCTGACACCGACCGGTCTGCGGTGAAGGCCGCGCGCGTGGCCGGTGAGGCAGGCCGCGGGACAGACGAACGTCAACAGCAGCAGGAGACGACAAAGGCCCCTGACCGGCCTATCCGCTGGTCAGGGGCCTTGCCGGTCCCTGGTGGCGGGTGGAGGATTCGAACCTCCGAAGCTTTCGCGACGGTTTTACAGACCGCTCCCTTTGGCCGCTCGGGCAACCCGCCGTTGCTGCGAACCACAGGTACAGCGCAAGCAAGGATAGCGGGATTCCCTCGCCTCCGCGCAAACGGGTACCCCGGTAGACCCAAACCCCCCGGGTGAACAGGTAACGTCGGCACGTCACACCCCGCAGCGCGCGCACACACACAGAGCGCGCGCGCCCCCAGCAACCAGCACAAGCTAGGACAAAGCAGGAGAAAAGGACCGTGGCAGCGAACCCGTCGTTCGACATCGTGAGCAAGGTCGACCGGCAGGAGGTCGACAACGCCCTCCGGCAGGCGGAGAAGGAGCTCTCGACCCGGTTCGACTTCCGGGGCACGGGCGCGGCGATCTCCTGGGCCGGCGAGAACGCGGTGAGCCTGCAGGCGGAGACCGAGGACCGGGTCCGCGCGGCGCTGGAGGTCTTCAAGGAGAAGCTGGTCAAGCGCAACGTCTCGCTGAAGGCCATCGACGCCGGCGAGCCACGCGCCTCGGGCAAGACGTACCGGATCGACGTTAAGATCATTCAGGGCATCGACCCGGAAAAGGCCAAGGCGATCAGCAAGAAGATCCGCGACGAGGGGCCCAAGGGCGTCCAGGCGCAGATCCAGGGGGACCAACTGCGGGTGAGCGGCAAGAAGAAGGACGATCTGCAGGCGGTGATCGCGCTGCTCAAGCAGACCGACTTCGGCATCGCGCTGCAGTTCACCAACTACCGGTAAGCCGTCGGACCGGCAGGTGGTCACGCTACGGTCCGAACCGTGACGGTCGCCCGCTCGATCCTGCTGTTCCTACTCGCCGCTCTCGCCGAGATCGGCGGCGCCTGGCTGGTCTGGCAGGGCTGGCGGGAGAACCGCGGGCTGCTCTGGATCGCGGCCGGAGTCGTCGCGCTCGGGTGCTACGGCTTCATCGCCACCTTCCAACCCGATCCGCACTTCGGCCGCATCCTGGCCGCCTACGGCGGTGTCTTCGTCGCCGGCTCCCTCGCCTGGGGCATACTCATCGACAGGTTCCGGCCCGACCGCTACGACCTGATCGGCGCAGCCATCTGCCTCGTCGGAGTCGCCGTCATCATGTACGCCCCACGCAGCTAGACACGCTGCGGCTCCCGTCGGCCTGGCTCGCCTCGGCCGCCGCGACGACGCGGACGGTGGCGCGCGCGTCGGCGCGGGAGATCGGGCCGGCCGGCCACGCGGCGACCAGCGCCGCGGCACCGGTCAGCGCGCCGCTGAGCAGAAAGGCCCACGGAACGCCGCCCGGCTGGTCCACGATCAGCCCGGCGAGCCCGCTGCCGACGGAACTCGCCCCGATCGACACGGTGACCATCCAGGTGTACGCCTCGGTCAGCATGCCACTGGGCACGATCCGTCCGACGAGCGAGTTCCCGACGGTCAGCGCGGGGGCGATTGTCGCCCCGCCGACGAGGAGCGCGACGGCCAGGGCGATCGGGTTCGGCATCACGGCGAGCACGGCCATGCTCGCCCCCACCGCCCCGAGCAGCCACGCCAACTGCGTGGACAACGGCGCGGCCGGCTGGCGCGTGCCGTAGTAGACACCGCCGAGGGTCGAGCCGACACCCCATATCGCGAGCAGCAGCCCCGCCAGGCTCTCGCCCGAACCGTCGCCCGCGTGCCCGCTGGCGTAGGCCGGAACCGTCACCGCGGCCGTGCCGAAGGCCATGCCCAGGCCGGCGACGCACACGAGCAGCACGGCGAATCCGGGCACGCGCAGCGGACCGAGCCCGCGGGCGCGGCCCTGCGACGGGTGGGGTCGCATGCGGCGCAGGACGCCACCGCGGGCGACCACGGTCGTGCCGACGAGCGTGACGGTGGCCGAGCCGAGGATCGCGGCGCCCGGCGCGGCGAGGAACACGAAGACCGCGACGAGCAGCGGGCCGATCACGAACACGACCTCGAACAGCGAGGTCTCGGCGGCGAGCGCCGCGCCGCGCAGGTGCTCCCGGCCGGTGCCGCGCTCGGTCAGTGCGTTCCAGGCGTTACGGATGGCGGCGCTCGACGGCGGATAGGTGGCACCGGCCAGGGCCGCCGCGGTGACGATGAGCGGCAGCGAACCGTCCGCCGCCGCCAGCAGCAGCGCGCCCAGCCCGACCGGGTGGGCGACCGCGGTCACCAGCAGCACCGGGGTGGGCCCGAGCCGGTCCGCCAGGCGACCGGTGACCGGGCCTGCCGCCGCGCCGGCGAGCGCATGGACTCCGCTGGCGATGCCCGCGTACGTGTAGTGCCCGGTCTCCTGTGCGACGAGCAGGATGAGCGCCAACGGCGTCATGCCGATGCCGAGCCGGGCGACGAGCCCGCCGACGAGCAGCAGCGGCGCGCCGGAGATCCGCCAAACCGCGAGGTACCGACGGAACCCGGCCACGACTCGCCCCCTCCATCACGCGATCGTGCACGTGCGGCGCCGAGAAAGGCGCAATGTGCCCAAGAGGCTAACCACGCGTGCACGATGCCGAAAGGACACAAGGGTCGGCGGGGGCGCCGTGGTGGTGACGCCCCCGCGCGCTCTCAGCGGATGCCGGACGCCGCCATCTGCTCCAGCCGCCGCACCCGGTCGGCCATCGGCGGATGGGTCGAGAACAGGGCCGCGATGCCCGCACCGCGCAGCGGGTTCGCGATCATCAGGTGCGCCGAGCTGACGAGCTGGCCATCCGCGGGCAACGGCAGCCGCTGCGTACCGTAGTGGATCTTGCGAAGCGCCGAGGCGAGGGCGAGCGGGTCGCGGGTGAGCCGGGCGCCGGAGGCGTCCGCCTCGTACTCGCGGCTGCGGCTGATGGCGAGCTGGATGATCGTCGCGGCCAGCGGCCCAAGAACGATCATGAGCATCAGCGCGAGCGGGTTGGGAGCCTCGTCCTCGTCGCCACCCCCGAGCGGGATGAACCAGGCGAGGTTGGCGAGCATGGTGATGATGCCGGCGAGGGACGCCGCCACGCTGGAGATGAGGATGTCCCGGTTGTACACATGCGACAGCTCGTGGCCGATGACCCCCCGCAGCTCGCGGTAGTCGAGCATCTCGAGGATACCGGCGGTGACGCAGACCGCGGCGTTCTGCGGGTTGCGGCCGGTGGCGAACGCGTTCGGCTGCGCCGTGGGGGACACGTAGAGCCGGGGCATGGGCTGGCGCGCCTCGGCGGCGAGTTCGCGGACCATCGCGTACAGCTGCGGCATCTCCGCCTCGGAGACCGGCCGGGCACGCATCGCCCGCAGCGCGATCTTGTCCGAGTAGAAGTACGTCGCCGCGTTCATCGCCAGCGACACGAACACGGCGATCATGAGACCGCCGCTGCCACCCAGCCAGTACCCGATCGCGAGAATGAGGCCGGTCAACAGGCCCAGCAGAGCCGCCGTCTTGAGTCCGTTGTGGTGGCGGGGCACTTTCTCACTCCTTTGTCGCGCGACTCACGGTGGACCACGCGTTCAACTCAACGACCCCGGATGTCACTTCTCTTCCCAGCTTACGGCCCGGTTAACTGGGAAATCGCTGTGAATCCGCGCGTTTGAGCCGGGCGCACACGGTCGGACACCGAGCGCTTTCGCGCCTGCAGACTCCGACACGGATCAGCGAGGGACGCCGGCACCGACGAGCGACGCGGCGTCGAGCACCAGCTGCGGGGCGAACCCCACGACGAGCGCCGCGACGGTCGCGGCCCCGAGCGCGGCGGCCACGGCCCAGTGCACGCGGCGGCCTCCTCGCTCGTCCACCTGGACCTGCCCGGCCGGTTGGACCGGTCCAGCGGCGGGCGCGGCGAAGAGCACCGCCGAGACCCGTACGTAGTAGGCCAGGCCGACCACGGCGTTGAGCGCGACGACGACGGCGAGCCAGCCCGCGCCGCCGCCGAGCAGCGACCGGACCACCGCGACCTTGGCGAACAGGCCGGCCAGCCCCGGCGGCAGGCCCGCCAACCCGACCAGGGCGAGCACCAGCGCGGCCGCCACCCACGGCCGCCGCCGGGCGGCCCCGCGGTAGTCCGCGATCGCCCCGCCGTCGCCGTCGGCCGGCCGCAGCGCGACGACCGCGCCGAACGCGCCCAGCTCGAGCAGGACATAAAAGACGGTGTACGCGACGGCGGCCGAGACCGCCAGCGTCAGGGCCTGGTCGGTGCGCCCGGCGGCGGTGGCGAGCGCGCCGAGCGGGGCGAGGATGTAGCCGGCCTGCGCGACCGAGGACCAGGCGAGCAGCCGCACCATCCGGCGCTGCCGCAACGCCACCAGGTTGCCGACCGTCATGGTGAGCACGGCGAGCGCCGCGAGCACCGGACCGGCCACGTCGAGCCGCGGCCGCAGCGCATCCACGGCCACGTAGAGGATCGCCACGACCCCGCCGAGCTTGGAGGCGGTGGACAGGTAGGCGGCGACCGGCATGGGCGCCCCGTCGTAGGCGGCGGGCGCCCAGGCGTGGAACGGCACCGCGGCCACCTTGAACGCGAGCCCCACGAGGACGAGCGCCACGGCGACGGCGACCAGGCGGGCCTGTGCCCCGGTCCCGGGCGCGGCCGGCCCGGCGTGCTCGACGGCGCCGGGGTCGGCCAGCACGGCGGCGAGCAGGTCGAAGTGCACGGCCCCGGTGGCCGCGTACAGCAGCGCGGCGCCGAGCAGCGTCACCGCGGTCGCCACGACCGACACGATGAAGAACGTGACCGCGCCCTCGGCCGAGGTGAGGGTGGTGCGACGCAGCCCGACCAGGATGAACAGCGGCAGGGTCAGCGTCTCCAGCGCGACGACCAGCGTGATCAGGTCGCCGGAGTGGCCCAGCACCACGCCGCCGGTCATTGAGCAGGCGAGCAGGAAGCAGTACTCCCCGGGCGGGACCGCGCCGGCGCGCAGCGCCGGCGCGGACAACCCGAGCACGGCGAGGGTCAGCGCGGCGAACAGCACCGCCACCACGGCAGCGGTATCGGTGGCCACGTAGGAGCAGCCGGCGCCGCTCACGCAGAACGTGGGCCGGTCCGGGCCGACGCCGACCCACCAGGCCGCCACCCCGGTCGCCACCGAGCCGAGCGACGCGACCGCGAGGATCGCGCCGCGGCGGGCGACGGCGAGGTCGGTCAGGAACACGAGGACCGCGGTGCCGGCGGCGAGGTACGCCGGCAGCAGCGCCAGGTGGTCGATCTGCTGGATCACCACGCCACCACCTCGGTGAACATGGCGCTCACGGACGGTTCCGCCACACCGACGATGAGCGCCGGCACCAGCCCGACGACGAGCGCCAGCACGACGAGCGGCCCCCACACGATTAGCTCCGCGGCGTGCAGCCGGCCGGGCATGCCGGCCACCGCCGGCGACGCCGGCCCGTGCGTCACCCGGCGCAGCAGGCGCAGGAAGTACGCGGCGGTCAGCGCTCCGCCGACGGCGGCGAGCACGGCCAGCACGGTCCACAGCGGGCCCTCGTTGCGCACCGCTGCGACGACGGCGAACGCCTCGCCCCAGAACCCGGCGAGCCCGGGCAGCCCGAGCGAGGCGATGGCCGCGAAGCCCAGGATGCCGGCGAGCGCCGGAGCCGGCTCCCGCAGCCCGCCCAGGTCGACAAGCTCCCCGGTGTGCGCCCGGTCCTTGATCGCCCCGACGAGGAAGAACAGCAGTCCGGTGATGATCCCGTGGGCGATGTTGCCGATCAGCGCCGCGGAGATGCCGATCGGGTTGAGGGTGGCGATGCCGAGCAGCACGAAGCCCATGTGGCTGACGCTCGAGTACGCGATGAGCCGCTTCAGCTCGGACTGCGCCAGGCAGACCAGGGACCCGACGATGATGGCCGCGACCGCGAGCACGCCGAGCACCGGGGCGGCCCGCGCGGCGCCGTCGGGCAGCACGCCGACCGCGACCCGGATCAGCCCGTACGTGCCCATCTTCAGCAGCACCCCGGCGAGGATGACGCTGCCGACGGTGGGTGCCTCGGTGTGCGCATCGGGTAGCCAGGTGTGCAGCGGCCACAGCGGACTCTTCACCGCGAACGCCACGGCCAGCAGGATGAACGCGGCGAGCTGGGTGCCCCGGGTGAGCCCGGCGCCAGCCTGGGCGGTCAGGGTCACCAGGTCGGAGGTGCCGGCGGCGGCCACCACGGCGAACACCCCGACCAGCAGCAGCACCGAGCCGAAGAGCGTGTAGAGCACGAACTTGCGGGCCGCGTGCCGCCGGTCGGGTCCGCCCCACACGGCGATGACCGCGTACATCGGCAGCAGCACGACCTCGAAGAACACGAAGAACAGCACGAGGTCCAGGGCGAGGAAGACCCCGAGGATGCCGACCTCGATGACCAGCAGCAGGGCGACCAGCAGCCGACCCCGGCCCGGCTCGGGCACGCGCCACAGGGTGTAGCCGCAGCACAGCAGGGTGAGCAGCGTGGTGAGCACGACCAGCGGGTACGAGATGCCGTCCACGCCGAGGTGGAACCGCAGGTCCAGGCCCGGTGCCCAGGCCACGTCGAGTTCCCGCCAGGGCAGCAGTCCAAGGCGACGCCCGCCCTCGTAGCGGAACCAGCCCGGGTCCCCGGCGTCGTACAGCAGCAGGCTCACGACGAAGGTGGCCGCGGCGAACAGGGTGCCCACGAGGCGGGCGGCCCGGTCGGCGCGTGCCGGGATGGCGGCCGCGACCAGCGCGCCGAGCGCCGGGATGGCGAGCACCGCGACCAGGATCACCGCACACCTCCGAACGTGATCACGGCGAGGCCGATCAGCAGCGCGCCGGCGAGCACCGCGGTCGCGGCCCGAGGCAGGGCGGCCCGGTGCGCGGCGGCCAGCCGCCCACCCAGGCCCAGGGTGCCCCGGCCGGTGCGCTCCACCACGCCGTCCACGACGGACTCGTCACCGCGGCGCACCGCCGAGGCGAGCGCCCGGACCGGGCGGACCACCAGCGCGTCCTGCACGGCGTCGAGGTAGAACGCGTGGGCGAAGAGCGGGCGGGCCGGGCCGAGGATCCGAGCAGGGTCGGCAGCGGGATCGCGCCGCCAGACCCACCACGCGGCGAGCACTCCCAGCGCCAGACAGGCCAGGGGGACGAGCACAGATGGTCCGAAGTGAACCAGTTCGACGGCGGCGCTGGCCGGGGCCGGAGTGGTCAGCGCCGGATCGGCGTACTCGCCCGCCCAGCGGTCGGGCGTCGGGGTGACCAGGCGTTCGCCGAAGCCGTTGGCGAAGGCCACGAACCCGAGCAGCGCGCTGGGCACCGCGAGCGCGGCGACCGGCCAGGCCATCGCGGCCGGCGGCTCGTGTCCGCGCACCGGCGCGCGCGGCGCCCCGAAGAACACCCGCAGCCACAGCCGGGTGGCGTACCAGGCCGTGACCACCACGGTCGCGAGCCCGGCGGCGTAGATGAGGCCGGCGACCCAGCCGAGCTCACCCGCGGCGGCCGCGAGGATCGCGTCCTTGCTCCAGAAGCCGGCCAGCGGCGGCAGGCCGACCAGCGCGCCGAGCCCGATCGTCATCGACCAGAACGTCGCCGGCATCGTGTGGCGCAGCCCGCCCATGCGCGACATGAGGTTCGAGCCGACCGCGTGGATGACCGACCCGGCGGCGAGGAACAGCAGGGCCTTGAACGCGGCGTGGGTGAGCAGGTGGAACAGCGCCACGGCCGGAGCCCCGACGGCGAGCGCCCCGGCCATGTAGGCGAGTTGGGAGACGGTCGACCAGGCGAGCACCCGCTTGACGTCGTCCTGGGCGGTGGCCGCGAGCGCGCCGAGCAGCATGGTGACCGCGGCGATGACGCCGAGCACCGCCAGCGGCGCGTCCGGCACCGCGAACACCGGGAACAGCCGGGCCACCACGTAGATGCCGGCGGCGACCATCGTCGCGGCGTGGATGAGCGCCGAGATCGGGGTCGGGCCGGCCATCGCGTCGGGCAACCAGGTGTGCAGCGGGAACTGTGCGCTCTTGCCCGCCACGCCGGCGAGCAGGAGCAGCCCGGCCACGGTCAGCGTGCTCGTGCTGATCTGGTCGGTCGCCACGGCGCCGAGCACGTCGGCGATGCGGAAGCTGCCGGCGGAGACCCCGAGCACCGCGATGCCGAGCAGGAAGCCCACGTCGCCGACCCGGGTCACCAGGAAGGCCTTCACCGCCGCGCCGGGCGCTTCGGGCAGCCGGCGGTCGTGGCCGATGAGCAGGTACGAGCAGATGCCCATGACCTCCCAGCCGATGAGCAGGGCGATCAGGTCACCGGCCACCACGACCAGCAGCATCGCGGCGGTGAACAGCGACACCTGCGCGGCGTACGGCCCGTACCGGTCGTCGTCTGCGAGGTAGGCGACCGAGTACACCTGCACGGCGAGGGCCACCACGGCGACGGCGAGCGCGACGTAGACGGTCGCCCAGTCGACCCGTACCCCGAAGGTCACCGGCAGGCCGCCGAAGTCCGCCACCTCCACGGCGGTGCCGAACGGCCCCGGGAACCAGACCGCCAGCGCCACGGCGACGAGGAGCGCGGCGGCGGCCCCGCCGATGCCGAGCGCGGCGGCGGCGCGCCGGGCATTCGGCGGCAGCAGCAGGCCGACCAGGGCGGCGAGGAAGGGCGCGGCGGGCAGCAGCGGCCCCAGCGTCTCCACCGGCATCACCGCGCCACCGCACCTTCGGGGACGGTGCTGCCACCGGACGGGCCCCCGCCCGCATCGTCAGGGGACGTGCGCGACTCGAGGTCAGACTCGTCGAGCGGCACCTCGTCGACCCCGATGCTGCGGCGCAGCCGGTAGAGCTGCAGCACGATGGCGAGCCCCACGCCCACCTCCGCGGCGGCGATGACGATCACGAACAGGGTGAACACGCCGCCGGTGCGCGGCAGCGCGGCGCGCACCGTCGTGTCCGCGGTGACCAGCAGCAGGTTCACCGCGTTGAGCATCAGCTCCACGGACATCAGCACGAGGACGGCGTTGCGGCGCCGCAGCACGCCGTACGCGCCGATGCCGAACAGGAACGCGGCCGTGACGTACGGGATCACCGGATGCATCTAGCTCCTCCCGATGTCCGGCCGTGAGACGACGATCGCGCCGACCAGCGCCGACAGCAGCAGCACCGACAGCACCTCGAACGGCAGCACCCAGGAGCGGAAGATCTCGGTGCCCATGGCCTCCGCCCCGCCGGCGGTGGTCGGCAGGTCCACGGTGGACCAGCGGTAGACGTCGACGAGCAGCGCCGCCAGCCCGAGCCCGGAGCCGGCCCCGACGAGCAGCGCCGGCCAGCCCGGCCGGTCCAGATCGGCGCTGGCGCCGATCGGCGCGCGGGTGAGCATCACCGCGAAGAGCAGCAGCACCACCACCGCACCGACGTAGATCAGGACCTGGACCCAGGCGATCAGCTCGGCGGTGAGCACGAGGTAGAGCCCGGCGACCGCTCCCAGCGCGACGACCAGCCACAACCCGGCCCGGACCAGGTGCGTGGTGGTCACGACGCGCAGCGCGGCCCCGACGGCGACCGCGCCCAGCCCCAGCAGCAGCGCGTCCGCTCCGGTCATGACGACGCGGCTTTCTGCTCCTCCTTCGACGGCGCCCCGCGGCGGTCGTGGGCGGGCGGCGCCGGCACCGTCGCCATCCAGTCGCGCAGCCGGTCCTTCTCGTGCACCAGGTCCCGGATGTCGTACTCGGCGTACTCGAACTCGGGGCTCCAGAACAGCGCGTCGAACGGGCAGACCTCGACGCAGATGCCGCAGTACATGCACAGCGAGAAGTCGATGGCGAACCGGTCCAGCACGTTGCGCTGCCGCGGCCGAGCCGCCCCGGGCACAACCACCTCCTCCTTGTGGGAGTCGATGTAGATGCACCAGTCCGGGCACTCCCGGGCGCACAGCATGCAGACGGTGCAGTTCTCCTCGACCAGCGCGATCACGCCCCGCGAGCGTGGCGGCAGATCGGGCTCGACGTCCGGGTACTGGCGGGTGTCCGACCGCCGGGTCATCGTGCGCAGCGTGACGGCCAGCCCCTTGGCCAGTCCCGCGCCGGGCACACTGCTCATGGTGGTCCATCCTGCCCCGTCCGGCCGTTTCGCGCGAGCACCTGTGGCATCGATCGGCGTGTGGCCAGCATCTGCGGACAGCATGCGCTACCGACAGGCCGGCGGGAGGTGCGGTGACCGCCGCGCTGGCCGATTTCGAGCCCCCGCGCCCGGAGGGCTTGCTCCTGTTTGAGTGTGTGTGATTGAGTGCGATCCTGATCGTCCCACACCCCCCGCAGGGCCACCCATGAACGACCTACCGTTCCGTGACCCCGTGGTGCTCACCGCGGGCAACGTCAGCCTCGTCCTCGACGTCGACGGACCGTCCCTGCCCCGCGTGCTGCACTGGGGCGCCCGGGTGGCCGACGCCCCACCCGGGGACGGGACCGGGCCGCTGCACCGCGAGCTCGCCGTGCCGCTGCTGCCCGCCCAGTTCGACGGCTGGATGGGGCGCCCCGGCGTGGCCGGGCACCGCGACGGGGCGGGGTGCCACCTGCGCCTCGAGATCACCGAGCCGGTACGGGTGGCGTCCGACCCCGCCGGCGGGGGCGAGCTGACCGCCACCGCGCGCGACGAGCAGGCCGGGGTCGAGGTACGCAGCGAACTCGTGCTCACCCCGCAGGGCGTGGTGCGCATGCGGCACACCCTGCGCAACACCGGCCCGGGCACGTGGAGCCTCGACGGCATCCTCTGCCTGCTGCCCGTCGGGCCCGAGGCGACCGAGGCGCTGGACATGACCGGCCACTCCCGCCGGGAACGCGCACCCCAGCGGTCGGCGTTCGGCTTCACCACCGTGACCCACGAGAGTCGGCGCGGCCGCACCGGCTTCGACTCCCCGCCCCTGTTCGTCGTCGGCAGCCGCGGCTTCGGGTTCCGGCACGGCGAGGTGTGGGGGGTGCACGTGGGCTGGAGCGGCAACCACGTCCACCTCGCCCAGCGGCAGCCGGAGCGCGACGCGCTGCTCGGCGGCGGGGAGCTGCTGCTGCCCGGCGAGGTGCGGCTCGCCCCCGGCGAGACGTACGAGACGCCGTGGGTGTACTTCGCCTACTCCCCGGCCGGCCTCGACGGGCTCTCCGAGGCGGTGTACGCCTGGCTGCGCGCCCGCCCTGGACACCCGCGCACGCCCCGCCCGGTCACCCTGAACACCTGGGAGGCGGTGTACTTCGACCACCGGCTGGACCGGCTCGTCGCGCTCGCCGACCGGGCGGCGGCGATCGGCGTGGAGCGGTTCGTGCTCGACGACGGCTGGTTCCTCGGTCGCCGCGACGACACCGCCGGCCTCGGCGACTGGTACGTGGATCCCGAGGTGTGGCCGGACGGGCTGCACCCGCTGGTCGACCACGTGCGCCGGCTCGGCATGCAGTTCGGCCTGTGGGTGGAGCCGGAGATGGTCAACCCGGACTCGCGGCTGGCGCGCGAGCACCCGGACTGGGTGCTCGCCGCCCCGGGACGCTGGCCGAGGCCCCACCGCCACCAGCAGGTTCTCGACGTGGCGCGGCCAGAGGCGTTCGAGTACCTGCTCGAACGGCTGGACGCGCTGGTGACCGAGTACCGCCCGGACTACCTGAAGTGGGACCACAACCGGGACCTGGTCGAGGCGGTGCACGACGGGGCCGCCGGGGTGCACGCGCAGACCCGCGCGGTGTACCGGCTCATCGACGAACTGCGCCGCCGCCACCCGCACCTGGAGATCGAGTCGTGCTCGTCGGGCGGCGGCCGCGTCGACCTCGGCATCCTGGCGCGCACCGACCGGATCTGGGTCTCGGACAGCAACGACCCGATGGAGCGCCAGGAGATCCAGCGCTGGACGGGGCTGCTGGTGCCGCCCGAGCTGTGCGGCTACCACGTCGGGCCGCCGGTCGCGCACACCAACAAACGGGCGACGAGCCTGCGGTTCCGGTGCGTGACCGCGCTGTTCGGGCACGCCGGCATCGAGTGGGACATCACCGAGTGCACCGACGAGGAACTCGACGAACTGGCCGCCTGGATCCGCGCCTACCGGCGGCTGCGCGGGCTGCTGCACTCCGGCCGGCCGGTGCGCGTCGACCACCCCGACCCGTCGGCGTACGTGTACGGCGTGGTCGCGCAGGACTCCAGCCACGCGGTCTTCACGTACGCCCAGCTCACCTCCTCGGCGTTTAGCGGGACGGTGCGGTGGCGACTGCCCGGGCTGGACCCCGACGCGCGGTACGCCGTCACGCTCTGCCCGGAGCTCCCCGAGCCCGAGTGGTCGCGGCATGCCCCCTGGCGACCCGACTACACCGCCACCGGCGCGGCGCTCGCCGCGTACGGCGTGGCCGCGCCGCTGCTCAACCCGGCCGACGCCTACGTCCTCGAACTACGCCGCGTCTGACCGGTCCCAAGGCAGCCGTCTCGCCACGCCGCATCGGGCATCCGCAGTCCTCCACAAGGGACGCTATATTCCTATGTGGAGCTTGGGCTGCTCGCACCTGCACTGTACGAGCAACCGCTGCAACGACTCGCACGCTGCCCTACCAGAGGGGAGGCACGGGCGCCCTGGTCAGGCCAGCGCCAGCCGGACCCCCGCGGTGAGCACCAACTGGCCCAGGGCCACCGGGACGAGCACCAGCCAGCAGAGCCGCTGCAGCTGGTCCTCGCGCAGCCGGGGGTAGGTGACCCGCAGCCAGATCACCACGAACGCCACCGCGAAGACCTTGAGCAGGGTCCACAGCCAGCCGAGCTGGGCGTCCAGCCCGAAAGGCCCCTTCCAGCCGCCGAGGAACAGCACCGTGGTCAGCGCCGCGATCACCACGATCCCGACGTACTCCGCGAGCAGGAAGAACGCGAACCGCAGGCCGGTGTACTCGGTCATGTATCCGAAGACCAGCTCCGAGTCGGCGATCGGCATGTCGAACGGCGGCCGCCGGATCTCGGCCAGCCCGGCGACGAAGAACACGACCAGCGCCGGAAGCTGCCACAGCAGCCACCACGGTCGCCACGCCTCGACGATGCCGGTCAGCGAGAGCGTGCCCGCCGCCATCGCCACGCTGGCTGCGGCGAGCACGAGCGGCAGCTCGTACCCGAGCAGCTGGGCCGCGGCGCGCAGCCCGCCGAGCAGGCTGAACTTGTTGGCCGACGCCCACGCGGACATCATCACCGCGACCACGCCCACGCCGAGCACCGCGAGCACGAAGAACAGGCCTACGGGCAGGTTCTGCCCGACCAGATCGCCCGGGCCGAGCGGGATCACCAGCAGCGCCACCAGGTACGGCATCAGCGCCACCACCGGGGCCAGCCGGAACACCGGCCGGTCGGCGTTGCCGGGCGTCACGTCCTCCTTCTGCACGAACTTGATCCCGTCGGCGATGAGCTGCGCCCAGCCGTGGAACGCCCCGGCGTACATCGGGCCCAGCCGGCCCTGCATGTGGGCCATCACCTTGTGCTCGGTCTGCCCGACGACCAGCGGCAGCACCAGGAACGCCGCCACCACGCCGACCACCCGGATCGCAAGCTCCAACCAGACCGGCATCAGGCGCCTCCCACGGTTGTCTGTCTTCGGGCCGCCCTGGGCTTGACCGTGCCACGCCCGCCGGCGCCCCGAATGGATCGACGGCCACCGTCTGCCCGTGATCGTACGGCCGAGCGGCCTCGCCGTCAGGCCGGCCGGCCGCCGTGCACTACCATTGGCCCTTGACTTTGGCCGCTCGACCGCGCGGACTCCGCCGCGCCGTGCGCGCGCGGCCGCTGTCGTACCGATCCTGCAAGCGACTGGAAGCGACGCGATGACCCAGACGATGAGCACGGAGAAGCGGACCGAGGTCTACCTCAAGCAGACCGGCCGCAAGGAGCTGACCCCGCGCCAGCGGCGCCGCGTCCGCAAGAAGGAGAACAAGGCGCGCGGCGGCAAGTAGCCGAGGCTCCGTCCCAAGCCGGGCTCCCGGTATGCCCTACTCCGCCCGGCGCGCCGACGGCCCCCAGGTGTTCGGATCGGGTACGCCGGGCGGGCGCATCGGCTGACGCCGGGCGGCCGCGGCCTCGTGGGATTCGCCAGGCTCCTTGGCCCCCGGCCACTGTTTGGCGACCCGGGCCGCGAGCACGAACTCCTTGCGCAGCGGGTGGCCCTCGAACTCGGGGGGCAGCAGCAGCGGCGCGAGCCCGCCCGGGTGGTCCGGGAAGTCCACGCCGAACATCTCGTGGGTCTCGCGTTCGTGCCAGGCGGCGCCCGGGTAGACGTCGACGATCGACCCGACCGCGGGCCGGTCGCGGGGCACCCGGGTGCGCAGCAGCAGCCCGTGCCGGTGTGCGGTGGACCACACGTGCATCACGACCGTGAAGCCCTCGTCGAGTTCGTCGACGGCCGACAGCCAGTCGAAGAAGTCCATCGCCAGGCCCGGGTCGTCCCGCACCGCCCGTGTCACCGCGACCCAGGAGTCCGGGGACACGTCCACCGTCGCGCGCGCCCCGGTCCCGCCGCCGCGCGCCGCAGTCCCGTCGCCCGATACCGACGCCGCGGCGGTGGCGTCGCCGACGCCGCGGGCGAGCTCCACCACCCGGGCGCCAACCTCTTCCGGCGTCATGGCGACGATCCTACGGCGAGTCGGGGCCGACCGGCCGGCCCGAGGTCGCCGCGACCGGCACCACTCCAGGGTGCGCGGCGCCCGATCAGCCGTGGGCAGGCCCAGACACCGCGGTGTCCGCGGGGCGTACCAGCGGCGCGGTGAGCGCGGCCACGTCGGGCCGCCCGGCGGCCGAGGCCGGGTCGGGGCGCGCCACGCCACCCAGGCCGCTGGACTCCCCCGCGATGCGCTCCTGCAGCCGCAGGATGCCGTGGAGCAGGGCCTCCGGACGCGGCGGGCACCCGGGGACGTACACGTCGACCGGGATGAGCTGGTCCACGCCCTTGGTGACCGAGTACGAATCCCAGTACGGGCCGCCGCAGTTCGCGCAGGCACCGAAGGAGATGACGTACTTGGGCTCGGGCATCTGCTCGTAGAGCCGCTTGACGGCCGGGGCCATCTTGTCGGTGACCGTGCCGGAGACCACCATCAGGTCGGCCTGGCGGGGACCGTGCGCGAACGGGATGACTCCGAGCCGCATGAAGTCGTGGCGCCCCATGCTGGCGGCGATGAACTCGATGGCGCAGCAGGCCAGCCCGAAGTTGAAGACCCACAGCGAGTAGCGCCGGCCCCAGTTGAGCACGAAGCGGATCGGTTCTCCCAGCACACCCGGCAACGCCGCCATGCGCGCCAGCGTACCCGCTGTGCGACCCAGACCGCGGGACGCGACGGACGGGCACCCGGATGCCGTCGATCGGTCGGCGAGAATCGGCTCCTGCCTCTACGCTGCGCTGCGTGACCACTAGCGTGCGTTCCTCCGGGGTGGCGGCCCCGGTGCGCCCTGACCGGGCGAGACGGCGGCGGCCCGTGCGCGTGCCCGCCGGGATCGCCGCCGGTCACCCGGTGACGTCGGAGGTGGGCCTGCGCACCCTCGCGGCCGGCGGTACGGCCGCCGACGCCGCCGTCGCCGCCGTGCTGGCCTGCTGTGTGGCGGAGAGCGTGCTCACCGGCATCGGGGGTGGCGGCTTCGCGACCTACTACGACGCGCGCACCCGCGCCGTCACCTGCCTCGACTTCTTCTGCTCGGTCCCCGGCCTGGACGGCGACGCGACCCCCGGCGCCATGGTGCCGATCGACGTGAACTTCGGCGGCGTGCCGCTGCGCTACGCCATCGGCGGGGCGAGCGTGGCCGTGCCGGGCGTGCCGGCCGGCTGCGGCGAGCTCCACCGGCGCTGGGGGCGGCTGCCGTGGCACCGGCTGGTGGAGCCGGCGGTCACGCTCGCCCGCAGCGGGGTGGTCCTGCCGGTCGCGCAGGCCCGTACGCTCGCCTCGGTGGCGCCGGCCCTGGTGCCGAACGACGGCGCGCAGATCTACTCGCCGGGCGGCCGGCTGCTCGAGGGCGGCGACCTGCTCTTCCACCCGGGCCTCGATCGCGCGCTCACGATGCTTGCCGAGCACGGCCCCGAGGTCTTCTACACGGGGCGGATCGGGGCGCAGATCGTGGAGACGGTACGCGCCGCGGGCGGCTCGCTCGGCCCCGCCGACCTGGCCGCCTACCGGGTCCGGGAACTACCGGTGACGCGGGCCACGTTCGCCGGTCACCGCGTGTACGGGCGGCAGGATCTCAACGGGACGGTGCGGACGATCGACGCGCTGCCGGCACGCCTGCGCGCCCTGCGCCCCGGCCCTCGGGCGGTGGCGATCGCCAGGGCGCTGCTCGCGCACGGCCGAGAACGGATCGGCGACACGACGAACATCTCGGTCGTCGACGCGGATGGCAACGCGTGCGTGGTCACCCTGACGCTCGGCATCGGCTCCGGCGTGTGGCTGCCCGGTCTCGGCGTCCACCTCAACTCGATGCTCGGCGAGGGCGAGCTGTGGGCCGGGGAGCTGGCGCCCGGGCAGCGGGTCGGCTCGATGATGTGCCCGCTGGTGGTCCTCGACGACGCCGGTGACCTGGTGCTGGCGGCCGGGTCGGCGGGGGCGTCGCGGATCCGTACGGCGCTGGTGCACACGCTGGTCAACGTTTTCGTGGACGGGCTGCACCCCGCCGCCGCGGCGGCGCGGCCCCGGTTCCACGTGGTGGCCGGCGAACCGGAGGCGCCGGCGACGGTGCACGTGGAGCCGGGCTACCCGGAGGGGGAGTTGGCCGCGCTGGCCGAGGCCGGGTACGCGATCAACCGGTGGGACCACACCAGCCACTACTTCGGCGGGGTCAGCATGGTCGGCCGCGCCGGCGCGGCCGGCGATCCGCGACGGGGCGGCGTGGGCCTGCTCGCCTGACCGGCACCTCTGACCGTACCGAGGCTGCCGCGTCGTGGATCTCGGCGGCGACGTTCCCTGAGAATCGCCGGAAGGCGACCGGCGGACCGTCAGTCCGGCCACCAGGCGGCGGCCGCCATATCGACATGATCACCGCGTAGCGGCGTGCCCTCGGCCCGCAGTCGCCGCAGCGCCTCGCGCTCGTGGCCCGGCACCACCCGCCCGTCGGCGGCCACCACCCGGTGCCACGGGACCGGTCCGCCGTACCGGGTCATGATGGTGCCGACGTGCCGCGCCGAGGCGCGCCCGGAGACGTCCCGCAGATACTCGGCGATCGCACCGTAGGACATCACCCGCCCCGGAGGTATCCGCTCGACGAGCGAGAGCACCGCCTCGACGTACTCCTCCGACGTCACGCGCGCCACCATATGGGAAGCGGGCCGGGCGGCGGAATCCGGCTGGCGCAGAATTGTGCACATGCGCGAGCAGGTGACGGGCGCACGGCGGATCGTGGTGAAGGTCGGCTCCTCATCGCTGACCACCGCCGTCGGCGGGCTCGATCCCGAGCGGGTCGAGGCCCTCGTCGACGTGCTCGCGGCGCACGGCGCCGCCGGCCGGGAGATCGTGCTGGTCTCCTCCGGCGCCATCGCGGCCGGCCTCGCCCCGCTGAAGCTGGCCTCCCGGCCGCGCGACCTCGCCACCCAGCAGGCCGCGGCGAGCGTCGGGCAAGGGCTGCTCATGCGGGCCTACACGGCCGCGTTCGCCCGGCACGGACGGGTCGTCGGGCAGGTGCTGCTCACCGTCGACGACGTGACCCGCCGCGCGCACTACCGCAACGCGTACCGCACCCTGCGCCGCCTGCTCGACCTCGGCGCCGTGCCGATCGTGAACGAGAACGACACGGTCGCCACCGAGGAGATCCGCTTCGGCGACAACGACCGCCTCGCCGCGCTCGTGGCCGCGCTCGTCCGCGCCGACCTGCTCGTGCTGCTCTCCGATGTGGACGCCCTCTACACCGGCGACCCGTCCCGGCCCGGGGTGCGCCGCGTCGACGAGGTACGCACGGCCGAGGACCTGGCGGGCGTCTCCATCGGTCGCGCCGGCCGCGCCGGCGTCGGCACGGGCGGCATGATCACCAAGGTCGAGGCGGCCCGGATCGCGACCGGCGCGGGCATCCCGGTCGTGCTCACCGCGGCCGCGCTGGCCGCCGAGGCGCTCGCCGGCGAGCCGGTGGGCACTCTGTTCCACGGGGCGCGCCAGCGTCCGGCGGCCCGGCTGTTCTGGCTCGCCCACGCGACCGCGCCCCGCGGCCGCCTGTACCTGGACCCGGGCGCCGTCCACGCGGTGGTCGACCGGCGCAAGTCCCTGCTGCCGGCCGGCATCACGGGAGTGGACGGGAAGTTCAGCGCCGGTGACCCCGTCGATCTCGTGGACACCCGCGGGCGCCCGGTCGCGCGCGGCCTGGTCAACTACGACGCCGCGGAGCTGCCCGGACTGCTCGGCCGGTCGACCGTCGAGCTCGCCCGGCAACTCGGCCCTCAGTACGAACGCGAGGTCGTGCACCGCGACGACCTCGTCCTGCTGCCCTGAAGGAGTGACCCCGATGTCGGTACTGGATGCGGCCCGCCGGGCCCGGGAGGCGGCCGCGCGGCTCGCGGTCGCGACCCGCTCCGTGAAGGACGCCGCGCTGCACGCGATGGCCGAGGCGCTCGTCCGGCGTACCCCGGAGATCCTGGCCGCCAACGGGCAGGACGTGGCGGCGGCGCGGGAGGCCGGCATCGCTCCGTCTCTTGTGGACCGACTCATGCTCACCGAGGCCCGGATCGACGGCATGGCCGAAGGGCTGCGCCAGGTCGCGGCGCTGCCCGACCCGGTGGGTGAGGTGGTGCGCGGCACGACGCTGCCGAACGGCCTGCGGCTGCGCCAGGTGCGGGTCCCGTTCGGGGTGGTCGGCATCATCTACGAGGCCCGGCCGAACGTGACCGTGGACGCGGCTGGCCTGTGCCTGAAGTCCGGCAACGCGGTGCTGCTGCGCGGCTCCTCGTCGGCGCGCCGGTCGAACCTGGCCCTGGTGGAGGTGCTGCGCGACGCGGTGGCCACCGCCGGGCTGCCCGCCGACGCGGTCCAGCTCGTCAGCGGGCCCAACCGCGACGACGTCAAGGAGCTCATGCGGGCGCGTGGCCTGGTCGACGTGCTGATCCCGCGCGGCGGCGCGGACCTGATCCGGTCGGTGGTGGAGAACTCGACCGTGCCGGTCATCGAGACCGGTACGGGCAACTGCCACGTGTACGTCGACGCCGCCGCCGATCTGGACATGGCGCTGTCCATTGTGCTCAACGCCAAGACGCAGCGGCCGTCGGTGTGCAACGCGGCCGAGACGCTGCTGGTGCACCAGGCGGTGGCGGAGGCGTTCCTGCCGCGGGTGCTGGCCGCCCTGCGCGACGCCGGCGTGACCGTGCACGGTGACTCCACCGTCGCCAGCTACGACGACGCGGTGGTGCCGGCCACCGAGGAGGATTTCGCGACGGAGTACCTGTCGCTGGACATCTCGGTCGCGGTGGTGCCGTCGCTCGACGCCGCGGTCGAGCACATCCGCCGGTACGGGTCGGGGCACACCGAGGCGATCGTGACGGATTCGGTGTCGGCGGCCGAGGAGTTCGTGGCGCGGGTGGACGCGGCGGCGGTGATGGTGAACGCGTCGACCCGGTTCACCGACGGCGGCGAGTTCGGCTTCGGCGCGGAGATCGGCATCTCGACCCAGAAGCTGCACGCCCGCGGCCCGATGGGTCTGCCGGAACTCACCTCGACGAAGTACGTGGTGACCGGTGACGGCCACATCCGCGGCTAGCGACGCGGGCATACCTCGAGCAGTCCGCCCGCGCCCGCCCCGGCCACGTTGTGGCATAGCGTTCGCTTTGGCAACTGCGTAGGCAGAGGTAACTGACGCGACAATAGTTCCGACACGTCACCTGCGAGTCGTTGACTGCTCCGTCAGTCGATACCACCGCCAGCTTCTCCATCGCTGCCTGGGTGAAGCTGAGTGATACCGAGGGCAACGACACAGTGGTGTCGCAGGACGGCAGACATGTCGCTCGGTTCCAGCTCCAGTTCCGCGGTGAGGTCCAGACCGGTGACGGCGTCGCAGATCCGTCCTGGTGCCTGGTTGCGCAGGCTGCGGACAGGCCTCGGACGACCAGCCGGGCCGCCTGCGCGCTCAACGCGGCGGAGGCTGACCGCTGGACACACGTCGCAGGCGTCTACGACGCGGCGGCGGAGAAGCTCCTCGTGTACGTCGACGGTGTGCTTCGTGCGGAGTCGGCTGCGCCGAAGGCCTGGCGCGCGAAAGGGCCGGTACGGGTGGGCGCACGAAGGCTGAGTGTCACCTCGGTGTCTGACTATCTTGCTGGCAGCGTCGCCGACGTGAGGGTGTACGACCGGACGCTGATACCCGAGGACTTCGTCGGCTCGCTGGACGGCGTCGAGCCGGGGCTGCTGGCACCAATCGAGGTGGGAAGGTGGAACTTCGAAGCCGCTGTCCTGTGCTATGAGCCTGGCATCCCCAACACATGCGAGGCGCCCGACGGCACGGGGTTTGACCGCTGGCTCACTCTGTCCCAGGGATCCTACGTGGACTTTGGATATGGTGGCGGTCTTGGCTTGGTGCTCGATGGCACCCATTTCATTGACGACCCGTACGACCCGTACTACCAGATGCCTACGCAGGAACAGGCGTGGTCGCAGTACCGGGGCTCTGCTCCCGACGATCCGACGCAGTGGCAGGACGTCCCGGTGCTGCGGACGGACCAGTCGTTCGCGGTGTCACTCTGGACGCGATTGACGGCGACCGACCGGACGCAGGCAATCGTCACGCAAGACTCGGCCATGAACCGCCCCGGTGATCTTGGAGGCTTGGATTATTGCACTCCGGCCGGGGCGACCGGGGCGTTGTGCCGAGCATAGTAGGCGGCTTCGTGCTCGGCGGGTGGACGGTAGTCGCAGGCCGAGTGAAGCCGACGATGGTTATACCAGTCGATGTACTCAAGGGTGGCCAGTTCGAGATCGTCGATGCTGCGCCATGG